>JAABUX010000354.1_pt1 | contig 78563 bp, 59 predicted proteins | sample 5561851 | NCBI WGS metagenome assembly JAABUX01 (sample SAMN10711883, study PRJNA513361) | rock metagenome | isolation source: Antarctica rocks | place: Antarctica: Victoria Land, Richard Nunatak red sandstone | collected 2016-01-03
GCTTCTGGCTCCGACGCCCCGAGTTGGTCGTCTTCCTGATGGTGATCTTCGCCCCTCCGACCCTAGCCTGGGTGGATTACCTCCTGTTCGGTTTGCCGACGACCTCGGGCAACGCCGACCCCGCCGATCCGCGAGGTCCGCACGACTTCCCGGCCTGGCTCCGAGGCTGGCATTACCTGAACCTCTTGCTCTTCGTGCTCTTGACGCTGACCGGTTGGAAAATCTTCCAGCGGCATCCCCGCCTCTACTGGTCCGAGCCGGCCTCGCCGGAGACTGAATGGTTGCGCCTCGACCTCCCGGCGGACGCCTCGATCGGATCAACCGAGGTGCGCGTCGAAGAAGGATCGATCCGCTACCAGCACGCCTCGCTGACGACGGCTTGGGCCTTGGCGAGCTTCATAGACCTGGCCCTCGTCGTCCTGACCGGGCGAGGACAGCACCTCGTGCCCAAGTCGTGGCGAGTGGTCCCCGAAGCCTTCCTGGTATTCGTCCAGTATTCAACGTTCCACCTCCCGCTCGACCCCGACGGGTTTTATCGTTACAACTCGCTCCAGCTTTTGTCCTATGTCATCGTCATGTTCGGGTTCGTCCCGTTGATCCTCTTGACGGGATTGACGATCTCGCCGGCGGTCGGTGATCGCTTCTCCCGCCTTTCGTGGGTGTTCGGCAATCGCCAGTTGGCGCGGTCGATCCACTACCTGGCGATCGTCGGCTACTTCGCGTTCATCGCGGTCCATGTTCTTTTCGTGGTCCTGTATGCGTTCTGGCTCAACCTCAACCACATCGTCTTAGGGACCGACGAGACGGGCCTCCCCGGATGGGCGATCGGAGGGGCCGGGATCGGTCTGATCGCCCTCACCGCCTCCGCGACGCGACGGATGATCCGCGAGCGTTCGATCTGATCCGGACGTCGGATGATCCTCGGGCCGGATCGGGCCATCCGACCGAGCGTCGACTGGCCCTCCTCGGTATAATGCGCCGCAGAGTCTTCTCCTCCTGAAACCCGAGCGGACGCCCCATGCCGATCATCGAGGCGGACGGTCTGACCAAGACGTACCGCGTGTTCCAGAAGAAGGACGGATTCGCGGGTGCCCTCCGAGGGCTGGTCCACCGCGAATACAAGGAAGTCCAGGCCGTCGGCAATGTCAGCTTCGCGATCGAGCCGGGCGAGATGGTCGCGTTCCTCGGCCCCAACGGCGCGGGGAAGACGACCACGCTCAAGATGCTCTCCGGGCTGATCTACCCGACCTCCGGTTCGGCCTCGGTGCTCGGGTTCGTCCCTTCAAAACGCGATGACCTGTTCCGCCGCCAGTTCGCCTTGGTGATGGGCCAGAAGAACCAGTTGTGGTGGGACCTCCCCGCCGCCGACAGCTTCCAACTCCACCGCGAGATCTACTCGCTCCCCCTGGCCGACTTCAAGAAGACGCTGGGCGAGCTGACCGAACTGCTCGGCGTCGAGAAGCTGACGCGACAGGCCGTCCGCGAGTTGTCGCTGGGCGAGCGGATGAAGATGGAGTTGATCGCCGCCCTGCTCCACCAACCCCGGTTATTGCTTCTGGACGAACCGACGATCGGCCTCGACGTGGTGGCCCAGGTGGCGATCCAGAAGTGCTTGAAGGATTACCACGAGCGTCGAGGGGTGACGATGCTGCTGACGAGCCACTACATGAGGGACGTGGAGGCACTCTGCGACCGGGTCCTGGTCATTACGAAGGGGTCGTTGGTGTTCGACGGTCCTTTGAGCGGGATCACCGACCGGTTCGGTCGAGCCAAGCTGGTCCGGCTCCAGTTCGCCGGGGGCGTCCCGAACAACATGGAGCGGTTCGGCGAGGTCCTCCGCACGGAGGGGCCGACGGTCGAACTGAAGGTGGATCGGGCCCAGGTGGCCGAGGTCCTGGCCGCGATCTTGGATGGCCACGCCGTCGACGACGTGAGCGTGACCGACCCGCCGCTCGAGCAAACCATCGCCCGGGTCTTCGAGGAAGGAGTCGCGACGCATGACGCTGCTTGATCGCTCCGCCGAGGCCCCCGACGCTCCACCGGCCCAAATCCCCGGCCTGCCGACCCGCCCGCGCGGCGTGGTCCCGGTCGTCCGGAAATACTCGAAGATCTTCCGCGCCTCGCTCGTCGAGCGGATGACCTATCGGGGCGACTTCCTGTTCGGCACCTTGCTCCGATTCCTGCCGATGATTACCACCATCCTGCTCTGGCGGGCGATCTTCGAGGGATCGGGCCAGTCGAGCCTGAGCGGGTACAGCTTCGACGACACGATCTGCTACCTCCTGCTGGTCAACATCAGCCGGATGTTTTCGAGCATGCCTAACCTCGCCGGGGGGATCGCCCGCGACATCCGCGAAGGAACCTTGAAGAAATACCTGATCCAGCCGATCGACCTGATCGCCTACCTCTTGTCGTACCGGATGGCGCACAAGGCGGCGTACATCGTCACGTCGGCGCTGCCTTACGGCCTGCTGTTCTTCTTGTGCCGAGGCTACTTCCACTCGTTCCCCGACGCCTGGACTTGCCTGGCCTATGGGGTGTCGCTGATCTTGTCGTTTTGTGTCGGCTTCTTCTTCGAGGTTTGCGTCGGGATGGTCGGCTTCTGGTTCCTCGAAGTGACCTCGATCTTGTTCATCGTGATGACGTTGAATTTCTTCATTTCGGGGCAGATGCTCCCGATCGACTTCCTACCCGCCCCGTGGTCGACGCTCCTGAAAGCCTTGCCCTTTCAGTATATGGCGTATTTCCCGGCGGTGGTCTTCTTGGGCAAGGTCCGGGGGGCCGACCTCGCCTGGGGCCTCTTGGGCGAGTTGGCCTGGGCGGTGTTCTTCGTGGTGCTGGCGCGGGGCCTGTACCGGCTCGGCTTGCGACGTTATGGCGCCTACGGAGGCTGAGCGGACCGATGAACTTCGTCCTGAACTATGCGCGGCTGCTGGGGAGCTTGGGTCGCTACACCTTGGCCCGCGAGTTGTCGCTCCGGGGCAACTTCCTGGTCAAGGTGTCGGTCGAGGTGATTTGGCTCGGGATCATGATCGCCTTCTACGCCACCGTGTTCGCCAAGACGAAGACGATCGCCGGATGGTCGGAGAACCAGTACCTCTTCTTCGTCGGCAGCTTCTTCGCACTCAACGGCCTGCTCGAAGCGATCTTCGTGGAGAACTGCAACGAGTTCGCCGAACTCGTCCGGACCGGCGACCTCGACTTCTTGCTCCTCAAGCCGGTCGACGAGCAGTTCCTGATCAGTTGCCGGCGGGTTGATTGGGCGGTCTCGATGAACATCCCGATGGGGGGGGTGGTGATGGTGCTCGCCCTCGTCCGGATGCACTGGGAGTTCGACCCGGCGCGGCTGCTGGCGTTCGTGGTCACGTTCGCGGCGGGGGTTGCGATCGCCTATTCGTTCATTATTACCCTGGCGTCGACCTCGGTCTGGTTGATCCGCAACCAGAGCCTTATGGAGATGTGGTGGCTGTTTTCGAGCCTGGCTCGCTACCCTAAGCAAATCTTCTCAGGCTCGAAGGCCGAGCCGATCGGCTTCGCGTTCACGTTCATCCTGCCGATCCTCCTCACCTCGAATGTCCCGGCTGATGTGATGGTCCGGACTTTGGACCCCTGGATGGTCGCCTACACGGTGTTCGCCGCCGTGGTGTCGCTCGTGGCGAGCCGCTGGTTCTTCCGCCATGCCCTCAAGTCTTACCGCTCGGCGAGCAGTTAAGCTCAAGTCGGAGAATCGCACCAACCGATACGATCGTGACAAGGCAACGATTCCCAGGTTCGGGCGAGGCTTCGATGAATTGGATGCTCGACCTCCTTCGGAACCGCCAGCGGGCGAGCCGGATCTTGGCCCGATCGACCGGCGGTGGTGCGCCTCGGCGTCGCCAACGCCTTGGGATCGAGCCGCTCGAAGGCCGGAGCCTCCTGTCGCTGTCCTCGTTCTTCTCGGGCCTGTTCCCGTCGTACTCCTCGACAAGTACGAAGAACGCGACCAATGCCCAGCAACTCAAGCTGTTGAGGCAACCGGCGAACGTCAGCTACCCGCCGTACAACATCTCGGTCGGGATCGCCACCACGAGCGACCCGGGCGCGACCGGCGTGGTTTTCAACCCCAAGGTGTTGATCCAGGGGATCGCCCCGGCCTACTCGACGGTCTGGCTGGCTTATGGCCCGCTCGGCTACTTCAACAGCGTCGCCCGCGCCGATAGCTCGGGCTACTATGCGTTCGCCGCGACGGTCCCCCAGGGCAGGTCGACGTTGATCCGGACTTTCTCGGAGACCACCGCCGAGGATTATTCGAACATCGCCTCGGTCCAGGTCACCAGCGCGAACCCGATCGTCGCCTGGGATGCCATCGCGCTCCGGGCGATCCGCAACGCCAACCTGACCGCCGAGCAAGCCTCCCGAGACCTCGCCATCCTCCACTCGGCCCAATACGACGCGGTGGCCGCCGCGACCAACCCCAACTCCGCCTTCGCGGTCCACGCGGTCGCCAAGCCGGGGGCTTCCCCCGAAGAAGCCGCCAACGCCGCCGCCGAGTCGGTCCTGGCTTCGTTGTTCCCCGCCCAATCCTCGGCGTTCTGGACCGCGTTCTCGGCGGCGACATCCGGCTTGCCCAACGACGCTTCGGTCAAGGACGGCGCGGCTCTGGGGCAGGACGTGGGCCAGCAAACCATCGCCGCTCGGGCCAATGACGGGTCGACGATCACGACCCCCTTCGGAGTCACCGCGAACCCGAACTGGAGCCTGGTCAAGCCGTTCGTCATCACCAACGCATCCCAATTCCGGCCCGCCGCCCCGCCGATCGCCGGGACGACCGCCTTCGACCAGGCGCTCGCCGAGGTGACCCGGCTCGGTCGGTCCAACAGCACCGCCCGGACCGTCGACCGGACCGCCGCCGCGCAGTTCTGGGACGACCCGATCGGGACCTCGACGGACGCCGGCCACTGGAACGCGATCGCCGAGGAGATCTCGCTCGCTCGCCGCGACACGCTCCTGAACGATGCCCGAGCTTTCGCGCTGCTCGACCTCGGCTTGGCCGACTCGGCGATCGCGTCGTTCGACGCCAAGGTCGCCTACGCCTCGGTCCACCCGATCACGGCCATCGAGACGACCGACCCGACCTGGCAGCCACTCCTGATCACCCCCCTGACCTCGTCGTATGTCTCCGAGCACGCCGCGTTCGGAGCTTCCGCCGGCGAAATCCTCTCCTCGGCCTTCGGCAAGCAAGGCCGGTTCACGACCACGACCAACGCGACCGCCGCCCAGCCCTCGCGAACCTTCGCCAGCTTCGCCGCCGCCGGGCTTGAGGATGGCAACAGCCGGATCTACGGTGGGGTCAACTTTCGGTTCGACACCCAGGCCGGGGCGACCATCGGCGTCTCGGTCGCCAAGGCCGTTTTGACAGCCTTCCCCAAGAAGCGTTGACGCTCATGCCGGGAAGGATTGGAAACCGCAAATTGCAGATCGCAAAGGAAGCTCCCATGCATCTCTTTGCGATCTGCAATCCTGCAATTTGTAATGCGAAGCATCCTTGACTTCCCGATCAAACCCAGCCTTTGGATTTGCGGAGCGCCCACTCGGCGGTCAATAAGGCCGTGAAGATCAAGAAGAAAGGCCAGTTGTCCCATAACCGCCGATCCACCTGCTGAATGTAGTCGACGGCTTCGGGTCCGAGGGTTTTCAGATATTTGCCCAGTTCTTCGGACTGGAGCGATGCCCCCCCGGTGATCTCGGCGATCTGGCGGAGTAAGGCGGGGTCGGCGGCGGGGTTTTCGAGTTCTCGGTCATCCTGGTAGACCATGAACCGGGCGGAGGCGGTGGCGAACTCCTTGCTACCTCGCTTCCCTTTGACGACGACCTCGTATTCCCCGGGCGCGACGTTGGCGAAGATCGGCCCCTTGACCTCTTCTCCTTGCGGGAAGAGCGGAACCGGCTCGGCCTTGCCTTCGGGCTTCCCCTTGGCGGTCAGGCGGGTGAAAGTCGCGTCGAACTGCGCCTCGGTGATCGGTTCGTTCTTGCCGTCTCGCGCCGAGGCCGTGAGGTCGAGCTTCTGGCCGACGGCAACCCGGCGCGCGTCGAGCTTGATCTTGACCTGATCTTCCCCTTTGTTCTCGCGACGGGCAAGCCACAAAACGACCTGGCGCCAGAACCGGGCGTGTGCCTCTCGCTCCGTCCGGGCCCAGGACCAGGTTTCGCCGCCGAACGCCAGGCTCCGACCCTTGCCGCCGGCATCGTCCAGGGCGATCATCACCGGGTCTCGCCCCGCTTGGGCCAGGACGAAGGCCAGGGGGTTGGGCCGTCCCAGGCGGTTGTAGCCGGTAATCGGGGCCAGCTTCGCCCAGACTTTCGAGGACTCCTCCGGGGTCGAGCCGAGCTTGAGGATGTAGCTGTCAAGCCCGTTGGTGGTCGGGACGACTTTGAACCCTTGGTCGTCGGAGTTGACCTCGCCGTCGGACGAACTGACCTGAGACGGCAGGACCTCGTTGAGTTCCGTCCGCCCCCAACCCCCCGCGCCGAAGCTCGAACGACCCCCGAGCATGATCAGCCCGGCCCCCTGCTTGACCGCCCTGGTCAGCAGGCCGATCTGGGAGCGGGTGAAGTGGTCGCTCGGGACCCCGCCGAGGATGTAGACGTCGTACTGCCCGGGCGCGAAGTCGGCATCTTCGAGCATCCCCTTGTCGCCCCGGGCCGGTTCGCGGATCACTTTCAGCTCGGTATTAATCTCTCGGGCGGGGTCGATCCCTCGGATCAAGAACTTGGGCTCGAACGAGAAGTCAGGCCCCTGGACGTAGAGGACCTTCAAGCCCCCCTTGAGGACGTCGAGGTAAGTGCTGACCTCATTATTCGACTTGACGAGTTCGCCATCCTGCGGCTTGACCCGGAGCGTGAGCCGCTTCTCGCCCGGCGTTTCGGGCACATATTTGAGTCCGGTCACGGGCACGACCTCGGCCCCTTCGGGCACTTTGATCGTCTGGATGTCGACCGGCTTCGGGTCGCCTTCGACCAGGAGTTCCACCTCGACCGACTTGCCGCCGAACCCCCGGACGCCGAGGACCCCTCGAATCTCCGGGCGGTTCTTGACGAACACGGTGGGGCCGGCGACCAGGTCTCGGGCCGCGAGGTCGCTCGAATTCTTCCCCGCTTCGGCCGAGCCGACGCCGACGGTCAGGACGGGGATTTGCTGGGCTCGAAGCTGTTGGGCGGCGGCGAGAGGAGAGGTCCCACCGTTCGATGCGCCGTCGGAGATCAGGATGATCGAGGCGACCCGCGTCCCCTGCGAGTCCTTGACGGCTTTGAGGAGGACCGTCCCCAGGGCCGACTCGCGGCCGTCGGGTTCCTTGGTGTCGTCGGCTTTGTAGTCGTGGAGTTCGTTGTCGAACCGGAACGTCTTCTGCACCAGTTGCTTCGACTTGCCGTCGATCTGTTTTTGCCCCTCCGCCAGCGCCTTCTGGGCGACGCCCCAGCGCGACTGGCCGCCGACCTCGTCGGTGAATTTCATGCTCCCGCTCGAATCGATCAGGAAGAGGACCGCGCTGTCTTGCTTCTTCTTCTCGTCGATCAGGAGCGAAGGGCGGAGCGCCGCGAGCAGGCAAAGCACGACCGCCGCCAGCCTCAACCCCAGCGCCAACCACCGCCAGCGACCCGAGGTCCCCCGGAACTTTTGGCGATACGCCCAGATCGTGAGCGCCATCACGGCCAAGGCGGCCAGGGCGACGATGGGCCAGGGGCCGATCGGTTTGAAGCTGAGGTGCATGGTGGGGTCTCGTCAACTGGGGCGAGGGGCCGAGTCGCGGTGGAACTTATTGGCCAGGAGGTTTTCCGCCGTGACCAACCCCAGGATCAGGAACATCAGCCAGGGGAACAACTCGGTCCCGTATCGCCCTTTGCTCTGCGCCCGCTCCAGGCTCGCCGGGTCGTCGGCCACCTGGTAACGGTCTTTGGCTCCGAACAGGCCGTCGAGGTCGCCCGCTTTGAGCGCGATGACCTGCGCCTCGCTCGTGGGGGCGTTCAGGCTGAAGCCCAACCGCCGCTTCGAGCCGTCGGCCGCTTGCCCCTCGACCTTCCATTGCCCCTCTTTCTGAGGCAAGGCGACGACCAGGGTGTCCGCCGTGGGGGAGATCGACAACCGCTCGGTCAGCTTGGGGTCGGGCCCCTGCACCGCGTAGTTCGGTGCCCGGTGCGCGGGGTCAATGTTGAGGATGGCGTCCTGGCCGGCCTCGTAGTTGAGCTTCTCGCCCGCCATCCCCGCCATGTAGGGGACGGTTTCGAGCATCAGGCTCAGGAACGCCCACGACGCGGGGAATTCGTTCCAGGCTCCTCGTTCGTTTCTGGAAACCCGCCGCGAGAGGGGTGTGGTCCACATCAAGACCCGGCCCGTCCGAGGCCCTTTGAAGATCCGTTCGAGGAGCGCCGGGGCTCCATCGGCGTAGCGGAGCAGGGTCCGGGACGCTTGCGATTCGACCGACTTGACCAGCCAGTGCTGATACACCGGATTGGCGGTCAACTCGGGGTCGAGCAGCTTTGGGTATCTGGCGAACAGGGGGTGGTTGTACTCGGCCTTGCCGAATGAGGTGTCCTTCGTCGTCGGGACCCCTTCGAGCTTTGCGGGCAAAACCGACACGGCGGCGTCGCTGCTGTAATTCGCCGGGTCCGCCTTCTCGCCCGGGGCGACGACCAGCCCGCCTCCCTCGGTGACGTAGGTCCGGAGTCGTCCCCAATCCGCCGGGGTCAGTCGGTTGATGTTGAGCAGGAACACGCAGGCGTAGTCTTTGAGCGAGCCCGCCGACCGCTCGCTGAACTGCTTGCGAGTCTGGCGATCGACCCGGAACGCCGAGATCGGCGCCGGGCTGCCGCCGACCGCGGGTTCGGTCCCGCTCGAAGCGTCGGGTGCCAGCGCCCGGGCGACGAAGTCGCCGTCGTTGAAATCGCCGTCGCCGTCGGCGACGACCAGGACCTTGGTCGAGGGTTGCGAGGTGAAGGTGAAGTAGCGAACGTCGTCGAACTTCATCCCGTCGGTCCCGCCACTCCCGAGCTTGACCATCCCCTGGTGCAGCCCCGGTTCGAGCTTGCTCGACGTCGAGAACGTGACAACCTGCTCGCCGTTGGCGGGAAGCTCGATGATCTTTTCGTCCTTCTTGTTCTTCTCGCCATCGAGGTAAAACTCGACGACTCGGGTGGTCTTCGGCCCGGTCGACCGGATCGTCGCCTGGACCTCGACCGGCTCCCCCTCGCTCGGGGTCAGGCTCGACGGTTCGGCGGCGACCACGGCGACGTCTTTGACCTCTTTCGGGGTCAACCGGAGGATATAAGTCTTCACGACCGTCTTCGAGTCGCGGATCTTGTTCAAGACCTCGGTGGTCCGCGTCGAGGTCAGTTCCCAGGACGACGCGGTCAGGTCGGTCAGGACGTAGACTTCCCGACGGGCGAGCTTGCTGGCGGCGACGGTCTGGTTGGCCTGGACGAGCGAGGCGTTGAGCGGCCGGTTTGCCGCCCGGAGCGTCAAGCCTTCGATCCGCTTGAGTGCCGAGGCGGGGTTCATGGCGAGCGGCTTGACCGGGTCGGCCGAGTCGATGACGTAGACCTCGCTGTCGTCGGTCGACTTCTTGAGGATCTCGCCGGCCCGGGCCTTGGCCTCGGCCAGCCGGTTCTGGCCTCGCTCGGTGTATTCCATCGACAGGCTGGTGTCGAACACCAGGGCGAGCGCGGTGGGGACTTCGCCGGTCCCGAGCGACGACTCCGAGTTCAGGGTCGGTTGGGCCAGGGCCAGGGCCATCAAGATCAGCAAGAGCATCCGGGCCGCCAGGAGCAGCCAGTTCTTGATCTTGAGCTGTTTCTTGGCCCGCTTCTGCCGTTCCCGAATCAATCGGAGAGCGGGGAAGATGATATGCTTCGGCTTCTGCTTCATGAACAGATGAAGGATCACCGGCAACGCCGCGAGCGCCGCGCCCGCCGCCAATCCCGCGTGCAGCAGCGTGATATCCATGAGAGATGACTAGCCTTTGCCTGCCAAGGAATCCAAACCGCCTCGACCGATCCATCACCTCGCCGAACTTCCAGGATATCAGCGCCCTTGGCGACTGTGCAAATAACCCATCAGGGCTTTGTCGAACGGCATCCCGGTGTGGATCGGGACGTAGTCGATCCTCGCCCCCATGCACTCCTTGCGATACCCCCCCTGGAACGACGCGACCTCCTCAAGGTAGTCCGCCTTGATCGCGTCGGCGTCGATCTCGATCATCTCGCGGGTCTCGTTGTCCTCCAGCTCGACCATCCCCTCGAACGGGAACATCGCCTCGGCTTCATCCAGGATGTGGAAGAGAATCACGTCATGCCCGGCATGCCTGAGCCGGTGCAGCGCCTTGTAGATCGGCCCGGCCTCACCGAGCAAGTCGCTGAAGATCATGATCAGTGAGCGGTGCCGGACCATCCCGGCGACCTGGTGCAAGCTCTTGGCGATCTCGGTCTCGCCCGATGGAGCCAGCCCCGCCAGGAGCGAGAGGATGTTGCCCAGTTGGGTTCGTTTGCTCTTGGGCTTCAGGCTCTGGACGATCTGGCGGTCGAAGGCGATCAGGCCGACCGGGTCCTGCTGGTGGATCATGAGGTAACCGAGCGCCGCGGCCAGACTGACGCCGTACTCGAACTTCGTGAGGTCCTGACGGTAGGTGTATCCCATCGACCCCGACAGGTCCATGACCAGGTAGCCGGTGAGGTTGGTTTCCGCCTGAAACTTCTTGACATAAAACCGGTCGGTCTTGGCATAAACCGCCCAATCAATCTCCGAGATGTTGTCGCCCGCCGAGTATTTCCGGTGCTCGGAGAACTCGACCGAGAACCCCTGGAATGGGCTGGCATGCAACCCCGAGATGAACCCCTCGACGATGAACTTGGCGCGGAGGTCGAGCCGGGCCACCTGGCGGATGACTTCGGGCTTGAGGTACTTCTCGGCGGGGGTGGCCAAACAATCGCCTCCAAGTCAAAACGAGTCTTTCCTCAAATCTCCTCGTCGCAATCGCCCCGGAATCTGGGGCAATCGGACAACCGGCGATTACAGCAGTTTGCGGAATTCGTCGATGCTGAGAGCAGCATTTTGCGAGATTCGGCCCATCGTGTAAGCGTTCACCGGATTGTGACGGAGGATCGTAATCGTTCGGGCACCCGCCGACATCACGATATGTTTGCCCTGCCGGATGATGCGGAAGCCGACCTTCTGGAGCACGCGAACCGCATCCAAGTGATTGATGCCCGGCAGACTTGGCATGGCTAACCGACCACCTCGACCTCGCGGACCTGATCTTCGGCGACCTGCTCGGCGATCGCTTCGAGGTATTCCCGAATCGCGTCGGCGATGTTGGTCAACGCTTCTTCCTCGGTCACGCCTTGAGAGCAGCAGCCCGGAAGACCGGGCACCCAAATATCGAAGCCTTCCGCCGATTGATGGAGGCAAACTTTGTATTTCATGGCGAGGTCACACTTTCGAGAAGCGATTGAGGGCGAGTTCTCGGCCGATTATTTCGCGTATTTGGGGATGTCCGGCTCTTTGATTTCGCTAATCAACCTTTTGATCAGGCTTTCGGTGGATTGGCCTTCGGCTTGGGCCTGGAAATTGGTGCTGATCCGGTGGCGGAGGACGGGGACGGCGACCTTGCGGATGTCGTCGATCGAGACGCTGAACCGGCCGTCCATCGCAGCCATCGCCTTGCCGCCCAAGATCAGGTTTTGCCCGGCGCGAGGTCCCGCGCCGTAGTCGACGAGTTCCTTGACGAACTTGGGCGTCTTGTCGTCGGCGGGTCGGGTAGCCCGGACCAGTCGGGTGACGTATTCGACGGCGTAGTCGGAAATCGGGACCGAGGTCACCAGCTTCTGGAGATTCACGATCGCCTTGGCCGACAGGATCTTCTTGAGTTCGGCGGTGTCGCCTTTGGTGGTTGCCGAGAGGATCTTCTTCTCCTCGTCGTAGCTCGGGTAGCCGACCCGGATGTCGAACATGAACCGGTCGAGCTGGGCTTCGGGGAGTGGGTAGGTCCCTTCCTGCTCGATCGGGTTCTGGGTGGCGATCACGAAGAACGGGTCGGGCAGATTCAGGGTTTCCTGGCCGACGGTGACTTCTCGCTCTTGCATCGCCTGCAAGAGCGCGGCCTGGGTTTTTGGAGGGGTCCGGTTGATCTCGTCGGCGAGGAGGATGCTGGTGAAGATCGGCCCGGGGACGAACCGGAACGCTCGGCGGCCCGCCTCGGGTTCTTCGAGGACGTTGGTCCCGGTGATGTCCGACGGCATCAGGTCGGGGGTGAACTGGATGCGCTTGAACGGGACGTCGAGGATCTTTGCGAGCGAGCTGACCATCAACGTCTTCGCCAGGCCCGGCACGCCGACGAGCAAGACATGCCCCCGGGTGAAGATGGCAGCCAGGATCTGCTCGATCACCTCGTTCTGGCCGATGACCACCTTGCCCAACTCGGCGACCATCTGGTCGCGGGAGTGCCGGAATTCATCGAGCAGTTGGGAGATCCGGTCGCCAGCGTTCGACATCGCGTCATCCGTACCGATTGATGGGGATGCGGTGGAGTAAAATCCGCCAGCCGCCAATCCTCTAAGGGCCAAAACCGAAGCCGAAGTATTGTAAGGCCCCGAAGCCTACCGGTTCAAGCGCGCCGGTTCCTCTAGGACCCGCTTGAAGGCGACCGAGTTGTGGTTCTTTGTTCGAAAAAGCGATGTCGCGTTATGCTCGATCAACATCTGACGCCACATTCAAAATCCTTTTTTCTGGACCACTTTCGAAAAATTGACGCCGAGATTGGTCGAGTTAGCGAGGATTTTGTTGGATTTTGGTATTTCCTTTGATCCTCGATCCGCCTAGAAATGACCATGAATCGAAGTCGTGTCGTCCTCCCCGAGCGACTTTGAAGCGGTGCCCAGGCGGCATCTCGCCACGTCCCCCTGGCTATCGGACGTGCTCTGACCCCGCAAGCCTGCCAAGCGTTGCCACCCACCCTCAAAACCTTCCCCTGGTCGTAACCTACCCCACCCCACCTATTCTCATCGAGCCTTATTCGACTCCGGCCCATTGCTCGCTCTCTACCTCGTGATTGACCCTCCGGTGCAAGGTGCGGAACGCCGCGTCAGTCCTGGGGTTACATCCATGAGGGGATGCTAGGGGTTCCGGAGTGATCGAAGCGGAGCGAGTATCCCACAAGGAAGTCCGTCATGACCTTTTCATTCGGCTCGATGCTTCGCCTCGCGATCCTCCTGGCGGTCGGCTGCACCATCCTGGCCGTCGGTGTTTCTCGCCTCGACCCTCCCAAGGTCGTCAAGCGCTATCCCCGCCCGGTGGTGCATTACAATATCAACGACTTCTTTCTCAGGGTCCAGGACCGCGACCCCCGGTGGATCGACGCGGAGACCGGCGGGATGACCGTCTCGTCGGTCGTTGCCAACGACGTTTTGGAGGCCGCGAGCTGCTCCCCCTGGGTCGACGAGACCGGGCACCACCAGGCGGTGGGGCGTTGGTCGAACCGGACCCTCCAGGGGCCGAATACGATCAGCCACGAATTCGGCCTGGCCCGGTTCTCATTCCCCGACGGTCGAATTTTGAATCAGATCTCGTCGGAGATGTATCCCGTCAGCCCGCCTTGCTGGTTCCCCGGTACAAAGGCCCGCGTCCTCTTTGCGGCCGGGGACGGAAAACTCTACCGGTATGCGTTCGAGTCCGAAAATCCAACGACCGCTCCGGGCGAGTCGACGGAACCTGTCGACCCGGCACCGGTGCCTTTGATCTGGAACGCCCCGAAGCCGGATGGGGGCAATACTGTTGTCTGCGAGGTGGCCTGGCCCGAAGACGCTCGGATGGGCGGTCGGCTTGTGGTCTCCATGCGAGTCCACGAGCAAGACGCGGATGGGACCCGACGGTTCAGCAAGACTCAACTCTGGTGGCTCAAGCTCAATCATTCGGGCACCCAGATCATCGAAGCCGGCCCCCTGGTGAACCACGACGTCGCCGGGTCTCGGGCCAGTCAATTTGACGAGCGATCGCCGATCGTGGCGGGTTTGCCCGACGGTTCGCTCGGCTTGGCCTACACCAAGCAGGTCGAGGGGAGTCCCGACTGGTCGGTCTGCCTGGCCCAGTTAACGACCGACGCCGACCATCACCTGGTCCCTTCCCTCGAATCGAAGACCCAGGTCATGACCACGCGCAGCCACCCCGCCCCCCTGGCCTTCTCGAGCGATGGCAAATGGCTCAACGCCTTGGTCGGCGACACGGAGTCCGACGAAACGGTCGTCCGGTTCCCGACCGTCGACGGGACCATCGACCAGGCGAGCCCCGCCCCGATCGCCTCCGCCCGCTCGCGGTGACGTGACCGAATCCGATGTTTTTTGCGAAAATCTTATATTTTAATACTCCGATCGGTGAGGTGTCCCGGTCGATCACCCGGTCCAAGGCGGCCAACATCGATTCCCGCAGCATCGCCGACGGTGAATTTGGCCAGCCCGGCCGAATCCGCCGTCGGCGTTCCTCCTTCTTCCCGCGGCTTTCGGAGGGAGGAGGTCATTCGAACTTCCGCTTAACTGTCGGACAACCGGCCGGCATCCCCTTCCGGCCAGATTGAACAATCTCCTTGGTCATGCATCGACTTTCAGAATTGAAGCATGGAGTCCTTCCCGGCCGGTCATCCGGGACCGAACTCCGATCGAGATTGCGGGCGCCAGCACGTTGCCCGAGATATCGGATTCTCTTTTCCTTTGAAATTTGCCAAAAGCCGATCACGACCTAGGTTTGGATTGTCCCGCCGAACATCCGGGATCGGGACCAATCTTCCAGACGCCAATCCCGACGCGCTATCCTGGCGAACGCCTCCCGCCCCTGGATCGAAGCCTTCAAGGACTCCTGCCGCCCGTGATCGACCGACCCACCCTCAGGTCCTCCAGGTCCGATCGAGCCTTGCCCGGCTTCGCCTGAGCGGCCTCTGAGACGTCATGTTCGACCAGCGAGCCCAAAGGCGTGAGACCCTTTGCCGGTTCGCTGCTTCCTTCCATCAAGCGATCCGGTCGTCGGCGTGATCGAAGCCGAGCGGACTTCCAAGGAGACTAGCCATGACCATTTCCCCCGGTTCGATGATCCGGCTGGTGGTTTTGATCGTCGTCAGCTCCTCGATCCTGGCCGTAGGTGTTTCACGACTCGCCCCCCCAAAGACTCCGAAGCGGCTTCTCCGACCCGTGACCAACTTCCAGCTCAATGAGTTTCTACTCCCGGTCGTCGCACGTAAGTCGTGTTGGCTCGACTCGGAGACCGGCAATCGGACGACGGGACCGGTCGAGGACGACATCTTCGATTTCGCAAGTTGTTCCCCCTGGGTCGACGACCTGGGCCGTCGCCAAGTCGTGGGCCGATGGTCGAACCGAATGTGGCGAGGGACGAACACGGTCATTAACGAACACGGCCTGGGCCGATTTTCGTTCCCCGATGGTCGAATCCTCGACCGGATTCCGTCCGAAGTCTTTCCGAAAGGTCCGCCCTGCTGGGTCCCGGGGATGCCTGCTCGCGTCTTGTTCAGGGCGGGGGATGGCCAATTGTATCGGTTCGACTTCAAGTCGGACGACCCGACCGCTCCATCGACGGAGGCGTCCGCTCCGGTCGCCTCGAAGCCGACCGCCCTGACCTGGGGTTGCCCCAAGCCCGGGGGCGGGAATGTCCTGATCAACGACCTTTCGTGGCCCGAAGACGCCCGGATGGGCGGTCGCTTGGTCGTGGCGATGCAGGTCCTCGCTCGACGCAATGAGGCCGATCGGAGGTTCTCGACGACTCGACTCTGGTGGCTCCAACTCAACCACTCGGCCACTCGGATCGTCGGCATCGGGCCTCTGGTCGAACACGACCTGACGGGACCTTCGGAGGCAAACTTCGACGAGCGATCCCCCATCGTGCAAGCTCTACCCGACGGATCGCTCGGGCTGGCTTATACCCGTCGGATCGAGGGCGAACTGCGCTGGTCGGTCCAGTTGGCGAGGTTGACGACGGACGCCGACCATCGTCTGATCCCGGCGATCGAATCGAAGAGTCGGGTCCTCACCACTTCGAACCGTCGGGTCTTCCTGGCGTTTTCGAGCGACGGGAAGTGGCTCAATGCCCTGGTCGGAAACTCGATGTTCGACGAATCGGTGGTCCGGTTCCCGACCATCGTCGATCCGGCCGACAACGCGAAGCCCACCTCGATCGCGTCGACTCGAACCCGGTGAGGCGAGCGAAGCCTCCGGTTTGAGTCGGGCCGACTTGCCGCGACGCTCGGCTGCGCGCCACAATGAGACGAGATGCGTTGATCAGGGAGGAGCGCAGTCGTTTCGCCCCGGAGTTCGTCCCGATGTTCCGAGCGTCGCCGTCGGTCTGGATCGTCCTGATCATTGTCGGTTTGATCCTGGGGGACCTGGCCCCTAGGGCTCAGGGCGCCGTCACTCGCGAAGAGGTCGAGCGGGCCATCCGGGGGGGGGTTCGCTTCCTCCTCAAGCAGCAGAGGAACGACGGATCGTGGCCCGAGGCCGACGACGCCGCCAAGACCGGGACCACCAGCCTGGTCACCTTGTCGCTCATGACCGCCGGCGAGTCGGCCGACTCCGAGCCGATCCGCCGCGCGCTCGACTTCCTCCGCAAGTACGACCCGGGCCAGCTCGACAGCGTTTACGCCGTGTCGCTCCAGACGATGGTCTTCGCCGCCGCCAAGCCGAAAGAGGACATCGTCCGAATCCAGAGCAACGTCGACTGGCTCCAGGAAGCCCAGATCGTCGCCGGGGACCACGCCCCCTGGCCCGGCTCGTGGACCTACAAGCTCAGCAAGGTCGAGCGCGGTGACAACTCGAACGCCCAGTACGCCCTGCTCGCGCTCAACGCCGCCGCCGAGGTGGGGGTCAAGGTCCGCCCCGAGGTCTGGAAGCTCGCCCGAGACTACTGGCAGAAGCACCAGTTGCCCGACGGGAGCTGGGCCTACACCCCCGAAGGGAGCAACGGGTCGACCGCCAGCATGACCTGCGCGGGGATCTCCAGCCTGGTGATCACCGGCCTCAAGCGGTTCCGGGGGCTGGAACGACTCGTCGGCGAGCACGACGTCGAAGACTGCGGCCGAGGGGGGACCGACCCCTATCTCCAGAAGGGGATCAACTGGATGGCGACCCACTTCATGGTCGGCCAGAACTTCGGCGCCGGGCAGCAGTGGAAATACTACTACCTCTACGGCCTGGAGCGGACCGGCCGCTTGAGCGGGGTCCGCTTCTTCGGCGAGCACGACTGGTACCGCGAGGGGGCCGAGGAACTCGTCCACGAGCAGGACAAGCTCGACGGTTCCTGGCGCAAAGGGGTCCAGTACGAGCGGATCTCGAACGTCGCCACCAGCTTCGCCCTCCTGTTCCTAGCCAAGGGGCGAGCCCCCGTCTTGATCAATAAGCTCCGCCACGGCCCCGGGAACGACTGGAACAACGACGTCGACGACGTCCGAAACCTCGTCGGAGTCGTATCCCGAGATTGGGAACACCTCCTGACCTGGCAGGTCGTCGACCCCAACCTCGCCCGGGTCGAAGACATGCTCCAAGCCAAGATCGCCTACTTCAACGGCCACGACGCCCCGATCTTCGACGCCCGAGGCAAGCAAGCCCTCCGCGACTTCGTCGACCAAGGGGGCTTCATCTTCGCCGACGCCTGCTGCGGTCGGGCCGAGTTCGACCGAGGCTTCCGGGCCTTGATGAAGGAAATCTTCCCCGACCAGGAATACGACCTCCACCCCCTGGCCGCCGACCACGCCGTCTGGCGCTCCAAGCACCTGCTCAACCCGAACGACCAGCCGCTCTGGGGGATCGAGCACGGCTGCCGGACCGTCGTCATCTACTCGCCCGAAGACCTCTCATGCGACTGGAATCAGGCCGAGACTCAAGGCGAACTCCCCAGGGTCGTCAAATCGACCCGAGTCGGCCAGAACGTCGTCGACTACGCGACCGGTCGCGAGATGCCCGCCGACAAGCTGTCTACCCCCGAGGCCAAGAATTTCCGGGCCGAGCCGGCCAAACGTGGAGCCCTCCGGATCGGCAAGCTCCGCCACGCCGGGGATTGGAACGTTGCTCCCCTGGCGATCCCCAACCTGACGACGACGCTCCGCGACAAGCTCAAGTTCGACGTGGTGATCAACCACAAAGAACTCTTCCCCAGCGACCCGAACCTGGTCCACTACCCCTTGATCTACATCCACGGCCGCGCCGCGCTGACTTTCGGAGACGAAGATAAGGAAGCTCTCCGCAAGCACATCGACCCCGGTGGCGGAACGTTGTTCGCCGACGCCGCGTGCGGAAGTCCCGCCTTCGACGCCGCGTTCCGCAAGTTCGTCGCCGAGCTTCTTCCCGCCAACCCGCTGGTCCCGATCCCTCGGGGCGACGAGCTTTACACCGCCAAGACCCACTACGACCTCGCCGACGTCCAGTACAGCCAGGCGGCCGGGGGCGGCAAGGCTTACCCCGAGCTCGAAGGGGTCAAGGTCAACGGTCGATGGGCGGTGATCTACTCCAAGTACGACATCGGCTGCTCGCTCGAACGCAACCAGGGGATCGACTGCAAGGGCTACGCCTACGAGAGCGCGATGCGGATCGCCGCCAACATCGTGATCTACGCGACGTTGCCGTGATTGACGTTCGAGATCAAAGCCGAAGCGGAGGTTTGCCCAGCTTCCTTCGGACTGCGGCGACTTGCTCGGGGTCGTTGACCGGATTGATCGGGGCTCGCCCTTCGAGGACACCCACGACATCCCCGGCAACCTCGTTGGCCATCCTTGTCAGACTCTCCACGGTTTGCGCGGCGCTGTGGGGGGTCAGCAAGAGGTTCAGGTCGGTCCGACCGATCAAGGGGTGATCCTTGGGCGGGGGCTCGACGTCGTAGACGTCCGCCCCGTAGCCGAAGAGTCGCCCGGACCCGAGCGCCTCGGCGACGGCGGCCTCGTCGCAGACCGGGCCTCGGCATGTGTTCAAGAGGATGCACCCGGCTTTGATCTTCGCCAGCGAGTCGCGGTTGATCATCCGACGGGTCGATGCGTCGAGCGGGACTTGGAGGGTGACGTAGTCGGACTGGGCGAGCAGGTCGTCGAAGGGAACTCGAGTCGCCCCCCCGGCCTTTTGCTCGGCTTCGAGGGGGATATCAACGACATCGGAATAGATTACCCGCATCCCGAAGCCCGCGTGGGCGGTCTGGCCAACTCGCTTGCCTATCCGCCCGAAGCCGACGATCCCGATGGTTTTCCCGGCGATGTCGCGACCGACCAGCTTGGTCCGATCGTTGTATCGCCCCTCGACCAAGGCTCGGGACTGGGCCGGAAACTGCTTGCTCAGGGCGATGAGCATCGCGAAGACGTGCTCGCAGACGCTCTGCGTGTTCGCCCCGGGGGTGTAAACGACCTGGATGCCGCGCTCGGTCGCGGCGGGAATGTCGACCTGATCGTAGCCGACTCCGTGGCGACCGATGACCCGGAGCCTGGGGGCGTGGTCCATCAAGGCAGCGTCGATAGTTCCCGCCGTCCGGATCACCAAGGCGTCGACTTCGGCGATCTCGCGGTGCAGGACGCTCGGTTCGAGCGACGAGGCCATCCGCAGCTCGCCCGCCTGGCGGAGCCGCTCCATCCCCGACTCATGCATCGCGGTTATTGACAAGAGGATCGGTCGATCGGCCATGAGTCGCGGGCTCGCTTTGAAGAATCAACCGGGGGGCGGTCGGCGGTATGTCGAGGTTTGTTCCAACCTAACATGAGGTCGGCCTGGCCGGTAGAATCGAACTTCGAGAACTTCGCCGATCACACCTCGACTTTCAGAAAGTCCGTCGCCGATGAACGACCAGGTATCGAGTGATCGCTGGTCGTGGTCGGTGAGCGACCTGAAAATTTTGCTGGTCTTCGTCTTCCTCGCTGTCGTGGTTCGAGCCTTGATGATGGCTCCGATCCTCGACCATCCCGACGACGCCGATGGTTACCTCGCCATCGCCCGGTCGCTGGCCGAAGGGAAAGGCTTCGCGGTGCACGGTCGGTTGACGGCCTATCGCCCCCCTTTGTACCCGATCCTCCTGGCCCCTCTCGCGCGAGTCCTCGACTCGACGCTGCTCCCTTGGGGGATCGCCGGTTTGCACCTGGTGTTGGGGGCGTTGACCGTGGCGCTGGTGGCCGACGCCGGGCGACGTTGGGGCTACCCGCGCCGGTCGGCCTGGCTGGCGGCGATGGTGGTTGCGTTCGACCCGGTCCTCGTCGTCCAGGGCCGCTTCGTGATGACCGAGACCCTGGCGGCGTTCCTGGTCGCCCTGACCTTGTGGTCGGCGAGCGGGTCCTCGGGTTGGCGGGGCGCGGTCGGTTGCGGGTTCGCCCTGGGCCTGGCGAGCCTGTGTCGGCCCAGCCTTTTACCGGCCTCGCCGCTGGCCGGGTTGCTGGGCCTTGTCGTCCGCCCGGGGCGCCTAACCGACCGGATCGCCCGTTTGATCCTGATCCCGGCGACGGCCTTGGTGGTGCTTTCTCCGTGGGCGATCCGCAACGCCTGGGTCGTCGGCGAGCCGGTCTGGACCACGACTCACGGCGGTTATACCCTCGCCCTGGCGAACAATGAGGTGTATTACTCCGACGTCGTCGAAGGACCAGCCGGGTCGGTCTGGTCGGGACCTCGACAAACCGCCTGGTTCGTCGCCGTCGACCGGGCCACCAAAGCGATGACCGAACCCGAAGCGGACCGATGGCTCCGCGACCGGGCGATCCGGACGGCCAAGGCCCACACGATGACGTTCCTCAGGGCGACCCTGGATCGACTCGGACGGTTCTGGGGCGTGGCCCCCTCGGCCGCCGTTTATCCGGGCTGGCTCAGGGCGGCGACCGCCATCTGGACCGTGCCGCTCTGGGCCGGCCTGATCGTCGGCCTGTCGCGGCAAGAAACCTGGCGATGGCCCCTGGTCGTCGCTCCGGTCTTCTTGCTAACGCTGTCGGCGGTCCATGCGATCTACTGGACCGACCTGCGGATGAGGGCCCCTCTGGTGCCCGCCATCGCCCTGATCGCCGCGAGGTCGGTCGACCCGTCGGCCTGGTCGCGGCGTCGAAAATCCGAGGCGGAGCAACCCGTCGCGGTGACTCGATGAATCTCGAAGTGTGCCAAAAACTCATCGGGAAAAAGGGTGGAAAAATCCGATTTTCCTGATGGCCAAAACCGAAAGATTGGATTAGTCTTGAATCAGCCGCTCTCGGCGGGTCCGATTTAGCCGTTAGGAAGCTAGCCTCGCCAGAACGCTTATTTCGCAGAGGAATGACAGTGGCCAAGAAGCTCTATGTCGGAAACCTGACGTACGACACGACCGAAGACATCCTGGTCGAACTGTTCAGCGAGTTTGGCGAGGTCCTTTCGGCGCAGATCATCATCGACCGCGACACGAACCGATCCAAAGGCTTCGGTTTCGTCGAAATGGCCGAGGGTGCCGATGAAGCGGCCAACGCCCTGAACGGTCAAGACTTCCACGGCCGCAACCTCACCGTCAACGAGGCTCGCCCCCGCGAACCACGCGACAACCGAGGCGGTGGCGGCGGCGGATATGGTGGCTACGCCGGTGGTGGCGGTGGCCGAAGTGGCGGCGGCGGTGGCTATGGAGGGGGTGGTGGCGATCGCAGCGGTGGCGGTGGCGGTGGCTACGGTGGTGGCGGTGGTCGCAGCGGTGGCTACGGCAGCGATCGTTATTGATCCCAGCCCGCCCTTCCGATCCTGAACAATGACAACGAGCATCGCGGCGACCTAGTCGCTCCGCTCACCAAGGGACCGACCTCCGCTGTCGGCCCTTGTTCATTTCTTGAATGACGTCAGGTCTAACTTCGACCGTCACTTCGCATCCGATGGCTTTCGCACGAACCATGCCGCCTGGTAAACTCGGTGAAAACCGAGTGAAGCCGTTGCGTCGCGGTTTGTCGGTTCGTTGTCTGGCATCCGCCAAGCGGTCGGCCGAGGGTCTTCACTCCCATGATCGAGATCGACGCCCAGACTCTCCTCGAGCAAGCGGCATTGATTGGACTGATCACCCGCGCCCAGGCGCAGCAAGCGAGGGCCGACGCCACCGACGGCAGCTTCGAGGCCGTGGCCCGCGAGTTGATCCGCAAAGATGTCTTGACGGCCTGGCAGCTCGAAAAGCTTAAGAAAAGCGACCCGGGCGGCTTCTTCTTCGGCGGCTGCAAGGTCTTGTTCCACATCGCCGAGGGGACCTTCGCGCGGGTGTACCGGGGTCGGAAGATCCACGGCAACCAGTCGGTCGCCATCAAGGTCCTCCGCCAGCGGTTCGTGGCCGACTCCGGGGCGATCGCCCGGTTCAACCAGGAAGCCGAGTCGGGCCTGAGGCTGATCCACCCGAACATCGTCCAGATCTACGAGTACGGCGAGCAAGACAAGCGATACTACATGGTTATGGAGTTCGTCGAAGGATCGAACCTCCGCGACTTCTTGCGGATTCGAGGGCGACTGACGCCGACCGAAGGGCTCCCGTTGATGCTCGGCCTGGCCAATGGCTTGAAGTATTCGCTCGAACAGGGCGTGACTCATCGCGACTTGAAGGCAACCAACATCCTGATCGCCTCGAACGGGACGGCCAAACTCGTCGACTTCGGCTTGGCCACCATCGACGACGAGAAGAAAGCCGCCGCCGCCCACGGACAGCGGACGGTCGACTACTCGGCGCTCGAACGGACCTGCGGGAGCCCGAAGGGGGACAAGCGGTCGGACATCTTCTTCCTCGGCTGCGTGTTCTACCAGATGCTCACGGGAGTCTTGCCCATCCCCGAGGTCGAGACCGACGACCCGCTCAAGAAGATGCTCAAGCGGGGGATCAACACCATCCGCCCGATCACCGAGCAGCGCCACGCCCCCGACGCCGAGCTTTGCGAGCTCATCGAGAAGATGATGAAGGTCGACCTCAAGGCCCGCTACCAGACCATGAGCCAGGTGGTCGAGGACCTCGAAGCGTACTTGGAGCAGCTCGCCACCAAGGGCGCCGCCGCGTCTCGGAAAGAAGCGACCCTCGCCCAGCAGACCACAAGCAACATCAGCCAAGTCGTCGACGAGGATGAACATAACCTCGGGGTCGACCACGTCGACGAGCGCAAGCGGTTGCTTTGCGTCGAGGTCCAACCCGACGTCCAGGATGCGTTCCGGAAGATCTTGTCGAAGATGGGCTACCGGGTGATCCTGGTCGCCGACGCCGAGCGGGCCGCCGAGCATTACTCCGAAACTCCATCCGACGCCGTCCTGTTCGACGCCGACGGCCTGGGTCCGCATGCCCTCGACGCCTTCTTGCAGATGCACGAGAAGGCCCTCGAAGGCGGGATCGACCTTGCCGCCGTGGTCCTGCTCGGCCCCAAACAGCACTACCTGGCGGGAAAGTTCCCGACTCACGATCGCTTGGTCATCCTGCCCAAGCCGGTCAAGATGAAAGAGATCCAAGGGGCACTCAGCCAACTGGCCCCGACCGCTTGAGTCGGCAAGACTTGATTCTTTAGCCGCGGATGGAACACGGATAAGACTTTATTTCCCCTTCTCATCCGTGTTCCATCCGTGGCCCAATTCGATTGTTCCCTGTTCAGCCCGACTTTTTCCGGTCGGGCGGCTTGATTCCCATGGCTTGCATCAGGATTTGGAGGTCATCCCAGGCGTCTTTCTTCCAGGCGGGGTTGCGGAGGAGCGCGGCGGGGTGATAGGTGACGATGGTCGGGATGGTCCGGTAGCGATGCCACTTCCCCCTGAGCCGACCCAGCGGCAATGCGGTTTCGAGGAGCGCCGAGGCGGCGGTCTTGCCGAGCAAGCACAAGAACTCCGGCCGGATCGTGGCGATCTGCTGCTCCAAATAGGGCAAGCAGTGGCCAATCTCCTCGGCGGTCGGCGTCCGGTTCTCGGGGGGACGCGACTTCAAGACGTTGGCGATATAAACGTCGGTTCGAGGGAGGCCCATCCCTTTGGTGATCATGTCGGTCAAGAGCGCCCCGGCCCGACCGATGAACGGGCGTCCCGTTTGATCCTCGTCCGCGCCCGGCGCCTCGCCCACGAACATGAGGCGGGCTGTCGCGCTCCCCTCGCCGAACACCGTCTGGGTCCGGGTCGCCGCCAGTTCCGCACATCGGGTGCAGCGCGAGACCTCGGCGGCCAGGGTCGCGAGCAACGACGTCCGCTCGCCCTCGGGCACGACGGGAGCCAGCACCGGCTCGCCGAACAACGAAGCGGCGACCATTGGAGGCGGCGAAACGGGCCGATCGGCTCGGACCGTGATCGGTGGCGGCGTCGCCCCCGGAGGCATCACGATTGTCGGGGCGACCGGAAGCTGGATTTCCGGTTTCGAATCGGCAGGTCGGGGTTGCGGCGGTCGATGGCGAGGGGATGCGGAAGCCGACCCAGCCCTAATAGAAGGGTCGGGCGGCGGGAGACTCGGCATCGAGATCCGGTCGACCCCGGCTCGTTGAAGCGACTCCAAACGTTGCCGGACCGACCGGATCAACGCCCGACGCTCGTCATCAAACTCCATGAGCCACTGCGCCTCATTTTCGACATAGATGAGCACAAATCAAACACGGATGGGAAACAGAATCTCAAGGTTCGGCGACGCGGCGACCGGGGGCGTCGTCGATCCGAAACGATCCCGCGACCCAGCGCTTCCAGGTCGCCGTGTCGTACCCGTAGTCGCGTCCGGTCAACTTCACGAGCGCCCCGAGGACTTCGACGTTCGGGTTCTGGATCGGGATGATCTGGGGGATCATCCCACCACCGTTGCCGCCCCGCGTCCCATAATTCACGCCCCCGCCGATCGCCACCCCTCCGTTGCTACCAATCGACGCGCCCGATCCGAGCGGGACGCCCGTCGCCCCGAAGGCGACCACGCCAGGACCGACGACCGGAGGCGTCAAACCGAGATACGTCCGCCCCGTGTAGGTGCCGAACCCGGCGCCACCCACCGGTGAAAGCGTGTCGAAACTCCCGTTCATCCCTCCTCCGCCACCCCCGCCGCCGACGGGGACCATCTCGGTTCGGTAAATCGTGGATGTCAGGACGGGGATCAACTGGGGGACGGAGGTCTTGGCGTTCAATTGTCCCAAACTCCAGGCGGCGCGATTGATCACGTCGGACTGCGGCGACTTGAGCGCGCGGACGAGCCGAGGGACCACCTCGTCGGGTTCCCGTCGTGCCACCTCGGGGATGATCCGTTCTCGGACCGACCCTTCCGTCTCGGCCAGCAAGCGGATCACGAGGGCCGAGCTTGCTTCGGGACCGGGGATCGCCCCCAGGACTCGGGTCGCCAGGGCGCGGACCATCGGATTCTCGTCGTCGCCCAGGACCCGGAGGACGGGTCCGACGGCGGCAACCTCTCGGATCACCAGCAACCGCTTCTCGGCATCCTTCGAGCGGGCTTCGGGGCCGGACAGGTAAGCATCCCGCAGGAGCTTGACCCGGCGCATCCACGACTGGTTTTCGGTCGCCAGGGCCGCCTGGCCGTCGAGTCGTTCCTTTTCTTCGGGCATCATCCAACGACCGCGAAACTTGACCATCCCCTGGGCTTCGCGCTGCTCGTCGGCGTTGAGCCATCGGTCGTTGCTCAAGACGTGGCCGAGCTTCTCGTGCGCCGGTGGATACTGCGGGTCGAGCTTGATCGCGGCCTCGAAGTGGTTCTGGGCGAGGTCTTTGAGCTTATGCTCCTCGCACCAGGCCCCAAGCTGATATTCTTCCTCGGCGGTCGGGCGATCCTTGCTCCGGAGGATGACGTATTCATCGAGCGCGGATTTGTCGGGGATGACCTGGAGAATTTGCTCTTTTTTGTAAATGATGGGATTCCTGCCCGCTTCGCCCACGAAGGTCAAGTGACCGGGGTCGGCCGAGTTGGTGATCAGCTTACCCCGAATCTGCCCCCCGCCCCGAAGCATGATCCGGTCGGCCCAAGCCGTGCCCTGGACGAAAATCCCGATCAGGGACACTCCCAGCGCCAGAGCGACACCACCTCGGGCGTGAAACCAGCGGCCTGCTTGGCGAACCGACTCGGGCATCCGACACCCCCTGTTCGAGATCATCCGCGATCGAACCCAGGCTTAGAAAACTATTTTATGACCCCCCGAGCCTCGGTCGCAACCCGCCCATGACTCGAAGACCATTTGGTTATCGAGGCAAATTCGGGGACTTCCACCAACTGGGAGAAATGAGATGTCCACCGTCGTCGATCAGCATCGAGCCCAAGGGCCTCGGACCGTCCGGGTCGCCGTCTTGACCGTGTCGGACACCCGGACGGAGGCCACCGACGGTTCGGGTCATCTGATCACCACGATCTGTCAACGGGAGGGGCATTCGATTGTCGACCGTCAGATCGTCGCCGACGACTTCGAGCGCATCCAGAGTTGGGTGAGAGGCTGCCGAGAGCGGGGCGACATCGACGCCGCAGTCATCACCGGGGGGACGGGGATCAGCCCCCGAGACCAGACCTTCGAGGCCGTTGCCCCGCTCTTCACCAAGACGATCCCCGGCTTCGGCGAGCTATTCCGGATGCTCAGCTACCCCGAGATCGGCTCGGCCTGCTTGATGAGCCGGGCGTCCGCCGGGCTGGTCGACCGCCTGGTCGTCTTCGTTCTCCCCGGTTCGAAGGCCGGGGTTGAGCTCGCCATGACCAAAATCGTCCTCCCCGAGATGCCCCACCTCGTCCAGCAAGCATGCAAGGTTTGACGCGATATCGATCGCGATTATTCGAGGACGAGCCGATCCTTTCCCGCCGAAACTTCACGGACTCCCCCTTCGGTGTTCATGCTCGGCGGCTAAGCTCCCGCGAGGGAACCACTTTCGAGCGGATCGGGGTGGGTTCGCCATCGACTTTTGGGGGAGAGTTTTCCGAATGACCCGCCGCCTTCGTCCTCGCCGTGGTTTCACCTTGATTGAGCTTCTGGTTGTCATCGCCATCATCGCGGTCCTGATCGCCCTCTTGCTCCCCGCCGTGCAAGCCGCCCGAGAGGCCGCCAGGCGGATGCAGTGCACCAACAACCTCAAGCAGATCGGGTTGGCGATGCACAACTACCACTCGACCTACGACGTGTTCCCAATGGCGGCCTCGAAGAACTGCAACTCCGACCCGTCGTCGAGATGCCCAGGATACGCCGACTGGAGGGGTTGGAGTTCGTTGGCGACCGCGCTCCCCTACGTCGAGCAGACGCCGCTCTATAACGCGATCAACTTCTCGATGGCTGAAGAGCTCCACGACGCCATCCCCGCGCCCGAGAACAGCACCGTGGTCGCCACGGTCGTCAAGGCTTACATGTGCCCGTCCGACCCCTACGTCGGCCAACAAAATATCAACAACTACCACGCCTGCTACGGAACCACGAGCGATTGGCCGAGTGGGTCAAACAACGGCTCCGGCAACATGCAGAACGCCGACGGCAACGGGAGCACCGGCATGTTCGCCGTCTGGGTGAGCTACGGCATCCGCGACGCCCTCGACGGGACCTCCTCAACTTTGATGTTCTCCGAAGCCCTGGTCGGAGACAATAAAGGCAACGAACACACCAATGGCCGAGGCATCGGCGCAACCACTCCGGGCAGCCATTACCGGGGCAACGGCGTCGTGGTCAACGCGGCCAAATACGAGGTGGACGACTTCACGATCAGCGGTGCCGCCGCCCAGGGGATGTTGGACTCGCTGGCTACCTGCAACGCCGAGTGGAGCAACAACGCCAGCGTCCTGATCACCAGCCACCGGGGGTATCGCTGGGCATCTTTCTCCGAAGGGTCGGCCTTCAACGTCGCGCAAACCCCCAACGACCACCAGTTCCCGTTCAACGTCTGCCGAGGCCAGGGGAACCCGAGCCAGAGCGACAACGGGAGCAATTCGTTGCCCTCATCGAGCTTCCACCCGGGCGGCATCAACGCCTTGCTGACCGACGGCAGCGTCAAGTTCATGAAGGACACGATCAACCGGCAAACCTGGTGGTCGCTCGGAACCCGAGCCCGAGGCGAAATCATCTCGGCCGACGCTTATTGAAAAGACTGTTGAGCCACGGATGGAACACGGATGAAACACGGACAAGGATAAAAGAGCTTTTTCTTGTCCGTGTCCCGTCCGTGTTCCTCCGTGGCTAGTCTTTGATTTGCCACCTCCCGTGACTCACGCTCCAGGCGTAGAGGGCGACAGCAGTCGCGGTCGCGGCGTTGAGCGATTCGACGCCGGGTTGCATGGGGATTCGACGGGTCGTGCCCGCTCGGAGGTGCTCGGGCAGGCCCGGCCCTTCGACCCCCGCCACCAGGCCGAACCGCTCGGGGAATGGCTCGGCCTGGAGGTCGGGTCCGTCGCTCGAAAGCGCGATCAGGGGGGCGTTCTTGGCGCGGAGGTCGCGGATCGATGGCCCCTGCTCCATCGTCACCTGGAACAGGGCCGGGCCGGCGGCTCTGGCGGATTTGGGGTGGAACGGGTGCGCCGCTTCCTTGAGCAAGACGACGCGAGCCGCGCCGAAGGCCGCCGCCGACCGGATCACCGCGCCGACGTTTTCGGGGTCCTGGAACGGGACGAACAAGGTGCAGCCCTCGGGCCAGGGGGCGTCGGCGGACCACTCGGCGATCTCGGGCACGCGGACCAGGAGCAGCGGCGACCGCGTCCCCGACACGTCCAAGTTTTTGAACAGCGGGTCGGCCAGGCGATACCAGGGGATGTGGGCGGTCGACTCGGGGGGTGACTCCCCCTTCGAGTCGGTGAGATACCCTTCCACGCGGTCGGCGAATCGCTCCAAGACCTCGGCGATGATCCGAGGCCCCGCCAGGAGCGCCTGCCCGTGCTTGCGGATGCCCCGACCGGTCAGGAGGTCGGAGGCGAGCTTGTAGGTCGGGTTCGACTCGCTGGCGACCTCGCGGATGTGCCCGGCATAGGTGGGCGCCTCAGCCTCGTCGGGCGCCTCGCCTTCGAGCCGCTCGTAGACGACGATCCGCCGGTCGTGCGGGGTCCCTGGAATTTGGAAATGGTGATCGGCGACGAACCGGAACGACCCGGCGTGGCTGGTCCGGGCCAAGGCGATCTCGTCGTCGCAGTCGGGCCCCTTCATGAAGATCATCCAACCGCCCGGCTCGATGCAGGCGGCGACCCGGGTCAACGTCTCCGGGATCGAAGCCACCGCCCGGGTGATGACGCCTTGCACCTTCTTGGGAAACTTCGAGTTGACCTTGCCCGCGAACACTTCCAGATTCTCCAACCCCAGCCGATCCCGGACGCTCTCCAGAAACTCGGCACGCGCGCCGCGAGGCTCGGCCAGGATCATCGCCACCTCGGGCCGGGCGATCTTGAGCGGAATCCCCGGCAGACCCGGCCCCGAACCCATGTCGATAATCGGCGACGGCAACTCCACATACTTCAGGACCAGCAGGCTATCGACGTAATGCTTGAGGACCATGTTCTCGAAGTTGTGAATCCGAGTCATATTCAAGTCGGCATTGGCCGACCGGAGCATCCGGTGATAGCTCCAGAGTTGCTCAAGTTGGGTCCGGTCCAGGACGAGCCCGCATCCGGCGAGGATCGATTCGAGCGAGGCGAGGCCAGGGGTCATGAACTTCTATCCCACAAGAACTTAGCCACGAATTGATACCGATGTTACACGGAGAAATTAACCGACATGCTCTCCGTCGCTATCCAAGAGCACAACGATTATCGTTCACCACTGGATCGGTAGGCAATGCAGCAGCTTGTTCAGGTGCCTCCGGGCCTCCTTGATTGACACGGCAGGCGCCGAGTTGCCATGCACCAGGTAGTTACGGTATTCGCGGACCTGATGGACGCCGTCTCGGACGTCTTTGGAGATCGCTCGTCCTTGCTTGATACCGGTCGTCCAATCGACCAGATTAACCGCCCTGATCTCATCGTTGCCGGTCTTCTGCTCATGATAAGACCGAAGCGCCATCTCGAATGCGGCCCACATCCGTATCAGGTGCGTCGACTCGACCTGATCGGCCGCTGCGACAAGATCGCGAGGAGATGTTTCAGCAGGCAACTCGGCCTTACCACCTAGGACGTCCGCGCCGTAGTGCTTAACGGCTGCGGCGACCACATAACAACTTCGTTCGGCGCCTTTGACCTGGTCGACGAACGCCTGACGTTCAGGCATGGGCGGCCATACCATCGAGGATTGCCCGGATCGTTTCCGAGGAGAAAGACATCGGCGAGATGTCCAAACCCGAGCGTGGTCCGAGCGAGTCGGGCGGCGGGGCATAATGGACGACCCAGCGACCGTCCTCGAAATAGAGGCTGGCGATGTCGTCGTAGGCCGGCGCCAGGTAAAGGTCGACCGCCCCGGCGGCCCCGGGCATATCTCTCGCCACTGGGTTCAAGACGGCCTCGACGGTGTCTTTCTCCATGAGGAGGACCGGAACTTTATAGGTTCCAAGTCGGCGTTCGTTGACCGTCTTGCCGATCCGCCGTGTCCTCCATCCAGACTCCTCGGCCCAAGTTTTCACATCGCCGACGAGGGCGTCCAGTCGCCCCAGCCATTCGGCCTTCATGGCCTCAGAATCGTCCATCTCCGAAACCGTTTCGTTCACTGTCATTGCTCGATCCCCCGCAAGAAAAAGCTTGATCACCGTGTTCGCGGGCGGCCTACGACGCAAGTGGAAGACGTAAAGCGGTCCGCCTATTCGCACCCCACCAGCTTACAACAGTACCGCTCGGGACGGGACGGGTCAGACCGCCGCCAACGTCGCCTCGGCCTCGATGGCGAGGGGGGGACGGGTGAGCGAGATCGGGCGGACCCAGGAGGGGTCGGCGAGGGGGTAGTCGCTCCGGGTGTGGACGCCTCGGGACTCATCGCGCTCGAGCGCCGAGGCGATCATCAGGCGGGCGACGGTGAGGAGGTTCTGCAAGGTCCAACCGCTGGGGTCGTCGAAGACGTTGGTCAGGGCGTATCGGCACCAGCGGTCGACCTGGTCGGCGGCCTCGGTCAACCCTCGGGCGTCTCGGGTGATCCCGCAGGAGCGCCACATCAAGGCCCGAAGCGACTCGCGGATGTCGGCGAGGTCGAGCGGGGTCCGGCTGGAGATGTTGGGCGCCAGGCTCAGGATCGGCGGGACTTCGAGCCGCCCTTCGCCCTGATCGGCCAGGGTCCGGACGATGTCTTCGGCGGCCCTGGCCCCGTGAACCAGCCCTTCGAGGAGACTGTTCGAAGCCAAGCGGTTGGCCCCGTGGAGGCCCGACGACGCGACCTCGCCTCCGGCCCAGAGGCCGGGGAGCGTGGTCCGGGCGTCGTGGTCGACGGTCACCCCGCCGATCATGTAGTGGGCGCCGGGGCGGACGGGGATTGGGTCTCGGGTGATGTCGAGGTCGAACCCCCGGCAGAGCGCGTCGAAGCCGGGGAACCGCGACCGGACGACGACCGGGTCGAGGTGCGACAGGTCGAGGTAGACGCTCGGGTGCTGGGTCTTGGCCATCTGGGCGACGATGGCACGGGATACGTCGTCGCGCGGGGCAAGCTCGGCGGCGGGGTGGTACTCGGGCATGAACCGGACGCCGTTGCGGTCGCGGAGGTAGGCCCCTTCCCCTCGGATCGCTTCGGTGACGAGGTGCCTCGACGACCCGGCGATGTAGAGCACCGTCGGGTGGAACTGCATGAACTCCATGTCTCGGAGTTCCGCCCCGGCGCGGTAGGCGACGGCGTGCCCATCCGCCGTGGCGATCGGCGGGTTGGTCGTTTCCCGGAAGAGCTGCCCGGCCCCACCCGTCGCCAAAACCGTGGCCCTGGCCCAGATGAGCGACGGCCCTCGGCGAGCATCCCAGACGATCGCCCCCCGGCATCGGCCTTCGTGGGTCAGGAGGTCGATCGTGAAGCTATTTTGCCAAATCCGGACATTGGTCCGGGTCCGGGTCGCCTGGATCACCGCCCTCATCACCTCCCGGCCCGTCGCGTCGCCCAAGGCGTGGACGATCCGAGGGTGCGAATGTCCCCCTTCGCGGGTCAGGGCGACCTGGCCGGCGACCTGGTCGAACTCGGTCCCCCAGTCGATCAGTTCGCCGATCCGGCGGGGGGCCTCGCGGATCATCAGCTCGACGACCTCGGGGTCGCAAAGCCCCTTTCCCGCCGCCAAAGTGTCGGCGATGTGGTTCTCGAAGTGGTCTTCGGGGGCGAGGACGCCCGCGATCCCACCTTGGGCGTAAGTGCTGTTGCTTTCGCGGACCTCGTCCTTGGTGACGACCAAAACCCGGAGCGAGTCGGGGATGCCAAGGGCCGTTCTCAAACCGGCCACGCCGCCGCCGACCACCAAGACGTCGGTGAAGTGGTGCGGGAGATCCCTCGGGTCGAATGCGGTCAAGTAGCGCCTGGGCAATGCGAGCGGTTGCAACATGGCGAGTCACCGACCTTATGGAGATCCGCGACGGTTTGAGCAGGGAGGGAGTCGCTCGCGGACCAGGTTCCCGAGGGGTTTCGATCTTGATAAGAAAAGCGTAGACCTGGAGGCGGGGTGGGTCAAGGCGACCCACCCTCGCGCCCAGGTCCGTGACGCTCGACCGGAAATTACCGCGACGACGGCGGTGTGCTGGCCGAGGGGCTGGCGGCGCCGGTGCCCTTCGGTCCCGACATATTCTTGCGATACGCCTGCCACTGCCTGCGGAGTTCGGGCGGAGGCGTCGACCTGTTCCCTTCGGTCAGGCCGCTCATGCTGTCGGTCCCGAGCGTGGTACCCGACCGTTCGTTTCGCTTGCTCACCGTAGCCGAGGTGTTGAACTCGGGGGCCTTGCGGTCCTTGTCGAACACCTTCTCATCGCCCGGCTTGGCCTGGATGTCGCGACCGCCACCGATTGGCGGCTGGACGGGGCGCTTCTCGTACTTCTTGACGAACTGCTCGGCCTCGTCGCGGGTCATGTTGAGTTGCTTTTCGAGGTCGGGGGTGAACTTGTCGTCGCGGAGGAGATCCTGGATCTTCCTCGTGACGAGTTCCGACTGCGGGACATCGGGCGCGACCGACGGGTCAGAGTTGCTCGGGGCCTGGGCGTTGACCGGCGGGAGCGGCTCGGGCTTGTCTTTCGGCTCGGAGGTCCGAGGGTTGTCCCCTCCGGTCCCGCCGCCGCTGCTGTTCCTGGCCGACCGCCCTTGCTGGGGGTCGGGCCGGGAGTTCGAGTCGTTATTCGTCTTCGACAAACCGGGATCGGAACCCGACTGGTCCCCTTCGCCCGGCTGCTCGCCCGGCCCGTCGGGCTTGGCGCCAGGCATGGGCTTGCCGTTGGGCTGAGTGGCCCCCTCCGTGCCCGACTGGCCCCCGCGTTGGGGTTGGCCCCCCTTGCCGCCCTTGGTCGTCGAGCCCGAACCCTTCGGCGAAGGCTGTTTCCCACCCGGAGTGTCGCCCGGGTTGGAACTCGGTTGCCCGGCGCCGGACGGTTCGCCCGAGCCCGGCTGGCTCCCCGACGAACCCGGCTGCGAACCGCTCGACCCCTGGCCCTCACCTTTGCCTTGCCCTTCACCTTTGCCCTGGCCCTGGCCCTGGCCCTGGCCTTCTCCGGGAGTTTTGCCTTGGCCTTGACCTTGACCCGGGGTTTGCCCCTGGCCTTTGCCCTGACCAGAGCTTTGCCCTTGGCCTTTGCCCTCACCCTGGCCCTTCTCGCCTTCACCTTGTTTGCCCTGAGGTTGGTCCTGCTGGCCCTTCGCTTCTTGACTGCTCTGAGGTACTTCTTTGGCCGTTTCCTGGTTGGGCTGGCCCGGGTTGGTCGGCTTTTGACCCGACTGGTTCGGGTTCTGGCTCGGGTTCGAGGGCTTCCCGCCCTTCGACGATCCCAGCTGCGGCTTGGATTCGGAGGGAGAACCGCTTGGATTCGTCTTCGATTCATTCGACGACGAGGCCGACGAGTTTTGCTCCGGAGACTTAGACGACTTGGATTCCGCCTGGCCGTCGGACTTGGCCGTTTCGTTTGATGGCTTTTGGTCCGTCTTCGCGCTTCCGCTTGAAGAGTCCGAGGGTTTCGAACCGGGCTGCGGCTTGGCCGGGTTGCTGGGGTTAGGTTGGCCCGATCCCGATGGCTTCCCGTCCTGGGGCGGCTTGTCCCCGGCGCCGGAGGGCGACCCGTCGGGCTTGGTCGGCTCGGTTTCGGGCTTGGTCGAGCCGTTATCCGCCTGGCCCGGGTCGTCAGTCTTCCCGACTGGCGGCTTGGTCCCTTCGGGCGGTCGGCCCGCGGGCTCGCCGGGCTCGCCGGTCGGCTGGCCTGGCTTGGTGGGATCGTTGCTCGGCTTCGAAGCACCTGGGTTGGCGGACGAAGGGTCACCCGGCTTGCTCGGCTCGCCCTTGGTCGCTTCGCCGGTTTCGTTGGCTTTCGATTCGCCGCCGGGCTTGGCTGACGGGTCCGGCTTGGATTCGGTCCCGCCCGGCTGGCCCGGTTTCGACTCGGACGCCCCCGGAGGCTTGCCGTTGCCGTTGCCATCGGTCGGGCTGAGCTTCCCCTTCGACTCTGATCCGTTCGACGGTTGGCCCGAGTTGGGGTCGCCGGGCTTGGACTCGGCCGGATTCGAGTTCGCCCCCGGTGTCGACTGGGTGGAAGTCGGATCTCCCGGCTTGCCGGAGTTGGTCGGGGCCTTGGTCGTCTCACCGGGTTTGCCGTTCGACCCCGACGGTTTCCCGTCGCTGGGCTTGTTGCCGCTCGGCGAGCCGGCCTTGGCCCCCTCGGTACCCGGCTTGTTCTCGGATGGCTTGGCTTCGTTCGAGGGTTTGGCCGACTCGCCCGACGCCCCGTCCGAACCCGACGCACCGCCGTTGGGCTTGGTCGGGTCGGGCTTGGAGGGGTCGGGCTTGGCCCCGTTCGACCCGAGTTCGCTCGCCTTCGGCTTCGAACCGTCGGGTTTGGCGTTCGACGACGAGTTCGAGCCTCCGGCCTGCCCGTCGCCAGACGGCTTCGAGCCCGAAGGCTCGCCCGGCGCGTTCGGCTTGGTGGGTTCGTTTTGCGAGGCTCCCGACCCGCCCGTCTTTTCACCGTTGGCACCGGGGGGCTTGGGCTTGGTCGGGTCGTTGGCGGCTTGCGAGCCGTTGTTCGGCCGCTTCTCGCCCTGATTGGCGTCTTTGGATGCGCCCGCCGGGTCGTTCGGATTGGGTTGCGGCTTGGTTTCCGGGCCGGGCTTGGCGTTGTTCGGGTCGTTGCCCGAAGCTCCGCTCCCGTCTCTGGGCGCACCTGATTTGGACCCGTTCTCGGGGTTGCTCGGGCTGCCGGGCTTGGTTTCGGGGGCGTTGCCGGTCGGTTGCTGGGCCTTGCTCCCGTCCGGATTGTTGGAAGCGGGGTTGCCGCCCTTCGAGCCGGTCGGGTTGCCTCCCTCCGGCTTGGTGGGATCGCCCTTGGGCGAGTTGGCCGCGTTCGGCTTGGAGCCGGTCGGAGAGTTGGCGTTGTTCGACCCGGTGTTGTTCGCCCCTTGCGTCCCCGGCTTGTTCTCGGGCTTGGTCGGGTCGGCCTGGGTGTTCTTGGATGCGTTGGGTTGGTTGGCGTTGTTGCCTTGGCTGGCGTTGTTCGACCCATTGCTGCCCGGCGGCTGCGGGGTGGGCTTGGTCGGGTCGGCTTTCGGGGTGGTCGCCGGGTTCGATGGGTTGCCGGCGGCGGAGTTACCCGAGTTCGCCCCGTTGCTGCCGGGCGGCGGCGTGCCGGGCTTGGTTTCGGAGGAGTTAGCTCCCTTGGGCTGTGCTTGGTTGCCGCTCGACCCCGACTGCCCCGCGCCGCCGTTGTTGTTGGGGGCGTTGTTGGTCGGCTTGCGTTCTTCCGGCTTCGCGGCGTTGCCCTGGGCCTTGTCGCTGTTCGGTTGATTGCCGGTCGACGCCCCGCCGTTGGGGGATGCCGAGTTTGGCTGGGGCGTGCTCACGCCGTTGTCGCCGGTCGGCTTCGACTCTTGCGGGTTGCCGGGCTTCTGGTTGCCTTGGGGTTGAGAAGGGTTCGACGGGTTCGAGTTCGACGCCTGGTCGGGCCGAGAAACTTTGGGCGCGTTGTTGCCGCTCGCGCCGGTGTTCTGGTTGGGACTGGGCGACGACGAACCCGGGTCGTTCGGCTTGGACCCCTGGCCGCCTTGCTTGTTCTGGGGCTTCTCGCCGCCGGGTTTGTTGCCCGACGGGTTGGCGTTGCCGTTGTTCTTGGCCCCTTCACGTGGCTGATTCCCCTGGGCGGGGTCGGCGTTGTTGGGGTCCTGATTGCCCTGATTCGGGTTCTGGTTCGCCTTGGGCTGGGGTGGGTTTAGGCCGAGCTTCTTGGCCAGGTCTTCGATTCGCTTCTGCGCGGCGGGGTCGTCGGGCGGGGCGTCGTCGCGCTTCTGGTTGGCCGGGGGTCGGTTGTCGGCCTCGTTCGAGTTATTTTCGGCCAGTGCCCGTTCTTTGCCCTGATCCTTTTCGCCGCCCTGATTTTTGTCGGCGGCCTTCTGATTCTTGTCGGCTTGCCCCTGGTTGTTGTCGGCGGTCTGCTGCTCGGCATTCTGTGGCGGGGCATCTTGCTTTCGTTGATCTTCGAGGTTGGCCAGCTCTTGCGGGGGCGCCGGGGGTTCGATCTCGATGATCTGCTCGGCGGACTTCGTCGAGTTGGGCGTTGGCTCCTTGGTGTCGCGGGCGGTGACCTGGTATTTCACGGTCGAGCCCGGCTTGAGCTTCATCGGAGCCAGGTCGACGGTCCGGACGCCGAAGAACTTCCGCTCGGGGGCCTTGTTTTCGAGGAGGTCTTCCGACACCAGGCTTTCGGTCCCCTGCGAGACCGATAAATTCAGCGCCTTGACGCCGAAGTCGTCGCCCGCCTCGACTTGGAGGTCGACCTTGGCGTTGCTCGGCAGCTTGATTCGGGCGGCGGGCGACTTGAACTTGACGGTCGGAGGCGCATCCTTGGTGGCCCGGATGTCGTAGACAACCGGCTCCAGGTTCATCTGGCCGCCGAGGTTGCGGAATTTGATCGTGTACGACCCGTCGTTCTTGACGAGGAATCGCCCCGTCATCTCCTGGGCGTTCTCGGGGTTGACGTCCATCGCCACCGTCGGCGGCTGACCGAAGTCGAGGAAGGCGGATTTCACGGCCTGGTTGGTCTTCGCCTTGACCGTGATCGTCGTCCCCTCGATCGCCTCGACGTTGCCGCCCTCAGGCTGGGTCCGGTTCGGCACACCGGTGTATTTGGGGAAGGCGTAGTCGAGCGCGACGCCCGTCACCATCGGGGCGGGCAGGACCTTGACCTGATAATGCCTCGACTCCGCATCCCCGGCGCTCAGGTAGTACTCGATCGACTGCTGGACGTTCCGCAACGTCGTCTGCCACGGGTCATACTGCTGGACCCCAGGCGCGAACTCCTGTTTCAAGTAGAAGTTACTGCCGTCGACGTTGTAATTCAGCGTCACCGTCTCGGGGCGGACTCCCAGGGTTTCCACCGAGAACGCCACGTTCGACCCCGCGACGACCTCGCTCAGGTCCGGGTCGTCCCCCGGCTTGATCCCGTCGAACCGGGTGTTGGTCGGGCGGACGACGTCGAGCATGAACGCCCGCTTGGCCGAGTCGACCATGCTCTTGGGGGCCAAGGCGTAATACAGGAAGATCGCCATGATCACGCCCATCAGGGCGTACCAGGTGTGCAAGACCCGACGTTGGTTGACCGCCGAGTCGACCTCGATCCGCGACAGGTCCTCGACCGCCTTGGCCTCGATCGTCCGCAACACCCGCTTGGGCAAGAACTCGCGGTGCTTCCGCAAGTCGAGGTAGTTGATCAGGCTGTTCTTGAAGTTCGGGTCGACCTGCTCGATCGTGCGGGCCGCATAAAACCCGTTGACGCTCCGGAGCAACGGCCGGGCGATCCGGAAGCCCGCGAACGTCCCCGCCGCCACCATCCCGGTCAGGAGGATCACCCGCCTCGACCAGATCGGCAGGCCAACCGCGTGGTCGAGGACGATCTCCAGGAACAACACCGCCAGGACCGCTGTCGTCAGCGAGAGGATGGCTACCAACAGGTCGGTCGCCTTGATCTTGGCCCGGGTCCGGCTCAACTGGTGGTCGATAAACTGCTCGTAGTCCAGTATCTTGCCGTGCATTTGTGTGCCCGAAGCCATGGCGACCTGCTCCCTTCGAGTGGCGTTGTCCGAGGCGAGGCATCCCACCCACCGACCCAGCCGACTCCATTCGGCACCTTCATCTGATTAGTATACGCGACCCGACTCGAAAAAAGCACGAAGGCCCGACGATTGTCCCAACCGTGAGGCCCACGCACGACATCGCCCGAGCGATCGGGTCCGGTCGAGGTCAAGGATGGCTCTGTAAGCCCGACAAAAGTTGAAGGATTCGCCGGCCCGCTTTGCTAAGATCGCGGCGGCGGGGCTTCTCAAGGATGGCCAATCGAAGGAAAAGGAGTGCCGATGCGAAAGATAGGATGGATCGCCGGGCTGATTGTCGCGGTCGGAGCGACCTGCGTTCTGGGGGACGAACCGAAGCCCTCGACTCGGCCGTCAGACGTGGCCGCGACCGGCGACCAGGCCGGACCTGATCGAGCGATGGCCGACCGCTTCGCCAGGCTCAAGGCGGAACACCAAGCCAAGCAGGACGCTATGTATGAAGCCATGGAGAAGGCGAAAACCAAACGCAAGCAAGATGAAATCTACGAGGTGATGTCCCCGGACGTTCCCTACTCTCGGCGGATGATCGAGCTGGCCGAGATCAGAATCGGCGATCCGACGGCCCGAGATGCCCTAATTTGGGTCATCAACATGCCTGGAAGATCGGATGACGGGGAGTATGGAGACGTGTTCGCCCACGCCGCGGCGCTGCTGGTCCGCCATCATGGTGACGACCCCCTGGCGATTTCCCTAGGTTTGCAGATGAACCTCCTCTTATCGATTCGTCGAGACGCACTGCTCCTCGGCTTCTATGCGTCGGCCAAGGGACGCGAGGCCAAGGGGGTCTCGCGGCTCGCGTTGGCAACGTATCTCGAAAAGAAAGCCCAGTCCGCCGAAAACGCGAAGAAATATCCGGACCGCCGAAAGCTTCGCCAAAGTGTCGTCGGCGACGACGGTAAACCCAACGACACGCTCGTGGACATGCCGGACGATAGATTCGCCTACGAAGTCGGCCTCCGCCTCTGCGACCCGGCCCTGATCAAGGCCGAAGCCGAGCGGCTCTATAACGAGGTAATCGCCGACTATGGCGACATCCCCTTGATCACCGTTAGGCGACGAGAAATGGAGGCAATGCTAAAGGAATCGGCCTCGACTCGGGGCGGGAAGCCTTTGACCGAGGAGGATCGTCGCCAGATCGCCGTGATACTCGCCCGGAAAAGTACGCTCGGCTCGGTGGCCGAGGGGCACCTTGACGAGATGCACAACCTCATCCCCGGCAAGCCCGCCCCCGAGATCGACGGCGTCGACACGGACGGCAAGCCGCTCAAGCTGTCCGACCATCGCGGCAAGGTGGTCGTCCTGGTGTTCTGGGGTTCGTGGTGCGGGCCGTGCATGGCGGCGGTGCCCCACGAGCGCGAGCTTGCCGAACGGCTCAAGGACCGCCCGTTCGCGATCCTCGGCGTCGATTGCAACGAGGAGAAGTCCGCCGGTCTCAAGACGATCGAGTTGGAAAAGATCACTTGGCGCAACTGGAACGACGGCTCCGATGGCGACGGGCCGATCGTCAAGCGCTACCACATCCGAGGCTATCCGTCGGTCTTCGTGATCGACGCGCAGGGGATCATCCGCCACACCCAACTCAGCGGCGATGGCCTGGACAAGGCCGTCGACGCCCTGCTGGGCGAACTCGAAGCGAAAGACCCCAAGGGCTGAACGGCCCGCCCGAAGGACCACCGAAGCCGACCCGTCGCGGATCGGAGGCCCGCCCTCCTGGCCCGGGCCGGTCGGGCGGTCCCGTCGAGGGGAATGTTGGGGGCGATGTTGCGAAATCTCCTCATGTGTTGAGAAATAAAAGATTCTTGGTTAGTCTGGCCCGCGACGGGCCGAAGACTGCGGAAAAATTTCGGACCATCCCCCCATTCGAGAGTCGCCACCATGCGTTCGATGCTTTTGATCTGCCTGCTCGTCCTGTCTATGACCGTCCCGGCCAGGGCCGACTTCCTGTCGGAAGGGGCTTTCACCTTGGGGACGAGGAACGCGATCGGCACCAACGATCCCTCCGGCCCCACATTCGGCCTGTCTACCCCGGACCTGATCGCCTCGGGCATCGACGCCCGGGGTCCCGGCGGGTTCAAAAACGCGGGCCTCAAGTTCGCCTTGGGTCCCGTCCTCTCCGTGGCCGGCTCGGTCACCTCGGCGACCTTGACGCTCAACGTGACTGTGAGCCAATCCTCCATCGGCCAATCCCCGACGGGCATCGTTGCCCTGGGCGGCTTCGGTTCGAATACGAATCCCCTGGCCTTGAGCGACTTTGGCGCGAACCCCTTGGCCCTGGGCAGCCGGACGATCCCGACCAATATCGGGTCCCCGACGCTCCCCACCTATCCGCCCCTGGTCTTCGACGTCACCTCGTTCGTGCGCAATCTCGTCGCGAGCGGTTCGACCGCCGCCGGGTTCCAGATCGATGACCCGGTCGCCGACACCTTGTTCGTGTTCTCGAATAACGCGAACCTCACGATCAACTACTCGGCCTCCGTGCCCGAGCCGGCTTCGGTCGTGATGGCGGGGATCGGCCTCGGGCTGGCGCTGGCGGTCGGTCGTCGCCGCCTCGGACGTCGAGCTTGCCCAAAGGGTTGACGCGACCCTCGTCGGCGGGGGGACGTCTCGCGAGGGTGGGGCTTCGATCGCGGGCGCTCGTCGGTGCGGTCGCAACGGGAATTTCGTCGGGATGACCCCGACGGTCGCATCCCCCGGGTTGAACATGATCCCGGGGCGAGTCATAATGCGATCACCGGTCCTCGCCGATGTCACTTCGCCCCGCGACGACATTTCGTCCGAGCCGAGATCACCTCGCCCCCGTCGTTGACCCACCGAGATTGCGCATGCGATTCGCTTTCAGCACCAACGCTTATCGACGGTTCCCCTTCGACGAAGCGGCGACTCGGATCGCGGCCCTGGGCTACGAGGGGTTGGAACTCATGGCCGACGTTCCCCACGCGTGGCCGACCGGCCTCCTGGATGGGACGAAGCGTGAGATCCGCGAGGCGATGGAGCGGAGCTTGTTGAAGTTCTCCAACATCAACGCCTTCATGATGAACGCGATCAACGACCACCGCCACCCGTTCTTGCACCCCTCGTTCATCGAGCCCGACCTCGGGTATCGTCGGGTCCGGATCGACCACACCCGACGCGCCCTCGACCTCTGCTCCGAACTGGGTGCTCCGCACATCACCACCGAGCCGGGCGGTCCGCTCGCGCCGGGCCAGTCGCGAAGCGAGGCGATCGACCTGTTCGTCGAGGCGCTCAAGCCGCTGGTTTTGCACGCCCATAACCTCGGGGTGATGCTCCTGATCGAACCCGAGCCGCACCTGCTTTTGGAAACGACCGACCAGTACCTCGAAGTCGCCGAGCGGATCAACTCGCCCTCGCTCGGGTTGAACTTCGACGTCGGCCACGCCTATTGCGTCGGCGAGGACATCCCCCAGGCCATCGCCAAGCTCGCCCCTCACATCCGCCACTACCACTTCGAGGACATCGCGGCCAGCCGGGTCCACCACCACCTGATCCCCGGCGAAGGGGCGATCGACTTCGCCGAGGTGTTCGAGGCGATCCGCAAGACCGGCTACGACCGCTGGCTCACCGTCGAGCTCTACCCCAACCTCGACGACCCCGACGCCGCCGCCCGCCAAGCCCTCGAATATCTGGCCCCGCTCGTCGCTACCCCCTCGGCGGCTTGATCTCCCCATGACGATCAAGCCTTACCTCCAACTCGTCCGCCTCCCCAACCTGTTCACCGCCGCCGCCGACCCGCTGGCGGGCTGGCTGGTGGCGACCGGGACTTTGGCCTACCCATCGCGCTGGGTCCCCTTGGTCGCGGCCTCGGTCCTGATCTACGCCGGTGGGATCGTCCTCAACGACGTTTTCGACATCGAGGTCGACCGCCGGGAGCGGCCCAACCGCCCGTTGCCGTCGGGGCGGGTTCCGTTCCGGCTCGCCGCCTGGTTTGGCGGGGCGGGGTTGGCGGTCGGTCCCCTGCTTGCGGCCCTGTCCGGCTCGGCGACGAGTGCGCTCGTTGCCGGCCTGCTGGTGCTTTGCGTGCTCGCCTACAACGCTGGGATGAAGCGGACATTATTCGGCCCGGTGGTCATGGGTTCTTGCCGGAGCTTGAACCTCCTGCTCGGATTCAGCCAGCTCCCCGACCTGGGCGGACGCCACGCCTGGGTCGTCGCCGGGTGTTACGGCCTGTTCGTCGTCGGGGTGACGGTGATCAGCCGGTCGGAGGTGGAAACGGGCCGTTCGGGCGGGATCGCGGCCGGGATGAACCTCCAGTGGGTTGCCCTGGCGATCTTCTGGGTCAGTTCGGGCAGCCTGGCGTACCAGACTCACGGTTCGCAAGCCTACGACTATGCCCATATCGGAGGCTCGGTGGTCTGGTTGGCGGTGCTCGCCGCCGTGCTCCGCGCGGACGTGGCGGCGGTCCGCCAGCCGACGCCCGCGAGGACCCAGCGAGCCGTCAAGACCGGGGTCCTGGCCCTGGTCTGGCTCGATGTCTCGCTCGTGGCCGGGGTCCAGGGGGTGCCCCCCGCCCTGGTGATCGCCGCCTTGTGGGTGCCCGCCTTCTTGTTGGGCCGGTGGCTCTACTCGACCTGACCTCAGCCGACCGACGGTTCCGGCTCAAGGATCGGGGACTCGGCCGACCTCGGTTGATACTCGAACCGGCGGCACTGGCGGAAGAAGTTCAAAGGGTTGTCGTGGACCAGGGTCTTGATCGTCGACTCGTCGTGGCCCCTCGACCGCATCTCGAAGATGAACTCCGGGACGGCCAGGGGGTCGCTGTGTCCCCAGTCTCCCGCCGAGTTGATCAGGATTCGCTCGGTCCCGTACATCTCGACCATGTCCGCCGCTCGGGCGGGGGTACACTTGCTGATCGGGTAGAGCGTCATCCCGACCCAATGGCCGGCGTCGAGCGCCGGTCGGATCGTGTGCTCTTCGACGTGGTCGACGCAGACCCGCTCGGGCTTGATCCGGCCGTCGCCTCGGATCATGTCGAGGATCATCCGTGTCCCCTGGTACTTGTCCGCCAGGTGGGGGGTGTGGATCAGGATCAACTCGTCGGTCTTGCTCGCGAAGTCGAGGTGGTCCAGGAAAACCGTCGCCTCGTTCCGGGTGTTCTTGTTCAGGCCGATCTCGCCGATCCCCAGGACGCCGGGCTGGTCGAGGAACTCGGGGATCAGGGCGATCACCTCTCGGGCAAGCTTGACGTTCTCCGCTTCTTTGGCGTTGATGCAAAGCCAGGTCTGATGGTCGATCCCATAGAGCGCGGCCCGCTTCCGCTCGAAGCCGATGAGTTGCCGGAAGTAATCGCGGAACCCTTCCGGCCCCGAGCGGTCGAACCCCGCCCAGAACGCCGGCTCGCTGATCATCACGCACCCCGCTAGGGCCATCCGCTTGTAGTCGTCGGTGGTCCGGCTCACCATGTGGATATGCGGGTCGATATAGACACTCATGGGTTCGACTCGGATTGTTGGGGTGATCGATACATGGAAGACGGGATGGGGAAGGATGCGCCAGTCACGCATATTGATCAAATCGGGCGACCGCGATTCCGATAAACTCCAGAAGTCTCCGACCCTGCCCTGTCTCAGCTAACTCATCCCACAATGGAAAACGATACTCCGATGGACATTCGATTGGCGACGAATGCGGCCAAGGATACTCCGGATTGGGACCGTCGGCAGCTTTGGTCGGAACAACATTTTCAAGAGCATAAGCCAGAGGCAGGACATTCTTGATCCACTTTTCAAAATCCTGGCGGCGTTTGAAGGTCAAGACCTTCGAGATTCGCTCAAGGTCTTCGGTCTGAATGGTATTCAACGCCCTGAGAAACTGAACGAAACCCGTATGTTTTTTCGGCGGAGCGGAACCAGATCCCCAGAGATAAGCTTTACTGAGCTTTTCCGTCGACATCTGAAGATAGTGGAGTAAATGGCATGGATGATTACCCGCTCGCCGCAAGTGGAGGAAAATCTCGTGGTCCGAATTGGCCTGGGTCCACCAAAGCCGTTGGGCGTCATTCATGGATCGTTTTGGGTCGGTCGAATTCTTTATGCCCCGCGAGAGACCACCCCGGAGGCAAGGCTATTTCATCTTTTTGGATGGCATCCCACTGTGAGGGGGTGACATCGAAGACCACGAGCGTGTAGGGATTGGTACCATACCGGTCGATCCCGAAATCGATCGGTTCGGGGGGTGTTTCCGAGATAAGTTGATTGACTTCAAGAAAACGAATTTCGCTTCCGGGTGAATTAGTCGGCAGGTAAAAGATTCGCGTGACTCCACCATCGAAATCAAAATGGCGGTTGGCGTACCATCGCGCTTGTTGGTCGCGGTTGAACGGGGTTTTCACCATCTCCGACATTGAGTGTTGCTCCTGTATTCAAAATACTCTTGAGGGTTCGCAAGACTGTCGTGCGAACAATGTTTTGAAAAGAACCGAGCCGAAATCAAATGCCGGCAACCGATTCGCCATTCTCAAGAAGATCAAAGACCCGAACTTTCGTCTCGACCCATGTTGCTTCGCCAATCCGGGTCATATTCGAGCGAGAACAACCGCTGGACCGTCTCCGAGCGCCCGGGGCCGGGGACGAGGAGGGCTTCGATGGCCTGGTGGATTTGGTTCAACCGATGGTCGGGGTGGAGCCCTTCGCCCGACTGCACCGAGGCCCGGTCGAGCCGGTCCAGGGCGGCGGCGACGTCGAGGATTCGGCAACGGGTTTCGAGGAAGTCGCGGTCGAGGACGTCGGTGACGTTGCGCGAGTTTGGCATGGCGGAAGCCTCTCGGCGGCTCAACTTCGATGGTCGAATTGACAAAAATCGGATGGACGATTGGTCCATTTTACACCAACCGCCAAGCTCGGAAACACACCCGACCGAAAAGAATCGACGATCACGATCGCGCGGCCGGCCCGACCGCGCCGTATGATGGCTTCGGGTCGCTTAACTCCTGATTGGTGGTCATGTACCGGCAACTGCTTCGCCGCTCGAAAGATCGAGGATCGACCCACCCGATCGATTGATTCCGGGTCGAGGGCGGGTCGGTGGTTCGCCGTTTGCCTTGGTCCTGTCTCGACCCGGAGCTTCAGGGTTCGGCTCTTGGTTTCGGGTTGTTAGCTTTGGTACGATAGGGATCTTGGGGCGACATCGTTCGACCACCTTGGTTGAGGGCGACTTCGCCTTGCGGTTTCGGACTTTGAGGAATCACCCATGCGCTTCCGCCCCGCGTCGCGAGCCGTCGTCCTTGCCGTCAGCTTGGTCGCCCCCTGGGCGTCCGGCCAGTCATCGGGCCGGGCCGATATCCTGGTCGGGTCGACCGTGATCCCTACCTCATCGGTGTTGACGACGTCGTATTTGCCTTCGATGTATCTCCCAACATCCTACGTGCTTCCGACCTCCACCTACTTGCCGACCACTTCGATCCTCGAAACCGGCTCCTCGGTCTACCTGCCGACGACCAGCTACGTTTCGACCTATCGGACCGCGCGGTATCGCCCCCGTCGGTTCGTGGAACGGACCAGCTATTACGGCTATCCGACGAGCTACCTTTCGCCGACGACCTACTACTCGCCGACCTCGTTCGTGGCCCCCACGTCGTACCTGTCTTCGGCCTTGCTGCCCACGTCGTACGTCGTCCCGACGATGTCGACCTCGTCGATTTTCCCGACGACTTACTTGTCGAGTTCGTTCGTCTCGCCGACCTCGTACCTGGTCGATGACGGCTTGATCGCGACCTCGGCGTCCTCGGCGGTCTGCTGCGACACGGGTTCGACCACGAGTATGGCCCCTTCGGTAGCGACGCCGACCCGTTCGATGAACACGCGCCCTCCGACGTCGAGCAACGCGGGCAACGCCATCATGAGCCAACCGTCGGGCGGCGGGACCAACGTCCGGAGCACCGAGCGCGCCCCTTCGTCGACGGTCAACCCGACCCCGGGCGACCAGGGGATGCCCTCCGACGTCGGCCCCGGGGTCGCCAACACGCCGATCCCGGCGGCACCGGGTCGGACCGGCGGCGAGGTCGTCTCGCCTCCCCCCGCCCAGCCCGCCCCCGAAAAGTCGGGTGATCTCCCCGCGCCCGGCTCGATGGGCGGTGGTCTCCCGCCCCAGACCGACGACCGGATCGACCGGACTTCGCTTCGCCCCAACTACAAAGTGCGGAACATCCTCCGAGGGCGCGTGGTGACCGAGTCGGGCAGCCCCGAAGAGGCGGTGACCGTCGTCCTCTCGAATCGCGCCGGCGGCTTCAGCGACCGGACCACCCAGACCGACGCCTTCGGCGAGTTCAAAATCTCGCTTCCCGACGGCGATTGGGCCGTCAAGGTCACGATGCCGAGCGGGTCGGTCTACAACGTCGGTCCAGGCGTCACCGCCGGCGGCGGCCAGGTGATCGACTCGTCGAGCAACCGGATCGTGACCGACCTGCGGATCACCCGCTGAACCCGACGCAGTTGGTTTTTAGCTACGGATGAAACACGTATGGGAAAGCAGAAAAGATTCTGATCCGTGTTCCGTCCGTGTTTCATCCGTGGCCCAGTTCAATCAAAATCTGGGTTGGTTTTGATGACGACCAACCTATCTCGACCCCCTCGAATCTGCTACGTCCTGAGCCACTTCCACCCGATCGCCAGCGGCGCCGAGCGCCAAGCTCTGGCACAAGGTGCGGAACTGGTCCGCCGAGGCCACTCGGTCCGAGTCGTCACCCAGTCGATCCCCGGCCAGCCCAGGGACGACTCGATCGATGGCGTCTTGATCCACCGCTGGGTCCGGCCAATCCGCGTCGGGCCGATGTTCGGCCTGTCTTTCGTCTTCGGGGTGATCCGGGCCTTGCGTCGGCTTCGCCCCGAGTACGACCTGATCCACACCCACCAAGGGCTTTGGGAGGCGATCGCCACCGGGACGGGGCAGGCTTTGGGGTTGCTCGGGGGTGCCCCGACCTTGATCCAGCCGGCAAGCTCGGGATACTACGGCGAGGCCGAGGAACTGAGTCGGACCCGGGGTTTCGACCGTCTCCGCCGCCTGATTCTCCGGAACACCGAGTTCGCGGCGATCTCGGCCGACATCGAGGCGCAGTGGCTCGCCCTCGGCGTCCCGTGGACCCGGATGAGCCGGATGAGCAGCGGGGTGGACTCGGAGCACTTCCGCCCCGGCCCGCCCGACCCGGCGATCGAGGCGACCTTGCCCCCTCGGACCGGCCCTCGGGTCGTCTTCACCGGTCGGTTGCACCCGCAGAAGAACCTCGACCTGATCTTGCGGGCCTGGCCGACGGTGGTGGCCAGGACGGGGGCGACCTTGATCCTGGTCGGAGATGGTCCCGACCGCGACCGCCTGACCGCCTTGAGCCAGTCTTTGGGGATCGCCGATCATGTCCACTTCGCCGGCTCGGTGCCGGACCCGAGCTTGTTCTTGCGGAGTGCCCGGGCGTTCGTGCTCCCGAGCGTCGCCGAGGGGATGAGCAACTCGCTCCTCGAAGCGATGAGCACCGGTTTGGCTTGCGTCGCGTCGAAGATCGGCGGCAACACCGACCTCCTCGGGGGCGATGACCCGACCGGAATCCTCGTCGAGTCCAACGAGCCCGAAGCCTGGTCGAGTGCCGTGGTCGACCTCCTCGTCCGACCGGATGCCGCCGAGCGATTGGGCCGGGCGGCTCGAAGACGTGTCGAATCCACTTATTCGATGGAGTCGGTCGTTACCCGCTACCAGATGCTGTACGAATCCATCATCAAGCGAAGGTCGGCCGCCCTAGAAAACCCTCAAAATCGATACAGTCGGCAACCTCGATCAGGTTGAACTTCATCTCTCGATTTTTCGACTCGTCGAGGTTGCCTCTGCGGAATTTCGTTCTAGAAATGAGGTGGACCGACCTCGAGGACTAACTTCCATGTGGCCCGTGACCCTCCGTTCCGCCTCCCTGCCCCTTAGCACGCCCTGTCGGCGGCTTTCCGCCCCGATCGTCCTGGCCCACGGCCTGTTCGGTTTCCGCCGGATCGGCCTCGGGCCGGTCACGCTGGCCTGGTACTTCCGGGGGATTCCCGCCCTCCTGGAAGCCGCGGGCAACCGGGTCCTCGTCACCCGGGTCCACCCGACGGCGGGCGTTTATCGCCGGGCCTGGAAGCTCAAGAAGGACATCCAGGCCGCCTTCCCCGATGAGCCGGTCCACCTGATCGGCCACAGCATGGGGGGCCTCGACGCCCGCGCCCTGATGGCCGACCCCGCCTGGCAAGGCCGGATCTTGAGCCTGACGACCATCGCCACGCCGCACCTCGGCTCGACCGTCGCCGACTTCGCCAAGCTCCGGGTCGGTCGGATCTTCAACCTCCTCGAACGGCTCGGGGTCAACCACCAAGGCTTCCTCGACCTATCGCCGGCGAACATGGTCGAGTTCAACCGGCGAACCCCCTTGCCCCTCGACGTCCCCGTCTTCAGCATCGCGGGAGATCCGCCGCACGAGGACGTCTGCTGGCCCCTCCGCAGGTTGCACTCCGCCCTCTCCGAACTCGAAGGACCCAACGACGGCCTGGTCTCGGTTCGATCCGCCACCGCGATCGGCCAGCCCTTGCCGAGCTGGCCCGTCGACCACCTCCGCCAGATGAACTGGCTCTCCAACGACCCTCCGAACGCCAACACCTGCCCCCGGATCGCCAACCACTACGCCGACGTCATCGCCAACCTCGCCGAGATCGGCTTCGCCCACCCCGAGCCGGTCCTCGCGAGCCGGGAGTCGGCTTGAGCGGAATCATCGGGCGGTGAATCCGGAAAGTGTCATGGCGGTTTGGGTGGATCGGCCAAACAAGTCCGTGACCCACAATTCATATTCAACGAAAAAGTCCCCGGGCTTCTGGGGCGTCAGGGTGAACGTTTTGGTGAAACAACCTTCGTTCGGCGGCGGGGTGCTCGTGAACCACCAATGAGCTTGCTTCTGGGTTTCGACAACCGTGGTGGGTGTTGTGCGACTGATGACTTTGACCCGGACTTCAATGCGATAAACCAGCCCGGCGGGTATCCATTTGTCCGGTTTGGCCAGCGTGGTGACTTCCATCCGTAAGGGCTTGCCGACTTGATACATTCGGTTCACCGGGTCGAGCTGGGGCGGCTCGCCCATAGCGGGCCTTGCGGACATCCAGGTACTGAACATCCTCGTGTTGCCCCGGTTCGAGGCCAACCAGATTAGCCCCTCACCTCTGGGAATTGTATAGTAGAGAAGAACCGCCGCTAGGGCGACCAGCACCATCAATCGGCGGATTGTGAGGCGGAACCGCCACCAGCGACGAGGCGACTCGACGTCAGGCAATGGTAGACGCCCCGACCAAAGTGGGTTGTTCCGGTTCCGCCGTCCGGTCCAGGAGGACGGCGACGGTCATGTCGCCCAGGACGTTCGACGAGGTCCGGCAGCGGTCGAGGAACCAGTCGATTGTGAGCAAGAACGGGATCTGCTCGGCGGGGAGGGCGACGGCGGCGAAGATCAAGGGCAAGGTGACGAACCCGCCCGAGGGGATGCACCCCGCCCCGATGCTGGCGACGACGGTGGTCAGCACGACGACGATCTGGTCCATGAACGTCAGGTCGCGGCCCAAGGCTTGGGCCATGAACAACACCACGGCGGCCTGATAGAGCGCGGTCCCGTCGTTGTTGAAGTTGGTCCCGACGCAAGCGGCGAGCTGGCTCGAACCCCTCGAAACCCCGAGCGGTCCTTGCAATGCCTTGAGGGTGATCGGCATCGTCGCGCCGGTGCTGGCGGTGCTGAACGAGATCGCCATCACGTTGGCGGCTCCTCGGAGGAACCGGACCGGCGACATCCGCGCGAACACCGCCAGTTGCACCAGATACCAGGTGATCTGGCACGCCAGGCCCGCCAAAACAACGAAGATGAACCAGATGAGCGACTGGAAGATTTCCAGGCCGCTCCGCATGATGTTCGCCGCCACCACCCCGAACACCGCCAGGGGGACCAGCGCCACGACCCACAGCAAGACCCGCATCAAGAGCTCAAAGCCAACGGTCACGAAGTCGATGACGACCTGGTGCGACGTCTCCCCTTTGAGCCGCTGCTCATCCCTGATCCGAGCCAGGCCGATCCCCAAGGCCAACGTGACGACCACCAACTGCGCCAGGTGGTTCTTGACGAACGAGTCGCCGATGCTCTCGGGCACGAGTTCGTACAAGAGCTTGGTGATCCCCTTAGGCTCGGCCTTCGCGCCGGGTGCGGCGGCGACGGTGGCGGCTGGGGGGGCGTCGGACAGCTTGACCCCGGAGCCGGGCCGGACGAAGTTCGACAGCCCCAGGCCGATGACGATGGCCACCACGGTGTTGATGAAGTAATAGATCATCATCCGAGTGCCTTGTCGACCTCGGATGTCATTCGTGACGATCGCGCTCAGGATCGCCAGGACCACCAAGGGGGTGGCCAACGCCTTGAGCGCCCGGATTATCAGGTTCGGCAGGAGATCAAGCTGCGCCGCGACATCCACCCCGGCGACGACTTTGGGGACGTACAACCCGAACGGGACGGCCAACCCGGCGGCGAGGATGACCCAGACATAAAGCGGGACGCCGCCCGGTCGGCTCTCGGGTTCGTCGGCGACCGTCGAAGGGTCGAAATCCACCTGCGCCATCGCTTCTCTCCCCCGTCTTAACGCTCGGGTCTTCCCAAGTTGGCCTATGTGCGATTCAACGATCACCACGGGGGAGAGCCGCAGCGGGCTTGCCAAGGATGCAACGAGGGATAATCGATGGTGATCTTAACAGGGGGTCCAATTACGGGCAACAACCCGCCAAGGCTCGACACTCTCGAAACCCCGTCGATCGATTCCGGTGTTTCGAAGTGGTTGACAAACCTGCCCGCGAGCCGGGTTGCCCGATCGGGCTTATTTCGCTCGGAGCCCTTGCGTCGAGCTTGCGATTCTCGTTCAATATGATTTATGACATTTGTCATGGATTGTGAACCATCGCTCGGATCGGGGTACGACATGGCAAGGCGGATCACCTTGGCTCTCTTGTTCGTCTTGGGCGGGGCGGCGACGACGCCCGCCGACGACTGGCACACCGACCCGGACGCCGCCCGTCGGCTCGCCGCGACGGAGAAGAAAGACCTGTTCCTCCTTTTCACGGGGACGGCTTGGTGCGGCGCCTGCATCAAGTTCGAGTCGCAGGTCCTCGGCAAGCCCGAGTTTATCGCGGGGACAACGGAATTTGTCAGGGTCAAGTTGGAGTTCCCAGGCTCAGAAGGTCAGTTGCCGCCCGACCGCCGCGATTCCTACATCGCCTGGCGTGACCGCCACGGCATCCGAGCCTATCCGACCGTCGTTCTCGCCGACCCGGATGGTCGCCCTTACGCGATCACCGGATTTGGCGACGAGACCAACCCGGTAGACTTCGTCCACAAGATTGATCGGCTCAGCCCGGTTCGCGACCGCCGCGACAAGGCCCTCGACCGCGCGGCCCGTAGCCAGGGACTCGACAAGGCCCAAGCCCTCGACGAAGCGCTCGGCGCGGTCCGAGGCGCGAGCGACCCGTCGCTGGTTGTCTACCAGGGAGAACTGCTAACCCGCTTCTATCGCCCGCTGATCGACGAGGTGATTGCCCTTGACCCCGACAACGCCGCCGGGCTTCGCAACCGTTACCTCGATCTCCTCGCCTCCGACGACGAACACACCCATCTTACCCAACTTAATGACCGCCTCAACCGCGTCGTCAAGGACGAAGGAGCCAAGGCCGCGCTTGCCCTCTTCGACGTGGAAATGGCCCACGCCCCGTCCCCCGACTTCCGCTCCAAACTCATCGTTAGCAAGCTCTATCTCCTCGAATCCGACAAAAGATTTGAAGAGGCATGGGCACTGGCCGACAAATTAGCCGTCGACGCGACTCGCCCCCTCGACGAACGGCGAAGTCTCCGCATCAAAGCGGCCTATCTCCTGGTGCGACTCGACCGGGTCGACGAGGCGGTGGCGGTTTACGACGATTTGATCGCCAGGGCCGGGGACGATCGGCAGCAGGTCCTCCGGACACTCCTGCTCAAGGGGAATACGTTCTTTCGTCGCCGCCCCGAGGAAGCGCTTCGCGCCTTCGAGCAGGCCAAGTCGATAAGTAGTCCCGGTTCAACCGATTGGTTCGATCTCGAACTCACCCGCCTGCGGGTCTTGAGGCTCATGGGACGGTTCGATGAGGCCCTGCGTGGGTTCGATGAAGTCCTGGCCCTCCCGACGCTCCCGGCGACCAACCGGGTCGTCTGCCTCGCCGACAAGGCGATGGCGCACGGCTTGGCGGGGCGTCGCGACATGGCCTTGAAGCTGGCCGAGGAAGTTGACGCGGCTCTGCCCCAACTGGGCCTCGTCGAGCAGTCCTCGACGGTCCAGTTCGTCCAAGCCATGCTCAAGATCGCCCGGAGTGATCCCGCCTCGAAACAACCATGACTCTTCTGGCCGAGGATATTGGCCTTCTCGTCGATCATGCTACGAGCCGATACCCACCCGACCCGCCGAATCGGCTTGTAAGGTCCGCTACTGCCCCCCCGCGCCCGACGCCCGGATCTTGGCGAGGAGGTCGGCCCAGACCTTGGAGTCGTCGACCGAAGTGATCCACTCGATCGTCCCCCTGGGGTTCTCGAGGTCGAAGCTCAGGTCGTCCTTGAGCCGGGGGCGAGGGCGGGTTTCGGCCTTCGCGGCGCCGATCAGGTAGGCCGGGACGACCTCGTCCCAGATCGGCCAGACAATCGGCGAGCCGGTTTCTTGCTGGGCGAGCTTGGCATTGTGCGCGGTCCAGGCGTCGAATCGGGCCAGGAGCAGCCCCGCAGGCTCGGGGAGTTGCGCGAGCATCGTGTGGGCGCGGTCGGGGGTCATCCTCAGCGATCGTCGAGTGACTTCGGTATCGCCGACGACGATCGGCGCGTTCGAGTTGAGCACGACCTTCCAGGCGTTGACGTCGTTCTTGACGTTCCAGGGGTCGCCGCCCTTGGGGTAGTTGTCGAACCCCATCGCCACCACCGAGATCCGGTCGGCCCAGGTCGGGTCGGCCAGGAGCGCCGAGGCGACGTCGGTCGCGGCCCCGAGGACGACCACGGTGATCCGGGTCTCGGGGGTCCGCCCCTTGGCCGACTCGATCAGGAAGTCGACCCCGGCGTTGGGGCTGGGCGTCGTGACGTTGGCCAGCGGCTTGCTCGAACCGGCCATCACGGGGACCCGGAGCCGAGCCGGGAGCTTGCCCGTCAGCTCCTGCGCGAACTTGCTCGAAGTCTCGGCGGCGGGGTTGGGCAGGTTGGGGGCGTGGGTGGTGACGATCCCCTTGACCTCCAGCTCTGGCGAGAGCAGGAGGTGGGCGACGGCCCAGAGGTCGTCGATCTCGGTCCCGATGTCGGTGGTGATCACCACCGGCTTGCGGTCCACCCTAGAGGGCACAGGCCCCAACATCCCCAACAGCAAACCGATAGCGATCGCCGCGTTCATCGCATCCACTCCGGTATGACCCGTTCGGGCCGTCGACCCTCGTTTCGATCCGACCCCCACCCAGACTAACCCGTCCCGCGCCAACTTGCCCCCCTGCGTTTCCTCGAAATCGCCAAGTTTTCGACACATTCAAAGTCGCGAGCCGAAGTCGTCTGATTTATTCCAAGTCGGATCGTTGACAAGTATCATCGAAACGGTTACGTTCCGAGATCGAACAAAAACCAATCCACGTCGCTTGATTTCGAGCGGACCTTGGCGCTTCGGCGAATCGATCGGAGGACGTTCCATGAGCCTTGAGGAGCGGAAGGACCTGTCCAGGGCCGAGTGGAAGGTCATGAAGGTCGTCTGGGAGCTGCGAAAGGCGATGGCCCGCGAGATCTACACGATCGCCGGTCGGGAGCATTCCTGGACCCCCGCCACGGTCAAGACCATCCTCAAGCGGCTGGTCGACAAGGGTTACGTCACGACCACCCCGGTCGGCAACGGCTTCGTCTACCGGCCCACCCACACCGCGTTGTCGGCGCTCCAGTCGGCGGCCGACACGCTCTTGACCAACGCCATCGAAGGCGCGACCGGGCCGCTCCTGGCCCACATGGTCGAGCGGACCTCGCTGAGTCGCGAAGACCTCGACGCGCTCCAAAAGTTGATCGAGGCCAAGAAACAGTCGTTGCGGGACGGTGGCGAAGCGGATCGGAGGCTCGAATCATGACCGTCGCGATCGAACTCTTGAACGGTTGGGCGGACCCCTGGTCGACCTGGGTCGTCGCCGGGTCGCTCGACGCCGCCGCGCTCCTCGGGCTGGCCGCCCTGGTCTGGTGGCTGATCCGCCGCCGGGTTTCCCCACAGGTTGGCTACGCCCTGTTCCTCTTGGTCCCGCTCAAGTTGCTGGCGCCGGTGGTGGTCGCGGTCCCCGAGGGCCTGGCCCGCTGGACCCCCTCGGGTCGGGTGGCATCCTGGTTCGAACCGACCCCCGCCCCGAGGGCGGTTGAACCCCGGCCCCGGTTCGAATTACCGATCGCAACCCCGAGCTTCGACACCCCGCCCATCGCCGGTCCGCCCCGAGCCATACCCGCCCCTCGACCATCCGCACCCGAGGCGCCCGCCCCGCCCCCTCGAACCCAATCAACCCCCGAGCCAAGGGCGGCTCGAATGTCGTTGCCTGCGGTCGCATTGATCGCCTGGCTGGCCGGTGTCCTAGTCTTGCTCGGTCGGCTGGTCGCGTCCCAATGGCGGTTCGGTGTCCGACTCCGCCAGGCCCGCCCGGTCGACGCATCAAGGCTCGGCGTCGACCTCGACGAGATCGTTCGCCTGTCGGGCGTTTCGCGGCGGGTCCGGTTCGTCGAAGCGGATTCGATCGCCTCGCCCGCCGTCTGGGGGATCATCCGGCCGACGATCATCCTCCCTTCGAGGCTCGACCTCACCCTCAAGCCGAGGGAACTTCGCTGGGTCTTGCTCCACGAGCTGGCCCACGTCCGCCGGTTCGACCTTTTGATCCTCGCCACCCAGCGGGCCGCCGCGCTGGCGCACTTCTTCAACCCGACGGTCTGGGTCGCCAACCGGATCATCAACCAACTCCGCGAATACGCCTGCGACGACTTCGCGACCTCGCTCGCCCAAGCCTCACCGATCGAAGCCGGCGAAGCCTTCGTCGGAACCCTCCGCCACGCCGACCGGACCCGGACCGGCCTCGAAGCCCAAGGCGCCCTGGGGATCTTCGGCCTCGACCCCCGCTCCTCTTGCTTTTCCCGCGTCAAAAGGCTGCTCGACGCCAAACGAACCGCCCGCCCTTCGATGAGCCTATCAATGCGCTGCGCCTTGGTCCTTCTTGCTGTCTGCACATTGCCCCACCTCCGAGCCATCGGCGACTCGGCCCAAGCCCCGGCGGCGGCGCCGCGCCCTGACCAGCCAAACGTCGGAATCGCCAACCCCGATGGGCGGAACAACTTCGAACTCAGCGTCGTCGGGCCGGGCGGGAAACCCATCGCGGGGGCTAGAATTGACCTTCGGAACGACTCCACCCCGACGGCGGAGCAGATCCTCCGAGGCAAGTTATTCAAGGAAGGGTCGGGCACGGCGATCGTCGAGGCCGACGCCGAGGGGAAAGTCGAGGTCGCATTCCCGAAGCCGCCGACCGGCCTCGTCATCCACATCTCGACGCCGGGTTTCGGGCCTTATCGGGCGAGCTGGCAGAACCCGTTCCGCGAGGAGCCGCCTCCCGCACGGTTCACCGCCGAGCTTGAGCCGGCCTGGTCGATGAGCGGGACCGTCGTCGACTCGGAAGGGAAGCCGATCGGAGGCACGAGGGTCGGAGTATCCATCCCGTTCAAGGAACGCCCTGGTGGGCGAGGACCCATCCATACCAACGAAGGTCCGACGACCGACGCATCGGGCCATTGGCGGTACGACAGCGTCCCGGTCTCGCTCGATCAGGTTTTCGTCAACATCAGCCACCCCGACTTCACGCCGATCCTGCGGACGTTGTCACGGAGCGACTTCGAAGACAAGCCCGACCGGAAGTCGAGGGGCATGATCGGGCTGAGTCGAGGGGTCAAGTTGACAGGGACCGTCACCGACGACGCGGGGGTGCCCATCGCCGATGCCCTGGTCCGCTCGAAGTTCATCAACAACGTCTGCGAAGCCAGGACCCTGGCGGACGGGACTTATCGGCTCGTCGGTTGCCCCGAGGGGGCCGCTCGGATCGTCGTTTCCGCGAAGGGACGGGCCACCGAAACCAGGGAAATCACGATCGACGGGGCGATGGGTCCGGTCGACTTCCGGTTGAAGCCGGGGGGCACCGTTCGCGTCCGGGTCGTGGACGTGGCGGGCAAGCCGATGCCCCGGGCGCGGATCTTGCCGTATCGGCGAGGGGGGACGATCGAAGATTTCGACTTCAAGAACGTCAACATCTTCGCCGACGCGGACGGCCTCTGGGTCTGGGACGAAGCTCCCCTCGGCGAGTTCTACGCCCAGGTCTGCCCCCCCGGCAAAGGCATGCAACTTCCCGATCGGCCCCTGATCGCCCGCGACCAGGATTACTTCTTCCGGATTCCCGCCCCCCTCGTCATCTCGGGAAAGGTCGTCGACTCGGTGACGAAACAGCCGATCAAAACCTTCCGGGTCGTCCCGGGGATTCGATCGAGCGAGACCGAGATGGACTGGTGCGATGAGTCGGCTTTTCTGATCAACGACGGTCGATATCAAATCACCCACAAGCTATCCTGCCCGGCCTACCTGGTCCGGATCGAAGCCGATGGCTACCAGACCGCCGTGTCGCGCGAGATCAAGAGCGACGAGGGGAGCGTGTCGGTGGATTTCGAGTTGGAAAGGCGCAAGGACTCTGCCGGGCGGGTCGTCACCCCCGACAACCTCCCCGCGTCGCGTGCCGAGGTGGCTTCGCCGGGTGCCCAGCCGTCGGCCAAGATCACCCTGCCCCACCCCCGGGCCGTCGGCGACCCTGCCCCGGCCCGGGCGGTGGTCGACGATAAGATCGATCGAGGAGGTGAGCACCAATTTGAATTAAGCGTCGTCGGGCTAGGCGGGAAGCCCATCGCCGGGGCTTCGGTGGAACTTCGAATCGATCCCATCCCGACGGCGGATCAGATCCGACGAGGCAAGTTCATCAAGCAGGGGACCTATGGAGCGTCGGTGAAGTCCGATCCCGAGGGCAAGGTCGAGGTGGCCTTCTCGAAGCCGCCGACCGGCCTGAACGTCGACATCACCACCCCGGGCTTCGGGCCTTACTGGGCGAGATGGTCGACCGGGACCGAAGAACAGCCGGTTCCCGCCCGGTTCACCGCCGAGCTTGAGGCGGGGTGGTCGGTGGGAGGGGTCGTCGTCGACCCGACGGGGAAGCCGGTCGAAGGGGCGAAGGTCCATCCCAGCATCGAGTTCAAGAAACGCCCCGGAGACCTTCAACAGCTTGGAGTCGGGGTCTCTGTGACGACCGACGCCTCGGGCCGCTGGCGGTTCGACAGCGTACCGGCGTCGATGGGCGAGGTTTTCGTCGAGGTCAACCACCCCGACTTCGGCCCGGTCCGTCGGGCGTTGACCCGGAGCGGATTCGGGATCGAGCCAGGCGGGGAACCGGCGGGCAAAATCGCCCTTGAACGTGGCTTGATGGTAACCGGAACCGTCACCGACGACGCGGGCAAACCGATCGTCGGCGCCTTGGTCCGCTCGAAGTTCGTCAACAATATCCGAGAAGCCAAGACGTGGGCGGATGGGACCTACAAATTGGTCGGATGCGAGCCTTCGACGACCAGGATCGTGGTCTCTTCCAAAGGTCGGGCCACCGACATGAGGGAGGTCACCGTCGACCCCGACCTCGGGCCGGTCGACTTCCGGATGAAGCCGGGCGGGACCGTGCGTATCCGCGTCCTCGATCACCAAGGTCGGCCAGAAGCCCGCGCCCGGATCTTCTTCCAAAAATGGCGCGGTCCCATCCATTATTTCGAGTTCAACCATATCGACCAATATGCCGATGAGCTAGGCGTCTGGGTCTGGAACGACGCCCCCCTCGACGAGTTTGCGGCGGACATCTGCCCGTCCGGCCGAGACGGGATGCAGTTGATCAATCAACCGATCGTCCCCCGCGATGAAGAGTATGTCTTCCGGCTTCCCCCCACGCTCGTCGTGTCGGGGAGGGTGATCGACTCGGCGACGAAGGCCCCGGTCGAGCGGTTCCGGGTCGTCCGAGGCGACCGATCTCGACAGGGCCAGCCGTGGTGGAACGACCGCGAGGGATTCGAAGCGACCGACGGCCACTACGGGTTCCGCGACACACAGGTTGAACAGGTCCGACTCGTCCGGGTTGAGGCGGACGGCTACCTCCCGGCGGTCTCTCGCGACATCAAAGACGACGAGGGAAAAGTTTCGGTCGACTTCGAGCTGGTCCGAGGGGCCAATGTCGCCGCCAAGGTCGTCACCCCCGACTTCAAACCCGCTTCGGGAGCCAAGGTGGCGTTGGGTGTCGGCGATGCGCAGATCGGCGTGGTGCAGGGTGAAATCTCGGACAGTTGGACCTACGCCCCCCGACGGAACACCGACGCCGACGGTCGATTCGACTTCCCGGCCCAGGACAAAGACTTCCACCTCGTCATCACGCACCCGAGCGGATACGCCCACATCGCGTCAACGGACGAGTGGAACACCGTCAAGGTGATCCGCTTGCAACCTTGGTCCAGGGTGGAGGGGACGTTCCGAATTGGACGCGAGCCGGCGCCGAACGTCCCGCTCTGGGTCGAGGCCCCGGGCCAACATCCCAGCGGCAAGTCTTTGCGCATCATCATCAACCAATACGAGGCGACGACCGGCCCCGACGGAAAATACGTCTTCGAGCGAGTCATCCCCGGTGGCGGCGGGATCGGGCGTCGGCTCATGCTGACAGTCGATGATGGTGCCCTCGACGTCACATCGTCCACGATGATTCCCGTCCAGTTCACCGCCGGGGAGACGATCCGACTCGACCTCGGCGGAACGGGTCGAGCCGTCGTCGGTCGCTTGCAACCCCCCGAGGGGTTCAACGGCAGGGTCCGCTGGAGCTTCGCCCTCGTCACGGTCAAGCCCGAAGCTGCTGGAGAGCGCGAAGCTAGTCCATCTTTCACCGCTACCATCGGTCGCGACGGCTCTTTCCGAATCGACGACATGCCCGAGGGTGACTACTCTTTGACTGTCCGGTTCGACCCCAATCACGATGATGTGGGCTTTCTCTTCAACCATCCCTATAAAGTTCCGGCGCCGGATGAAGCTCGGCCCGACAACCCGTTCGACCTGGGGACGTTGAGGCTCAAGGCCGCAGGGCCGAGGTAGAACCGAATGGTCGGTGTGTGACTTTTGATCTAGGGAACTCGGGGTCGATCCCGATGGGTGCCACGGGTTCGGTACCCCGACCCCGTGCGGTCGGCCGTGCCGCTCGAGCCGATACCGACGGTCCCACCAAGCCGCACGGGGTCGGGGTACCGAACCCGTGGCACCCACTGAGGCCCGGTCCGCCAAGATCAAAAGTCACACCCGAACGGTCACGATCGGGCCGGGGCCGGTTGCGAAGCCGACCCGGCATCGTCGATAATTGTCCGATTGGGTAAACGGTCCGGGCGGAAGCCCCCAAATCGGATCAAAAGGTGACTCGATGAGCCTCGACATGGGGGAAGAACTGCCCGAGCGGGCGCCCGGGCCTCGATCTCGGCCGAAGTCCAAGCCGATGGCTCCCGGCGAGAACACGTTCCAGGCCGCTCCGGGCCGACCCGCCGCCGGGGCGGTCAAGAAGGCGAAGCGAACGAGTGGCGAGCCTCGCGAGGTGACCTCGGGGGGGCCGGGGTGGGTCGAGCGGATCGTCTTCGGGTCGGTCAGCTCGGGGCACCTGGCGACGTTTTGCGGCCAGTTCGGGACTTATCAGGAGGCCGGGGTCGACCTGCTCCGGTCGCTCGACGGGTTGAAGCGGCAGTTCGCCCGGACCGCGCTGGGGCCGGTGCTGGGCCGGATGGAAACCTCGATCCGAGGGGGGGACACGCTCGCCGACACGATGGGGCGCGAGCCTCGGGCGTTCGACAAGCTTTGCCTGGCGATGATCCGGGTGGCCGAGGCCCGAGGGGGCATTCCGGAAACCTTGAAGCTCCTGTCGAGGCATTACGAAGCCCGCCAGAGGATGATCCGCCAGGCTCGGTCGGCGTTGATCTACCCGACGATCGTCCTGACCCTCGCGTCGATCGTGACCCTCTTGCTGACGATCTACATCCTGCCGATCTTCGCCTCGATGCTCGCCGACCTGGCCCGAGGGGGGAAGGTCGAGCTACCGTTTCCCAGCCGAGTCCTCATGGCCGTCAGCGGGTTCATGACCTCGCAAGGGTGGTGGCTTGTGCCTACCCTGGCCGTCGGGACGATCGTCGTCCTGGCCCGGTGGTACAAGACCGAGCGGGGGAAAGAGGCCCTCGACGGCCTGAGCATGTACGTCCCGGTGCTCGGGATGATCCGCCGGAAGATCGAGACCGGGCGGTTCGCCCGAACCCTGGGGGCGCTCCTGAACGCCGGGGTCGACATCGGGTCGTCGCTCAAGCTGACTGGCGGGGTCCTGGCGATCCCTTCGTTCCGCCGCGCAGTGGAAGGGACTCGGGCGTTGGTGATGGAGGGCGACGACTTGTCCGAAGCGATCGCGCGATCGGGTCGGTTCGGCCTCGACGTGGTGGCGATCGTCGAGTCGGGCGAAGAGTCGGGCCGAATCCCCGAGTCGCTCGACAAGATCGCCGACGACTACGAGGAGCAAGTCGAGACCTTGGTCAAGAACCTTGGCCAACTCGTCCAGCCGTTCCTAATCATCGCGATGGGAGCTATGGTCCTGTTCATCATCCTCGCCGTCTTCTTGCCATATATCCAAGCCCTGACCAGCCTGGCGGGTTGAATTGGGCCACGGATGGACACGGATAGGACACGGATCAGAAAAAATTGATAAAATTGCTTTATCCGTGTCCCGTCCGTGTTAATCCGTGACTAAAGATTTGTTCCTTGATTCGAGGCCGATGGCTGCGGCGACCAGATAGGCGATGAAGGCGGCGACGAACGCCAGGAGCGAGGCGGGGGCGACCTTGGCAAGCGCCTCGGAGCCGATTGCTCGGGCGATGATCGGGGCCAAGCCCACGGCGGCGCCCAGGGTCCAGGCGATGACCCCGGCGAAGTTGGTCCCGGGTCGAGGGGCGGGCCAGCCGGCCCGGAACTGGCGGGCGGAGTCGGCGACGATCGCGCCGGCCACCGGGGCGAACAATCCCCCGAGGATCGAGAACACCAACTCCGTCCGCGCGAACCAGCCTCCGACGATCAGGAACCAGCCCGACGCCACGCCGACCAACGTCCACGCCAGCTTGGAAAAACCGGGGGCAACGCTCGACAACCGGCGACCGAACTCGTAGGCGGCGTAGCAGGCCGGGGCGAACGACGCCAAGGCGAAGATGATCAAGGTGGTCGCGGTCAACCGGCGGTCAAACCCCGCTTCGACCACCGCCGACCGGAACGTGTACCGACCCTGTGCGACGGTCGGGTCGAGCTTCGTCGAAGCGGCTCCAACCCCCCCCCGGACGATCTCGGACGACGCTTCGACCCGGTCCTGGACTTTCCCCTCGTTGCCGACGATGGCCAGCAGCGCCAGGCTGGCCACGACGACGGGCGCGAAGGCGATGCCAAACCAACCTCCCTTCCGGACGTCCCCCTGGGTCAAGCTGGCCGCCCCCCAGTCGGCCCCGGTGATCCCGAGCAGGCCCAAGAAGCCGAAAGTCCACTGAAACGTCGTCAAGAAGGCCAGCCTCGCCCCCTCGGCGCTCGCCAGGAGGGTCCCCGTCGTCGGGTCGATCCCGCCGGGCCGAAAACTCCGGAGCCCGGTCAAACCCCCCGCCATCGCCAGCGCGAGCCCGACCGCCGGGAACACCGGGAAATACTGCATGATCGCCGCGATCCAGCGGACGATCCCCATCCCGGCCAGGGCCACGACCAACCCCCAGACCATCGCCGACGTCAAGAACAGCGGCGAAGGGACCACCGCGCCCCCCCATCGAACCGCTCGGATCGACGGGGGCTCGACCAGCCCCAGCGTGAGCAGCCCGTCGAGCATCCACTCCGTCCCGTAGCCGATCCCGACCGCGAACAACCCCACCTGCCCCAAGGCGATCAGCAAGTTCGGGATCACCAACGCCCCTCGCTCGCCGAAGGTCGAAGCCGAGACGCCGTTGAGCGATCGACCGGTCGCGAACCCCCACAAAGCCGGGACCCGGTACAACAAGAGGTATCCCAGGATCGAAGCCGCCAAGACCCCCAGGAGCGATGGCCCCAGGCCCCCCACCGGCAGCGCCCGCTTCCCCAGGCCGTCGAAGAACGCCACCCAGAGAAACGTCCCGATATAAGCGGGAGCCATCCCCGAAGACCACGACGAGCACTCCACAGGGACCACGGTTCCGTCGGCGGCTGGCATGGTTCGGTTTCTCTCGATGAGTTGGACGTATCCCAGGAATTTTCGACTCATTTCAAATCGCAATTGGAGTTATGCATTTGATTTTTAGCCACGGATGGGACACGGATCGGACTAGGATGGCGTCAAGCTGATCAGAGACGGTCGACGTCCAAGGGGTTTAGGCCACTCGCAAGGGTCGCCTGGACGCCGGTTCGACCTCGGATCGTGGCCGATCTCCGTCGGGCCGAGGTCCGCCGCCGACGACCCGGGCAACCGAGATGACCCCTGAGACAGACTCGTATCGATCGTCTTTGATCAGCTTAACGCCATCCGTACCTGACCCCCTATTCCTCGACCAGACTCGATCAAACGGTGCCGAGCGAAACGAAGCTGGAAAAGCTCAACGGAGCCTGCGAGTTGCCAGTCGCCGTGGCCTGGCTGACGTAGATTTGGCCAAGGTTGTCGCCCAAGTAAACGTTGCTCGACGTGGCGTCGGACGACGTGGCTAGGAATTGACCAATGCCGCTCCCCTGGATCGGCGAAGAGTAGGTGCCCGACGACCCGTTGGGGATGGTGGTCGCCAGGAAGATGCCGCCGGGAGTGAAGTCGAGTTCGAGGTAGGCGACGGACGAGCCACCCGGGATGACCAGCGGCGCGAAACCAATCCCAGTGTAATCCGATATTCGCGGCACCTGCGCCGGTTGGAAGGGGATGCGAACAGGGAAGTTCAACGATTGATAATTGCCGGGCGAGCTTGGGGGAGGCGTGGTCCCATTCAGCGACAGGCTGACCGCCTGATAGCCCAAGGGGCTGATCCCCGCGACGACCGGGGCGCCGCTCGGGGTCGTGCTGGCGATCACCCGGGACATCACATAATTGCCCGTCAGCGTCCAACCCGCCGAACCCGAGGATTGCGGCGTGTAGAGGTCGGCGTAAGCGACGCTCTGAGTGTTGGTGAGCGCCGCGACGAGGATCTGCGACGACAGCGCCTTCACCGAGAACGACGTGGTGGCCAGGCCGTTCAAGGGGGTGAAGGTGGCCTGCGTCGGGTCGGCCCCCGAGGGGGTCGGGCTGGTCGCGGAGATGACGCCGTTGACGCCCAGCCCGAAGACGGTCGGCCCGGCGGTCGCGGTCGCGCTGCCGGGCGTCGAGGTGGCTGCGGCGATCGAGGTGGCGACGAAACTGCCGAGTTGTTGCCAACCCGTCCAGGCGTAGGGGTTGGCCGCATTCCCCGTGGCGAGGTATTGGTCCTCGAAGATGTTACTTTGCTGCCCCGTCAGGGCGAACACGGCGAAGCCATTCGGCTCGGTCGTCGCGGCGATCGAGGTGGCGCTCAGGCCGTTGAGCTTCGAGAAGCCCGAGTAGGTATTCGCCGCGCCCGAGGTGCCCGCCGCGAGGTCTCGGTTGACAGAGACCGACCCATCGGTCCCCAGCGACACCACGATCGGCAACCCGGTCGGGCCGGAGGCCGAGGCGATCGGGTGGTACGAGCGGGTCGCCAGGTCGGAAAAACCCGTGTAGACGTTGGAATTAATGGTATAGCCGGGAATGCCAAAATAAATGTCGGTGATGCTGACCGCCGGGTGGGGAAGGAGATGCTCGACGTTGTCGACCCCGGTCGTGTCGAGCGCGAGGAGATCCGACCCGCCATCGGCGGTCGGGATCGTCGCCATCGCGGTCGCCGAGAACCCGGGAATCGGCTGATTGGGAACAACCGTATTCCGCGGATTCCATCCCGAATTGTACAAGGGGTTGGCCGACAGGCCGGTCGCCGTGATCTGATCGTAGGAGATCAAGCCCGAGGTCGAGAGTGCGTAGACGGTGATGTAGCCGTCGGAAACGAGCGCCGTCGAAGAAGCGACATCACGGCTTGGGGTGTCCATGACGTAGGTGGTCGAGTCGCGCCCGCCGGTGGTCGGGTTGAGCGTCAGGAAGTCGTAATACAGGGCGCCATCGGTCCCGACGGCGAACAGGAACAAGCGGTTACCCAGGCTGGTCCCGATCGCCGTCATGTTCAGGCCGGGCGTCAGGTTGATCGAGGTGGCCACGAAGTTACCGACTTGCTGCCAGCCCGCCGGCTGGACCGTCCCGGCGGAAACGACCACCTTGTTGTCCTCGACATAGCTTTGCGGGCCGCCGAGGGCCGTCACCTCGTAGGAAGATGCACCATCGGCGAGGACGCCGATCGACGCGGCCGAGAAGCCCGGCAACTGCCCGAAGCCCGAGAACGCGGTCGAGACGCCCGTCGCGGTCGTCGAAGGGTCATAAGGCGCGGCGTACACCTTGGCGTCGACCCCGACCGCGAACACGGCCGCGCCCGAAGTCCCGTTGCTCGCCGACGCCACCGAGGTCGCCACGAAGGAGCCGAACTGCTGCCAGCCCGTCCAGGCGTAAGGGACCGCCGGGTTCCCCGTGGCGGTGTAGCGGTTCAAGTAGAGGTAGCTTTGGGGCCCGGTCATCGCCACCACGGCGGGGTCGCCGTTCGGCAGGGTGAACGCGGAGATCGACGAGGCGCTCAGGCCCGACAAGGTCTGGTAGCCGCTGTATTGCATCGGCGCGGTGACGTCGTTGGTCGGCCGCTCCTGGTTGACCACCACCGAGGCGTTGGATCGGATCAAGAAATCTACCGGGTTGCCCGATCGATCCGATGTGGTCGCCAGCGGCGAGGCCGCCATCAACTCCCGCCCTTCCAGCGATTCCAGGCCCAGTCGCAAGCGGCCCCGCGCGCGGGCACGGATCGCCCGGTTTCGGCGTTTCCCCGAGAAGTTGATCACGAAAGCCTCTTCCGAAGTCAAACGGATGAAATTTTGAATCATTTGGGCCTGATCGAAAGGCTCATACCCCTCCCCGATTCAGTGTAGAACACGACTGATTCAACAAACAACGCTTTTGGGTATTTTGCGCGGGATGGGGCGTCGATCCCTACCCCAATGGCTCGACCGGTCGTCAAGGCGACGGCGGTTGGGAGCCTTTCCCTTCGCTCAAATTGTAGTCCAGGGTATCGAAGACGGCGCCTGGGGCTTCTAGTTCCTATTGGCATCTGCGAGGAATTTTTGGGATCGGTATTCGATCAAAGGTGCGAGGACACTCGGCGCGCCGAAGCACGCCCGGGCCTGACCCCGTCGGGTCCGGCTCGGGCGTGCTGGTCGGGCCGACTTTCGAGGCGAGGTCGATCGATCAATAATCCGCCGGCCCCTGCGCCCCGCCGGTCATCAGCAGGGCCTCTTCCTTCTCGCCGATGATGATCTGCGGCTTGTAACCGCCCCTGGCCCGGAAATACCCGACGAGGCCAAGGTAGCAAACCAGCATCACGCACGGGAAGATCGCCGTGGTCACCAGGACGTTTCGCTTGGCGGCGTCCTGGATAGAGGTGACGTCGGCCTTGGCGGCTTCGGGCAACGCCTCGACCTTCTTCAAATCCACGGAACGGTACTCGCCGAAGACGCTCTCCTTGGGGGCCTGGATCACCTGCTCGTAGACCGACTTGTCTTTCGAGGCGAGGTCGCGGTCGACCTTGGTGTCCTGGATGAACCCTTGGAACGGAGCCCCGAGCACCCCCACGGCGAGCATCCCGACCCCGCCTAATGTATTGAGCGTGAGCGCCCCCCCTCGGGGGAACTGCTCCGCCGCGACGCCGAGCATCGTCGGCCAGAAGAACGACTTGCCCAGCCCGTAAAGCGTCGCCGCCGCGAGGATCGTCAGGCCGGTCGACCTCGACAGGAAGATCAGCCCCGCCGCCGCGATCAAGGAACTCATGCAGAGCAGCCCGAGCGGCGACAGCCTGTGGACGATCGGCCCGGCGAAGAACCGCAGGATGAGCATGATCAAAGACGTGTAAACCAGGACCCATCCGCCGGAAAGCCCGATCCGGCTCATCTCCGGCTCCATCAGCGGGGTGATCCAGCTATCCGTCCCCAGCTCGGTCGTCGCCAGGGGGATCATGATCAGCATCAGGATGATGAACAGCGGTTGCCCCGGGGTGAAGCCGACCTGGTAGCCATAGAACAAGACCAAGGCCGCCCAGATCGCCAGTTGCGCGACGTTGTTGGTCGTGGCGTTCTCGGAGATCGGGAACACGTCGCCAAGCTGCCGGACGATCAGGCCGAGGATCAAGGCCGCGCCGATGACGCCGACCTCTCGGAGCATCGCGTTGAACGAAACCCCCGCCGTCACCCGCTCGGAGATCGGGAACCGGCGACCGATCATCAGGGCCGCGTAAGTCAGGACCGGCAGGAAGATCAGGCCGACTTTGTACTGCCAAGGGACCGAGTTCCCCATGAACAAAGCGATGATCCCGCCCAAAACCAGCCCCCCCGGCCATCCGGCATGGAGCATGTTGAGGTACTTCGTCTTTTCCCTCGGGAACAGGTTGGCCACCACCGGGTTGGCCACCGCTTCCACCGTCCCGTTGCCGAGCGCGAGGATGAACGTGCTGAAGTACAAGAGGTTGTAAGCCTGGTCGTTGCTCGACACGATCCTCGGGGTCAAGATCGTCAGGATCGCCGACGAGATGTGGCAGACGAACGCGAACGCCATCGCCTTGCCGTAGCCGATCTTGTCGATGATCAGGCTGAAGATCACGATGCTGATCGCGAACGGCCAAAGCCCGACGCCGTTGATCTTGCCGACCTGGGTTTCCCCCAGGCCATACTCCCTGGCCCACTCGCCGACGATCTGCGACCGGACGATGAACCCGAACGCCGTCGCGACGATCGACGTGAAACACGCCCAGAACAAGAGCTTGTCGTTGAGGCTCGGCGCCTGGGTCGACGCCGACGGTTCAGAAGGGTTAGTGCTCATGCGACATCGATGCCCCGCGACGGGTGATAGGTTGATCCAAGAAAGGACGGAAAGGAGCCCCCGGACTCGCCCGTTCTCGCGCCTGGGAAAAGTGTTCAAGCAAAACGAAGGTCGAAGCCCGGGGTCGATCCAAAGGGGTGATCTGTCATAACCGACCCGACGACCCGTTTCCAGGGGGTGGACCGGAGAATCAACTTCGGACCAATCGCCGGCTCGGGGCCATCCACGATGGCCGACCGAGCACGACCCGCCCTCCTACTGGCTTGGCGGCATCGGCGGATCGGGCTCGACGGGCAGCCAAGGCCGCCAGCGGGCTTTGTCGTATTTGGCGGCGAGTCGCCTGTGGTACTCGGCAACATCGCCGAAGACTATCGCGTTCCGCTCCTGCCTCGTTCGCGTCTGTTCCTCCCCCTCGGTGATCAAGTCGCGACGGTACTTTCGATATTCGGGAGTCACATTGGGGTCGATGTCGAGGGATCGCAGGAACTCCGCTTGGCCCGGCAAGAGGCCATTGGGGATCTTCCCCAAGCGAAGTTGCTCGACGGTTCCTCGCTTCTGCCGAGCTTCCAGCTCCGACTTCCGTCCCAATTTGCTATAGATGTTGAACATTTCGTCGTGTTTGACGAATTTTTGCAAGTATTGGCGAGCCGAGTCGCTTAGGCGTTGAGCCGGGATGCCCAAGCCAAAGAGGAACGCCACATAGGCGACCATTGACATCAGGGTACGGATCTGGAGTTGAGGGCGCTTCCACGGCCCTGGCCTGGTCCGCTTGATTCGACTCCAAGCCAAGCCCATCGAAAATCCAAGGATCGGTGCCCAGATCAAATTATAAACGAGTCGTAGGGCAAGAATAGGGTAGCCTTCAAGGAACACCTGGACCGCCGTGACGACGAAGCCTACGCCGACTCCTACCCCGAAACCGAGATATATCCACCGCGATCGCCTCCGGCTTTGCTGCGTCTCGTCCAGTTTCTGGGAATCAACCGGTGGGCCATCGGGCGGATTCAATCTCTCTGTCGTCCGAGTTTCTTCGACGATCTCGTCCACGAAACCCTCCCAGGGATGCGAGAAAGGACCGGCGAGACTGATGCACGCTTCATCACCGCACGACACTGAAACTACCCGCTTCCGGCCGGCACCTCACAAGTTTGGCGGCGGAGGCGGATCAGGCTCGACGGGGAGCCAAGGTCGCCACCGGGCTTTGTTGTACTTGGCGGCGAGTCGCCTGTGGTATTCGGCGAGATCGCCGTTGACGATCGCATTCCGCTCCCACATCGTTCGTATCCGTTCCTCCATGTTGGTGAATGAATCGCGCTGAGACTTTCGATATTCGGGAGTCACTTTAGGATCGGCGTCGAGAGATCGCAGGATCTCTGCTACGGCCGGCAAGAGGCCATCGGGGGTCTTCCCCAAGCGAAGTTGCTTGACGGTTTCTCGCCTTTTCCGAGCCTCCGCCCCCCAGTGCCGACTTATCTTGGCGTAGAAGGTGGCCTGCGAGTTCGAAACGTAGAACTTCGTTGAATACCGACGGGCTGAGCCGCTCAAGCGTTCAGCCGAGACGCCCAAGCCTAGGAGGAACGCCACATACGCGACGATCAACATTAGGGTGCGGATCTGGAGTTGTGGACGCTTCCACGGCCCTGGAGCAGCCCGTATGTTCCGACTAAAACTCAATCCCATCCGGAGGGAGAAGATCGGTAACAAGAGCAGGTTGAAGACCAGCAAAAAGGAAAACATTTGGAAGCCTGCAAGGGCCACTTCGACCGCCGTGAAGACGAAACCCGCGCCGATACCGAGCCCGAAACCGATGAACGCCAACCGCGATCGCAACCGGCTTCGCCGGCTCTCGTCGAGGTCCTGAGAATCCAAGCGCGTCGTCAACCCCTCATGCGCCACCGGGAGCATCACCGGGGCGTGGCGTTCGAGGACCGGCTTTCGGGTCGGCTCGCTCGCCGAAGCCGGGACGGACAGTGAGGGGGAAGGCTTCGGTCGGTCGGTCATCGGGTCGCCTTCGGTGAGCGGCGGTGAATCAGGCGAAGATGCGGTCGGTGGCCATCGTCCACCCCGCGACGGCAGGCCCCGCATGGGCGAGTTGGCCCAAGGCGAAGACGGTCGGTTGCTCGGGGGTCGTCGCGGGGTAGGATCGGACGACTTGGGCGTCCAGGTCCACGTCCCAGACGACCGCCGTGCCCGCCTCGAAGTAGTCGAGCCGCTTGGCCGCGAGTTCGGCCTCGGCGGATGGGCCATAGTCTGACTTGCTCCGGACCTCGACGGCCAGCGTGGGCGGCCCTCCGACAAAATCCATCTCGTTGGCGGGCAAGGGGCCGAGGTAATAGGCGGCGTCGGGCGAGAAGGATTGGCGGCCCGAGGTCAGTTCGGGGACGGCGTAGCCAAGGTTGTCGGTCGTCGCCACGCCCTGGCCGGTCGTCTCGGCGTGGTCGTCGAGGCTCCGGAAAATTCGCGCCGCGACTCGACTGGGGCGATACCCGGTCGCCATGTAATGAACAATCCTCCCCCCGATCAACTCCGCTTTGCCCTCGGTTCGCATCAGGTCGTCCAGGGTCGCCGGGATGGCGGCGGTCGTCGCTCGATTCATGGTCCAGCCTCCCCCAATTCTCGGTCAACCAAGCTTAGCCGGGGGGCCAATTCGTCACAAGTCGAGGACCAGTCGGGTCGGTCACGAGGGAGACTTTAAGAAATTAAGCGACTAAACCCATTTCCGTTGCGAACCAGAAGTACCCTCGCTTTCCGGGTGGCAGGGGTCTTCGGACCCCGGTCTTCGATCACGCTCTCAAGCACCGGGGTCCGAAGACCCCTGCCACCCGGACACGCCCGATGGCGATCATCGGCCCCAATTGCCATGAGTTGCGAATCGACGATGCGGGAGTAACCTGGCGGGTGATCTACCAAATCCGCGATCCGACCGTTTACGTGGGGACGTGTTTTCCAAGAAGACCCAAACGACCCCCAAGCGAGTCATCGACCAATGCCGAAAGCGATTCGCCGAGCAAGCCGATTGAGTCGCCTCGAAGCGGCTCCCCCGATCGATAATGTGCCAACGGACCCGACCGCCAAGCCGGTCGTCGGGAACGGGCCGGGATGGCAACCGACCACCTTGGCCGAGATGTTGAGCTTGACCGAAGTCGACATGCGGATCATCGACTTACGCCTTGGCTTGATCCGAGCGATCCGTCAGATCCGCCAGGAAGCCGGCCTGACACAGAAGCAATTGGCCAAGCACCTCGGCGTTTCCCAACCTCGGATCGCCGAGTTGGAATCGGTCGAGAAGGAACCAACCCTCGACTCCCTCCTTCCCGCCTACTTCGCCGTGGGCGGGACGTCGTCCCAGCTTTGCGAGATCATCCGACGGACCGACGAGTCGATGAACCGCTGAGGGCCGACCTCGGCCGCCACCCCTCGCCTCGAACCGACTTCGGACCTGAATTCGCCCGAGATCAGGCCCCTATGACCTTCCCTCCAACAGGTCGATCGCGAGCCGGGCGACATTCCGGAAGCGCTCCATCGGCAGGTCTTCGGAGAACACGGCGTCCGGGCCGCCCGCCTTGAGCGAGTCGAGCTCGCCGACGGTCAGGGTGTCGCCGTGCCGCTCCATCTCGGCGAGGGCCTGGCGAAAGAACGCCGACATCAACGCCCGGCGACCTTCGGTCACGAAATCGTCAAGCCCGGGCACGATGCCGAACCCAAAACCTCCGGTCGCCTGATCGCTCCAGTTCGCGCGGAGGTCGTCGAGCCATCCCGGTCGATCGCCCGATCGGTCGATCGCCGCGACGACATAATGCATCCAGACCGCGAGTTCCACGTCATGGGCCTGGAAGCCGGCTCCTCGAAAGTTGACGTCGCTGTATCCCACCATTGACCTCCGATCGATGCTCGTTCCAAGGGCCTGGACGGGTCGGCCCGGACCAGATGATTCGATGAATCGAACGAATTGCGGATATAGGCGACTAAGCGACCCGGAAAACAACGATAGTGTTCCTCGGAGGATATTGGATAGGGAGGGATCTTGGGTCGCAACTTGGCTGTTTCATGGGATCACCAATCATGGTCGTCAGTGATGCTCGACGCGAGGCAAATCGGCGGAATGCTTTGAAGAGTACGGGGCCGAAGACTGAGGAAGGGAAGGCGAAGGCTCGACAGAACGCCTTGAAACATGGTTTGACGTCCCTGGTCGTGGTGGCCGAGGATGCCGAGCGGTTCCAGGCACGGGCGGTCGCGTTTTATCAGGCCCTCAAGCCGCAGGACGAGTGGCAAGCCTGGATCTCCGAGGGGGCCGCGATGATCACGCTCCGGATCGACCGGGTCGAGCGGATCGAGCGGAAGCTCCGTGAGAAGGCGTCCTGGCGGGCCTCGGCGTTCTGGGACGACGACCGACGGCTCGAAGCCGAGCGGTTGGGCAGCACCCTGGGCCAAGACCCGGCGCGGGTCGTGGGCGAGCTGCGGATGACCAAAACCGGGTGCGACTGGCTGATCGAGCGCTGGGCGATACTCGCCGCCATCGCCGATCGCCACCCCTGGACCGACGCCCAGAAGACCCTGGCGTACAACATGCTCGGGACGCCCCTCGAAGCTAGAGAAGACGCCGTCGGGACGCTGATCGACGAACTGGGAAGTCGGCTGGACGCCCAACCGTCCGAGGCCGAGGTCGCCCGCGACGCGATCGTCGGCCTCCGCCTCCGGCGTGACCGCGCCGCCGAGATCGACGAGATCGACCAATCCCTGGCCCAAGCCGACCTGGCCGAAGACAACGGACCCGACTTCCAACGCCTCCGACGCTACGAATTGACCCTCCAAAAACGGCTCCGATGGTATCTCCAGCAGATGGACCGCGAGCCGCTCCAAGGGATGGCACGCCCCTACTATAAACCGAATTATTACAATCCGCCCGAAAACCTCGACAACCCCGACCTCGAAACCCCGATCGGCGCCCCCGCGCCCAATATTTCCGAAGCAGCCGATTGGGCCGAGTGGTCCGAACCTAGTGACGCCGAAGAAACGTCGACCGACACAACTCTTCACGGAACGAACCCACTTCGCGACGAAACGAAGCCATTCGCGGAGATGGACCCGCCGGTCGATGCGATCGAAGCCGAACCGATCGGACCGGAAGCGGACCCGACGCCATCGACAGGGCTGGACGAGGAAGATTCGGAAGCCCGGGGCGACGACCGATGGGCCGAGTCGATCCGCGATCAGGTCGAACGTTCGAGGGCCAATCCCCGGAACAAGGCCCAACGACGCCGGGTCCTCGTCGAGAGTTGACGGGTCAAATCATCGATCTTTGATATTTTGATTGTACCAAGACCGACCCGGATCGCGATGCGCGCCGAGCGAGCGGTCACAAACCGAGCTCGCGGGCGATGATGTTGCGCTGGATGTCGCTGGTCCCGGAGTAGATCAGGGCACCGACCCCGTCGCGGAGGTCGCGCTCGATCCCGGCCTCGGTGGTGTAGCCCAAGGCCCCGAAGACCTGGATGGCGTCGAGGCCGTTTTGGACCAGGCTTTCGGAGACGTGGAGCTTGGCCAGGGCCGCTTCCATCGTGGCGTCTTGTCCCGCCTCCTTGAGCCGGCCGATCCGGTAAACCAGCGGTCGGCAGGTTTCGAGCCGGAGCTTCATCCCGACGATCCGGTGGCTGACGGCCTGGAACTGGCCGATCGGTTTGCCGAACTGCTTTCGCTTCCGGGCATGGGCGACGCAGAGTTCCAACTGCCTCCGCATCGTCCCCAGGGCGCTCGCCAAGATCGCCCCCCGCTCCCACTCCATCGAGCACTGGAACACCTCGGCCCCCCGGCCTTCGCGTCCGAGCAAGGCGTCGGGCGGCAAACGGCAGCCTTCGAAGGCGATCTCTCCCATCGGGATCGTCCGGATGCCCATCTTGGGGATCTCGCGGACCACCCGGAACCCGGGCGCCCCCTTCGGCACGATGAACGCGGAGATCCCCATCACCCCCCGGTCGAGGGCGGTCGAAGCGTAGCAGACGAACAGGTCGGCCACGGGGGCATTGGTCACCCAGGTCTTCCGACCGCCCAGGACCCACCCTTCGCCCGGTTCGAGCCGGGTCGCCGAGGCTTGCATCCCGAAGATGTCGGAGCCGGCGTCGGGCTCGCTCGCCCCGTTGGCCCCGACGGTGGAGCCATCGCAAAGGCCGGGCAGATACCTTCGCTTTTGCTCGGGGGTCCCGTGGAGCAGGATCGGGATCGCCACGGTCCAGAGCGAGGCGTTGATCCCGAAGATCAGGCCGTTGTCGGGGCAAGCGTAGCCCAAGCCTTCCATCGCGGCAATCGTGGTAGGCAAGCCAAGCCCCCGGCCGCCGTATTCGACCGGGATCGGCATCCCCTGGAGGCCGAACCGGGCGCAACGCTCCCAGCCCTCATGCCAGAACTCGCCAAGCTCGTCGCGGCGGTCGAGGTCGAGGTCGGCGAGCAACTCTTCGCGGGCGAACCGGATCGCCGCGAGCTGCCAGGCGGTCTGCTCCTCGGTCAAGGCGAAATCCATGCGTGCCGGCGTTCCCTTCCTTGCAGGCATCCTGGGCGATTTGAGCCGCCAGGATACCCCAAGCGGCCGGAACCGGTCCACCCGACCTTCGAGGGGGATCGGTCGCTGGCCTCTGGACCGAATCCCGGTTACGGTGGTCGGGTCGAAGGGTCTGGCCCGCGAGTTGCTTCAGATGGTGAGGAGGCGGTCGGTTGCGATGGGATCGAGTCACCAGGCCGATGCTTTATGCGTGGGCCTCGCCGACGACCGCCATCGGCCTCGTCGCCGGGGCCTTGGCGTTGGCGACGGGGGGACGGGTCCAGGTCGAGCGCGGGGCTTTGGAGTTCCACGGTGGGTTCGCCCGCTGGTTGCTGGAGCATCGGATGGTCCGGGCCTCGGCCATGACGCTCGGGCATGTGATCCTCGGTCGCGACCTTCGTTGCTTGGAATCTTGTAGAGACCACGAGCAAGCCCATGTCCGCCAGGTCGAGCGCTGGGGTGGCTTGTTTTTGCCCGCTTATGTGCTCGCCAGCGTCTGGGCCTGGGGCCGGGGCCGCCATTATTACTTGGACAACTGGTTCGAGGTCGACGCCCGACGAGCCTGCGACGAATGCTTTTAATCTTTAGCCAACCGGGACGGGCCAACTCATGATCAAAGCGGTTATCTTCGACGTCGACGGGACTTTGATCGACTCGGTCGACGTCCACGCCAAGGCCTGGCTCTGGGCGTTCGCCCGACACGGCCACGACATCCCGCTGGAAACGCTTCGGGGGCAGATCGGCAAAGGGGCCGACCAGCTGATGCCCGAGTTCATGTCGACCGAGCAGATCGAGAAGTACGGCAAGAAGCTGGAGGACGACCGGCAGATGTTTTTCAAGGAAGAGTATTACGAGCACCTCAAGGCATTCCCGATGGTCCGAGAGCTGTTCGAGCAAATCATCGCTTCGGGCAAGAAGATCGTCCTGGCGTCGTCGGCCAAGGCGGACGAGCTGGCCCATTACGAGGAACTCGCCAACGTCCAGGACCTGATCGGCGCCTCGACTTCGAGCGACGACGCCGAGCGTTCCAAGCCGCACCCCGACATCTTCCACGCCGCGCTCGAGAAGCTCGAAGGGATCGGGCCAGACGAGGCGATCGTCGTCGGCGACACCCCTTGGGACGCCGAGGCCGCGCACAAAGCCGGATTGAAGACCATCGGCCTCCTCTGCGGGGGGTTCGACGAGGACAAGCTCAAGGCCGCCGGTTGCGTGGCGATCTACGGCAACCCCGCCGACCTGTTGGCCCACCTCGAAGACTCGCCGATCTCGCGCTGAGGCGAGGGGAAAAGAAAGGATCGCCCAATGTCCACGGGATTAAGCTCGGCCATCTACTTCGTCGAAGACTTGGCGGTGGCCAAGGAGTGGTACACCGACGCCTTCGGGGTGGCCCCGTACTTCGACGAGCCGTTCTACGTCGGGTTCCGGATCGGGTCGTCGGAGCTGGGGCTTGACCCCGACGTCGCCGCCGGGAAGCCCGGGCCGGGCGGCGTGGTGGCCTATTGGGGGGTGGCCGACCTCGAAGCGACCGTCGCCCGGATTGAGGCGATGGGGTCGGCGATCGTCGAGCCGATCCGGGATGTCGGCGGCGGGGTCAAATTGGCAATTGTCGCCGACCCGTTCGGCAACTCGGTCGGCCTGATCCAGAACCCTTGATCTCGATGAAGAGACCGAGGCGATGGCAGCATCGCCTCGGGGGCGAACTCAGCGAGGAATCCCCTTCGGCTGGCCCAAGCCCCTGACCCCCTGGTTGATGAGCATCCCGGGAAGTTGCTGGCCGAACTGGCGGAGCGTCGTCGGCGGGGCGGGCTGGTTGGGGTCGGTCGCCGGCGGGACGTAGCCGTTGGAATACTGGTTGTAGCTCAGGGGCTGCTGGGCCTGGGGATTATAATACGGGCGATAAGTTGGCGTCGGGTAGCCCGTGGCGTAAGGTTGGTTGTTGGCGGGCTGGGCGCCGTTGATCCCGTTCATCGGGGGTGACGTCGGGGCCGACTCGTAGACCATCACGGTCGGGTTGACGCCGTTGGCGGCCATCTCTCGGCGACGCGCTTCGAGGTAGGTGGCCACCCCTTGGCGACGCCTGGCGTCGAAGGCGGCGGAGTTGGCTTCTTGCTCGCGGGCGAACTGGACCGCCGAGCGGAGGCCGACGTTGTTCGGGTCGAGCTGCGAGGCTCGCTCGTAGGCTTGGAGCGACAGCTTGTAGTAGGCGTCGTCCTGCCCCTGGGGGATGTCGAGCGCGACCTCGTGGGCCAGCTCGCCGAGGATCGTCCAGTTGGCGATGTTGTTGTTGTCCGAGTTGAGGTCGTTCTGCAACTGGCGGATCGCCTCGAATCGGTCGATCTGGTGGCTCCCGATCGTGCTCGAAGGGGCGGGTTGGCCGACCTGACCTTGGCCTTGGCCGAGGGCCATGGCGGCGATCGGGCAGGCGGCGACGACCGAGAACAGCCAGAGCTTGGGACGTTGGGAGAGCTTCATGGGTCGGGTTCCTTGGTGCGAAGATCGGACCGGAGGCGAAATGAAGCGGGTCCGACCCTCGGGCGAGGACCAGACCCGCAAATCAAGTTCCGTCCTTCGGCAAACCTCGACAACCCGGACCCAGTGTCGATCAACCGCCGAACAGCGAGCCAAGGAGGCCCGGGGGGCGGCCTCCGGGGACGATCAAGCGGTCGCCGGGGAGGAGCTGATAGTTGGTGACGGTGTCGCCTCGGTTGGTGATTCCGTCCCAGTCCACTTTGAGGATCTCATCCTTGGCGTTGATCGGGTGCGGCCGGACGACGTAGGCTTTCTCGGGTCGGCTATTGGTCCGGAGGCCCGCCGCGAGGACCGCCGACAGGACGTCTTCGTTTCCCTGAATCGGGAATCGCCCTTGCGTCGTCACCGAGCCAAGGACGTAATAAAACTTGCTCTGGCTCCCGTTGACCAGGCGGACGGAAACCTCGACCGGCTCCTTCAGCCGCTTCTTGGCGGCCATCCCGTCGAGGTGCTCGGCGACCTTCATCTCGGCCTGGGCCAAGGTCAAGCCCGCGAGGTAGACGTCGCCGGCGAACCCGAGGTCGACCACGCCGTCGGCCTGGACGGTCACGGTGGTCAGGGGGATCTCCATCGCGGTCGGTCGGACCGAGATTTCGATCTCGTCGGGAGGCTCGATGACATAAGGTGGCATCGAGACCATCTCGAGCTCTCGGGGCTGGTGGATGTCGACGACGCCGGGCTGGGGCTGGTGCTTGCCCACCATCCCGCAGCCGGCCATCGACCAACCGAAGGCGAGCAGCGTCCAGACCCCAAGGTGGCGGCGAGTGCCGGTCGGAACCATCCGTGTGAGCATCGGCCGATATCCTTCGGAGGTCGAGGCTGGCCTCGTCCCATCCGGTTGAAAGATTGTTCGAGACGGACCCTGATCGGTCCTCGTCCCGGAGGCGGATCCTCGGCACCGCCTCGTGACTCCTGTAACGACTTGATCGGTTGGAGGGAAGCTGAGGCTTCACACAAATCTCGGGATTGACCCGATTCGACCGGGAAGATAGCCTGCCGATCCTCCGAGCCTTCGCGACGACCCGGCCAAGGATGGCCAACCGGCGACGCCAGGCTCGATGCCCACAATCCGACGCGGTTCCGTCGCAACAGGGAGGTCACGATGGATGAGATTCGCCAGGCGGTCCACGGCTATATCTTGAAGCAATTCTTGCCGGGCGAAGACCCCGATGAGCTGACCGACCAGACCCCCCTGATCACCGGGGGTATCCTCGACTCGATCCGGACGCTGAAGCTCGTGGTCTTCCTCGAAGACCGGTTCGACGTGACCGTGGAAGCCCATGAGGCCGGGGTCGAGAACCTCGACTCGGTCGGCCAGATTGCCCGCTTGATCGCCGACAAGAAGCAGGCAGCCTGACCTGCCAGTTAAGTATATGCATACATTGTGCGATCGGGTCGGGGCTAGAGCCAAGTTCCCATCGCGGGCGGGGCGATTGTACCTCGTCAAGCTCACCGAAATCTCGGGATGGTGTCGGAGAAACGGAATAATCCTCTTGGCGAGTCAGAATGCGGCATCGCTAATCACTTCTCCCCCGCTCCGGGTACTCAGAGCTTGCCAAACTTGGGGCTTGGGGAGGTTGGCCCAGTGCCCGGTGGGACCCATTGAGGCCCCCTCAGGCCAGCCGCTGATCGGGTCGAACGGCCAGGTCGCGACAGTATCCTTCACGAACCGGACCGAGCCGTCCCCGAGCAAGGCGTTCACCCCCCCCGGATGTGTGCTCGACGCCGCCATTGCATGGTTCTTGCCGGCGCCCGCGGCCACCTTGAGCGGCATGTTGGGGGGGTAGAAGTTATAGAACAACGTGTTCCCCTGCGAGCCGGCGAAGTACCAGCCATAGAACTGGGCCAGCCCCGGGTTGAACGTCGAGAGCTGGAGCAGATAAGTGGTGGCACGCTCGCTGGCGAAGATAGTGTGGCTCAAGCCGTCAGTGACCGCGCTGAGCGGCAGTGGAGTGACCTCGCAAAGCGTGCCATCCGACTGGGCGAGTCCTCGGAGGTCGGGAAATGAGACCGGGGTCGCGTCGGTGCTTCCCGAGCATCCGACATAGCTGGTGAAGAACCATCGGGGCAGGTTCGCGGCTCCCGGCGGTAGATGGTTCGAGTTCGCCTCGCGGACGGTCGCGCCCGGGTCGCTGGGCAGGGCCAGCGCGCACTTTGAGTTGGTTTGGCAAACTGTAACGCTTGCGCTTTGAGCGGTTTGTGTGTACCTTTCTCGGTGTGACGACCGATCCGGGTAACGCACCCAGGGAATCTCATGGCAA
>JAABUX010000356.1_pt1 | contig 78446 bp, 67 predicted proteins | sample 5561851 | NCBI WGS metagenome assembly JAABUX01 (sample SAMN10711883, study PRJNA513361) | rock metagenome | isolation source: Antarctica rocks | place: Antarctica: Victoria Land, Richard Nunatak red sandstone | collected 2016-01-03
CCGGGGCTCCCCTCAGTGAAGTGGTCGTTGTGTTAACGCCACCTTCAGGAGGGGGGCCCTTCTATTCTGCCGGAGGGGTCAGGTTAATCGTGCCGACGGGGGTCAAAAAGATCGTGCCGTTGCCACGGACACGGTTGAAAGCGCGGAGAACGCACTGTTCTGCGTTCCGCCGCCACCTGCGAAGTTGACTTTCGCCTGCTGGGTCGGGTCGACGGAATACACGTCGGCGGTAGTTCCCGGGCGAACCAAGTTCCCCACGCTGCGCGACGTGACCCGGCCGATCGTCCGCAGAGCTTTGGGCACGGACAAGTTCAGCGTCCGGGCGTTATCCGCTACAACGGTGACGCCCGATTGCGACAATGCTTGGTAGCCGGGCAGCTCGATCGAAACCGTGTACGTATCGGGAGGGAGAGAAAGGAACGAGAAGTGGCCACCGCCGTCCGTCGTCGAGGTCGCACTTTGCGACGGGCTGGCGATCGTTACTTTGGCTCCGGCCAGGGGTGCATTTGAAGCCGCGTCCGTGGCGGTTCCCGTCAATTGACCCGTCGTGCCTGCCAGAACCAATGTTCCCTGGCAAAGCATAGAAACGAGTACAAAAACGGCAACGAACGCACGCAGGCTTACGCGTGAGATCATTTAGACTCCTAAGCAAGCGGGATAGGCAAACTCCCGAACGGCGCCGAGCGCCGCACGACTGAGCACTCCCCTTCGTATGGGAAACAACGTCTCTTTTGTTCACCTTTAGGGTGGCAACGCTACGCTTGGCCAACGATGTTCTACTCCGAGCCGAGTGCTATCGCTATTCATGCTTCAAATCATAGAAGCGTTCAGTATTTGAATGCTCTTTGCGCCGCGACGAAGTGAGCCGCTCCTCAGAAATACTTCGACCGCTCGCAGTACGACATACGAGAGCGGCGCGCAAAACCGGTCGAGTCGCCCTTTGCCTAAAGCTCGACTCCTCAATTCTTACGTGCTATGACGTCGAAGTTAGCCATCTCGAATGGCCGACGTTAGCCATTCGAATCGAAACGGATTGAAACGAACCGTCATCGGTTAGGTGTAGCGACGACTCCAAGAACTCGTGTCCGGCTCGAAGCGCGACCAACCCATGCCGGCCGTCGTGGAACCACAGGCCCGCTTGCCTTCGGCAGTATTCCGCATTCCGCTCGGCCACCGCTATTCCGTCAATACAAGTTCGCCGAGCCTGCTTCGACAATCGCCAATCTTTTCTGCGTCGCTGCACGATCAGGAACTTTTACTTAAGCCGAGCCTGAGAAACCGTAAAGCGGCGGTCCCGGAAACCAAAAAAGAGAGCCCACTCTCGCGAGTAGGCTCCCCCTTCAGCTCCGTCGATGACGGACTCTAAAGGCGCAGATTCAGATTCATGAATAGTTCGAACGGTAGCGGAGACTCGGCGCTAACACCCTGTAGTGAGCCTGAGACGACCGGCGTATAGGACTGAGCAGCGAATTGCTGGACTTTATCGCCCGGGTTGTAGCTGTTACCGACGTATGTGCCTGCTTGCGAGTAAGCGCACCCGATGTTGCCGGTTCCCCAGGGAACCCGCGAGCCGCCGAAACACCGATTGAAGACGTTGGCGGCGACGAGGTTGATGCCGAGTTGCTTCGTGAAGTTGTAGTTGAAACTGACGTTAGTTGCTATCAAATTCGGCTGCACGTACTCGCCAATCCCGTCGAAATGACCGGTTTGCGGATTGGGGATGGTTACGAGGCCCGAGCAGCTCGAAGCATTATACGGTGCGCCGCCGCCCGGCGAGCCGAACGTGTAGCGAGGGTCGCCCGTTACGGCGCTGCCCAGCGTCGTCAAACAGCTTTCGGGAGCCACGCCTTGCGCTACGAACGGGCTACCGTAACGCGAACCGCCCTGGAACTGAAACGACGGCGTGACCGAAAAAGGACCCTTCTTGTAGTTAACCACGAGCGCGATAACGTGCGGGACGATATAACTCGTTGCCGTCGTGCCGAAGCCGGGGCCGATCGAGTTATTGTACGGTATGAACGCCGAGTTGGGATCGATCAGCCCCGCTGGTTGCGAGTTCCAATACGGGTTGGCAACGGTCGCTGCGCTGCAAGGTGCGGCGATGCCGGGCACCTCCGCCACCGTCGCCGTCGCCGGCGTCGCGCGAGTGTAGCAGGGCGAGGCCGCTACCGTAACGTTCCCAGCCGATGGGCATAGACCCGATTTGGGATTGGTGGCACAAAACTTCGTATAACCGTTGTAAGCTTGAATTGCCGTATTGGCCGGCGAGACGAACGAACCGCCGTTTGGGAACACCTTGTAGTGCGCCGTGGCGTACGTATACGTGTAAGCGAGCGTCGCTGCGAACCCATCGCGTGCGAAACTTCCCTTGGTAAGGTAGAACTCGATGCCTTTCGTTTCGCGGTTGAGGCCGTTGACATTAGCGATGAAGGCGGTCTTCGGGTCGACGGTGATCGCGACGAACTCATCCGTCGTTTTGCGATAGAACGGACTAATCGAGAACTGCATATCCGCCTTCGGAAGGGCGTGCTCGATCGAGAAGTCTGTGTTATACGAGATTTCCGGGTCGACGGAACGCGCGTAACTCGCGAAGCCGAAGTTCGAGAAGAAGGCCGCACTCGGTACCGAGGACTGAATGTTGGTCGCGTCGACCGACGACGTCTCCGCCGGCTGCGTGAAGCGTCCGTAGGAAGCCCGCACGACGGTGTTCGGGTCGAACTGGTACGTCAAGCCGAAGCGAGGCGAATAAAGGTGCGAATAATCGACACGCGGCGGACTGTTGGCCGACAACGCTGTCGGCACGCCCGGAGAGTCCACCGTACCGCACGCCGTGCCGAGAGCCCGCGTCGTGACGGTGGTCCCGAGCACACAATGCGAATTGTTGTAGTCGTTGACCAAGAGCTGATTGCCCAGCGTATTCGTGTCTTGAAGATTGTAGGTGAAATCTTCATAACGTAGCGAAGCATTAACGGTCAGCCGTTGGATGGGCTTGAATGTATCGGAAATCGAAGCGTTGGTGAACGCCGGACGGACGCTGTTGAGAGCACCCGTTGCCCCGGTATTGACCGCCAAGTACTCGCAAGGCGCCCCGCCGCACAGCGTCGTTGCGGCCGTAGCAAGGGACGGGCTGCCTTGAGTCGGCGTAAGCGAACCTCCGCCGAGGGCGGGGAGCACGTACTGGGCTGCCATGTCGCAGGTCGAGGGCACCCCGCCTGCCGCGTAGCATCCGGCGGTGGGTCTGGCTGAATCGACCAAGTACGCAACAGGCGACTCGCCCGCCCCGCGCGCCACGTCGTTACGATTGCGGCTCGTATTACTGTAGCTGTACGCCGCATCGAATGCGATGAGATTATGCGGATCGACCTGATCGGCGAACAGCGCCGCGACACCGCGCGTATGCGACGAGATCAAATAATCCGTGGAAAAAGCGGACGCAAATTTCTGATACTGGCCGACAATGCCGTTATCGATGCGGTCCGAATAGAACTGGTAGCCGTAGACGCGGGCGTACGCGTTCGAACTAAAATTATGCTGGTACTGGACCTTCTCGACGGAGAAGCCCGTCGTCTCGGTGTCCCCCTGATTGAGCGGCACGTTTGCGTTGAAGGCACGGTTCGTGTTCGAACCGGCGAAGAAGCTGTTTTTAATGGAGCCGAGATTCGCTGCCGTCAGAGCCGTGTTAAGCGGCCCCGTATAATAATTCTGGTCGTTATACGTCGCCTGCGCGCCACCCTCGCAAGCCAGGGGACCCGTGCCGACCGGCGGCAGTGCACCCAACTTGGATGTGGATGGACACAGACCGTTCGCGTCCGTCGGAATGGCGCCGTTATTTGCGGTGCCGTTCAGCACGTCGCCAAGAGCCGAGCCGTACGAGAGCAACGACCCGTTCGGGGTGTTGTATGTCTCGCCGCCATTATAGAGAAGCTGGATGTCGTCTTTCATACCGTCGTGTTTGTGCGGAATCCCGATGTGCACGTTCGCGACGCCTTCGCGGTCCTCGGTAGCAGGTATGAAAAACTCGTATGTGGGCGCGGTTACGTAGCCGTTGGGGCCGAGCGGGAGGCCGAATAAACTGGCATTCCCGGCGTTCTGATAGCAGCCCACGCTGGGATTCGCCGTTCGGCAATTCGCAGCGATGAAGTTGATCGGCGTACCATAGATCGGAGCGACACCTACCCCGTTGAACTGATCGATGATGTTGTTCTGTTGGTTGTATCCGAGGAAACCCAAGTAGTAGGAGAAATTGCGGTTCTGCGTCGCGCCGCCCGTCTCGACACTGAACTTGTGGTAATACGCCGGCGATCCGATGCCAAGCTGGGCGGAGCTGAAGCCGGGATACGTTCCGGTCTTGATCACCTGGTTTACGAAGCCCGCCAGCCCGTTCGCTTGTGCATCTGCAGGCTGATTGCCGGTATAGACTTGCACTTCGGCGTTGCCGATGTTGGAGAGCGGCGAGCCGGAATACTGGTCGAAGGCGCGGTTGATCGGAATGCCGTCGAGTTCGTAACCTGTCTGCGTATAGTCGCCACCTCGGATGTTCACCGACTGGCCCCATCCCGGTGACTCGCTGATCGGCACGAGCGTTCCGGGCGTCGATGCGATGGCGGAATACGCGGCATTAAGATTGTTGCCGCCGCCAAGCGAAGCGGCCGCGGCTTGTTGGGCCGGCGTGACGTTATACACATCCGAGGTGACTCCGGAGCGCACGAGATTCCCGCTCGTACGCGAGGTCACGCGACCGATCGTGCGCAGCGTTTTTCCGGCCGACACGCCGATCGTCTGCGTTTGGTCCGATTGTACGTTTACGCCGGCGAGCGAAGTCGGGTCATAGCCCGGCAGTTCTAGCGACAGCGTGTACGTATCGGGAGCGAGGGACAGAAACGCGAAGTGTCCATTCGCATCGGAGATCGTCGTTGCGACCTGCGACGGACTTGAGGCAGTGACTTTGGCACCGGAAAGCGGCGCTCTCGTGGCTTTATCCGTTACGGTTCCGGTGATGCCCCCGGTCGTGCCCGCCAGAACCAATGTTCCCTGGCTAGCGACGAAAGCGAATGTCAGGAAAACCGCGACGACGGAATGCACGAAACTTCGTTTGTGCATGAGCGACTCCGATCCGAGATTGAGGAAAGCCGCGTACGCCAAAAAGGCGAACGCGACTAATTCGGTGCTTGCAATCTCGTGTCGGGTAAACCTTCTTCTATCAAGCGCCCGCTAACAAGCGCCCGCGCGATTCGAAGGCCGCCGCACGAGCCTGCGCCCGTAACTGACTCGTGCTAGCGCATGGGGGCAACTGTGGGCCGTTTAAGGCGCTGCCGCAGCAAGCCCGCAATCTCCGAGGGCCGGTCGGCAACCGCTACTTCCGCCGCTGCGAAAGCCGCGAGCTTACTCTCCGGCGTACCGGAGTCGCCGGAAATAATCGCCCCCGCATGCCCGAGCCGCTTACCCTTTGGGGCCGAACGTCCGCCGATGAACGCGACGACCGGCTTGTCCGGCAGATGCTCCCTGATAAACGCCGCCGCATCTTCTTCATCGGAGCCGCCGATCTCACCGCACACCACGATCGCTTCCGTTTCCGGATCGTTCGCGAAGGCCCGCAAGCAGTCGACGAACGTCGTGCCGATGATCGGGTCACCCCCGATGCCGACACACGTCGACTGCCCGAGCCCCGCCTTCGTAAGACCGTCGACGATCTCGTACGTCAACGTGCCCGAGCGCGAGATCATCCCGATCTTTCCCGGCGCAAACACCTGGCCCGGCATGATCCCAACGAGCGCCCGACCCGGCGACACAAGCCCCGGACAGTTCGGCCCGATAATCTGCATCGACGAGGTCGTCGCGACCACCTTGAGCATGTCGTGTGCCGGAATCCCCTCGGTAATACACACCGCAAGCCCGATCCCGGCATCGTACGCTTCGTAGAGCGCGTCCGCCGCAAAGGGCGGCGGTACGAAAATAATGCTGTGCGTCGCCCCCGTCGCCTCGACCGCGTCCTTTACGGTATCGAAGACGGGCTGCCCGCTCTCGATCGACGTGCCACCCTTGCCCGGCGTAACGCCGCCCACGATGTTGGTTCCATACGCGAGCATCCGTTGCGTATGAAAGAGCCCTTCTCGTCCCGTTATACCTTGAACGATGACTTTCGAGTTCTTATCTAGATAAATCGACACCTTAGCCCAGTTCTTTTAGAACAACCGCCATCCCACCGAATCATACTCCGGATTGCAACGGAGCGCCGGAGGCGCAAGATCGGGATGCGCGCAGAAGGGCGCCTCCAGCGAAGTAGCTGCACGTCGCGAGCGCTACGACAACGGGCACACACGTGACGACGAAGACGCAGTACCAACCCGGCGCGAGCACGCCGAGCGGGACGACGGACGCAACGAGATACGATGCGACATAAAGCACTATGGCGTGCAAGAGATACACGCTGTAACTGATCGCTCCCGCGTAGCGGGGCTCCATTCGTTTGAGGACACCGGGCCCCGGTCCAAGCCCGACGCCGACGAAGATCGCGCATAGCGCGACGATCTGCGGTAGAACGTCGAAGCGCGGGCCGTGCGCGAGCGTGAGCAACGCGTGCGGCGCCGCTACCGTTCCAATTACGAGGAGCGCGCAACCGCCGTGGAAAAGCGCGTTTCCGTTGCGCTCGAACCACGCTGCCGCTTGCGGTCGCCGTGCGATCTCAGTCGCTGCGATGCCGGCAGAAAACACGCAACGATCCAACAATGCCGTTCGAACACGACGGCCACGGCTGCGATCGTAAGCCACGCGATCCACGATCGCCCACGTCGGATCGCAAGCGCGAGCAACGGTAGCGCGGCGTAGAAGCCGCACTCGAATCCGAGGCTCCACGTTACGCCGGCGTCGATCGGATCGGCGTGCCTAAGGCCGTTGACGGTCGCTCCGTTTGCGATGCCGAGCGAGAATTGGCGCGCGACTTCGACGGCGACTGTCCACGGCGCTTCGCGCAAGCGGAACTGCGTCTCACAGGCGAGAGAAGCAGCAGCGCGATGGAGCCCGCGAAGGCCGGGTATATGCGGCGCAGGCGCGCGCGGTAAAGACGGAGCGGTGCAATGCGGCCGCCCGCCGCGAGCGCGCGCGACCAAAACAAAAACGCCGTAATCATAAAAAAGATCGCGACCGCGCCGAGACCGAGCGCTTGTATGAAAGCGTTGTCGGGCGCCCCCCAACTTCCGGTGACCGCTGCTCGACGCGTTAGGTAGGCGGGTGGACGAAGACCGAGATCGCGAGGACGCCGCGCAATCCGTCGAGCGCCGGTATGCGAGACGCCTCGATGCGTTCGAAACGTGCGCGCAAACGCGGCAGCCGCAATGCGAGCGCCGCGACGAGCATGAAGCCTGCGACGAGCGCAAGCCATAACGGGACGAGCGCGAGGGTCTTCACTGCAACCGTTGCGCCGTCGGACCGCGCGTCCAGGGCGCACTTGCGCCGAGCGGAACGTCTCGCCAGGCGGGGCGCGGCGGACGCGACCCCGGTGCACCGCAGCCGACGAGCCGCGCGTACGCATCGGGCGACGTAACCGTCCACGCGCCGACGTCTTGGCAGGGGAGTCGACAGGCTGCTGAGTCTGCGCCCAGGCACGGGCGAACGCGTATTGCGGGTCGGCGAAAACGGCCGGCGGCCGAGATGCACGACGCTGGCGTTATTGAAGAGTGCCGCCATGAGGATCGATCCCGCAAGCGCGTAACGTGCGACGCTTGAAACGCGCGCTGCAACGTAGGCGGTCGCGAGCGCCGCACAGACCACGAGCGGAACCGTATAGTATGCGCCGATGTGATAGAGCGGATAGGTGCGGTCCTGCGTGAAGAACAGTTCTGCGAAAAACGGCAGCGCGGCAAGCACCCGCCAGCCCAAGCGCAGCGGTGCGAACGAAAACGGCACGAGCATCTCGAGGAGGAATGCGAGTTGCTGCGGCCACTGCGAATCGGCGATCCCATAACGCGGATGCTCCGGCGTGTATCCGAAATGCGAGGCGACGACGTAGTACGCGAAGCCGTTTGCGAGCGCGAGCGCTACGACCGCGAACCCGAGCGTCCGCTCCTTGCGACGCGCGTCACTGGCGCTGCGCCGGCCGGGCGATCGAAATACTCCGAGCGCAACGAGCGCGCCGAACCACGCGAGGAACCATCCTTCGTCTTCTTTGATGCCGAGCAGCAACTCGGCTCACAGCAGCGTTCCCGCGAGTAGGCGATTGCGAAGCGCGAGTGCAAGCGAGAATGCGCCGATCGGAATGAAATCTTCGGCCACAAATCCATCGTACGCCCAGCCCTGCAGCGACGGCGATACGAGAAACGCAATCGCGAGCAGCGTCGCGCTGCGTCCGGTTGTACCGCACGAGCGCGCGAACGCGTACAGCGGCAGCGCGGCCGCGGCAAGTGCCACGATTTGCACGACGATCGGCGTTTCCGGCCGCGGCCAAAGTACGACGAACGGCGCGAGGACCACATAGACGAGCTACTGATCGTGCACGAGCAAGTGTGCCTTGCCGTCGGGCTGATCGAACGTGGATCCCGTGCGCACGAAGTCAAGCGCGCTTTGCAGGTAGAGACCCGTGTTTTGATTCGCGCGCAACGCGTGGAGCGCGTTGAGATCCAGCACGATATAGAGCGCCGCAAACAGCGCCGCCGCAACCAGAACCGCACGAAGCTGAGGCAGCGCTAGTCGAAACCTTCGAGCATCGGTGCCGCGGTCTTCGCAAGCTCGATCATAGAACGCGACGTGCCGCTCGGGCCCGCGTCAGATCTGTCAACGCTTTAAAGTACCAGACAGCCGCGCACAAAACCGGCCTCGGTCGGCGCGCTTCGCCACACTAATCGACCTCCTGAAGCCACAACCGAAGCAGACGAGATTCCAGCGGAGCCTAATCTACCTAGCCGACTCTAATGAGTACCGCATCACCCTGGCCGCCGCCGCTACAGATGGCGGCGATGCCGTACCCGCCGCCGCGGCGACGCAGCTGATGGATGACGGACCCGACGATGCGCGCTCCCGAAGCACCGACCGGATGTCCGAGCGCGACCGCGCCGCCCTGTAGATTGATGGCGCGCGGGTCGATCCCAAGCAGATTCGCCGTACTCCAGGCGACGGCAGCAAACGCTTCGTTCACCTCCCAAATGTGTATGTCGGACGTTTTGAGATTGTGCCGTTCGAGTAATTGCTGCGCGGCCATCGCGGGCGTCAGCGCGAGATACGCCGGGTCCCATGACGCGTCGGCATGATCGACGATCGTCGCGAGTGCTTCGTAACCATGACTGCGCGCGTATTCCTCGCTCGCGAGAACGACCGCGCCCGCGCCGTCGTTGACGCCCGGGGCATTGCCCGCCGTCACCGTGCCGTCCTTATCGAGCGGCGGGAGCTTTGCCATCGACGCAAGCGACGAGTCGGGACGGATCGGCTCGTCCTTATCGACGAGCGTGAACGGTACGTCGCCCGTCACGTAAGAGTTGTAGCGCGCAACTTGCGCCTGCATGTTTTCCGGCGGCGCGTGAAAGAGCTTCTCGGAGGCGCCGTTCATCCCGGCATAGACCGGAACGCGGGCCCGCGCCGGCTCCGGCAGCTTATCGACGACGAGCTTACCCTTGGCTTTCGTCGCCACTTTGAGCGCGACGATTTCGTCCTTGAAGAGACCGTCCGCCGTTGCCTTGGCCGCGCGTTCGTGCGAGAGATACGCGAATTCGTCCTGAACCTCGCGCGTGATGCCGAGATCGGCGTTGACCCGCGTCTGCGCTTGGGCCATCGTCCAGCCGGAAAACGGATCGAGCAGCGCGTCGTAATTCATCAGATCGAGCAGCGCCCCGTCGCCGAAACGATAGCCGAAGCGCGCTTGCGGCAGCGCGTACGGCGCATTCGACATGGACTCCATGCCGCCGGCGACGGCCACCTGTTTTGCATCATCGTTGATGAGCCGGGCCGCCTGAACGATCGCGAGTAAACCCGAGGCGCATACCTTGTTCACGGTCTCGAAGGTCGTCGTCTTGCTCAAGCCGGCCTTGAACGCTGCTTGCCGCGCGGGAGCCTGTCCGTTTGCCGCCTGGACGACGTTGCCCATGATGACGTGCTCGATCTCTGCCGGATCCACTTTCGAGCGCTCGACCGCAGCGCGAATCGCCTCCCCACCGAGCGTCGTGGCCGAAAGCGAGACCAGCGCGCCGCCGAGTTTGCCGAACGGCGTCCGGGCGGTGCTGAGAACGACGGTCTTCGAATTCATACAGGTTTCCGTTTCTTCACGCGATGTCGGAAACGAAAGATTTTTCCGTCAGAGGGAGATGCCCTCTCTATGCATGCTCCATCGCACAATCTGCCGGGCAATACCCGTCCCGGTCTAGGTTGACGTGCCGGCGACGATCGGGGAGATCGTAATATCGTCGGACCCACGGCTGCCGGCAATAACCGGTAGCTGCGTCGTGAGGTTGAAAAGATAGTTCGAGGCGTAGATCGGATAATCCGCACCGATAAGCTGCACCGTATATCGGTCGCCTCCCACGGGACCAGTGCCATTTGCCGTTACGGCCGCTACATTGGCAGAGACGGCGGCATTCTGAGCGGCCGTGCAGATCGTCGGGTTGTGCGCGGTAGGTGAGCCGACGCCATCCAGGTCGGGTAGCGTTACGACACCCGAAGCGGTCGCGTGCACCGTGAAATATGCCGGAAACGTCCCGTTTGTGTAGCAGTTAATGTACGGCGAGGCGTTCGCGGCCGTCGATGGGAGCGGTCCGAGATCGACGATCTGCAAGAGCGCGTCATTGGCGCCGGCCGGCAGTACAACGTTTAAGTGGCCCCCGCCTAAGCCGTCGGGAACGAAGGCCGGGGCCGTCGCCGCCGGGAGCGTGATGACGCCCGGTAACGTCGTCGTAGCCGTGATTGTCGTACTTGCAGCGTTGGTCGGAATAAGGACGCTCAACGTGTAAGCACCGGCACGCGGCACCACGCCTTCGAAAACGTTCAGACCTTCGTTGACGCCGACGACGCTTGCATCGAAGGTGCCGTCCCGGGTGCCTTCGTTATCTTTGTTAGGATCGAATGCGGGTGGACCGCCCCACGGAATGAACGAATTCACATCGCCGACCGGCGGCGTCGCAGTCAACCCCGCGTTGACCGGATCGTAGAATGGCTGCAGCCCTGGCGTATCGACGATCGTCCCGCGGTTGTCGGCATTAGCGGCCAAGAATCCATTTGCGAATAACCCGACGCTGACACCGAACGTGGATGGGGTGATCGCGGTCGTTCCCGGCGCCACCTGCGGCGTCGCGGTTATCGCTCCGCCGCGCGCGATCTCGGCCGCGGTCGGCCCGGTGATGAGCGTCGAACCGCTGCCGTCGGGAGTTCCCGGCGTAGCCGGCAAGGCGAACGGTCCCGTGATCGACGGTGTCGTCAACAGCACGGAGCTGCCCGAAGGCGTTCGCAACGTCGTAACGACGTTCATACCGTTTTTCGTACCGAAGATGTTGGCCGTACCGACGACGATCTGCGCCTTCGCCGAACTCGGCGAGACGACGTTCACCGCCCCCGGCGGCGAAGCGGAATTACCGCCGCAGCCCGCGATCGCGAGTCCCGCAATCGCCGCACCGGCAGCCCGAGTGGAGATCTTCAAACATTTCACCTTGAACGGTCGTTGCATTACAGCCCGACCTGATAGTAAACCCGGTACGTCGTCGGCGCATTCGGCAGGAGCAAGAATGCATTCTGGCCGTACGAAGTATTCGGAATATTGGCGTAGCCATGATTGGCGTACGTCGTTTGAGCCGGATTCGCCTGAATCGGTTTTCCAGTAGCGGGGCCGGCGACGCCGGTCGTTACCGGCTGGTAGTACGTGTTCGGGATCGGTATGGAACCGGCATAGATATTCCCGAAAAGGTTATTGATCGAAAGGCCGACCGTGTGCCGTTTCGCGAGAGCGTATTCGACGGTAAGGTCCGCCGTAAAGTATGGGGTGGACAACTCGCCGCCGGGTGACGACGTCTCCTTTTCGCCGCGCGTGGCAGCGATGTTCGGCTTGAGAATGCTGCCCGGATAGGCCGGGTCGACGTACTGCGTGGCAGCCGCACCGCCGGTCGTCCCGTTAAACCCTTGAATCGTCGGTTGAGAACCGCCAAGATTCGTTTGCGGTACGTTGTACGGCAGGCCGTTGACGAAGCCGTTGTACGCGACCAACGTTCCGACACCCGTCGGATAGCCGGAATTAAATTGAACGCTCGGCGTTACGCGCAGACCGCCCTTTGTTTTGAACGAGCCCCCAACATCGAAGACGAACGGTGAAATAAAGCCCGCCCGATAGAGATTGCCGAGAGCAAACGACTGGGAAGTGACGAGCGGCAGCGTATCTTCGCTCGGCACGAGCGGCGGGACGCTGGACAACGAATTCTGATATGTCGCACTGAGATAACCGGAGAAGCCGTATTGTTTTTCCGGAGTCGTGAGTTCGAATTCGATACCAGGCGTCTTGATGATCGCGTTGTTGTTGACGGAGAAGATTTGATAGAGAATCTGCCCGGTCGCCGGGTCGATTTTTTGAGAAAGGAGAAAGAACCCCGGCTCGCCGGTCGAGCGGCGGTAAAAGGCGGTCAGCTTGGCTCCGAAGCCGTTCTTGAACGCATGTGAATACGAAGCGTCGAGATTACTGTACTGCGGCGAGGTTCCGTTGCCGAGGTCCGGCGCGTCAAAATTTTGGTCGTACGCCCAGTAGAGTTGTTGCGCGTAATTCGCGCAGCGGAAGTAACCGCCGCCTTTCGACGAGATGTTCGACTTGTTCGGCAACAGATGACTGGTATTTAAACCGCTGCCACAACTCCAGGTCGTTGGATTCGCCGTATTCGTTCGCGGCAACACGGGCACGTTCAAGAGTGCTTCGGCCCCGTACATACCGCCCGGCGTACCTGCGTTTTGCGCGTTCAGAAACTCGACCGACCGGCCGTAGCTGAAGCGCAGCGCGTCGCGCGACGATGGTTGCACCGAGAGCGCGATACGCGGATCGACGACGGTCGGGTGTAGGACGTTGTTGGTGATGAAGGACGGGTCCACATCGGACGGATTGCCGAGATCGGTCGGGTTAAACGGATTCGGGCCGTATCTGTAATCGGCGTGATCGACGCGAACGCCGTAATCGAGCTTAACGCGCTGATTTACCGTCCACTGGTCGCGTAAGCCGAAGCCCGTCGTCCGAAAGTCGGTTTGGTTGTAGTTGATGCCGACCGTCGGAATCCGCGTCTGCCCCAAATGCTGGTAAACCCAGCCATTTACGCCGGCATCAACGCCGCTCGTAACGCCGCCATTATAAACGGCAGGCAAGAAGTCGTTGACGGTCGGGCCTAAGCCGAAGGTGAGGACGTTGAGCGTCTCGGTCGGCGCGTACTGATTCCACTGCGGATGCTGATTCTCAATTTGGCCTTGTAACGTCAGCGTATGCTGGCCGAGCGTTCGCGTGAGCTCGAAATTTCCGCCGATGCGCTGACCGCCCGTGGTGCTCACGTTGGGATTCGTGCTGCTGTCGACGAGATTCTGCGTCGTCGTCTGGCCGAAGAAATTATAATAGCGCGCCACGAAAAACGTCTTGTCGTCGAGGTTGTTGTCGTATTCGAAATTGAGGAGCCGGGTCGGCGAGGCCGATACGACCTGCGTTTGTTGGATCTGTTTTGCGGTGGTCTGCGTGTACGGTGTGAGTCCCGTATACGCCCCGTAGAGACTTGCAGCCGTCGCCGGGTCGCCCGGGAACGGGTTGACGCCGACGTTCTGCGTATACGGATCGTACAGATACGAGAGACGATTATTGAGGCCGCCGACCTCGCCGTACTGCTGCAGATCGCGCGTGTTGTAAAGCACTTGCAGCGACTGCCGATTGCCCTTACCGAACTTAAAGATGAAATTGTCGAGCAGGTCGTCGTTATACTCGAGGCTGCTGCCGAAGTACCCGATGATGCCGGCGTTCGCCGTACGCAAATTGTCTTGCCCAAGAAAAGCCGCATTGGCGTTGAAGTAGCCCTGATACGGCGCGTCGCGTTCGCCCGTGTAAGAAAAGTAATTGGATATGCTTCCGCTGCGCGTTGCGATGCCGTAATCGATACCCGCCTGGTGATCGAAATTCGGGCCGCCGAATTCCACGTCGGCAAGGCCGTTACCCGGATACGTACCGCGCTTGGGTACGACATTAATGAGTCCCGAACCGACGTTTCCTTGCGTCGCGTCGCCTGCGCCCTCGACGACTTGTGCCGAGCCCAGCCCGTTGATCCGTCCGTTGCTAGCGTTATGAGATTGAAACGGTTCGGTGAACGGAACGCCGTTGATCTGGTAACCGATCTCGTTTTGCAGACCGCCGCGGATCGTTATATCGCCGCTGTTCGTCTGAGACACGCCCGGGACCGAGAGCAGCAGCTGCGTTTCGTTCGTGTTATCTTGCTTGCCGAGCGCTTGCGTCACGCGAGCCCCGCTGACCGTATACGAGTCGATCGTCTGATTCGGCTGGAAGGCGCCGGAAGCGGAGCGCACGGTCGTGCGCCCGATCGTGCGTAACTGTTTCGCAATCGACACCGTTCCGAGCGTCAGCGTCTGATCGCCTTGCACGGTGACGCCGGGCAACTGAAACGCTTCATAGCCGGGCGCTTCGACCGTCAGCGTATAGCTGTCGACGGTCACGCCGTTGATGGTGAAGTGCCCCCCGCCGTCCGTCGTCGCGGTGAAGCGGCCGGACGGGCTCGCGATCGTTACATGCGCCCCGGCGATAGCCGCTTTGGACGTGGCGTCCACGATGACGCCGCTGAGGTTCCCGTTTTGCCCACCCGCCGCATACGCCGGCACGACGGTGAGTTGCAGGAGGCTGAGCATCAAGCCGAGGGCAGCGAAAAAACGAAACGGCGAGAACGCGCCGGTACGTAAGAACGGAGATAGCAAGGGGGACACTCCACGCGGTGAACGAGCACGTCTTGCAAGAACTTTATCGTTCTTGTTAAGAACGAGAGCTTTTGCAGGCGACTTGCGCCGCTTGTTCTCGGACGCGGCATAACGCCCTCTTAATGTGTCTTTATCGGCGCACAGGCAGCAATATGCATCGTTATCTATATGGCTATTGACACGGTGACGTCGCTCAGATTGACGCTCTATCGGAACGGCTCTCGCGTTCGGTTTGCGTGCAGACGATGCGCTCGGCCGGTAAGCAGCGCTCGCACTCGAACTGGACCGTCACGTGGTCGATTCCGAACTCGCTGCGCGCGCGGCTTTCGATTTCCCGCAGAACGTTCGACGCTTCGCTGATACGCTTGTCGGCCAGCAGCACGTGCGCGGAGAGGACGTGGGCGCCACGGCCGATCGTCCAGACGTGCAAATCGTGAACGTCGACGACGCCCGGCAAAGCCGATAATCGCTCGCGCACGACCGGGACGGCGGCTTGCTCCGGCGCACTTTCAAGCAGCACCGAAGCCGCTTCCCGAACGATACCGGCCACGCTCACGACGATGATCGAAGCGACGAAGAGCGAGACCGCGGGGTCGATCCACGCCGCATGCGTGGCAAGCACGAGCAAACCGCCGGCTGCGACCGAACACGCGCCGAGCGCATCCGCACCGACATGCAGCAGCGCGGCTTTGACGTTGAGATCGGCGCGCGCGCTACGGACGAGCAACAGGCCGATGCCGAGGTTAACCGCGAGTCCGATCCCGGCGAAGATCGCCATCAGACCGCCCTGCGGCAGTTCCGGCGCGGCGAAACGCCGGGTCGCTTCGACCGCGATCACGGCCGTGATGCCGAAGAGCAGGATGCCGTTCACGAGCGCAGCGAGCGTTTCGAAGCGCGCGAAACCGTAGGTTTGACGGTCGTTCGCCGGGCGCCGCATTTGGACGGCGGCCGCGACCGAAATACCGAGCGCGATCACGTCCATGAAGACGTGCGCGGAATCCGTCAACAGCGCGAGGCTATGGGATACGAGACCGCCGACGAATTCGAGCAGCGCGACGCCGAACGTGAGCGCGAGTGCGAGCCCGAGCGGCGCGGGGCCTCCTCGCTGCGCATGCGCGTGCTCGTGCGGCGCGGCCATCACGGCGTCTTTGCGGCGTACATTCTAACGAAGAGTGCGACGAGCATCGCGCCGAACGTGACGAACGTGCTCGATTCCGCGCGCACGATAACGGCGGCGTCGTAGGCTCCGACCTGCGATCCCGCTGGCGACGTGAGCGGGAGCAGACGCGGCACCTGCGCCACGTACGCCTCGAAGGCGGTGCCGAAGGTCTCGCGCAAGTACGCCTCTTCTAACGGTACGATAGCAGTATAGATGCCGGCCACGGTGCCGAGACTCACGAGCGCGACGGCGGTGCGCGTCAGCGCGGGAACGGCGCCCGTGAACGCGAGCGTGAAGCCGAGCGCGGTGATGAAGTTGCCGACGTAGAGCGGATTGCGAACGCGAGCGTAGGGCCCCGCCGTCACGAGTTGCGGCGCCGTAACGTGATCGGCACGCGTCGTCACGCCCGAATAGCCGACGGCCCAGCAACGCAACGCCTCGCCGGCGAACGCGAGCGGTACGCCGAGTGCGACCGAAGCCCGGGAAGGCCGGCCGAACAGCGCGAGCGCGACCGCCGGTACCGCCAGCAGCGCCCCGCGATTCTTGAAAACGACGTCGCGCCACGAACGCGAGCCTTCACTCCCCATCGAGATCGAGCGCAACGAACCGGTAGCCGGCGCCGCGTACGGCGCGGGTAACGGCTTCCCGCACCTCCGGTTCCGCGAAGCGGTCGAGTTCGCGTTCCGGCACGCGAACGCGCGCGACGTCGCCGTCACCCGAGATGCGAACCTGCGGATACCCCGCCGCGGCGAGCGCGGCTTCCGCATCTTGCGTTCGATTGGGCGTCATAACGGGGGCAAAAACTCCTCGATGCGCGCCGCGACTTCCGCGTACGGGCGATGTAGCTCGCGCGCGATGCGCACGACATCGTCGTATTCGAGCGTGCGCCGCGCTTGTCCGTCGAAGGTCGCCGTCTTCACGCGCACGGGGCCGAGCGGCGTCTCGTGCGCGACGGTTTCGCGCGGTAACGTGTAGCGGCGTTCGTGCCGTGCGCGTACGCCGAGGGTCGTCGTCTCCGCGAGCATCGCCCTTGCGACGGCCGCTTCGCACTGCAGCGGCACGACCGCTCCGAAGATGATTGCCGGGCGGGATTTCTTCATCGTGACGGGCGCGAGCCACACGTCGTAGGCGCCCGCTGCAAGCGCCCGTTCGAGTGCGAGTTCGAAACGCTGCGGCGACATATCGTCCACGTTCGCCTCGAGAACGGCGACTTCGACGTCGCCCTCCCCGAGAGCCGCCGAAGCCGCTACGAGCGTACCGATCGAAGCGCGCAACACGTTGGGAATTGGGAAATCAGACCGTCCCGCGCCGTATCCGATGCGCTCGGCGCGCATGGCCGGCCGCACGGCGACCTGTGCGACGAGCGTCGTCAAGATCGCCGCCCCCGTCGTCGTTACCATTTCGGCTGCAATACCGCCGTCGTAGGTCGCGGCGCCGCGCAGCAGCTCTGCCGTCGCAGGCGGCGGATTCGGATAGCGCCCGTGATCCATCGCGATCGTCCCCGACCCGAGCGGAAAGGCGGAGCAATACGCGCGCTCGACCTGCAACAGATCGAGCGCAACACAGGTGCCGGCAACGTCAAGAATCGCGTCGGTCGCGCCGACTTCGTGGAAGTGGATGCGCTCGACCGTCGTACCGTGCACTTTTGCTTCCGCTTCCCCGAGCCGCACGTAGATTTCGCGCGCCCGCGCCTTTTGGTGCCCGCTCAGGCCGCTAGCCGCGACGATGGCGAGCACGTCGGCGAGATGGCGACCGCCCGCATGAGAACCGCGCGCGGCGTGCTCGTGTGCGTGATGATCTTCGCCGGGAATAGCGAAGTCGAAATACGTCGCCGCGATACCGCGCTTATCAACGCGCCGACATTCGATCGTCCAGCCGGAGACGGGGATCGTGCGCAGCGCGGCTTCGATCGCTTCCGCGCTCGCGCCCGCGTCGATGAGCGCGCCGAGCAGCATGTTGCCGCTCGCGCCGCCGATCATCTCGAAATACGCAACGCTCACGCGCCGTCCGCCCCCTCGCGCGCTGCGTCGTAAATGTCGCGCAGGGAGCGCGCGAAGCCGTACGCGGGCCTCCAGCCCGTCGCGGCTTTCAACTTCGTGCTATCGCCGTACGCGAGTGGGACGTCGACGGGCCGCATCAGCGCCGGATCTTCGAATATTTCGACGCCCACGCGCGCGATCGTCACGAGCGTGCGCAATACGTCCTCCATCTTGCGCGGCGCGCCGCTGCACACGTTGTAAATTTCCCCGTCCGTTCCGCGTAGCGCGAGATCTGCGTACGCGCGTACGACGTCGCGGACGTCCAGAAAATCCCGCTGAGCGGAAAGATTGCCGACAGCGAAGCGCGGATCGCCGCCCGCGGCAATCGCGGCCAAGCGTTTCGCGAACGAGGCGACGGCAAAGGCGTCGTTCTGTCCCGGCCCGATATGATTGAACGCCCGCGTCACGACCGCGCGCAAGCCATACGTGTGCGCGGATGCCAGCACGATCGCTTCGGCCGCGGCCTTGCTCGCCGCATACGGCGTGATCGGCTGCGGCGCGAGCGTCTCTCGCAGCGGCAGGTCCGCGGAGCCCCGGCTGCCGTACACTTCGCCCGAACTGACGAAGAGCAGCCGCGGGCGACGCTCGAGCGGCAAGCCGCGAATCGCTTCGATCAGCCGCGCCGTGCCCGCAACGTTCGTATCGTACGTCTCGAGCGGCGCCCGCGCCGCTTCGGGAACGAACGCCTGGGCCGCGAGGTGGAAGACGATTTCCGGGCGCGCGAGTTCTACGACGCCGCGGACGTTTTCCAGATCGGCGAGATCGAGCGGCAGATCGATCTCCGCGTCTTCGGCGTAGCGCGCGGCCGTCAGCGTTTCGAAGCCGCGCGCGCTCAGTTCTGCGACGAGATAGCGCCCGACGAAACCGTTACCGCCCGTTACGAGCGCGCGCACTGCTACACCCGCGCGAGCGAGCGCAGACGGTTCATGTCGGCCGTCACCATGCGGTCGACGAGCTCTTCGAAGGTGACGAGCGGTTCCCAACCGAGCACGCGCTTGACTTTCGATGCATCGCCGATCAGCAGGTCGACTTCGGCCGGCCGCATGAAGCGCGGATCTTCGACGACGTAGCGCTCGTAATCGAGATCGACTGCAGCGAAGGCGAGCCGGCAGAACTCGCGCACGCTGTGCGTGCGGCCAGTCGCAACCACGTAATCGTGCGGCTCGTCGTGCTGTAGCATCGACCACATCGCGCGCACGTAGTCGCCCGCGAAACCCCAGTCGCGGCGCGCTTCGAGATTGCCGAGCCGCAGCTGCGTTTTCAGGCCGAGTTTGATGCGCGCGACGCCGTCGCTGATCTTGCGCGTCACGAATTCTTTGCCGCGCCGTTCCGATTCGTGATTGAACAATATTCCGCTAACCGCAAATATATCGTACGACTCGCGATAATTAACGGTAATCCAGTGACCGTACACCTTCGCTACGCCGTACGGACTACGCGGATAGAACGACGTCACTTCGGATTGCGGCGTCTCTTGCACCTTACCGAACATCTCGGAACTCGAGGCTTGATAAAACCGAATACTCGGATCGACCGCGCGGATCGCCTCGAGGACGCGGGTGACGCCGAGCGCCGTGAATTCGCCCGTGAGCACCGGTTGCGTCCAAGACGCCGGCACGAACGACTGAGCCGCCAGATTGTAGATTTCGTGCGGGCGGTACGTCGCGATGAGTTGCGAGATCGAACTCTGATCGAGCAGATCGCCCGAGACGATCTCGACGCGGTCGACGAGATGCTCGATGCGTTCGTGCACCTCGGTGCTCGTGCGGCGCGTCATGCCGATCACCCGGTAACCACGTTCCAGAAGAAGCTCGGCGAGATAGGAGCCGTCTTGTCCTGTAATGCCTGTGATCAGGGCCGTTCTCATGCGCTCACGTCATTCTTGCGGGCCGGTGGAAGGCTTCTTTTTAGGGCTCGGAGCGACTGGTCGCCCCCGGCTCCCAGGGCGTGCGCGCGAGGGCCGACCATTGCGCATCGTTCGTGCCGTTCCAATCGAAGAACGCCACGCCGAGGGCCCCGGCCGCACGCGCGGCCCCGATCGCGGCGCTGATTTCGTCCGGCGGCGGAGCGCCGCGCGGCCCCTCGCCCGTCGTCTGGCCGCCCATGTCGATCGGGATCGTGCGCCCCGCCGCGCGCAGCGTCGCTTGATAGGAAGCGCGCACGATGCGCCGGACGGCCTCCGGGGTTACCGCGCGTTTGGACATCATCCGCCAGTACGTCATCGGCTGCAACGCATCGACCTCGGCCGCGACGCCCGCGTACGGATAGTCGGCGTTCGTGAGATGTTCGAGGTACGGATCCTCGACGGTCGCAACGAGCGGATAGTCCGCTCCGAGCGCCGCGCGCAGCCGGCCGACGTACGTTGCGATCGCCGCGTAGCCGTTCGCGCCGGCGCCTAAATAGTCTTGACCGCGTTCGAGATCGACGGCCAGTGCGGCGAAGCCATGGCCGTGCCGCGTCCGGTAACGCGTCGCAGCCACGTCGCCGGTCACGTCGTCGAAATCCGTCCCGCGCGGAATCGTCCACGCGACGAGCCGGATGCCGCGGGCGGCCGCGGCGTCGACGAGCGCATCGATTTTCGGCCGCGCGGCCGGTGTAATTTCCGCAAACGGTCCATATGTTGTGCGCAGCTCGATGACGCGCACTCCCGCGGCGAGCGCGCGCCCCACGATCGTCTCGGGCCGCAGCTTGTCATAGCCGTCGGCGTCGCGAGTCGACGGCGAAAACGAGAGCCACATCGCTTTGCCTGCGAGGTCCCCGAGCGCTGCGTGCGCGGCCTCCGGCGGCACCCGAGCGGTCAGTGCGAACCGGCCGCGCCCGGGAATCGTAACCGTGTAGCGCTCGGTCGCGCCCGGCACGACCGTCGCATCGCTATACGTCGACGACGGTGCAGAAACAGCGACGAACCGCGCCGCTCCAGCGTCTCCCATACGTACGACGCGTACGGGTGTCTGCGCCGCCGGGAACCAACCGATCTGCACGACGTGCGGCCCGAGCGCCCGCGCGACGACGCGTGGCCCGCTCCAAGCGCGCGTGTCGGTCGTCGTGCGCCGCAGCCCGAGCGCCCGCGGCGCATTCGCGCGGACCGCGATGGCAAGCGGACCGTCGAGCGTCGTCGACACGATCGCCGCCGGCGCGTCGTAGCGTAACCGGGTTTGCCATTGTGCGCTGCCGTGCGTCGGCACGAATCCGATATCGCCGCCGCTCGCGAGCCGCGTCGATGCGCCGCCGGCAGCCGCAAACCGGACGCGCACGAGCCAGCGCGCGAAGCCGTCGGGCGACACACCGAGGGGCAAACTCTCGAGCGACATCGTCGCGGCGGGTAGCGGTTCGAAGACCGGCGTGCCGGGCGGCGGCGCAGCGGTCGGACGGGGCCGCGAGGCGAGTCGGGACGGCATCCGCACGTTGACAAGCAGGAATGCAAGCGCCGCCAACAGTCCGAGAAGCCCGAGGACCGTGACGAGCGCGACGACGCGTCTTACGGCCGAACCATCACGCGAGCCTCGTCCCGGTCATGAACCGCGCTTACGCGACACGGAACTTCCTCCTCCGCGCCCGTTCGGCATCTCAATCCGTTACGATGCGGGCGAGCACGCGCGCACGAAGTGCCGCGAGTTGCGCGTAGTCGCCGTTCCAATCATCGACGTTGAAGGCGAACGTGACCGCACCGTGGCGCGCGGTGGCGAGATAACCCGCGAGTCCACGCACGTGCGACATGCTGCCGGTCTTAGCGAAGACGCGGCCTGCAGCAGGCGTGCCGGAGATCCCTTCGATCGTGCCCCGGGCACCACCGACCGGCAACGAATCCAGCACGAGCTCGCGATTGGGACCGTTCCAATCATGTTGCAGAATAGCGACGAGCGCGCGCGGCGTGATGCGATCGTATTGCGAGAGTCCGCTGCCGTCGGCGAGCGTCGTCGTCAGCGGATCGATACCGTTCGTCAGCAGCCAAGTGCGTTCGACGTTAAGGCCGCCCGCGGTCGAACCCGGCGCGCCGCTCGCAACGTAGCCGACTTCGCACAGCAGTTGTTCGGCTACGAAGTTGTCCGACGGAATCCACAAAGCGGGACCGAGCCATGTACCGAGCGGCAGCGAGTCATGCTGCCATAACGTTAGCGCGCCGCCGCCGGCGCTCCCACCACTCGTACGCTCACCGCTGCCCGGGCCGTTACCGAACGTGAAGCCGCTGCCGACGCCGTTCAGCCGCGCTATGAATGCCGCCTCGAGGTGCGCGACCGGATTTGTGACGGCGATGTCGACCGTCTCCCGCGCGCCTCCCAGCGGAAGACTTCCGGTCACGGCCGCGCACCCGGGCATCAGCGTTTCGGTATCTATCGTCGCGGCGGCGTTCGCGGGCGCCGTCGTTGCGCGATCGACGATTCCGGGACACGCCTTATCGGGTACGACGAACGAACGTCCGGACGCGATGCGCACCGGCTCTCCGACGGCGTCTGCGGGCATGATCGAATAGGTTACGGTGTTCCCATCGAGCGCCGCGGCGGATACCGGGGCCGCATAATCGTATGCAAAATCGTCCCACACCCAACCCGCAGGATACGGCGCTGTCGCGTAGCGTGAAGCATCGACGGTAAGGCCGCTCGCGCTCGTAAGCCCAGCGCTGCGGAGCGCCTGCAGCGCCGCATCGAAGTCGCTCGTGACGAGCAACGGATCGCCGCCCGCGCGAATCACGAGCCGGTCGCCGAGCCGTTCGAGCCGCGTGGAAAAGCGATATGCCGAACCGAGCCTGTCGAGCGCCACGCTGCCGACGAGCAGCTTGAGCGTGCTCGCCGGTTGAAACTCGTCCTCCGAATTGCGCTCGTACAACTGCGCGCCCGTCTTCGTCTCGAGCGCAAGCACGCCCACGTGCGCGCCGCGAACGGATGTGTCCGTTGCGAGTAGCGCGTCGACGTCGGTATGCAACTTCGAAACGTCGCTTCCGTTCCACGCTTCGCCCGCGGTTTGCGGTCGTACGATCACGGCCGGCGCTGCGCCGAGTAACGCGAGCGCAGCCGCGAATACCGAAAGCCGCAGCAACGCCCTAAACGCGTGCGCGCTCGGCCATGCGTTGCGCGACGAACGCTGCGACGTCGCTCGGCACCGTACCGCGGCCGAAACCGGCATCGTAGCCGAGCTCGGTCGCGAGCAGATTCGTCATGCGCGGACCGCCCGCAATCAATAGCATATCGTCACGCAGGTTTTCCGCTTCGAGCAGTTCGGAGAGCGCGGTAAAATTCGCGACGTCGCTCCCCTTCTGCGTCACTACCTGCGAAGCGAGCAGCGCGTCGATCGATTCGAGCTTCGCAAACGCGACCAGCTCTTCGACCGAAATCTGGCTGCCGAGATTAAAGGTAACGAATTCTTTATAGCGTTCGAGTCCGTAGTCGCCCTTATAGCCTTTCATATTGAGGATAGCGTCGATGCCGACCGTGTGCGCGTCCGTGCCGATGCAGGCTCCCGCGATGCGAATCTTGCGGCCGAGGCGGGTGCGGACGAACTCGTCGATCTCGTCCATCGACATCGCGTGCGAGCCCGCCGACGGCGCGACGATCGCGCTCGCGTCGATGGCGACGGGCGTACTCGCGTACACGATGAAAAACGAAAACCCCGTCGCGATCGGACGCCCTTCGGCGACGGCCACTTCCGAGAAACCCATCTTCGCTACGAGCTGACGCGCCGCTTCGTCGGCCGCTTCGCTCCACTCGAGCGGCAGCGTAAACGAGAGCTGCACCTTACCGTCGTCGCGTGTATCGCCGTACGGTTTTACAAGGCCGCTCATCGCGCGAGACCTTGCACGAGGGGAACCTCGATTTCGAGATGTTCCGCAATGTTAAGGGCAAGGCTTCTGAAATCTTCATAGCAGCGGCTAACGGCCTGTTGCTGCGCCCCAAGGGCGCCATCTGCTGGTCTTAGCGCAAACATCGGTTTTCGCGCTTCCATAGCAAGCGGCATCAGGCTACGGTAGTTCTTGAGCGTGGCTAATGCGAGCGACTCGTCAGGCGACGTCCGGATACCCGCACGGCGCATGATCTCATGATCAAAAGCGCCCGGAATTTGATCCATCCAACGGCCGTAGGCCTGAACCGGCCGGTCGAGGCGCATCGCGTGTTGCAGCACTACGTATCCCACCGGCTCCATTCGACCTTCAGGCAACGAGACGCCGCGATCGAGATTGCGGTCGTACCGTTCTCTCCATTCCTCTCGCCAAGCCGATAACGCTGGACCGAGATTTCTTAGACCTTGCAATGAAAATAGGTCAGGCGCCAAGGGCGTAATTACATGCGTTGCAGATAGAAGCGCTGCCCTATTAAGGGCGCCCAGATTAGGCCCTACGTCGATAAGGACTAGGTCGGCAGCCCACTCTCGAGCGGCAGCATCGATAATTCGCGCGAAGGCCGTGGTCTGACGCACCGCATTAATACGCCTGTCAAGCACGTTCGGCCACGCTTGGGCGAGATCACCTTCAAATGAACTGAGGCTCAAGTCACCTGCAAGAAGCCCGAACGCCGGATCTATTTCTTGTATTGTGGCTACGGCTATGTCGCCCGTGCCTTCCATAATCGGCGCTACGGCTCCAAATAGGGTGTCTGGATGAGCGCCATCCGGCCAAAGGTTCAGAAAGGACTCTTCCGGCAGGCACATCGCACTGAGATTTGCCTGAGGATCAAGATCCACGGCCAGTACTCTCACGCCGAGATCCGAGAACATCGCCGCAAGATGGTAGACGAGCGTCGTCTTACCGACGCCACCCTTATTGTTGAAAAAAGCAATATTAGGCATGCACCGCCTCGATCACGACGTTGACAAAGTCGCGTTCAACCTCGAAGCGAGGTGCCGGATTGCCGTTTTCCGCAAGCGCTTTTCGTGCCGCCGGAATTCCGTAGCCGAAGCGTTGGGCGAAGCCGAGCGTTTTAAGAGCATCTGCAAGAATTGGATTCCGATAATCCGTCACGCCGCGACGGCCGAACGTCCCACTGCTTACCGTACCAAACGGTCCGCCCGGATTCGAAATCTCAATCCTGTCTTCAAAAACATAGATTCGGACCGGGGCGTTCGTACCGTCATAATTCCGATGCATGAGCGCGTTAATCGCAATTTCGGTCAAGGCGAGGAGTGGATAGCGAGGTATTCTTAGATCGCGTGCACCGTCTTCGCGATAAAGTGCAACTGCAAGCGTTAAACGCAGAAGTTCGATCGTACTTGACGCCACCACGTCGATGCGACCCGAAGCGATTTTTTCGTCGACCGTCGCGGCGGTCACATCTTTGCCAGCGAAGATAACGAATTGCACGTATGCGCCCGGAACAAATCGCAATGGATCGGATCCACAAACGATGATTCCGCCGATGGTCGGTACAGTGTGCGACGCAAAGCGCAGCGACTCGAGTTGTTCGCCCGTAGATCTGCCGTTCGATTCGAGAATATCTGGGGCATACGCCGATGGAAGGTAACTATGTTGAAAGAATTCGAGTGACAAATCCGCTATGGTGGCGCTGTCTACGGCTCGGTGGTCGAAAGGCGTAGCTGCATGCCTGCGACGCTCGACGAGCTGACGTTCATCAGCACGACTCGCAATTTGTGTTGTTGAGCCGACTCTAACCCAGACGCGACCTCTATAACGCATTGGGGGATCATCACATGGACGCACCGCAACAACGGCGTAGGCGCCATTGCCGCACTCAACGCGTTCAACAGAGATACTTGGTAACGGCTGAAGCGCGCCGTCGGACCTAATCTGAGCAAGCAATTGTAGCAACTTATCGTCAACGCTTAATGCAGTCAAGCGCCCGGAATCGTCGACACCAACGAATAGGTATCCACTTTCTTTGCTGTTCTCGAGATCATTCGCGAGCGCGCATACCGCTTCACGAAGCGCGCTTTTTGCGTTTTCCTTAAATTCGACGCGTTGCGATTCGCCCTCAGCAAGCTTCGCGCGCAATTCCTCGCCGTTCACCGGGCGAGCGCCTGCGGTGCGAGCGCCTCCGCAAACGGATTCCAATAGCCGGGCGCACGTTCGAAAACGCCGTCGAAGCCGCGGCCGCCGTCCGGCGAACGTTTCACGTCGGCGAACGTTTTGAGTTCGATCGCTTCCATCAAGCCGAGACGCGCGATGCGTTCGAGCAGCGCGCGCGCATCGTTCAAAACCCGCCGCGCGCGCCGTTCGACGATACCGTCCGGCTTGAATTCGATTTCGTCGCCGAGATGGCGCGCCGTACCCATGACGTAGCGTGCGTTCTCGAGTGCGAGCGCGCGGTCGCCGAGAAAGGGCGTATGTATCCCTTCGGTCATCATGCCGCACAGGTGGATCGTTTGCTTCGTCATGACCGATGTCAAATTGAACATCGCGTCGATCAGATGCCCTTTGAACACGTCGCCCGTCATATGTTTCGTCGGCGGCATATATTTGAGCGGGGCGTCCGGAAAGACTTGACGCGCGAGTTGCGCTTGCGCGAGCGCGTAGAGGAAACCGTCCTCGAGTGCGGGATCGATTTCGTAGGCGTCGCCGAGGCCGATTTGCGCATCGCGCATGCCGGCCCGGTGAGCGAACGCTTCGTTGATAAATTGCGACGCGAGCACGGCCGGCGCTTGTTCTACGGCGTCCGCGGTCGTCAGATAATTATCTTCGCCCGTATTGATGATGATCCCGGAGCGCGCGTTGAGCATGCGCGAGAAGTGCTGGTCGACGAACGTGCGCTTCATGTTGATATCGCGAAACAAGATGCCGTACATCGAGTCGTTGAGGAGCATGTCGAGGCGCTCGAGCGCCGCCATCGTCGCGATCTCCGGCATGCAGAGGCCGCTCGCGTAATTCGTCAGCATCACGTAGCGCCCGAGCCGCTCCGAGACGGCGTCGAGCGCGTCGCGCATGATGCGGAAATTTTCTTGCGTCGCGTAGGTGCCGCCGAAGCCTTCGGTCGTAGCACCGTAGGGCACGAAATCGAGCAGCGACTGCCCCGTCGAGCGGATGACGGCGATCACCTGGGCGCCCGCCTCGGCGGCGGCGATCGCGGCCGTACGATCTTCATAGATGTTTCCGCTCGCGACGATCACGTAGAGCAGCGGCGCCGGCTCTTGGGGCAGCCGCGCGAGTAGCCGTTCGCGTTCCGCCCGGCGCGCGTCGACCGAGCCGAGCGCGCGCGCAACCGTCCGCTCGAGCGCCGCGCGAGCAGCGGCTTCCGGAACCTCATCCGCTAGCGAAGCATCGAGGCTGCCCTCCGCGAGCGCGGCCGCCACGTCGTCGCAGGTGCGTCCCGTTTGAGCGACGAGCGCTCCGATCGGGCCGGCTGCTCCGGAAACGAGACGTTGCGCGCCGAGCCGTTCCACGACGAGGTTGGGCAGCGGAATATCGTCCGGTCCGACGCCGTCGATGCCGAGCAGCCGCAGAACGGAACGCTCGACCGAGACGGTCGAATGCACCGCGATGAATTCGCTTACGGGATCGACGATGGCGAGCGCGAGTGCGCGTGCTTCCGCGACGATCCCGTTATCGAGGCCTAGCTGCATGGCTGCGTAGGTCGTTCCAGCCGCTACGCCGGAACTCTTTGAGCGCGCGAGGTCCCGAAACTTCCGTTGCCCGGCGCGGTAATCTAGGCATAAGAAAAGAGACGAGGAGGATGACGATCGTAGAGCAGGACGACGAGGAGTTGATCCGGCTCGTACTCGGTGGTAACAGCGAAAGCTTTGCCGTCTTAGTCGACCGTTACAAACGCGGTATCACAAATTTCATCGGCGCGAGCGTTCGCGTGCCGGCCGACGTGGCCGACCTAACGCAAGAGACGTTCATGCGCGCGTACGCCCATCTCGCGACATTCAATCCGAGCCTCGGCCGTTTCTCGACTTGGATCTACCACATCGCGCGAAACGTCGTCCGCACCCATCTCGGCAAATCGCAACGGCGGCCGCAGACCCTCGACCTCGGAGCAGAGGCGACGCTCGAAAACGCCTTGCCCGATACCTCGCCTGAAGCCGATCCGGCGCGCGGCATGCTCCGAGCCGAAGCCGAAGCGGGCGTGCGGGCGGCGCTCGCCGAGCTGCCGGAACGCACACGGACGGTTCTCTCGCTGCGCTATTACGACGGGATGGATTATCAGACGATCGCCGAGACGATGGGCCTCTCGCTCGGCAATGTGAAGACGCTGATTCACCGTGGCAAGCTCGCGCTCGCACACAAGATGCGCGAACGAGACGAAGCAGCCGTCGCCTCTCTGCCGCGCCGGGACCGGGCCCTAGGAGCACCACGTGCGCTGCTCGTCTTTTGAATTGCAGCTCGACGCGTACGTCGAAGGAACGCTATCCGCGGCCGGCCGGGCGCGCATCGACGCCCATCTCGCAACCTGTTCCGGCTGCGCCGCACTGCTGGCCGAATACCGCGTCGTCGACGCGCTCCTGCTGACGCCGCTGCTGCTGGAACCGGCGCCCAATTTCACGTTTAAAGTGATGGCGGACGTGCGCTCGTTGCCGGCCCCGCGCGAAGGGCGCACGTCGATCCTCGCGCTGCTCGGTACCTACATCGCTTTCGGCTGGATAACGATCGGAGCGTTTCTTCTGTGGGGTGGCTCTCTCGCCCGGGCCATGCTCGCCACGCTCGGGGAAAGCATGGCGCACGCCGCTAGCGTCGCGCAATCGCTCGCGAGCGTTACCGGTCACAGCTTCGGCCCGCGCAGGTTCGACGTGACGGCGGCCATGGGCGGGCTGCTGGGAGCCGACGTCTTGGTCGCAGCGGTCGTCGTTGCGCTGTATGCCTTCCGCCGCTCGCGTCGCGCGAGCGAAGTTCGAGCGACCGGGCCATGTTGATGCGTCGCGCCGGCCTGCTCTTCATTGCGTTCGCGCTTCTGCTCGGGGTCTCGATCTCGCCCGCTTCTGCGCGTACCTTCGATAGGGGCAAAACGGTCTGGTTCAGCAACTTGCAAATCGGGGCCGGCGACGAAGTTCGCGGCAATCTCGACGTCGTGTTCGGGAACGTGGTCTGCAGCGACGGCGCCGAAATCGACGGGGACGTGCGAACGTTTTTCGGGCACTTCGAGGACGACGGCTGTCAGGTCGACGGACGCGTCGTCGATACGGCCGACCTCGAATCGTTGCCTTGGCTCGGACCCGTCGCCTCGAACGACTTCTTCTTGCAAGATCGGGGTTTCGTAAAGAAGCTCGCTTGGGACGTCGTCGTCGCTTTCGCGTTCTTACTCTTTCCGGTTCGCGTGCGGATCGCGCTCGACCGGGTCGAGAAGCATCCCGGCTTGTCCGGCATTACGGGCGCGGTCGTCATCGTGGCTGCGCTGCCCGTGGGCGTGTTGCTCGCCCTGAGCGTCCTCGGCATCCCATTGATACCGATTGAAGTGGCGTTGCTGTGCGCCGGTCTGTGGATCGGTAACGCGGCGCTCGGATTGTTACTCGGACGCCGGCTCTACGAGTTATTGCGGCCGCACGCCACGCCGAGTCCGCTCGGGGCGCTCGCACTCGGTCTCGTCGTCATAACCGCAGCAGAAACCCTGCCCATCGTCGGCTGGGCGGTCGTCACCCTCGTCGGACTGATCGGGCTCGGGGCTGCGATCTTGGCCTTCATCCACGAGCCGACGTTCCGTTCTTTTACAAGTGGTAGCGTGCCCAGCTCGCCGCCCATGAACCGCCCACTCTCGTCCTAGAGTGTGCGACGGTGCGGGTCGAAGCGTGGCAGGATTCGCCGCAGCGCAGCCCCACTAGAAACGTGTCGTTATCGTACCTCGCCGCTCGAACTCGATAGGAGAAGCATGGCACTCGTCGTGACCGGACTCTCGCAGAACGGAGACTTGACCGCGCTTACAACCTCACTGCACCAGGCCGGCCTGCCGGCGGACGAACTGGCCGTCGTCGGACCGCGCGAGGCGTTGGAAGGCAACAGCGGCAGCCTCGTCGGCTTTCGACCGACGAGCGACACGCTCGGCGACAGTACGAACGCCGCCTCCGGCACCGGCGTGCCGGGTATCAGCAGTTCGCATGTCCTGCGATCGTATTTCCGCTCTGCCTCGGTCGACGATCGCCTGAGCGACCTCGGTATCATGGGAAGCGAGGCCGACAACTATCTGGAAGCACTCGAACGCGGGCGGACGGTGGTTGCGTACCGGGCGAATGGGGCATCGATAGACCTCGTCGAGACGGCGTTTCGCGAAGCGGGCCTGCTCAACGTGCGGCGCTTCTAACCCGGCAGGCTAGTGCTTGGTTGCTAGCGGATGTCCGGCCGGTAACGGGCCGCAGCGGGCGCAGGCGCGCGCATCGTCCGCAAGCCGCTCGCCGCAGCGGCACACCCAAGCGAGCCGTCTCGCCGGCGTTCCGATGACGAGCGCATAGTCGGCCACGTCCCGCGTCACGACGGCACCGGCGCCGACCATGGCCCACGTTCCGATTCGAATGCCCGGCAGGATCGTGCTGTTCGCTCCGATTGCGGCTCCATCGCCTACGCTCGTCTCTCCGACTTCCCAGTCACCGTCGCCGAGCGGCGCGAAGGCCGGATCGGTCGCGCGCGGACGGAGATCGTTCGTGAAAACGACGTGCGGACCGATGAAAACGCCGCGTCCGAGCGTCACGCCATGGTACACGCAGGCGTAGTTCTGTAATTTCGAATCGTCCCCGATCACCACGTCGAAATCGACGAACGCGCCCTTTCCTACGATGCAGCGCTCGCCGACCCGCGCGCGCGTGCGCACTTGCGCCTGATGCCAAATACGCGTTGCAGCGCCGATCGTAGCGCCCTCCTCGACGAGCGCGGTCGGGTGCACGTAGGCGTCCGGAGCGATCAGTCCTGCGCTCAAAGACCCGCAGCGACGGCCATCGCCGCGGGAATGCGATTGATATACGCCGTCGCTTCCTCGGCAATGCGCAGCGAAGCCAGCGCGATCCCGGGATTGGGTAAGGGACCGCCCCGTACGCCATTGACGAAGACTTCGAGCTCGCACGCAAGGGGCTCCCGTTTCTGCACGGGCAGCGAGATGAGGGTCCCTTCCTTATATTGTTTGACGAGCTCCTCGTAGGTGCCGGTCGGCTCGAACGTTACTCCCGGAGCAAACCAAGCTTCCTGCGTGATGTAGTCGACCCGGCAGTAACCATGCGTTCCGGTAATCGAAAGCTCGCGTACTTTGACGGGCGTAACCCAGTTGGCCTCGATCGAAACAATGCAGCCCCCGGCGTCGAGCAGCAGGGTCGCAAAATCGAGCCGGTCGCGCAGCACGGCCATGCCGCCCTGAGCGCACAGCAGATTCAAGCGCGAGCTCGTGATGAAAGCAGCCATGTCGATATCGTGCACCCCGATGTCGATCAAGACGCTCGCATCCCGGATGCGGGGTGGCAGTACGCCGACCCGGCGGGCCGACATGCTGATCAATCGGCCGAGGTTTCCGCCGGCCACGAAGTCGCGGATGGCCGTCATCGCCGGATTGTAGCGCTCGACGTAGCCGACCATCAGCGGTAGCCCGGCACGCTGGCAACGCGCCATCAGCCGTTTAGCGGCCTCCATCGTGTGCGCGATCGGTTTTTCGATGAGCAGAGCGACGCCCGCGTCGATGAAGTCTGCCGCAACTTCTTCATGCAGACTCGTCGGCACACAAATGACGACGCCGTCGAGCCCCTGCGCGATCAAGGCCCGGCTCGAACTGAAGGTGCGATACCCGAGGGCTTCCGCCTGGGTGGCGGCAAGCGGCATCGTTTCGGCGACGCCGACGAGCGTCACGTCGCGCATGCCGGCGAGATTGCGTGCGTGGTGACGGCCGATTGCGCCGAAACCGACCACGCCGATACGAACGTTAGCCGCCATCCTCAGGCCTCGCTCGCCCCGACGGCCGCGCGCACGGAACGGACCACGTGGGCGAGTTGCGCTGAATCCAGGAGCGGATGGATCGGCAAGGCGACGATCTGCTTCGCTATGCGTTCGGCCACCGGAAAATCTCCCGGACCGTAGCCTAAGCGTGCGAACAGCGGGTGCAAGTGCAATGGCGTCGGGTAGTAGATACCGCTGCCGACGTGGCGCTGGGTTAGCTCCGTCCGGACGGCATCGCGGTCGGCGCCGTTCGACGTTGCGGCCGGGTCGATCAGAATCGAATATTGATGATACGCGTGCTGGACGCCGTCCGGCACGAACGGGGTCGTGATCCCCGGTACGCCGGCTAAAGCGGCATCGTAAAAGGCCGCGTTCGCGCGACGCCGCTCGCCGATCGAGCCGAGCCGCGCGAGCTGAGCGCGGCCGATGGCGGCGCTGAGGTCCGTCATCCGGTAGTTGTAGCCGAGCGACAGGTACTCGTACCGCTCGCCTTGGCCGTGGTGCCTGAAACGGCGCGCAGAGGCGGCGACCGTAGCGTCGTTCGTGACGAGCATGCCGCCTTCACCGGTCATCAGATTCTTGGTAGCGTAAAACGAAAAGGAGGCAGCGTCGCCGAACGCCCCGGCGGAGCGGCCGTCGCGCCGGGCACCGATCGCCTGACATGCATCCTCGATAAGCTTGATACCCGCAGTGCGCAGGCCTCCGAGACCCCGGGGATCGATCGGAAGCCCGAACAGGTCGACGAGCACGGCGCCTCTCGTACGGGCGCCGCTTCCGGCGAGGGCGGCCACCGGATCGAGGTTGAACGAACGCGGATCGATATCGAGAAAGCGCGGTACGGCGCGTTGCATCAGAATCGGCGTCGCGGTCGCGGCAAACGTGAACGGCGTCACGAGCACTTCGTCGCCGTCGCCGATGCCGAGCGCTTCGAGTGCGGCGTGATTGGCGGCCGTGCCCGAGTTCATCGCCACAGCGTGCGCCATGCCGACTTCCGTCGCAAACTCGCGCTCGAACGCTGCGACTTCTGGACCTTGCGCCAGCTGCCCGGAACGAAGCACCGCGGTAACCGCGGTGATTTCTTCTTCTCCGATATGCGGAGCGACGAGCGGTACGGAAATAACGGTCTGGATCATTCGGTACAAAGGGCCTCCCCGGACCCTCTAAAGAGCATCGGCAAAAGCGCATGAGAAAAGCACTTTACGATACAACGCGCTTGGCGCGGGTTGCATTGCTTCCCTCCGGGTACCATGTTAAGAAAGCCATTCGAAGGCGTTCGTTTACGCGTTGAATTCGTGAAAAGGCGAGTCAGGTGAAAATAGTCTCCATCGTGGGCGCGCGTCCCGAATTCGTACAAGTGGCAGTTCTATCGAATTTGTTGCGACGCAGGCACGAAGAAGTGCTCGTCCACACAGGTCAACATTACGACGAGCGCATGTCGGATCGTTTTTTCGCACAGCTCGGCATACCGCAGCCCGAGATTAATCTCGGCATCGGCTCGCGTACGGCAAGTGCCCAGACGGGGGAGATGCTCGCTCGTCTGGCGGAGGTCATCGAAGCAGCCGGGCCCGATCTCGTCATCGTGCGCGGCGATACGAATAGTACGCTCGCGGGAGCGCTCGCGGCGAAACAATTATTGTTGCCGCTCGCACATATCGAAGGCGGCATGCGTTCCTACGATCGAACGATGCCCGAGGAGATCAACCGGGTCGTCGCCGATCACATTTCCGATATTGCGCTCGTGACGGATACTGCGGCCCGCGAGCGCCTCGCCGCCGAAGGCATTCACGCCCACGTGCACGTTTGCGGCGACGTCATGTACGACGTCTTTTTGCGTGCCCGCGAGCACGCGCTCGCGCAGTTGGGAGAAGACTTACGGGCGCTGATCGCGGAGCCCTACGATTTGCTCACGCTCCATCGGGCGGAGAATACCGACGATCGAGAGCGCTTGCGCGCGCTCGTCGCCGGCTTCGCAAACGCGCCGCGGCGCGTTGTCTTTCCGGTTCATCCGCGCACTGCCGCGCGGCTGCGTGAATTCGAACTCGCGCTTCCGCAATGCGTGACGCCGATCGAACCGCTCGGCTATCTCGACATCGTCGCTCTCGAATGCCGCGCACACGGCATTTTTACCGATTCCGGCGGCGTTCAGCGCGAAGCGTACTTTGCCGAGGTTCCATGCGTGACGTTACGCGATACGACCGAGTGGACCAATACGGTTGCGGCCGGTTGGAACCGCCTCGTCGGCGCTAATACCGCCGCAATTGCCTCCGCGTTACGCGTCGAGGCGACGCGGCCGCTAACGCATCCGCCGCTCTTCGGAACGGGCGATGCAGCCGAGCGCATCGTCGCGGCGCTCGAGACTGCCGAAACCGAGCGAATCGTCGTAGCGGCGCATGCAACGCGCGCGGCACGCGGTTACACGACTCCTTCCGTCGGCCGAGCCGGGAGCCGTACGACGACCGACGCATCGATCCGGTAGAGGGAAGCCGCAAGCGCGATACAATTGCCGACGACCAGTACCGAAATGACCTCGCCGAGCGTCGCATGGTGGACCCAGATGCCGACGATCTCTCCGAGTGCCACGCACGCGAGCGGGACGACGAAATCGAAGCGGTGCAAGCCGATTTTGAACGTCACGACGACGGTAAGCGCGGCCAGGACGACCATCGCGATACCGTACGAAAGCACGTAGGGCGCCGCGGGCGCAAACGCCGCTCCCGCAAGCGTCGTAACGATCAGACCCGGTCTAACACCGTACACGATGAGACCGAGCGCCGAGATCGCAACGACCACACCCATCGCCTGCGTGAAGATGGGGAAGGCAGAGCGGCCGCCGAGTGCAATGCGCGTTGCTTTCGGCAGCAGAACCGTCGGAACGAACGCGACGAAAAAGAATAAGATTTTACCGGATAGCGCGAGCGCGCCGTAAAGCCCGGCCGTCGTCGGATCGGCGACGTGCTTCACCACAACGACGTCACCGTAGCTGATGACGGTCAACGTGATCGTTGCCAATGCGACATTGCCCGTCGTCATTGCAAGCCTGCGGAAATCGATGTAGAGCCGCGCGCCGGCATCGTGACGAAAGCGGCGCAGCAGCACGATCGTCGTCGCCAAGAGCGTGCATGTGGAAGCGATGGCCCAGCCGCCGAACGCGCCGCAGACGCCGAAACCGAGATAGACGAGGGTAATGCCGAGCGCCGCCTTCAGCACACTTTCGATCGTCGCGAGCGCGGAAAACATAACGAACTCTTCGAGACCCGCAAAGACGGAACGCAGCGGCGTGTTCGCTACGGTTAAACCGATAACCATAACGTCGAGCGCGACGGTACGGACATCTTCGATTTTCAGAAACGCCGCCACGGCATGCGAAGCGACGGCGCCGACGGCGATCGCCACGCTCGCCGTCACCGCGCAGAACAGCATCAATCGACGCACGAAGACCGTCAACTTCGCGACGTCGCTCGTAGCACGCAATTCGGCCGCATACTTGACGACGACCGTCCCGATGATGGTCGTCAGCGGGTAGCAGATCATGAATACGGCATTGAGCGCCGAAAGCACGCCGTATTGGACCACCCCGACGCGCCGGCTTATGACGAAGTGGAATGCGTAGCCGAGCGCGTTGATAAGCGTCGTCGCGCAGAAGACGACGATCGATTGCCGCACGAGCTCGCTGCGCGCCAGCCGCCTTGCGTGCCGGCCGACCTCAAGCAATCGTGATCTCGAGATTTTCGGGCGGTCCCGGCTCGCGCGCATCGAATTTCTGCATCAACAGGCGGACCGAAATCGCTAATTCCTCGACGCCCAAGAGCCGCGCGGTACCGGCGAAGACGAAGGCTCCGATCGTGAGTTGTCCGACGAGATACCATGCACGGGCCGCAAAGGTCGGGCCGACGTGAACGTCGAGCGAAGCGATCCAGCCGAGCGCGAGCAGCATGACGAAGGAGCAAACGCCGATGCGCAGCGCCGAAGCGACGAGAACCTTCCAATCCAGGCCGCTCAGCAAACGCCAGACGAGGGCGAACAAAAGACCCGCCTGTACCCACTGGCTCACGGAATTCGCAAGCAGAAGTCCGCGCGCTCCGAGCGGACCGAGCCAAATAAGCGAGAGTATCACGTTGAGGACGACCGTCACGACGGAGATCCCTACCGTCCAGCGCGTCTCGCGACAGGCAAAGCAGCAGCGCGTCAGCACGATGCAGGCCGCTAGGCCGACGAGGCCAATCGCCGAGAACGGCAGCAAGCCCGCACAAAGATCCGTGGCGCTCGCGCGAAATTCACCGCGCTCGAAAAGCGCCGCCATCATCGGATGCGCGAGCGCGATCAGTGCGAACACTGCCGGAATCGTAATGAAATTTACGAGCCGTAAGCCCATGACGAGGTTGCGGCGGATACCGAGGCGATTCGCGTGCGCGAATTGTGATGCCAGAAGCGGGAAGATGACCGTCGCAATTGCCGTAGCAAAAATCTGCTGCGGAAAGCCGACCAGCTTCGTCGCGTAGTTCATGCCCGAAATATAACCGGGCGACAGCGTCGATGCGAAATGCCGATCGAAGAAGATCGCCAGTTGTCCCGCGGCCGAACCGACTACGATCGGCCCCAGCATGTGCCAGATCTTTGCCAGGCCCGGATGCAAAAAGTCCAGTACCGGCCGATACATCTGCCAGCGAACGACCGCCGGAAGTTGCACGAGCAATTGCGCCACGAGCCCGAGCGCGGTACCCAGGACCAGCGAAAAGATGCCGAGCCGCGGCGTGAAGAGCAGGACCATAACGATCGTCACGACGTTGATCGCGATGCCGGCAAATGCGGTCGCGGAAAAGCGGTTGTGCGCGTTGAGCATCGCACTCACGACGCCCGCTAGACTCGTAGCGACGATGCTCGGCATCAAACAGCGCGTCATATCGATCGTCAGCGCCAGTTGAGCGGGTGGAAAGCCCTGAGCGACGACCGGCACGTAATACGGCGCGCAGACCCAACCGATGACGGCGAGCAGGGAGAGGCCGAGCGCAAGCAGATTGAAGACCGTACTTGCAAGTCGCGAGGCTTCGATCTCGTCGCCGCGCGCGACGTATTCGGAAAAAACAGGCACCAGGGCGCTTACGAGCGCGCCGTTGAAGACTCCAAAGAGGATCGTCGGGATCGTGGCCGCCGCAAGAAAGGCGTCCATCTCGACATGCGTTCCGAAGAACCGCGCGTTGACGACCTCGCGGCCGAAGCCGAGCAAACTCGAGACGAGCGTCGCAACCATAACGAGCAACGTCGACCGGGCGAGAGATGGATTTCGGCTCGGCGGGACCGCATGGAGTTTAATACGCGCATCAGTACGGCGCGAGCTAATGAGCTCCCTCGCCCACTACGACGGCCGGAATCGTCCGCAGGAGAATGATGAAATCGCCGACTGGATTCCACGTATCGACATAGCAGTTATCGAGGAGCATCCACTCGTTGAACGAGACGTTGGAGCGGCCCGAGATCTGCCAGAGGCACGTAATACCCGGCTTCACCGTAAGCCGCCGCCGCGCGAAGTCGTCGTACGAACGGACCTCGGAAACCAGCGGCGGCCGAGGCCCGACGAGCGAAAGGTCGCCACGCAGCACGTTTACGAGATTCGGCAATTCGTCGATGCTCGTGCGGCGCAAGAGCTTCCCGAGCCGGTGCAGGCGCGGGTCGTTCCGTATCTTGAGAACGGGCCCATCGACGTCGCTCAAGGCGCGCATCTCGTCATGAGTCAGGTGAGCGCCGTCGATCATCGTGCGGAGCTTGCACAGCCGAAAGCGCCGGCCGTCTTTGCCGACCCGCTCCTGCAGAAAGAACGGCGAGCCGGGCGACACGCAAACGATGCCGAGTGCCGCAAGAGCGATCAGGGGAGACGTAAGTACGAGCGCCGTGCTCGCTACCGCTACGTCCATCACCCGCTTGAGCACGAGCCACGAGGCGGGCACGCTGCGCGTAACACGCGTAGCGGGTGCGAGCATGCGGCGCGGTGGAGCGAGCAACGGCGGAAGCTCGGTCCGCGGGGTCAAGAAGAAACCAAGCCCGTCGTTGCCAGCTTGTCCGAGACGCGCTTTCCAACAAAGTCGAAACCATGCAGCGTGCCGCCCGAGCCGCGCCGCTCACCGATTTCGACGTAGGGCGCAAACTCACGCGTGTGATCGGAACCGGGAGCCGTCGGATCGCAACCGTGGTCGGCAGTGAAGATAGCTAGATCTCCCGGGCGCAGCAGTGCTTCGAGTTTCGGTACGTGACGGTCCAATCGTTCGAGCGCCCCGGCATAGCCCCGGACATCCCTGCGGTGACCATATTTCGTATCGAAGTCATTGAGATTCACGAACGCGAATCCCGAATCGATGGAACGTAAAAGCTCGTACGTGCGTTCCATCGCTTCCTCGTTGTCGGCAACTCGCGACGACGTACTTACCCCTCGCGCGCTGAAGATGTCGCAAATCTTACCGACGGCGTGAACGGCCACACCGCAGGCAGACAAGCGGTCGAGCAGGTTCGGCGGCGGCTCGACTGCGAAATCGCGCCGGTTAGGCGTCCGTGCAAACGCTCCCGGCAAACCGGCGAACGGCCGCGCTATCACGCGATTGACTTCGTGCGGCGGCACGAGCATCGCGCGCGCGCGTTCGCACCAATCGTAGAGCAGCGCGAGCGGTACGACGTCCTCGTGCGCCGCAACTTGAAAGACGGAATCTGCAGAGGTATACAGAATCGGGCGCGCCGTCGCCAGGTGCTCCTCACCCAAGCGGTCGATGATTTCGGTACCTGATGCCGCGATGTTTCCAAGCGGCGCGACGCCGCAGATCGAGCTGAACTCTTCGACGATTGCGGGGGGAAAGCCGTCGGGGTAAGTCGGAAACGGAACGTCAGTGTGGATTCCCGCCATTTCCCAATGCCCCGTGATCGTGTCCTTGCCTTTCGATATTTCGCCCAGCCGCGCGACGTACGCTTGCGGCTGTGCGGCGGATGCAACGCCACGGATATCCGTGAGGCAACCCAGACCCAAGCGTTCTAAGTTCGGAAGCGCGAGACCGCCGACGCCGGCCGCAACGTTACCGATCGTATTGGCACCAGGGAAATCTCCATATGCGTTCGCGTCCGGTAGCGCGCCGATGCCGCCTGAATCTAGAACGATGACGATGCATCGTGACATAGCGCAGGCGCTTCGTAGTTAAACGAACGATGCCTTCCCCTGCCGTACGACGGGCGTTGTTCTTGCTGCTGCGCAGCATCGCTGCGCTCGCGCTAACGCTCTGCGCGTTGCGGGCGAACCCCGTGCGCGCGCAACCCGGACCACCGCAACCCGGAGCGCCCGCAACCGCGGCGCCACGGCCGGTTCCCGTCATCACGGAGCCGCCCGCGGTTCCGCAGGTAACGCCGACGCCGGGCGGCTCCGTACCGCAACCGACCGCGACGCCCGCGACGGGACGCCGGCTCGCCGCGTTACGGGTCACCGCGCGACGCGTGGCGTTTTATTCAAATCGCTTTATCGTCGGCGCGGACGATAACGTCGCGGTTACGCTCGGCGACGGCACGCGCGTCACCGGTAATACGTTTTTTATGGATCTACGCCTGAACAGATTCGTCATCGCGGGCAATGTCAAAGTGTTTGCAGCCGGAAAAGAAATCGACGGCGCCGCGTTCTCCGAATATCTCGACTTCGACCGCGCTTACTTCGTTCCCATCATTTCCGAACCGGACCGCTGGACGTTCGTCGCCGGTAACTACGCGCACCCGGCACTCGGACGCGAGATGCCGGGCGATGCGTTCTTTCTGCCGGATCTCGCGGGCGAACGCGTCTTCCTCTATGCGACCAGAGCCGTCATCGATCCGAAGGAAAGCGCTCGGTTCGCACCTGCAAGGCTTAATTTCGGTCTTACGTTTGCGACGTTCCCGAGCTATTTTCTGGACTTCTCGCAAAATCCGAATTACGCGCAGAACGCGTTACCGGGGGCCTACGTGGACGGACCGCTCGATTTCGCCGGTGGCCGCAACGGTCTGGCCTCGGCTCACGTGCGCTACGACTCGCTCAACGGCCTCTTTCCCGCCTACGAGCAGCACTTGTTCGGCCAAAACTACTATGTCGTTGCCGCCGCGAGTCCACTGACGCGACCCCTCAAGCAATATAATCTGCTCGGCTACGCCCGCATTTCGCCCGGTTTGCAAGCCCAATTCATCGCCCAAGAGTTTGCGTTTCAACACGCTTTCAGGCAACCGCTGTCGGCGACGGCGTTCGCGGAGTTGCAAATCACCGCCAGCCTTCCGCACTCGTATCTGCAGTTGGTTGCCGATCAGTATTACCAAAGTCTGCTCGCCCAGCCGGCGCCGGGCATAGCCGGGCTTCTCTACTATGGCGACCCGTCTCACAATTGGGTTCGGGACCATCCATTCGACACGACGCTGTCATGGGTCGGCTTCAAACACAAGATCAACCGCATTCCGCTCAGTTTTCAATTGCGTTCGTCGCTCGGCTTCGCGCACAACGGATACACGCCGCTCGAGTCGCTCGGCGGCGTGCCGTATTACTCCATCTACAGCAAGGGCGCGGGGATCGACGTGACGTCCGATTCGCTCCCGATCGTGCGCGACAAACGGCATCGCGATCTCTACGTCACGGCCACCTTCGACCGGCAGCGGCTCTACTATTCCGTTCCGCACCATACCGACACGACGACCGAGAACGTCTCGCTCACGAAGATCGTCGATCCACAGAAACTGACTGTTTTTGTGTCGTATACGAATGCGAATACGATCGACAACTTCGGTCCGCAACAGTCGCTCGCGTATACCGGCGTAACCGCCGTCAATCCGTTCACGGGGCAAGCCTATCCGGGCTACGCCGCCTTCAAGGGTGCTTCGACGACGCGCTCGTTTCTCGAACAACTCGTCTTTACGCCGAACGAAATCTTCAACTTGAATGCCTCGCTGCGCGAGAACAAAGACTTTCCGCAGCCCGTTCCCGGAGCGGTCGCGATCGTCGGCGACGCTTTTTCGTTTGTGAACTACGGCTTGCCGCCGTACCAAGCGACGCTCGAAGTGCGCTTTCGCGTCACCCGTCAGCTGGTGCTCGACGTGGCACGGTCGTATTACTTCAACTTCGGCGGCTATCAACGCTGGCAGCGCAACTTCTCGATACAGGTCGAAAAATGACGTCTCGCATGCTCCGCTTCGGCTACGCGGCCGTTGGAGCCGGCGCTCTCGCAGCGGCGACGGCCGGCACCTTTACGGCCGCCGTGGGCGCCGTCGTACCGACCTTCGCCCCCGGAACGCCGGCCCCGACTCCCCCGCCGCTAACCGCAACGGCGACACCTAGTCCGTCGGGCCGTCTCCTCAAGTGGACCGGGCAAATTCTCGACGATCGCAGCGGGTTCGTCTTCTTCACGACAGGCGACGGTTTTCGGGCCGATCCGCAGCTCAAAATCGACGACGCGGCGACCGGCGGCCCGACCGCACTGCAACCCGTTACGCGCGTCTACGCTCGCGCGAGCTTCGACACCGGAACGGGACGCGTCGTCGAGCTCGCACTGTCGCATCGTCCGCTTCCGACAGATGCGGCCTACGACGAAATCAAAAAATTCGCGGTGGCGCTATCCACGCCCGCGCCCAATCCGGATCTTGGCGGAGGCGCCGGCTTCAGCGGGCGCGCCGTTCTCGTATCGTTTACCGTCGAAGTTCCGTCGCGCACGCCGCTGACAGACCCCGTCTATGTCGCGACCGATGCCAGCGGCTGGAGCGCGACTGCGATTCGCATGGATCGCGTCGACGCGCTGCACTACCGCGTATCGCGCGACTTTGCCTCGGGCACGATCATTCGCTACCGCTACACGCGTGGCTCGTGGCGCTCCGCCGAACGCAATCAGGCCGGCATGGAACCCGAACCGCACACGCTGCTCGTGCAAAACGTCGACGTCGAGCCGGTCCGCGATACCGTTTACAGCTGGGGAGACCAGCAGCAGTCCGCGCCCGATCTGGGCAACTCGATTCCGACGCCGTTCAATCCGATCCCCTTCAACACGCCCCCGCCGCTCGCACCGAAGCCACACTAGCGGCGCTTGCGCTCAGCGCCGTCCGTTACTCGCGAAGCAGGCGGGAAGTGACGATTTTGTGCGCGACCGTCGCAGCTCCGAAGCCGTTGTCGATGTTGACCACGCTGACGCCCGGCGCGCAGGTGTTGAGCATCCCAAGCAGTGCCGCCAAGCCGCCGAACGAGGCGCCATAGCCGACGCTGGTCGGCACCGCAATCACGGGCGGCCGCACGAGACCGGCGATCACACTCGGAAGGGCGCCCTCCATGCCCGCGACGACGATCACGACGCCGCACGCATTGAGTTCGTCGACCGCCGCCAAGGTCCGATGCAGGCCGGCGACGCCGACGTCGTACCGTTCCACGACTTCGTGCCCGAGCGCCTCGAGCGTCCGAGCAGCCTCCGTAGCCACGGAAAGATCCGACGTCCCCGCGCACGCGACGGCGATACGTTGGCCCGTCGCAGGTAACCGGCCCCATTGTAAGACGCGCGCTTGCTCGTGATAGACGGCGCCCGGCAGATCTACCGTCAACACGGCGCCGTCGGCCACCGCCACGCGCGTCGCGAGTGCAAAGCCGGCGCCGGCGTACAACTCGCGGGCGATACGCGCGATCTGCTCGCGCGTTTTGCCGGCTCCATAGATCACCTCCGGCAGCGTCGTGCGGCCGGCCCGCGCGTGATCCACGCGCACGTCGCTGCGGACTTCGGAAGCACTCATCGCAACGCTATCGCGGCACTCGGCGCGGTCAGCTCAACAAGGGCTCGGTTTAGGGTGGTTGAAGGCGCAGGCAATGGAGTTTGAGCCGGTCGATCTCGAGCGTTTAAAGGTAACGTCTCTGGCCGCTCGCCCGTCCAAAGTGAGCAGCGCCGACCGCGGGCGAACGGTGGGAGAGGAAGCATCATTCCGGACTTGGTTCGACGCGCTGCCGAACCTCCTGGCAGGCGAGGGCTTGCGCGACCTCGTCAAGCGCACGGCCAAAGCCATCCAGGCGCGGCGCCCGGTTCTCTTCGGGATGGGCGGCCACGTCATCAAAGTCGGGCTCGGCGGCATGCTCTGCGATCTCATACGCGACCGTTGCATCTCCGCGGTCGCCGCCAACGGATCGGTCACGATTCACGATTCCGAACTGGCGCTCGTCGGCAAGACCTCCGAAGACGTCGATGCGGCGCTGCAGGACGGTTCGTTCGGAATGTCCGCCGAAACCGCAGCTTTTATTCTCGGCGCCATCTCGACGGGGCGTCGCCAGGGCATGGGACGGGCGCTCGGAGAGGCGTTGCTGCAGGCGGCCGCGCCGGGGAACGCCGATTCGGTCCTCGCAACCTGCGCTCGGGAACGCATTCCGTTGTGCGTCAGCGTTGCCATCGGTACGGACATCGTGCACGCTCATCCGCAAGCGGACGGTGCGGCGCTCGGTGAAGCGGCGCTGATCGATTTTCGTTTGCTATGCGCCGTCGTAGCGGAGTTGCTCGACGGGGGCGTATATCTCAATTTCGGTTCCGCGGTCCTGCTGCCCGAAGCCTTCCTCAAAGCGGTGAGCGTGGCGCGCAACCTCGGTCACCGCGGCGACTTTACGACGGCCGATTTCGACTTCATCCGGCAATACCGGCCGGCAACCAACGTCGTACGCCGACCGCATCTCGGCACGCAGGGCAAGGGCTTCGCGTTCACCGGACATCACGAGCTCCTGTTCCCGCTCTTCTGGCAGGCCGTCCGGACCGAGCTCGCATGAGTCTGATCAGCGTCGTCGTGCCACTCTTCAACGAGGAAGGCAACGTCCCCGAGGTGCTCGCACGCATCGGTGCCGTTTGCGAACGCGCGCTCGGACCCGGCGACGACTACGAGCTGGTCGCCGTCAACGACGGTTCGCGCGACGGGACGCTCGCAGCGCTACGCGCCGCACGCGCCTACCAGCCGCGGCTCGTCGTCGTCGATCTCTCGCGCAATTTCGGGCATCAGATCGCAGCGACCGCGGGTCTCGACGTCGCACTCGGCGACGCGGTCGTGTTGATGGACGGCGATCTGCAAGATCCTCCCGAACTCATCGCGGACTTCTTAGCGAAGTGGCGCGAAGGCTACGATGTCGTCTACGCGGTCCGCCGCAAGCGCAAAGGCGAAGGATTCTTCAAGGTCCTTACGGCCCGCATTTTTTACCGCACGATACGACGCTTGACGAACGTAGCGATACCGGTCGATACGGGCGACTTCCGTTTACTGAGCCGACGCGTCGTCGACGCGCTCGCGCTGACCCGGGAGAAGCACCGTTTTCTACGCGGACTCGTAAGCTGGGTCGGTTACAACCAAACCGGCGTCGAGTACGAGCGCGACGCGCGGCACAGCGGCCAAACAAAATATCCGCTCTCGAAGATGCTCAAGTTCGCGGTCGACGGCATCACGTCGTTCTCGGAAATCCCGCTTCGTTTCGCGACCTATCTCGGCTTCATCGTCAGCGTCATCGCGTTCGTTTACGCGGTGCTCGTCCTCGTGCTCAAGGCCTTCGGCCGCAACGAGCCGGGCTACACGTCCATGATGAGCGCGATCTTATTTTTGGGCGGCGTGCAGCTGATCACGATCGGCATCGCGGGCGAGTATCTCGGACGAATCTACGATCAGGTTAAAGAGCGGCCGTTATATCTGCTGTCGAGCGTCGAGCGCAGTCCGGCCGCCGGTGCGCGTGGCGAGGCTGCCGTGGCACGCGGCGAAGCTCCCGGCGCAAGATCGTCGACTCGCGAACCGATTTCACAATAGACGAGCGGACGCGGCGCCGGCGGAACGTCTGCGAGCGCGAACGCTTCGCCCACCGCCGTCGCAAAGGATGGATCACCGTAGACCGTTGCGAGCAGATCGCCGCGCCGTACGGCCGCCCCCGTGCGGACGCCCGTGACGATTCCCGCGCCGCTACCCGCGCGTTCCACGAGCTCGCGCGCGAGTTCGCCGAGCGCGACGGCGTCGATCGCTGCCACGTAGCCGTCCCGCGGTGCGCGCGCTTCGCGCGCTTGGGGATGCGGTCGCAGGCGCTCGAGCGCGTCCGGCCGCGCGCCTTGCACCGCGACCATGGCAGCGAACCGTTCGTAGGCCGCGCCGCTCGCGAGGGCCCGCTCGAGCTGCGCCGCGCAATCCCCGGCGACGCCGGCGACTGCCAACATCGCGGCGCCCAGTGCGGAGACGACCGCGCCGAGCCGCGCATCGCGCTCCGTTCCACGCAGAAAGTCGCGCGCTTCGCGTGCTTCGAGGCCGGTTCCGATCGCCCGTCCCAGCGGCTCGTCCATGTCCGTAACGAGGGCGACGGCGCGCCGCCCGAAGCCTCGGGTCAGCGCGACGAGCGTCTGCGCGAGTTCCTCTGCGGCGCTCTCGTCGCGCAGGAAGGCGCCGCGCCCGAGCTTGACGTCGTAGACGATCGCGTGCGCGCCACCGGCGATCTTCTTCGAAACGATGGAGGCCGCGATCAGACCGAGCCCGGGAACCGTGGAGGTGAGGTCGCGCAGCGCGTAGATGCGCTTGTCCGCAGGTACGAGCCGCGCGCCTGCCGCGGCGATCGCGCAGCCAGCCTCGCCCACACAGGCGAAGAAGCGCTCGGGCGACAGATCCGTTTCGACGCCTTCGATCGCCTCGAGTTTGTCGAGCGTTCCGCCCGTGTGGCCGAGTGCGCGGCCCGAAAGTTTGGCGACCGGCACACCGCAGGCGGCAACGAGCGGCACGACGATCAGCGAGGCGGTGTCGGCCACACCGCCGGAGCTATGTTTATCGACGGTCTCGAAGCCCGGCGCCGCAAGCGTCTCTCCGCTCGCGATGAAGGCCTCGGTCAAGGCGGCCGTTTCAGCGAGCGTCATACCGCGCAGCACGCAGGTCATCAGCAACGCCGCCATTTGCGCGTCGCCGAGTTCATCCCGCAGGTACGAGCGCAGGATTTCTTGCCAGAGCGCTGCGCCGAGCGTCTCGCCGTCTCGCTTGCACGCGATGGCCCGCCGCATCTCGCTCTCGTCCATCGCAGGCCGGTTCGCGGACGGCGATGCGAAGCCCGCGGCCGGTGAGTCTTCGCGCCTCCTTGCCGCTGCTGCCGGTCGCGGCCGTGTTCGCCATAGGCGCGGTTGCGGCACGCGTCGTCGCCGGCCGTGCACCGCTTGCGCTCGCGCGGGACTTCGCGCAGCCACTCGTCGTCGTCACGGCCTGGGGGCATTACGGCGGCGTCTGCTTCGCGGTCCTGGCAACCACGCTAGGGCTCGCCGCACTCGCACTGGGCGCGGCTCTGCGAGCTACGAGCGCCGGGACCTCCCCGCCGCCGGCCGCCGTTGCCGTGGCCGTCGCGGCAGCGCTCGCCGCGGCGTTCGCGTGGCCGTTCGTCTTTTCGAGCGACGTTTACGCTTATGCGGCGTACGGCTCGCTCACCGCACGCGGTATCGACCCATACGTCCCGGTGCCGAGCGACGTGCACGGCGCATTCGTGGAAGCGGCGCGCTGGCAGTGGCAGGGCGCGTTCCCGCCGTGCGTGTACGGACCGGCGTTCGTTGCCTTCGCCCGCGCAGTCGTTGCCGCTGCCGACGGTGCGAACGTAATCGCGGCGCTGCTCGGTTTGCGCTTGACGGCCTGCGCCGCATTCCTCGGTTGCATCTTCGCACTCGCTTCATGCTTGCGGGAGATGCCGGAGCGACGGCGCTCCTGCGCGCTGATCGCGTTCGGGCTCAATCCGGTCGCGCTGTGGAGCGTCGCCGAAGGTCATAACGACGCGCTCGTCTTGCTGGTCGCGCTGACCGGTTTCACGCTCGCGCGCCGGCGAGCCGTTTACGGCGCCTTCCTGCTCGGTTGTTCGCCGCTCGTCAAAGCGACGGGGGCGTTATTCGCGCTCGGCCTCGCGCTCGACACGTTCCTCTTCGCACCGCGGGCCGGCCGGCGTATGATCGTGGCGCTCGCACTGGGGTTCGCGATGGCCGCGACGCTCGCCATTCCGCCCGTCTTGCCGGCCCTGCATGCTATCGGCTCTCGGGGCCGGTACCTGCCGAGCGGCTCAATGCAAGATGTGTTCGGGCTCGCGCCCGTCCTAACGGCGGCACTCGCGGCCGCCGCATACGGCGGCTTTCGGTTATGGGGCCGGGAACGCGACGGCTATGCTTGGCTCGGGATCGCCGCCTGGCTCGCCCTGCCGAACCCGTACCCATGGTACGCCCTCTGGCTGTTACCGGCGGTCGTTGCAAGCGGAGGGGGAACGGCCGCCGCGGCACTGTACGGCGTGACGATTTCGAGCGTCCTGCGTTACTTACCAGACGCGACCGGCACGCTCGCAACACCCGAACTACGGCTGGCCGCGCTCCTCACCGCGTCCCCGCTCCTCCTCACGCTCGCGGTCTTCGCACGCCCGCTTCCGTTCAGAAAGACCTCGCAGACGTGATCGCTCTTGCCGCCCTCCTGTTCGCAGTGCTGCAGCCCGTGCCGCCTTCGCCGTCTTCGGCTGCAGGTCCAAGCGCCGCTCCGACCGCTTCCATGACGGGGGCGCCCGCGTCACCCGGAGCGTCGGCCCCAGCAGCGGCGCCGAGTCCGGCCACGACTTCCACGAGCGCAGCCTCACCCGCAGCGACGGTTTCGCCCGCGGCCGCCCCGACGGTCCAGCCTTCGGCGGGACCGAGCGGGCCGGTGACGAGCGGTACGCCCGCGGCGACGGCGACTCCGGAAGCGTACGACTATCGCTTCGTACCGCGCCAACCCGATCATCCGGCCGCGGGCCAACCACAAATTTTTGCGGTCTACCTTAACAGCAAGAAGCTCAAATCGCTCGGACCGATCGATATCAAAGTCGCTACGACCCCGAACGCCGTCAAAGTGCTTACGCGCAGCAACGGGCGGGAGGGCACGGTACCTATGATCGCACCCGGCGACTTCGAGGCGAAAAGCAAACTTCCGAAGTTGCCGTTCATCGCTTCGGGCATCTCGACGACGCTCGAATTCATCGCCGTCGGCGCGGATGGGCAGCGGGTGAGCGTTTCCGTACCCGTTATTCTGCAATGATCCGGCCGGGCGCGACGCTCGGCTTCGTGTTCGCGTCGCTCTCGGCCGCCGTCGCTCAGACGCCGGCTTCCGGGCCGAGCAGCGTCCCCGCTACGGCCGCCGCGAGCCCGGCGGCAACGGCCTCCGGCAGCCCGGTGCCGCTTGGCCCCGCGACGCCGCCCCCGCCGCCCCCCGCGACGCCGCCCCCAGGACCCGTGCCGACGGCGACGCCCATCTATAAGTTCGTGTACCGGCCGTCGCCCGTCCCGACTCCCGCACCGGATCCGAATACGCCCCAAATCGCGGAAATCGACCTCACCGACTCGACCATCGTCACCCCGAGCGACATTCACGTCCGCGTTTTAACCAGCTACGCCGTGACGAACGTCGTAGCGCAAACGCTCGGACGGTCGATCGTCATCCCCCGCACGGCGCCCGGCCTTTTTACGCTGGACACGCGGGTCCCCGGTATCCCGTTCTTCATGTCGTATCTGAAGAATCAGGTCTATCCGATCGTTTTCCTGGCCTCGGTTCCGGACGGCCATACGACCAGCGTAACGCTGCCGATCATCGTGAAGTGAAGCCCAGGGGCGCGCTGCGCGCCTCATTCCCGGCTGCAACCGGTCGCAATCCCGGCCGGTCGAACGCTGTTGCCCGCTCCTCCGTTTTCAGATGCTGTTCTAGAGGTCACTATAGCCACGCTCGCCCCGTCGCTCGTCCGCGCCCTGCCAAGCTCGAGCCGTCCGCTTGCCGGGCTGCTCGAACGTCTGCGCACCCACGACGGCGCATTTGCGCTTCACGAGACCACGCAATCGGCCCGGCCCTATCTCATTTCCGGGCTTTTCTTCGCGCTGCGCAAACCGTTGTTCGTGCTCGTGCCGACGGCGGACGTAGCGGAGCGGACGTTCGCGGATCTCACCTACTATCTCAGCGCCGCGGGGGGCGCGGATGCGCCCGTGACGCTCGTCCGGCCGCGCGAAGAGAGCGTCGGGGTCATCGAATCGCCCTCCGAACGCAGCGCGCGCATGACTCTGTTCTCCGAGCTCGCGGCCGGCCGCCCCCAAGTCGTCGTGGCGCCGGTGGCGGCGCTACGGCAGTTCGTGATTCCACGGGCGATTTTTGCGGAGCGTTCGTTTACGCTGGAGCCGGGCGAAGATTTCGGCTTCGAAGAGCTTCAAGAGCAGCTCTTTACGCTCGGCTATCACCGCACCGACGTCGTTTCGGCGGCGGGCGAATATGCCGTCCGCGGAGGCCTCGTCGACGTCTGGGCGGCGACGGCCAATGCGCCCGCGCGCGTCGAATTCTTCGGCGACGAAATCGAGTCGATCCGCAGCTTCGATCTCGCGACGCAGCGCAGCACGGATCCGCTCGCAACGCTCGCAGTCATTCCGTGGGGCGAGATTCCGCGCGACGAGGCACTACGCGAGCGGGTGCTCGGGGTTCTGACGGGGACGCCGGCGACCGTCTCTGCTGCCCGCGCCTATCTCTCGAGCGGAGCCGACATTCCGGAGGCGTGGCTGCCGCTCGCGTTCGACGAGCGGGAGACGCTGCTCGACTACTTAGCCCCCGGAACGCTCGTCGTCCTCGAAGAGCCGTCGATGCTGGCAACGGTCGAGCACGGTCTCGAAGACGAACGTTCGCGCGAAGAACAAGTGCTGCTGGCCGCGGTCGAGTCGGGCGAACTTTCAGTCGATGAAGACGCCGTCGGCGAAGCGTTGCTGGCAGATATCGTCGCTCCGCATCCAGCGCTCGCTACGCTCGCGGCATCCTTCGCGAAGCATCGAACGCTCGTTATGCCGGGAGCGATCGAAGGCGCGGCGACGCCCTGGCTACCGCGCGTGCTCGATAGCTTTGTGCTCGAAACGCGCCCGGTCGAACACTTCAACCGGCAACTGACGATGTTTCTCGAACAAGTAAAAGCGTGGGTCGGCGCGGGCGAGACGGTGGCGCTCGTCGCTTCCGGCGCCTCGCGTCTCGCGGACATGCTGCGCGCCGCAAACATGAACGTCGAGCGCAGTGCGAGCCTGCTGCACCTGCGGGAGAACGGCACGGCTTCGTTCGTCGGCAGCGCCCCCGGCATGACGCGCGGCGGGACGGTGTTCGTCGATCAGGGCAACATCGAAGCGGGCTTCGCCATCCCCGGGCTGCGTTTGCACGTGCTGGGCGATCGCGAAATTTACGGGCAGCCGCCCAAACGCGTTAAACTGCGCGCGGTCAAGGAGGGCGTGCCGGTAACGCTCGCCGATCTCAAGGTCGGCGACTATATCGTGCACGCCGTTCACGGCATCGGACAGTATCTCGGTTTACGCGCGGAAACGATCCTTGGTGCGACACAAGATTATTTAGATCTAAAGTATGCCGGCACGGATCGCATGCTCGTTCCCGTAACGCAAATGCATCAAGTTACGAAGTACGGTGCGAACGAAGGCGCGGCGCCACGGCTTTCGAAGATGGGGGGCGCCGATTGGGCCCGGACCAAGACGCGCGTCTCCGAGAACCTCGCGAAGATTGCCGACGGTCTCGTCGCGCTGTACGCCGAGCGCGAAAGCGCGCCCGGCTACGCCTTCGCGCCCGACACCCCGTGGCAAGCCGAACTCGAGGAAGCCTTCCCATACGAAACGACGCCCGATCAGCAAAAGGCGATCGACGACGCAAAAGGCGATATGGAGCGCGCGCGGCCGATGGACCGCCTCGTTTGCGGCGACGTCGGCTACGGTAAGACGGAAGTTGCGGTGCGCGCCGCTTTCAAGGCGATCGCCGACAAAAAACAGGTGGCCGTCCTCGTGCCGACCACATTGCTCGCCGCACAGCACGCGCGTACGTTCGGGGCTCGTTTCGCAAGCTTCCCGGTGCGTATCGAAGAGCTCTCGCGTTTTAAAACGAAGAAAGAACAGCAGACCATTCTCAAAGATCTGGCCGACGGGAAGGTCGATATCGTCGTCGGTACGCACCGGTTGCTGCAGAAAGACGTCGTGTTCGAAAATCTCGGGCTCATCGTCGTAGACGAAGAGCAGCGTTTCGGCGTCATGCATAAAGAGCGCCTGAAGCAGATGCGTGCCAGCATCGACGTCTTAACGTTATCGGCGACGCCGATCCCGCGCACGTTGCACATGTCGCTGCTCGGGGTCCGCGACCTTTCGCTCATTCAGACGCCGCCCAAGAATCGCATGTCGATCAAAACGGTCGTCGTCCCATTTTCCGACGCAATCGTGCAGAAAGCCATCGCGACCGAACTCGACCGCGGTGGTCAAGTATACTATTTGCACAATCGGATCGAATCGATTTATGGCGTTGCGCGAGCGCTAGAGAAGCTCGTGCCCAAGGCCCGCATCGCGATCGGCCACGGCCAGATGACCGAGAGCGAACTCGAGCCGATCATGGCGAAGTTCGTCGACGGCGAGATCGACGTGCTCATCGCGACCACGATCATCGAGAACGGCATCGATATTCCCAACGCCAATACGCTGATCGTCAACGACGCGGACCGTTTCGGGCTCGCGCAACTCTATCAGTTGCGCGGACGCGTCGGGCGCTCGAACCATCAAGCGTATGCGTATCTGCTCTACCAAGCGCATAAAGCATTGTCGGAAGATGCGAAGTCTCGCCTAGAGGCGATTCGCGAATTCACGCACCTCGGAAGCGGTTTACAGGTTGCGATGCGCGACCTCGAAATTCGCGGCGCGGGCAACCTGCTCGGCGCCGCGCAGTCGGGGTTCATCGGCGCGGTCGGTTTCGAGACGTATTGCGAGTTACTGGCGGAGGCGATCGCCGCCCGAAAAGGCGCACAAGCCGATCTGCCGGAGCGGCGCGAAGCCGTCATCGACGTCAAGCTCGACGCCTACATTCCGAGCGATTACATCGCGCAAGTCTCGCAGAAAATCGGCGCCTATCAACAGCTCGCGAATGCCCGCAGCGAAGCGCAGGTCGACGAACTCGCAGAGGGTTTGCGCGATCGCTTCGGCGCCTTACCACAACCGCTCGAGAATCTGGTCGAGATTACGAAGCTGCGTACGGCGGCACTGCGTAAGGGCGTGACGCGCGTCGTCATCGACAACGCACGGCTCACGCTCGGCGTCGGTTCGCACTTCGACATCGCGCCGACCGCCATCTCGAAGTTGCAATCGCTGACGCGAAATCGCTTCCGCTTCGGCGACGGCAAGATAACGATCGACCTCCCCGACCGCAAACCCGCCGAACACCTGCCCCTGCTACGAGCCCTCCTGGACGCCATATAAGCTTCCGTACCGGCGGCGGAGAGCACATCGACCGCCCCTCTCGGCGCTATTTTAGATGGGCTCGCGCTGCTCGTTGATGCCGCTACGATCTTCTGCTGCCGCGTTCGGGCGACTTGCCGCCGTAATTTCCGGAGTTGAGTCACATCGCTGCTGAAGGCCGCGAGCGAGCGATCCCCATCTCCGCCGTTTCCGCTTCGCGTCAAATTAGCACCAACCGCTTCAGAATCGGACATCAACCAACTGCTCCAGGTTTATTCGGACGCACCGGATGACTTTATCACGTTCATTCGAGACGTTTGCAATGGAGCTCATATTGAATGGGCAGAAGAAGTCTTCATCGATTCGAACTCCGCGGCGTATTTCATACACAGCAACCAGGTTTTGCGCGAGGATCTGCCTATTGCAGCATCGTTTTTGAAGTTGCCAGCTGCGGCGGGTGCGGCGATAGCGTGGTCATTGACGTGAGACCCGGCCCATCGAACGGTGCAGTATTGGATTTCTTTCATGAAGCTCCTAACGAGACGTTCGACAAGGAACCTCTAGCGCCGAGCCTGACGGCTTTCCTCGAACGGGTGGCAGAGGATTTGCTTGCGGGTCGCAGTCCATTCTACTGGTATTGAGGGTGGTATTTGGGATGAAAAACCGGCCGCTCGCTCGATGCGATCGAACCGCGCAAAGCCGTTCCTTTCAATCGGCGACATTGCAGCGGATACGTGCGAAGGGCGACCGGATAGCGAGATCACAAATGCAGCCGGGATATTTTTCATAAACGGCAACAACGTGGACATCCTCTTGTCGATGAGCCGTCCGCTGAATACCGGGGGCCGAACTGCGGTTTGGTCGCGGGATAACGTGTTTCGGACGCGCCTTGAAAAGTGATACTGCGGCGCACTATACTCAATATCAATGACCTTCTCTATGTGACGCGCACCGTATTCTCGAGCTTCGGCCGGGGGCTTGATTGATGAAACGGTGAGAAGGTTTGTCCCTAACAGATTTATGAAACGAGCACTAGCCAACACAAGATATTCCCCAGTTGGTGGATCGCTTCCTGACTCAACTGCGCGACGTTCTCGCGCCGACGGTCAGGCCGGCTGATGTACGAACGCTTTGCGTCGCTCATGCAAGCAGCTTGCAATCAGTCGACTCTGACGACTCCGGTAGCTTTCGAGTTAGCGCCCACAGCGGCCGAAGCGGAAATCGACCATGTACTCCGGATTTATCCGGACGCTCCGGTCGACTTTCTCGTTCTGATTCGAGATTTTGGGAACGGCGCGCAGATCGATCTGAAGCCCGAAAGATACTTCATCGAGTTGCTCTCGGCGAATCTTTTCATTCTCAAGAACCGTGAGTCACGCGAATATACCCCTTGCCGCATCGTTTTATGACGTCGCAACCTACGGCGGCTGTGGCGATAGCGTGGTCATTGACGTGAGACCCGGCCCATCGAACGGTGCAGTATTCGATTTCTTCCACGAAGCTCCTAATGAGACGTTCGACAAGGAACCTCTAGCGCCGAGCCTCCCGGCTTTCCTCGAACGGGTGGTAGAGGATTTGCTTGCGGGTCGCAGTCCATTCTACTGGTATTGAGGGTTTAATTTCCCGTAGGAAGCTGTCTGCCGGCTCGATGCTCGAAGCGTGCACAGCGATTCCTTCCAATCGGCGACATTGCATGACGCACCGACGCTCGCAACGGCTTTCGCTGCGCCGCCGCTTAGCCGCTTAGCCGCTTCTCCGTAAAGCCGCACGTCCCGTAGAATTCGGTTTAGCCGGAAGGCGCGGCGACGACGTGACAGGTAACCCGATGCCCAGTCCGTCTCGATCAGAACCGAACCTTGTATGAAAAAGCGGTAGTTTGCTAGGTAGACGATTCGAAAGCCAACACGTCAAGTCGAAGATGAAACAACGCAGCGTTTGCACGAACCGGCGCGTTCACGCTTCATGACGTCGAGCAAATCGGGCCGCCATGACGTGACCTTACGACAAGGGACGCTGCGCAACGTGCCTTTCGCCGACGGCGCGACGCTGCTCGGCGGATACGCGAACGCAGTCGAGACGCCGCTGCTTTCCGCGTTGGAATGCGTGACGGCAACCGCGCCTTTGCGGCACATGCAGACCCGCGGGGGTTACCGGATGTCGGTCGGCATGACGAACTGCGGTTCTGCCGGTTGGATAAGCGACCGCCGCGGCTATCGCTACGGCCCGCTCGACCCAGACAGCGGCGAGCCATGGCCTGCGATGCCGCCGCCGTTTGCGGATGTAGCCACGCGTGCTGCGGCGGCGGCCGGCTTCGAAGGCTTCGTGCCGGACGTCTGTCTCATCAACCGCTACGAGCCGGGCGCGCGCATGGCCCTGCATCAAGATGTAGACGAGCGCGATTTTGACGCCCCGATCATCTCCGTCTCGCTCGGCCTCCCGGCAGTATTTCTGTTCGGCGGCCTGCAGCGTTCGGATCGCCCGCGCCGCTTGGCGCTCGTCCACGGCGATGTCGTTGTCTGGGGCGGACCCGCACGCAAGTCGTTCCACGGCGTCTTACCGCTGGCCGACGGTGACCATCCCGTAACCGGTCATCAACGCTTCAACCTAACATTCCGCCGCGCACTCCCCTAAGGCCCGAACCGGTCTCCGAGCAGCCCACGCCCCGGATTCGCCCGGAGGCGAACCCTCGTGTACCCGCCAAGCTACAAGCCCGTCCCGCGCCCGCAGGGCGTCTGGGTTCGCCCGCAGGCGAACCCGTGGCAGGACAGCGGGTCGCGGGCGAGCGAAACGGATTGGGTTTGCCGAAGTCCCGGGCGGCTTCGCACCTTCGTCAGCTTGGAGTTCTCATGCCTCACCCGTCTCGCGCGCTAGCCGTTCTAGCTACAGCCCTGCTCGGCATAACGGTGGGCGGCTGTTCCTCGGCGTCCGGAGCTAGCGGCGACGTTGCGTCCGTCAACGATCAGAAAATCAGCCGCGCGGATTTCGATGCGAAGTTGGAAGCCGGCCCGCAAGGGAAGCAAGTCTTGCAGCAGCTGGTGCAGGGCGCGCTAATCGATCAATATGCCAAGGACAACAAGATTTCGATATCCGACGCGGACGTCGCTAAACAAGAGGACGACATCAAGGCGAAATATCCGCCCGGCCAGTTCGAGCAGATTCTAAAGTCGCAGAACCTGACGGAAAACGACGTGCACAACATTTTGCGTCAGAAGTTGGTCGTCGAGAAGGGCGTCGGCGGAAGCTTGCACGTTTCCGATGCCGATATCACGGCCTACCTCAATAAAAATCACGCCACGCTCGATACGGCGGCGCAGGTGCGTGCCAAGCACATTCTCGTGGCAAATCTGCCCACGGCGCAGCAGGTCGAGCAAAAGCTCAAGAGCGGTGGCGATTTCGCCGCCGTAGCCAAACAATATTCGACCGATCCGTCGAGTAAGGATAAGGGCGGCGAACTCGGATTTTTCGGCAAGGGCCAAATGGTACCGGCTTTCCAACAGGCGGCCTTCTCACAAGCGATCGGTGCCGTCGGAGCGCCCGTAAAATCGCCTTTCGGCTACCACATCATCGTCGTCGAAGAAAAGAAGCCGGCTCAAGTCGCGACGCTCGAAAACTCGCGCGACAAGATCAAGGCGCTCCTTACGCAGCAACAGGAACAGCAGCAAATTCCGGCCTTCTTGGCAACGCTGCGCAGCAAAGCCAACATTCAAATCTACGATAGCGCGCTCAAGGATGCGCTGCCTCCGGCGGGACCCGCGCCTGCAGCCGGTGCAGCCGGTGCCGGCGGAGCAGCGGCTCCGCCGGCCCCAAATTCGGCTGCGAGTCCGTGACGCGTCGCGGTAAGCTCGCCGCTTAAACTGCAGCCACGATGAGCGGGCGTATTCGGATCGTCGGGCTTGGCCCCGGCGACCCCGATTTGTTGACGCTTGGGAGTCTCGAGGCGCTGCGCGCGGCGGGGCGAGCCGTGACGCTGCTCGCACCGCCCGAACTGGCGCTTTTCCTGGAAAGCGAAGGCGTAACGATCGTGCGCGATCTGGTCGCGGATGCAACGCTGTTCGTGCGCGGCTCGAGCGACGAAATCGAGACTTTCGCCGCAAAGGTAGACGGCGAAGATCTAGCGCTCGGCGTAATCGGTAATCCACTCTCGGATTTTCCCGGTTTGCCGCTCCTGCTGCGGGCGCTCGAAGGGCGGCGCATCGAGACCGAACTCGTTCCCGGCATGCCGCGCGCGACGCTTGCGGCGGCAATTACCATGCCGCTCGTTCCATTGCCGCCGGCCTCGGCGCACTACAGTTGGAACGACCTCGTCGAGGTCATGGCGCGCTTACGCCGCGGCTGTCCGTGGGACCGCGAGCAGACGCACGAGTCGCTCGTACCCTATCTGCTCGAGGAAAGCTATGAAGTCGTGGACGCCATCGAAGCGCGCAGCGACGGCAACTTGTGTGAAGAACTCGGTGATCTGCTTCTGCAAATCGTTTTTCACGCTCAACTTGCGACCGAACGCGGCAAGTTTTCGATCGCGGACGTCGTCGACGGACTCTCCAATAAAATGATCCGCCGTCATCCGCACGTTTTTGGCGACGCCGCAGTCGCGAGCGTGGCGGAGGTATGGCAAAATTGGGAGCAGCTCAAAGCGCTCGAACCTTCAGGTCAAACGCGCCTCAGCCGGCTCGACGGTATTCCGCGCGGCCTCGGAGCCTTGCAACGCGGTCAGAAAATGCAGGACAAGGCCGCGCGCGTCGGCTTCGATTGGCCGGGCTTCGACGACATCCTCACCAAGCTCGCCGAAGAACTCGCCGAACTCGAAGAAGCGCGTCGCGACGGCGATGAACGCGCCGTGCGCGAGGAACTCGGCGACGTGCTCTTCACGGTCGTCAACCTGACGCGCGCGCTCGGCGTCGATGCCGAAGGCGCTATGCGCGATGCGAATGACAAATTTTACAAGCGCTTTACGTTTATGGAACGCCACGCTGCACACGCCGGACGCAACCTTGGAGATCTCAACCTCGACGAATTGGAAGAACTTTGGCAACTCGCGAAGTTGCAGGCAGCGTGAGCGACCGCACCTCCGAGATCGTACAACTGCGGCTGCGACTCAGTGCGAGCGATGCTCACTACGGAACGCGGCTGGTCGACGGCGCGCGCATCCTCGGCTTATTCGGAGACGTCGCGACGGAATTGTGCATCCGGGACAGCGGCGATGAAGGGTTGTTCGCAGGCTACGAACTCGTCGAATTTCTTGAGCCGGTTCATGCCGGCACGTTCATCGAGGCCGAAGGGCGGATCGTACGCTACGGCAACCGCTCTCGAACGATGGTGTTCGAGGCGCGTCAAGTGATCGTCGGTCGTCCGGATATCTCGGCGAGTGCCGCGGAACTTCTCGCTGAGCCGGTCGTGGTGTGTAGAGCGAAAGGGACGTGCGTCATTCCGGAATTACGTAGCTGATTTGCGCCAGTTTATCTAGCGTGGGCTAAAACGCTGGCCTCGTGCGCAATTTACGATAATGATCGTTGCGTGGCGTCAACGCCGGCACGGAAGCGAATTCCAGGCTTAGAATGGGTGGATCGCCTCAAAGGCGTGGCCATGGTCTGGGTCGTGCTCAATCACATCGTAGAGCAGCTGGCCGGCGGCAACTTTGCGGGAGCGCCGACCGGCACTTGGCCGCCGTTGCACGACCGCATCGCTCAGTTTCGGGTGCCGGTAAGCGGCGCCGGTCCTTTCGATTGGCCGTTAACGGCTCTGCGCGATGCCGGGTGGCTCGCCGATCAAGCCGTCACGATCTTCATCGTGCTCAGCGGCTTTGGGCTCGCGCTCGGTCTGATCGCCTCGCAAGCTGCAGCGTTGCTCGACGCCCGCGTCTTTTACGTGGCCCGGCTGAAGCGCATCTATCCGTTCTGGTGGGGCGCGCACGTCTTGTTTTTGCCGACCGGACTGCTTTTGGCATCGGGCTTCTCGACCGGCGATTGGCAATACTACGCGAGCTTGATCGGCCTGCGCTTCATCCCCGCTGCCTACGCATACGGTTCTTCCTCGTGGTGGTACGTCGGCGCCATCCTTCAGCTCTATCTCGCTTTTCCGCTCTTGTGGTGGATCATGCGCACGCGCGGACCACTCGCGCTTTTAGCAGGAACGTGGAGCATCGGCTTTCTCTCCCTTGCCGTCGGTCACGCCGTCTTCCATGGCGACGTCGTCGAAATGTGGCAGCGCGGAATTTTCGCAATCACCCGCTTGCCCGAGTTTGCCTTCGGCATGGTTTTGGCACTGTGGTGGGATCGCGATCCGAGTCGCGGAAACGCGACCATGAGGCGGCCTGCGGTTCGCGTCGCGGCGGCCGTCACGTACGCAGCGGGCTTTCTCTGCTCGTTCACGTTGACCGGGATGATCGTCGCGCCCACGATGCTCGGCATCGGCGCGATCGTGTTGCTGTACCCGCTCGTGGCGTGGCGGGCGACAGGCCGCGGCGCGCTCGAATTCGTCGGACGCCATTCGTTCACGATCTACCTTACGCATCAATTCATCATCGCGATGCTCGTGCGTCCCGAATTGACGCCGCTCGAAATTGCGGCCGCCATTTTGCTCGCACTCCTCGGCACGGCTGCCGCAACGTACGTTTTAGAATACGGAACGACCGCGGTCGAAACGGCTTTGGACCGGCTGAAAGCGCGCCGCGGTCGCACCTTTGCGCGTCTCGCGCTCGGCGGCGGCGCGCTCGCCGTCATCGGCCTGCCGCTCGCAGCGGAGCTGCTGCTGCGTTCGTTCGCTCCGCAGGATCTCTCCCGGCCGCGCGAACGCATTGCGCTCGAAGCGGACCCTGCGTTCGGCTGGCGTTTCATTCCTTCGCGCACGATCGTTTTGCCCGGCCGCGTGGCGTATCGGCTCACCTCGAACGCCGATGGTTTCCCGGGTCCGGACCTCGCGCCGCAAGAGTCCAAGGTTGCACTCCGGGTGCTCGTCGTCGGCGATGGAATCAGTAGTGCGGGCGTCGATACCGAGGTGTCGTGGCCACAGCTTTTACGGCACGAACTCACTCGCATGCACCGCAGGGCCGACGTCGCAGATTTCGCCGTGAGCGGCTATGGCCCCAACCAAGAGGCGCCGGTGGCGCGCTCGTATACGCGGCGCTACCGGCCCGCCGTCGTGCTCGTCCAAGTCTACCCCGACGACGTGCGAAACGTTTTGACGGACACGCCGGCGCTGCGCAGAGAGATCGGTCTCGACCGGCCGCCGGCCGACGACCCGCAGTCGGTCCTCGCGCTGGAACGCTTGCGCGGTGTCTTGCCGGCGCATCTCATCAAACCCTTAGGCGACTGGCGCCATCATCGCCCGCCGGGCGACGGCTATCGTCTGGGCGCCTTTGCCTATCTCGAGCGCGGCCACGCTGCTTGGGACGGCCCTGCCGTACGCGCGTCGACCGAACGCTACCGCGACATCGCGCGAGCAGCGCGGACGGTCGGCGCGCGCACCATTCTCGTCTTCGTTCCGGCGCCCGCACAAGTCTGCGACCGGGACACGCTCGCGTACTATCCGCAAGGCGTCACGCTTGCCGACACGTCGCTCTACGATATCGATCTCCCGAATCGGCGCGCGGCGCAAATTGCGGCCGCCGCGCGCCTAACGCTTTGGGACCTGACGCCGGCATTGCGCAGCGGCGCAGCATGTCCGTACGCGCGCTTCGATCCGTACCTTCGCCCCGAGGCCCATCGTACGATAGCGGCAGTGATCGCGCGACGCTTACTTACGATTGCCGCTTCGCGCCCTGCGCTGCAGGCTGGGAACAGATCGTCGATGTCGCCTCAGGTAGCCGCCAGGTAGCAGCCGCCGTTGCTTGAGGCTCCGGCAGGCGCCGGCACGATGTGCGGACGAGTGAGCGCTCGTGAAGACGGCCCGGATAGTCGCGCCTTTCCCAAACGCACTGGCGAGCGAACTCCTGGAGCGAGCGCGAGCGCTCGTCGGCTCCGAGCGGCGCCTGCTCGGGATCGCGGGGCCGCCGGGTTCGGGCAAGACGACGCTCGCGAACCAGATCGTTCGCGAAATCGGGCCTGCCGCAGCCTACGTGCCGATGGACGGTTTCCATCTGGCGAACCGGGAGCTCGTGCGGCTGGGGCTTGCGGCTCGCAAAGGCAGCCCGCCGTCGTTCGATTCGGCCGGATTCGCGAACGCGCTCGCTCGCCTGGCCAGACGTACGGAGACCGTGTATTTACCGGCTTTCGCACACGGCGGAATCAACGAAGCGATTGCGGGTGCCATCCCGCTGCCAGCCGACATTTCGCTCGTCGTCGTAGAGGGCAACTACCTGCTCCTGGACGAGGCCTTTTGGGCCGCGGCACGCGCCGTGCTGAGCGAAGTCTGGTACTTGGACGTCGCTTCCGACGTTTGCCGCGAACGCCTCGTCAGACGCCATATCGCAACGGGGCGCAGCGCGGAAGACGCCGTCGCTTGGGTCGAGCAGAACGACCTTCCGAACCTGCGTCTCATCGAGTCGACGCGGCTCCGCGCCGATCTCCTCATCGACGGCGCTCTGCTGGGCTAAATGGAGGGCGCTCGTCCGCCGCCAAAGAGACCCGCGGTGCGCATCGATAAGTATCTCAAGATCAGCCGGCTCGCCAAGCGCCGCAGCGAGGCGCACGAGGCGCTCGTCAACGGGCGGATCATGGGCGGTGGTCAGCCCCTCAAGCCGGGCTACGACGTCAAGGTCGGGGACGTTCTCGAACTCCACTATTCGCGCAAATATCTAACGGTTCGCTTGCTGCACGTTCCCGAGCGCGTCACGCCGGCGCTGCGGGATATCGTCATGTACGAAGTCCTCGCCGAACGGCGCGACGAACCGGCAGACTGGCTGCGCTAACACCTTGGCACCATCGACGCTTTCCGGCGACGCCAAAGATGCGTTGGCGCGAACGAAAGTCGAAGCATCGCATTGCCGCGCGGCCTTGCGCAACGGCCTTCTCCTGTACGGCGTCGATCGGGTGCGGCGACGCTTCAGGACGCAGCGCCCGGCCCTGGCGCGCCTCGCGTGGTCCCTGCTCGACGATCGAAAACAGCGGCCCATCCGCAAGATCCCGGGCACGCGCCTGCACCGCGTCGCGACCTACGAGATCGACGTTCCGCCGCCGGAGACGATTGCGAGGACGAGCGCCCGGTGCGACCGGCGGATGGAACTGCGCGGCGCGTTTCTCGCCTGCGGTTCGCTCGCGATGCCGGCCCACGGCTACCACTTGGAGTTCGTGCCGCCCGACGAAGCTGCGGCAGAGCGCCTAGCGAGCGTGCTACGCGCGGAAGGTTTAGCACCGAAGCTCGCGCGACGCAAAGCTCGTACGGTCGTTTATTTCAAGAACATCGAAGCGATCGCGCAAGTTCTCGCGAGCATCGGCGCCTCGCAGGCGATGTTGCACGTCGAGGACGTACGCGCATACAAAGAGACCAAGAATCGCATTCGCCGTCTGGTGAATACGGAGGCGGCGAACGTCGACCGCGCGACGCGCGCCGCCGCCGCGCAGCGCGAAGCGATCGGTTTAATCGCCGATGCCCGCGGCCTCCGAACGTTATCGGCTCCGCTGCGCGAAGCGGCCGAATTGCGACTCGCGCATCCGACCGACACGCTCGCCGAACTCGGCCGGCGCTGCAACCCCGCCGTCATGAAGTCGACCCTCAACGGCCGTATCGCCGCGCTCGTGCGTATGGCGCGGGGGCTCGCACCGGAGCCGGCTAGCGAACGCTAAACCGTGGCGGAATCGGGACCCTAACTCCGGGGCTCGGTCCGCATTGAAAGAGGGGCGCAGGAGAATCATCGGGTATCCCGATGAGCCGCCGCGCGGGCCCGGCCGGCCTGTTTTTGCCATGAGGAGCGTTATGCGTATCGGAATCAATGGATTCGGCCGGATCGGCCGCAACTTTACGAAGGCTCTGATCGAGCGGCATCCGGGCGTCGAGATCGCGGCAGTCAACGATCTTACGAGCCCGGCCGAGTGCGCTCACCTCTTTAAATACGATTCGAATTACGGCACTTTTGCGGGTGACGTCACGGCGAGCGCCGAGGGCATAACGATCGACGGCAAGGCGCTTAAAGTCTTCGCCGAACGCGACCCGGCGAAGATTCCTTGGAAAGATCACGGCATCGACGTCGTGATCGAGTCGACGGGGCTCTTTACTGATGCCGCCAGAGCGCGCGCGCACATCGACGGCGGCGGCGCGAAAAAAGTCATCATCTCGGCGCCGGCTAAAGGGGAAGACATCACGCTCGTGCTCGGCGTGAACCATTCGGCATACGATCCGGAAAAGCACCACGTTATCTCGAATGCATCGTGTACGACGAATTGTCTCGCGACCGCGGTCAAGCCGATCGTCGATAATCTCGGTTGGGTCAAGGGTTTCATGACGACCGTGCACTCGTACACGAACGACCAAAATATCCTCGACGCCCCGCACAAGGACTTGCGTCGCGCACGTAACGCCGCAACCAATATCGTGCCCACGTCGACCGGTGCCGCAAAGGCGCTCTATCTAACGATTCCGGAGATCGAAGGTACCTTCGACGGCTTTGCCTTACGCGTGCCCACACCGACCGTATCGATGATTTACCTCGTCGCACAAGTCAAGCGAGAAACGACGAAGGACGAACTCAACACGATTCTGCGCGGCGCGTCGACGGGGGCGCTCAAAGACATCGTCGGCTATTGCGAAAGCGAGCTGGTCTCTTCGGATTTCAAGAAGTCTTCGTACAGTTCGATCATCGATTCGAAGTTGAACAATGCGAACGGCGATCTCATTCAACTTGCCGCCTGGTACGACAACGAGTGGGGTTACTCGTGCCGCCTGGCGGACGTGACGCAGATGGTTCTCTCGAAGCTCCCTACCGCTGTCTAGCGGCGCGACATGAAGTTTAGAACGTTGCGCGATCTCGCGGTACGCGGGCGGCGCGTCGTCGTGCGCGAGGATCTCAATGTTCCGATGAAAGACGGCGTCGTCGGGGACGAAACCCGGATCGTGGCGGCCTGCGAAACGTTGCGTTACCTGCACGAAGGTGGCGCGCGCACGATCGTTTTGTCTCACCTGGGGCGGCCGGACGGGAAGGTCGTGCCCGCACTTTCATTGCGCCCGGTCGCCGGTGCCCTCGCGCAGCGTCTGGGAACGAACGTACGCTTCGCCGACGACTGTGTCGGCAAGGTTGCGGATGCGGCAGTCGCGGAGCTGCAAGACGGCGATATCGTGCTGCTCGAAAACGTTCGCTTTCACGCTGAAGAGGAAGCGAACGCTCCGAAGTTTGCGCAGCAACTCGCCGCACTCGGCGACCTCTACGTCAACGATGCATTCGGGACGGCGCATCGCGCGCACGCATCGACGGAAGGCATAGCTCGCTATTTGCCCGCGGTCGCGGGCTTGCTCATGGAAGCCGAACTCTCGGCGCTCGCGCGCTTAACGCAAAATCCTACGCCGCCCTTCGTCTGCGCGATCGGCGGTGCGAAGGTAAAAGATAAAGTCGGCGTGTTCACCAATCTTATCGAGCGCGTCGATGCGTTCGTCATCGGCGGCGGTATGGCGAATACGTTTCTCGCGGCGCAAGACTTTAACGTCGGCAAGAGTCTGCGCGACTGGGACCTCGGCCCCGCGCGCCGCATTCTCGAACTGGCGCTCGAGAAAAACGTGCGCTTCCATTTGCCGACCGACGCCGTCGTGTCGACCGCCTTCGACGCGGACGCAGCTGCGAAAACCGTCCCGCTCTCCGACATCGAAGACGAGATGATCCTGGACATCGGGCCGGAAACGGCTGCGACCTATGCCAAGGTCCTGCGCGCCGCAAAGACGATCGTCTTCAACGGGCCGATGGGCGTCTATGAAAAACCGGCGTATCAGAACGGAACGCGCGCCATCGGCGAAGCGATTGCGGATGCGACCAGGCACGGCGCGACGAGCGTCGTCGGCGGCGGGGACGCCGCAGCCGCCGCTGCCCAGCTCGGGTTTGCAGATGCGCTGACGCACGTCTCGACGGGCGGCGGCGCGACGCTCGAATACCTCGAAGGCAAAACGTTGCCGGGCGTCGCGGCGCTCGAGCGAGCGGCGTCAGAGCAGAACGCGACGGCATGATCTTACGGCGCCCGCTCATCGCGGGAAATTGGAAAATGAATAAGACGATCGCCGAAGCACGAGCATTCGTAGGCGCGCTCTCGGCAAGGTCGTTACCGGCAGGTGTCGACGTCGTCATCGCGCCGGCGTTTACCGCGCTCGCGGCGGTAAGCGACACACTCGGGCAGCCGTCCGTAGCGCTCGGCGCGCAGAACATGCACGAGCGCGAATACGGCTCTTTCACGGGTGAAATTTCCGCAACGATGCTCCGGGAAATCGGGGTCAGCTACGTTATCCTCGGGCACTCAGAACGGCGCGCGTACAACGGCGAGACGGACGACGCGATCAATCGCAAAGTCCGGGCCGCACTCGATCACGCGTTGACGCCGATCGTAGCCGTCGGGGAGACGGGCGCGGAGCACGAGGACGGTTTAACGGTCGCGGTCGTGACGGCTCAGACGCGCATCGCGTTCGCAAACGTTTCCGAGGCGGATGTGGCACGCTGCGTCGTCGCATACGAACCGATCTGGGCCATCGGCTCGGGGCTCAGCGATACGCCCGCTAGCGCAAATAACGTCATTGGCGAGATCCGCGGCTCGGTCGCCGGTCTCGCTGGAGCGCGCCTCATCTACGGGGGCAGCATGAAGCCGGATAACGCCGCGGCGTTCATGGCAGAACCGGAAATCGACGGCGGGCTCATCGGCGGCGCGAGTTTGGATCCGGCAGCGTTTGCGGCGATCGTCGAATGCGCGCGCCTGCGAGTCGCGGTATGACGTCGCGGGCACGGACCGGACCGCTCGTTCTCGCCATCCTCGACGGTTGGGGTTACCGCGCCGACCCGTACGGCAACGCGATCGCGAATGCGACGCTGCCGAACTGGACGCGGCTGCTCGCAACGTACCCGCACACGCTGCTCGAAGCGAGCGGCGAAGCCGTGGGGCTTCCCAAAGGCGTGATGGGTAATAGCGAGGTCGGCCACATTAATATCGGCAGCGGGCGCGTCGTACCGCAGGGCGTGGTCGTGATCAACGACGCCCTCGCGGACGGGAGCTTTGCGACCAACGCGACGTTCTTAGCCGCGCTCGCACACGCGAAGGAGAGCGGCGGGCGGCTGCATTTGATGGGGCTTCTCTCCGACGGCAGCGTCCACAGTTCGATCGCTCACCTCCTGGCTTTGATCGATGCCGCGGCGCCGCAGGTGCCGCTCGCGGTGCATATTTTCGCAGATGGACGTGACGTACCGCCTTCGTCGCTGCAGCGTTACCTCGACGTGTTGGAAGCGCGCCTGCAGAAGTCGGGCTGTGCGGGCGCAATCGCGACGCTCTCGGGCCGCTTTTACGCGATGGATCGCGATAAGCGCTGGGACCGGGTCGAGAAGGCGTACCGGGCGCTCGCGTCGTCCCAGGCGCAATACGCCGCCCCCACTGCAAGCGAAGCCCTCGCGGTGGCGTACGCCCGCGGCGAAACGGACGAATTCATCATCCCGACGATCGTCGGCGAACCGCGTCCGGTGAACGACGGCGATGCCGTTATCTTCTTCAACTTCCGGCCCGACCGCGCGCGCGAACTAACGCTCGCATTCACGCAACCGAACTTCGCCGAATTTGCGGTTACGAACTACGAACGTCTTTACTTCGCCACGATGACCAAGTACGAAGAAGACATGCCCAACCCCGTCCTCTTCGGTCCGCGGCCGCAAGCCGATACGTTCGGTGAAATCGTCGCGCACGCGGGATTACCTCAGTTACGGCTCGCAGAAACGGAGAAATACGCGCACGTCACCTATTTCTTCAACGGCGGCCGGGAAACGGTCTTTGCAGCTGAAGATCGCGTGCTCGTGCCGTCGGACCGCAGCGTGCCGACCTACGACCTTGCCCCGCAAATGCGAGCGGTCGAAATTACGGCGGCAGCCGTTACGGATGTCGCCGCCCGCAAGCACGACGTCATCATCATGAACTACGCGAACGCCGACATGGTCGGTCACACGGGCGTGATGGCGGCGACGATCGCGAGCCTGCAAACACTAGACGCCGAACTCGGCCGGCTCGAGCGGGCGGTGCTCGAAGCGGACGGCGTGCTCGCGATCACCGCCGACCATGGCAACGCCGAAGAGAAGCTGGATGCCGAAGGCCGGCCGCTGACGGCGCACACGACGAACCCCGTGCCCTTCGTACTCGTCTCGCGCGACCCGTTACTCGGTACCCTCGCCGGCGGCGAACTCGGCGATGTCGCGCCGACGCTCCTGCCGCTGCTCGGCCTCGAGGTTCCCGCTGCTATGAGCGGTCGCAACCTGCTCGCGCGGACGGCCGCGCGCTCGGAGGCGGCCCATTAACGCCGCAAAGCTTGCGGCGGCGGCGAAGCGGTTGCAGCGTCGCGCCGGCGGCCCGCTCGACGCAGCGATCGTTCTGGGAAGCGGACTTTCCGAAGGCGTACGGACCCGCATCGTCGGCGTCGAAGTACCGTACGCAAAGCTGCATGCGCCGCTTACGACCGTCGCCGGACATCCCGGTTTCGCCTACGCGGGAGCGTGGGCCGGCAAGCGCGTCGCGGCCTTCGCCGGACGCGCGCACCTCTACGAGGGATATAGCGCCCGCGAGGTCGTGTATTTCGTCCGGCTTGCGGTTGCGAGCGGTGCGAAGGCGCTCGTCCTAACGAACGCGGCCGGCGGTTTGAACGCGCACTACGCGCGCGGCGACGTCATGCTCGTGACGGATCATCTCAATCTCACGGGCGCGACGCCCATCGATCCGGCGCACGGTGACCCGTTCGTAAATATGGTCGACGCGTACTCGCCTCGCTTGCGCTCCCTTGCCCGGGAAGGCTCGGGCGCGACTCGCATGCACGAAGGCGTCTATGCCGGCGTGCGCGGCCCGCAATACGAGACTGCCGCAGAGTCGGAAGCGCTGCGACGCCTCGGAGCGGATGCCGTCGGCATGTCGACGGTCCTCGAAACGATCGCGGCGCGAGCGCTCGGCGTAGAAGTGCTCGGCATTTCGCTCATCACCAACGCCATCGGCCCGCAGACGGACGTTTCGCATGCCGAGGTGCTGGCCGCCTCGCAAGCTGGAGCCGAACGCGTCGCGGCCATCGTCGAAGGTGTACTCGCCGCGCTATAGCGGGAGTTGCCCTAACTTCCTTCAGTACCGAAGCGTCTGGCCGCGACCGCGCGCCGCGGACTTCGCGCGCGACGAGGGCTCGTCACCAACTACCGCAGGTTTTCTCGTTCTCTCGAAAAAGGCCGCTGCATGGCTGCCTTTGGCGTGTCGTACTCGTTCGTTTGCGAGCGTGAGTGACTACCGGTAATGCCTCCGGCGGCGCGCTCGAGACCGCGCGGCCGCGCGCCGCAACGCCGAGCGAGCGGACGCCGGAGGCGAACGCGATCGTCGTCGAGGCAGCCGGTCTCGGCGTCGATTACGGCAGCGGGCAAGAGCGGACGGTCGCTTTAACCGGGGTCGATCTCTCGATCCGCCGCGGCGAATTCGTGTCCCTCATCGGACCGTCCGGTTGCGGTAAGACGACGCTCTTGCGCGCGATCGCGGACCTCGAACGGCCGTCGCGCGGAACGTTGATAGTCAACGGGATGACTCCGCAGCAGGCGCGCTTGAAGCGGGCCTACGGCTACGTCTTCCAAGCGCCCGCCCTCTATCCGTGGCGCAACGTCGAGCGCAACGTCATGTTGCCGCTTGAGATTATGGGGCTGCCGGTTTCGCAGCGGCGCGAGCGCGCGCGGCGCAACCTCGAGCTCGTGGGGCTCGGCAATTTCGGCGGCCGCTTTCCCTGGCAGCTCTCCGGCGGCATGCAGCAGCGCGTCTCGATCGCCCGCGCGCTGAGCTTCGAACCGGCGTTACTGCTGATGGACGAACCTTTCGGCGCGCTCGACGAAATAACGCGCGACGGCCTGGGCGTGCACCTGCTCGATCTGTGGCGCCGGACCGGCATGAGCGTCGTATTCGTCACGCATTCAATTCCGGAAGCGGTCTATCTCTCGACCCGCATCGTCGTCATGTCGCCACGGCCCGGACGCATCGTAGAGGTCGTCGACGACGATCTGCCCCCGGAGCGCCCGCTCGAGATCCGCGATACGCCGGATTTTCTTCGTATTGCCGGGCGCGTGCGCGAAACGCTGCGCGCGAGCCGCAGCTATGATTGAGCCGGGATCGCAACGCGCGTTCGTACGCGAGCGCGTCCGCGCGACGCTCCCCGTACTCAGCGTGGCCGGCATCATCGCCGCCGCGTGGTACGTCGTGGCGCTCGCTGTGAATTTCCGCCAAGCGCAAGCACTCGCGAGTGACGGCGCGCGCTGGCCGGACATCCTGCTCGGTACCATGTCGCTCGAGCGCCCGTTACTTCCGGTCCCGCATCAAATCGCGGGGACGCTCATCACGAACGTGGTCGGCTTTCCTGCGACGTCGCCGCACAGCTTACTCTTTCACGCGGGCGTTACGGCCGTCACGGCGGCCACGGGTTTCGGGCTCGCGCTCGCGCTCGGTCTCATGCTGGCAGCGGGCATCGTGTACGCACGCACGCTCGACCGAACGCTGATGCCGTGGATCATCGCGAGTCAAACCGTGCCGGTGCTCGCAATCGCGCCGATGATCGTCGTCGTGCTCGGTAACGCCGGGTTGACCGGCGTGCTACCGAAGGCGCTGATCGCGGCGTGGTTGAGTTTCTTTCCGATCACGACCGCCATGGTGACCGGTTTGCGCTCGCCGGAACGGATGCACCTCGACTTGATGCGAACCTACAATGCGAGCGCCTGGGACGTATTTGCGAAGTTACGCTGGCCCGCGTCGATGGGTTTCTTATTTACGGGTCTGAAGATCGCAGCGACGCTCGCGCTCGTCGGCGCGATCGTCGCCGAACTGCCCACGGGCGCACAGGCCGGCCTCGGGGCGCGCTTACTCGCGGGCTCCTATTACGGGCAAACGTTGCAAATTTGGGCTGCGCTCGTCATGGCGGGTCTACTGACCGTGCTCGCGCTCGCGTTGACCGGGTCGCTGCAAGCACTCGTCGTTCGGCGCCGCGGAGGGCGCTTTTGAGCGCGGCTGGGCTGCTGCTGGCATCGTGCGCGCTCGGTTGGGCCGGACTCGTGCGGCTCTCGCAGGGCAGTACGCGACCGTTCCGTCTTGCGACGCCGCTCTTTTTCGGACTTCTTCTTCTGTGGTGCTGGGAGATCGTCTGCCGCGGCTATCATGTGCCGCGCGTTTTATTACCGGCGCCGAGTGCCATCGGCGCTGCTTTTGCGACGCATCTGCCGCTCTTGGGCGCAGATTTCAGGCAGACCGTCATCCGCGCGGTCCTTCCCGGCTATGCTCTCGGGTGCGCGAGCGGGTTCCTGGTCGCACTCGCGCTCGATCGCTCGCACTTTCTACAACGCGGCGCGCTGCCGCTCGCGGGACTGCTTGGAGCGATGCCGATCGTCGGAATCGCTCCCATCATGGTGATGTGGTTCGGTTTCGATTGGCCTTCGAAAGCAGCCGTTGCAGCCGTCATGACGTTCTTTCCGATGCTCGTCAACACGCTCGCGGGACTTAGCGTCGCGGACGCGATGGAACGCGATCTCATGCGTTCCTACGGTGCCGGCTACGGGCAAACGCTGCTCGCGCTGCGCTTGCCCGCCGCGTTACCGTTCATCTTCAACGCGCTCAAATTAAACTTTACGCTGGCGCTTATCGGCGCCATCGTCGCGGAGTTCTTCGGCACGCCGATCGTCGGCATGGGTTTTCGGATTTCTACCGAGGCAGCGCGCCTGGATCTCGATATCGTGTGGGCGGAGATCGCGCTTGCGGCGCTAACGGGCTCCGCGTGCTTTGCGGCGCTCGCGTGGCTCGAAAGGCGTGTGCTCTTTTGGCATCCCTCGTACCAGCGTGTCGCGCTCGCTAACACATAAGGAGTTCCACCTATGCCGCTCTCCCGCGTAACGACGTGCCTGATGTTCGCGCTATGCGGATTCGCAAGTGCGACGGGTTCGGCCCGAGCCGCCGATCGACTGACGCTGCAGCTGAAGTGGGTCGCGCAAGCCCAGTTTGCCGGCTATTACGTCGCGCAAGCCAAAGGCTACTATAAGGCCGCCGGGCTCGACGTGACGATTAAGCCCGGAGGTCCGGACATCAATCCTTCGCAAGTCATGGCCGGTGGCGGCGCAGACGTCGATATTGACTGGATGCCGTCCGCACTCGCAGCGCGCGAAAAGGGCGTCCCGCTCGTCAACATCGCGCAGGTGTATCAAAAGTCCGGCTTAGAGTTGACATGCCGAAAAGACAGCGGCGTCAAGTCGCCGGCCGATTTCAAGGGCAAAACGTTGGGCGTCTGGTTCGCCGGTAACGAATATCCGTTCTTGGCCTGGATGAGTCGCTTAAACTATAAAACGACCGGCGGCGCGGACGGCGTAAGCGTGCTCAAACAAGGCTTCAACGTCGATCCGCTCTTGCAGAAGCAAGCTGCGTGTATCTCGACCATGACGTATAACGAATACTGGCAGCTGATCGAGGGCGGTATGCAACCGGATCAACTCGTCGTTTTCAAATACGAAGATCAGGGCGTGGCAACGCTCGAGGACGGGCTGTATACGACCGAAGCGAAACTGAAAAATCCGGCCGACGTTTCCAAGTTGGCACGCTTCCTAAAGGCGTCGATGCAAGGTTGGCAGTACGCGATCGCGCACCAGGACGAAGCAGTAACGATCGTGCTCGCGAGCGATACGGCCGGCGCGCAGACGGCAGCCCATCAAAAGCGCATGCTCTCGGAGGTTGCAAAACTCGTTACAAACGGCAGTCGCGGGCTCGGCTACCTCGACGACGCGGCGGCGAACAGGACGGTTCGCGTCCTGCTGAGCGGCAGCAGCGAGCCCGTGATCACGAAGAAGCCCGTCGGCGCGTGGACGCACGCGGTGTGGGATAAGGCAGGCATCCGTCAAGCTGGAATATCGCGCCCTCGTCCGATCGCCCGCTCGTTATAACGCCGGTTACGCGACGAGCCCGCGGTCGGCCACTCGCGGGCGGGAACAACTCTTATATTTCGACCATCGTGCCGTAGGTTTCGGGCCGGCGGTCACGATAGAATTGCCACGTATTTCGAACCTCTTCGATCACGCGGCGATCCATCTGCGCGATCACGACCTCGTCCCGATCGCGGCTCCCGATCGCGACGAATTGACCGCGCGGATCGACGAGATACGACTGACCGTAAAATTCGCCCATGTTCCACGGCGTCTCGAAGCCGACGCGATTGATCGCGCCCACGTAGTAGCCGTTGGCGACCGCGTGCGCCGGCTGTTCGAGCTTCCAAAGATACTCGGAAAGGCCGGCGACCGTTGCCGAGGGATTAAAAACGATTTCGGCACCGTGCAAGCCGAGCACGCGCGCACCTTCCGGGAAATGCCGGTCGTAGCAGATGTAAACACCGATGCGCGCGTATTTCGTCGCGAACGTCTCGTAGCCGGCGTTGCCGGGTTTAAAGTAATATTTTTCCCAAAAACCGCAACCCGCCGGCCCTGCCGCAACCTGCGGCAGGTGATGTTTACGATACGTGCCGAGCACGCTGCCGTCGGCATCGATGACGACCGCGGTATTGTAATACACGCCTGCGATCGTCCGCTCGTAGAGCGGCACGATAAGCGCGATGTCGAGTTCGCGCGCGAGGTCGCACATCAGGCGCGTCGTCGACCCGTCAGGTACGTGTTCCGTCGCCTCGTACCATTTCGGGTTTTGTTCCGTGCAGAAATAGGGGCCATAGAAGAGTTCCTGCAGGCAGACGATCTGCGCGCCGCGTTTCCCCGCGTCGCGGATCATGCGCACGTGTTTCTCGGTAGCGACCCGCTTATGCGTCTCGACGGGTTCGCTACCGTCCGTATCGTGATGCGCCTGGACGAGGCCGATGGTAATGATATCGCTCACCGTGAACTCCTTACAGCGCAACGGGATAGAACGGGGCGGATTTTTGATGTAGGCCGCGTCCGGTCTCGCCCACGTAGGCGTCGCCGGCGACGAGAGTGCGACCGCGAGACAAAACGTAGCGGGGCCGGCCGCGCACCGTCATGCCTTCGAAGATATTATTATCGACGTTCATGTGATGCGTCGCTGACGAGATCGTGCGCGAAGCGAGCGGATCCCAGATGACGATATCGGCATCGCTGCCGACCGCGATCGTCCCCTTGCGTGGAAAGAGTCCGAACAGTTTCGCCGGATTCGTCGATGCCAGAGCGACGAATTGATTGAGTCCGAGCACGCCCGCGTTGACGCCGTAATGAAACAGGATCGATACCCGGTCTTCGATCGTCGGCGCACCGTTGGGAATCTTCGAGAAATCGTTGCGCCCGAGTTCCTTTTGGCCGCAGTTGTTGAAAGAGCAGTGATCGGACCCGAACGCGTGCAGCTCCGAATTTTTCAGCTTCCCAAGGAGCACGTTCTGATTCCACTTCGCGCGCAGTGGCGGCGACATAACGTAATTCGCGCCTGCGAAATCCGGCCGCTCGTAGTCGGTTTCGTCGCAGACGAGATACTGTGGACACGTCTCGCCGTAAATCGGCAGTCCGCGCTTGCGTCCGTCGCTGATCGCATCCGCGGCCATGGCGCTCGAAACGTGCACGACGTAGAGCGGCGCCCGCGCGACTTCCGCGAGTCGAATGGCGCGCGACGTGGCCTCACTTTCGAGTTCGACCGGACGCGTCGCTGCGTGATACTTCGGCTCGGTGCGCCCGTTTGCAAGCGCTTCGGCGACGGTGACTTCGATGACGTCGCCGTTCTCCGCGTGAACTTGGACGAGGCCGCCGAAGCGTGCCGCCGCGCGCATGACCTTGAAGATCGTTTCGTCATCGACTTGCAGCACGTGTTTGTACGCCATAAACACTTTGAACGAGTTGACGCCTTCGCGCTCGATCATCTGTGGGATCTCTTCGATCGTCTCCGGGCGCCCGTCGGCAATCGTGAGGTGGAAGGCGTAGTCGATCGACGCTTTACCGTCGGCCTTCGCATGCCACCGCTTGAGCGCGTTCGCGAGCGAATCGCCTTTTTGATGCAGGGCGAAATCAACGATGGTCGTCGTGCCGCCGAGCGCCGCGGCGGCGGTGCCGGAGGCGAAATCGTCGGCCGTCACCGTGCCGCCGAACGGCATATCCAAATGCGTGTGCGGGTCGATCAGGCCGGGAAAGACGTACGCTCCCTGCGCGTCCAAGGTCGCATGACCGTCCGCTTTGATATCGCGAGCGATCCCCGCGACCAGGCCGTCTTCGATGAAGATATCTGCCCGAGCATTATCGGTCGCCGTTACGACCGTGCCGCCCTTTATGACGGTGCCGATAGCCGTTCTCTCCGTGTGAGCGCTCGCGCCCGCATCGACGCGCACCATGGTTATGCACTCTTCGACGGGACAAACCATCTTGCACAAATTGCAGCCGACGCAGTGTTCTTCGTCGACGACGAGTTGCGCGCTACCGCTCGCGTCGACCAAGCGGTCGATACATTGGTGCGCCGCGTCTTCACAGGCGATGTAACAGCGGTTGCAACTTATGCACGTCGCGGGATCGATGCGCGCAATGACTTTGTAGTCGAGGTTGAGATCGTTCCAGTCGACGAAGCGCGGCACGGACTTTCCGATGAGCTCGCGCACGGAGGCGAGTCCGCGATCGTCGAGGTACGTATTGAGCCCGTCGATCAGATCGGTAACGATGCGGAAGCCGTGATGCATCACGGCCGTGCACACTTGCACGCTGCTCGAACCCATCAACATGAATTCAACCGCGTCGCGCCACGTTGATATGCCGCCGATGCCCGAGAGCGGGATGCCGACGCGCGGGTCGCGCGCACACTCGCCGACCATATTCAGTGCGATCGATTTGACCGCCGGGCCGCAGAAGCCGCCATGCGACGACTTGCCGTCGACATGCGGTATCGGAAACCACGTATCGAGATCGATGCCCATCAAACTATTGATCGTATTGATGAGCGAGACGGCGTCCGCGCCGCCGCGTTGCGCCGCGCGCGCGGTGTAGCGGATATCGGTGACGTTGGGCGTTAGTTTCACGATGACGGGCACCCGAGCGACTTCTTTGACCCAGCGCGTGGTCGCTTCGACGAGCTCGGGATCTTGGCCGACAGCCGACCCCATCCCCCGCTCCGACATCCCGTGCGGACACCCGAAATTCAACTCGAAGCCGTCGACCGCGACGCTTTGCACGGCATCGACGAGCGCGTGCCAACTCTCGCGCCGGCATTCCGTCATCAGCGAAGCGACGATCGCACGATCGGGATACGCTGCCTTACACTCGGCGATTTCGCGTAGATTATCTTCGAGGGGCCGATCGGTAATGAGCTCGATGTTGTTCATACCGAGCATACGTGCCGGTCCATAATTGAGTCCGGCAAAGCGGGAGGTGACGTTGACTATCGGCTCGCCGAGCGTTTTCCAAACCGCGCCGCCCCAGCCGGCCGCAAAGGCGCGCTTCACTTGGTAGCCGGAATTCGTCGGCGGCGCCGATGCAAGCCAAAACGGATTCGGCGAGCGAATGCCCGCAACGTCGACGGAGAGGTCGGCCATTACGCGACGGCCTCCCGCCGCAGAAAAGCATCGATGCTGCGAGCCGCCGTCTTGCCGCGCTGCGCCGCTTCGACGACCATCGCATCGCTTTCGCCCGCCCGGAACATGCAGTCCCCCGCGGCGAAAATGCCGCGCGCGCTCGTCTGCATCTCGCTATCGACGACGGCGATGCCACGTTCGTGGACGACTCCGAACGCATCCAGCAGCGCGGCTAATTTCGTCTGCCCGATCGCGCGGATGACGGTGTCGACCGGCAGCCTGTATTGCGTGCCCGGAAGCGGACGCGCGCTGTCATCCGGCGCCGCTACGACGAGCTCGAGACCCGTTACGCGGCCGTCCCAAGCGACGATCTCCCTCGGCAGCGCATAGTCGCGAAATTCGACGCCCTCGCTGCGCGCAAACGTAATCTCGAACGGGTAGGCGGTCATGCGGGCGGCACCCCGCCGGTAGAAGATCGTAACCGATGTGGCGCCCAAGCGCTTCGCGGTGGTAGCGGCGTCGATTGCCGTATTGCCGCCGCCGATGACGGCTACCGTGGCGCCGATTCCCGGCACGACGCCGTCCCGTTTAGCTCGCCGGATGACGTCGAGCGCATCGAACACGCCCCGCGCGTCCTCGCCCGGAATGCCGAGCGTCGGCACCGCGCCCATTCCGCAAGCAACAACGACGGCATCGTAGGTCGCGCGGAGCTCGGTCGCGAGCGCGCCGTCAACGGCCACGCCGGTTCGAATCTCGACACCGAGACGCTCGACTTCCGTCGCTTCCCACGCGGCGATCGCAGTCGGCAAGCGAAATGGGACGATACCGTACGTATTGAGGCCGCCGGGGGCGGCATCTCGCTCGAAGATGGTGACGGCGTGGCCTTGCCGCGCGAGCTCGCGCGCCGCCGATAAGCCCGCCGGGCCCGCGCCGACGACCGCGACGTGCTTTCCGGTCGCTGCTCCGCGCGCGAAGAGTTGCCGCCCGTCGGCGATGAGCCAGTCCGTCGTGTAGCGTTGCAAGGCGCCGATGCGCACGGGCGACGCATCCGGCGCGTAGACGCACGCGCCCTCGCACAGTTCTTCGGTCGGACAAACGCGAGCGCAGCTCGCGCCCATCGGATTCGCATCCATAATGGTCCGGGCGCTGCCGGCGAGGTCGCCCGAAATAATGCGCCCGATGAAGCGCGGCACGTCGATCGCGGTCGGACACGCCCGCGTACACGGGGCGTCGTAACAGTCGAGGCAGCGGCTCGCTTCGACGATGGCCTCGAGCTTCGAGAGCGGTGCCGCAAGCGGCGGCCCAAGGTTCGGGAGCTGCTCCATCCGCAGAGCTAACGCTCTGCGGTCGCCCGTTCCTCTAGCAGATCGCTCGAACTTCGCCTGCCCGGCAGTCATTCGAATCCGCTCGAGGCCGCCGGATGGTGCGCTCCTGCCCGAAGGGGCCAAGCTACTCGCGAGCAGGGCGCTCGGGGATTTTGACGGCCGGAGCCGCAAACGATCGAACGGGTCCCGACCAAACCTTTTCAGCCGGGAAGAAAACGAAGGCCGTTAACTTTTCCTGCATCGTCGATCGAGAAGATCCAGTATAAGGAGCCCGACGTAAACTTCGCATGGTAGACGTAGGCGATACTTCCCGCGACGCTTTTCTTTTCAACGAACTTAAATTGCTGGGGTTCGCCGAGCGGCCCGTATTGGGCGGCGACCTGTTTCGTCAGCTCGTCCGTCAGCAGCGCGTTCATACGGGCATCGAGTTGCGAGCGGTCGATATTCGCGGTTTGCACCCGGTGCAGCCAATCCGCGGCGCGAGCCGTTACTGCCGGATCGACGCGTGCGTCCGCCGACCCGATGGCGATCGGCTCGGCGGGCGACTGCGGGTTCGGCAACGGCGACTTCGCCATAGACGGAACGGGCGCCGGCGGCGAACTCGATTGCGCGAACGCCAAGCCCGGCTCGACCGCACATGCAGCAACCAGCAGAGAGATCAATATGAGGCGCATGAGCGTACCGTATCTAGCGAGGTCCCGTCTTTTCGAGCGGCTGCTACCATGCGCCTGTCATCAAGAGCGGCGCGAGTGTTCGAAACCAAATCAGAGCGCCAGCGGTACCATAAACGCCCAGGCGTCCGTGATGCGGCCGCCGGCACGCATGCCGACGGCACATGGCGTACCGCCGACGACGAAACACGTCACCACCGCGAAGCCAGCGGTTCGCGTGCCGTACGGCCGCGCAAACGTGCCCGATCCCGACCATATCACGACCGCGCACGTCGAACGCAATAACCTCACGATGCGTATGTCGATGCGCCGGTTGACGCGGCTAATAAACGGTTTTTCAAAGAAGGCTGAGAATCTACAGCATGCGCTCGCGCTCAATTTCATGCGCTACAATTTCTTCCGGAAGCATTCTACGATCAAGACGCCGCCCGCAATTGCGGCGGGACTGACGGATCAGCTTTGGACAGTCCACGACCTCGCGCGCCTGCCCAACCTTATAGAAGGCGTGCGCGAGCCGCAACTCGGCTCTCAAAGATGGGATCGCCGAGCTCGGTTTTCATACTTCCGAAGAAGCTTTCAACAACCGCATTATCCCAGCAATCGCCCTTGCGACTCATGCTCGGAACCAGGCCGTGCATGGCGAGAAGTGCCGTGAACTCTTCGCTCGCGTATTGACTACCAGCCCAGACGGTGTTCGTCTGCGCGATCTGCGTCACGTCGAAAGATCTGGCCAGAACGTTGTTTGCGATCGGCAGGCGCATGAGCGGAATCAGTGGTCTTGCGGAAGCGCCGCGGCCGAATGTCGGCGATTCCCGCCGCCTTCATAAGTCGCCGCACGCGCTTGGCTCCGACACGCTGCCCTTCCGCCGAGAGCTTCGCGTGGATGCGTGGTCGCCCGTATGTGCGCCGGCTTTCTGCACGCACTCGTTCGATCGACGCGCGAATCTGTGCGTCGGTGATCGCCCGTTGACTGAGCGGACGACCGCGCCACTCTATCGGTAATGTCGGATATACGAGGGTGGGTGTATTCTGCTAGATGCTGACCGTTTCATCGCGGCTATTCTACGATAAAAAACCGATTGCGGAACCGCGCCGCTGATCGGGACAGCTTTATGGGAGCGTAAAAGTCCCTGGGAGCTTCATTGCAGGTCGTCCTGTAAGGAGTTGTTTCAAAGACGATGGAGCTTTCACAAAGAAGCTAAAAGCGCAGGCTGCGCGCCTAAATCGCCACCCATGTCAGAGCTGGCGAACGTGGGCGCAGCTCTTCGCTCGCAGGCGCACGCCTGTCATGTCATGGGTTCGCCGCTCTACGGGATATTGCTCGATCGTTTAGCCCGGGGCGAAGACGGTGGCGCCGTGTTTGAGCTTCTTTCAACGCGTCCAGCCAATGAAGACTTGATCGCTGCCGCGACCGTATTACGCTTGATGGCTTCGGTGCACCAACTCGCGCTTGCCAACGTCGCGCCGGTGCTCGCGGCTCACTATCCATCCTATGGCGGCGACGGCGACGCTGCGGAAGCGCGGTTAGCTTTTGTTGAGACGGTTGCGAAGCATAACGATAAAATCAGAAGTGAACCCTCGGCGGGCACCCAAAGTGGACCACTCATGGGCAGTTGAAAGTAGACCACCTCCGAAAAGTAGGGTAGGTCGGGTCTCCGAAGGCGGCGCTGCGAAGAGCGCCGTCCGTGAGACACGTACACGTGGACGAAAAGCAACGAATCATCGACCTGCTGCGGCTTGGCCGTAGCCCCCGGCGGGTCGCCCATGAGGCTGGTCACAGCCGCGTCAC
>JAABUX010000357.1_pt1 | contig 78379 bp, 61 predicted proteins | sample 5561851 | NCBI WGS metagenome assembly JAABUX01 (sample SAMN10711883, study PRJNA513361) | rock metagenome | isolation source: Antarctica rocks | place: Antarctica: Victoria Land, Richard Nunatak red sandstone | collected 2016-01-03
AGGAGCAGTGAAGGAAACGCAAGGCCCGCTCACATTCGAGGATGCCATGCGCCGGGTGATGCAAGTATCCAAAGAGGATATGAAGCGGGGGCCGAAGCCGAAGGCTACCTAACATTCTTGTAGAATATGGCCTAGAGGTCCCCACGACAGCTGTTACCTCTTCTAGAGTCTGAGGGTTGGTACGCCAACTGCCATGGCCCGCCCTCGGGGAGCGCAGGCGAGCCCACTGAAGAGTCGGGCTGAGCTCCCTCCACTGCGGTCGGGATGACAGGTTTTGTGAGCTGGAGAAGCAGCTCCCTCCACTGCGCTGCGGTAGGCTTTTCAGCACCCTCTGAAGCGTTCCGCTCCCACCTGAACACGGTAAGGAGTTCAGCATTTGCTAGCGCTTGCTGCTGATGCGGAGCAGGATGGGAAGCACCAGCGGGATGAGAAGGATGGCACCGAGGATGAGCCAGGAGATTGGCCGACCGAAGTTCATGGTGTAGCCGAAGCCCTCCCGCTTGGGGACCATGAGGGCGCTGTCGGCGGGGTTGTAGTAGATGAGGCCGGCTTTCCAGAAGCGTGCGTCCGTGCTGTTTTGACCGGCGGCGATTATCTGGGGCAATCGAGCCGATCGGTACGCGATATAGCCGAGGATCCCCAGACTGAAGACGCTGCAGCCGATTACGATGAATGGAACGAGGTTGGTTGGATTGTGTGCCAACGGCAGAAGGCTGATCGAGCAAAGCAGGATGGTTACGAACCAGGAGCAGGCGAGGAGAATGGTTCGGGTTGTTCGAACCATGGCAGCGCGGCCTTCGTGCCCAGGAGAAGAGCGGGAGGTGATCTCTCCAAGGAGAGCGATTGCCAGGATGAGGATGGCCGCCAGGATCAGCAGACCGAAGGCGCTTGCGGGGCTGCGATGAGCCCAACCGTTTGGTCGGCCATCGATACCCCAGTGAATGGGGAATCGCTCCGGTATGGTCTGCCAACGGATGGTCAGGAGTGACACAGTGCCTGCCAGTGGCAAAAGTGTGGACAGCAGGCCCAGCCACCAGATGCTCTTTCCTTCCTCCATTGAGGCGTTGAGACTGGCCGTGCGCACGATTGGGCGTAGAGCGTCCTGGGGAGCGAAACGTTGCCGACTCCTCCATAGAGCGAAGATAGCGAGGACCATGAACGCTGGAAGAGATGTCGCGATGTAGAAGACTGCTTGATGCACGGCTTACCTCTGGAGAACGGTGTTCACTTCGCACTCGATGGTGGTTGCAGAGATGCCCTTAAGGCGCATCTCTGCGACCAGGTGGCGGAGGCGCTGTCGAAGGCCGTCGGTCTCACTGTCCGGAAGCGGTGGCGTCGATCCCGGTGCTCGTACGACCGCCCGCTTGCCTTGATTCAACTCAATCCAGCCCTCTTCGGCGAGCTCCCGATAGGCCTCGGCGACGGTGTTGAAGTGAGTTCCTAACTGAGTGGCGAGACTTCGCACGGATGGGAGCGAATCGCCGGGTGCGAGGGTTCCCCGGTCGATGTACAGCCGTATCTGGTCCACGATCTGCCGGTAAATGGGAATGGGGGAATCGGAGGCGATCTGTATGGTTGCTTCTGCCACACGGAAACTGTACACCATTTACGTACAGCTTGAAAGAGCTCATCCCAAGGAGCGTCGGAAGCATCCCGGGGGTTCCCTCCCCAAGTGACGAGAGCCGCGGGCGCTCCCGAAGAGCGGCAGGGCGTGTCCGCGTGTAAAGCCCACTCGCCCCTACGCGGTAGCCGAACTGGTAGTGGGTCAGTTTGACATCCAAAGATAAGATGCTTCGGCGCTGGATGCTGAACGGACCGACACGGAGACGTACGCTTTAGGCCTTCGGGAACAGGATGCAGAGTATTCAGCCGTCCAGCGCTCCCAGTTCCTTAGAGGCAATGCAATACATTTCGTCGCTGGTGCGGAGATTACTACCACCCGAGACTAAAGGATTACGTGCGGGTGACGGTGCGGAGGCTTAGGTCTCGGAGTTGTTGGTCACTGACGGGGGTGGGGGCGTCGACCATGAGGTCGATGGCTTTGGCGGTTTTGGGGAAGGCGATGACCTCGCGGAGGGATTGGGCTCCGGCGAGGATCATGACGATGCGGTCGAGGCCGAGGGCGATGCCGCCGTGCGGGGGGGTGCCGTAGTCGAGCGCGTCGAGGAAGAAGCCGAAGCGGGCTTTGGCTTCTTCGTCCGACATGCCGAGGGAGCGGAATATTTCCTGCTGGACGTCTTTGCGGTGGATGCGGATGGAGCCGGAGCCGAGCTCGGTGCCGTTGAGGACGATGTCGTAGGCGAGGGCGCGGACGGCGCCTTTGTCGGAGACGAGGCGGCCGGAGGTGATGTCGTCCTCGTGGGGGGAGGTGAAGGGGTGGTGTGCCGCCTGCCAGGTCTTGGCATCGTCGTCCCACTCGTACATGGGGAAGTCGGTGACCCAGAGGAATTTGTAATCGTTTGCGGTGCCTGTTCTTTCGAAGAGCTTGTGCTTGTCGGCGAACTTGCGGGCCAGCGCGAGGCGTAGCACTCCGACTTTTTTGTAAATCCAGTGGGGGTCGTGGTTCCACTTTTCGGGGGTGCCGAGCTTGGGCGTGATGACGACCAGCAGATTCCCGGGAGCAAGACGGGGGCCACCACGTTTTTCCGCTGTGATGTGCGGATCACTTCCTTCCATTTCAGACTCGATGGCTGTCGCTAAAGGTGCAAAGTTCTCATTTGTTTTAAGTCTCGCCACGTTGAGAAAGTCCAACCCGCAATCACCAAAGACTTCGCGAATTTCGTCCTGCAGAGCGCGAGTCTGCGTACCGCTCAGCTGGCCTGCGTTCGGAATTTTGATGCCGAGGACCGGGAGTGACTGCTCAATTTTGAGCGTCATGCGGAGCTCCGGGGTGAGGGTGTCGGTGAGGTCGACGAGGGCGGGAAGGCGCATGTCGGGCTTGTCGATGCCGTAACGGCGGATGGCCTCGTCGTAGGTCATCTGGACGAACGGGGAGGAGAGTGTAACGCCAGCGGTTGCAAATGCTGCGGTGAGGAAGCCCTCGACGATGCGGAAGATGGTGGCCTGCTGGGGGAAGGTGGTTTCGAGGTCGATCTGGGTGAACTCGGGCTGGCGGTCGGCGCGGAGGTCTTCGTCGCGGAAGCAGCGGGCGATCTGGAAGTAGCGGTCGAAGCCGGAGATCATGAGGATCTGCTTGAAGATCTGCGGGGACTGCGGGAGGGCGTAGAAGTGGCCGGGGTGGACGCGGGAGGGGACGAGGTAGTCGCGTGCGCCCTCGGGGGTGGAGCGGGTCATGAAGGGGGTTTCGATTTCGAGGAAGTTTTCTCCGACGAGGTAGTTGCGGATAGCCATGGCGACTTCGCTGCGGAGCTTGAAATTGTCTTGCATCTCCTTGCGGCGGAGGTCGAGGTAGCGGTACTTGAGGCGGACCTCCTCGTTGGCGATGGCGTCTTCGGCGGGGGAGAAGGGCGGCGTTTTGGCGTCGTTGAGGAGGAGGAGTTGGTGGCCGAGGACTTCGATGTCTCCGGTGTCCATCTTGGGGTTGTTAAGGCCTTCGCCCCGCTCGCGGACCTTGCCTGTGACGGCGACGACGAACTCGGGACGGGCGGCCTCCGCTTTGAGGTGCGCGGCGGGGGCGTGCTCTTTATCGAGCACGACCTGGGTGATGCCGGAGCGGTCGCGGAGGTCGAGGAAGATGAGGTTGCCGTGGTCGCGGCGGCGATTGACCCAGCCCATGAGGACGACGTCTTCGCCGGCGTCGGCGGGCCGGAGGTCGCCGCACATGTGCGTGCGGGTGAGGGAGCCAAGGAAGTCCAGATGCATGATTGCTTTCTAGTATGAAGGAAAGCGGGGAGGAGAGGGTCGGCGCAGCCCTTCCAAGTCGTTGTTGAAACGGCTAGTGTTTGTGGTAATCAACGTACAACTTTACAAGCTATCCCCAGAAAAGCAGCAGCAGCGGCAAAGGTGCCGGCCACTACTCTGAATGCAACCTTTGCTACCTCTCCCAACTTGTCCCGCTGCTCTCTGGCGTCTGCCTTGAGCCCATCTACATCCTCAACCAGTTTTCCCATTGAGAGTTGCATCGCCATGACAATCTCAAGCGTATAGCTGTAGTCACCCGACGGGAAGGAGACGTTGTGGGAAACTCCTCTGGAGTTATCGGCTTAGGAGGAGCGCGCGCGGGCTTGGGAGACTCAGGCATTGACCTTGCTCAGAGAGGATGACTTTGCTGCTAACCATTCCCAAATGTCAGGTTTCGCACGTCCGAAATAGCCTCTAATCGGCGCAATGAAGAACGTCACGGAATCTGATATGCCCATTCCGTCTGACACCTCTTTGCTGGTAGCCGCGAACGAACTGATCAGCCATTTTCCTGGTTCAAGTTGATGAGAGTCCTCTTTAGGAATTTGGCTTGCACGGCCGCGTCGACTGCTTCTGAGAAAGCACCGAGCGAGATGAGTAGGTACGTAGGCATCAGCCATATGATGCCACATACGCTGTCGCTGGTGATTCGGAGTTGAGACGATCGCCGATCGCGGAGATCGAGTGGTGGGATCAATTGTCTCTTCCTGGTCAGCCCTGGGGGACGGGGAAGGGGTTGCGTTCGTTGAACTGGGCCTGGTGCCAGTACGGGTAGGCGAGGGGTGTGGCGCTGGCGGCGTCTAGTTTGGCCATCTGTTCTTGGGTGAGTTGCCAGCCGGTGGCCCCGAGGTTGGCGCGGAGCTGTTCTTCGTTACGGGCGCCGATGATGAGGGTGGAGACGGTGGGGCGGCGGAGGAGCCAGTTGAGGGCGATCTGGGGGATGGACTTGCCGGTCTCTTTGGCGACCTCGTCGAGCGCGTCGACGACTTGGTAGAGGTACTCGTTGGCGGGCTTGGGACCGGCGTCGACGACCATCTGGGTTTTGAGGCGGCTGGTTTCGGGGAGGGGCTGACCGCGGCGGATCTTGCCGGTGAGGCGACCCCAGCCGAGGGGGCTCCAGACGAGGGCGCCGACGCCTTCCTGGGCGGCGAGCGGCATGAGTTCCCACTCGTAGTCGCGGCCGATGAGCGAGTAGTAGACCTGGTGGCCGACGTACTTGGCCCAGCCGTAGCGCTCGGAGATGGAGAGGGACTTCATGAGGTGCCAGCCGGAGAAGTTGGAGCAGGCGATGTAGCGGACCTTGCCGGAGAGGACGAGGTGGTTGAGGGCCTGGAGGGTCTCTTCGAGGGGGGTGAGGGCGTCGAAGGCGTGGAGGTGGTAGACGTCGATGTAGTCGGTGTTGAGGCGCTGGAGCGAGCCTTCGATGGCCTGGATGATGTGGTAGCGAGAGGAGCCGACGTTGTTGGGGCCGAGGCCGAAGCGGAAGGTGGCCTTGGTGGAGAGGAGGACGTCCTCGCGCTTGAGGTGGGCGATGGCTTTGCCGAGCATGGTCTCACTCGCGCCGTTCGAGTAGACATCGGCGGTGTCGAAGAAGTTGACGCCGGCGTCCATGCACATGTCGACGAGTTTGCGAGCTTCGACGTCGGAGGTTTCGGCCCACGCCTTGAAAAATTCGTTGCCGCTGCCGAAGGTGCCCGCGCCGAAACAGAGTTCCGGGACCTTGAGGCCTGATCTGCCAAGTTGTCTGTATTCCATGTGGGTTGGATGCGGGCGGGTGTTTGCGGATGCGCGGAGGTCTAATCGGCGAATGTTGCTTTGAGGCGGAGGAAGGGCGTTTCGAAGAAGCGGAAGCTGAGCCACGCGAGGAGGACGGTGGAGGCGAAGGCTAGGAGCAGGTAGGCGGGTCCGACGTGGCGGAGGTGCGGCTGGAAGTAGTGGCGTGTGACCCAGAGGTAGAGGATCTGCGGAGGGTAGTGGAGGATGTAGAAGCCGTAGCTCATCTGGCCGAGTTTGCGGAGCCAGGGCAGCTGCATGACGCGGGAGAGGACGGTGCGAGGCTGGATGGCGATGAGGATGACGCCCGCGCAGAAGAGGTCGACGAGCGAGAAGCCGAGGGTGCTCATCCAGGGGGCGGTGGACTCGAGCGAGAGCAGGTGGTGTTGCGTGATGTGCGAGGCGAGTTCGAGCAGGAGGAAGACGACCGCGGTGCTGCCCATGAGCCGGCCGCCTGCCTCTTGGATCCAGAGGCGCTCGGGGCCGCGTAGAGCGAGGGCGAGGAGGCCGCCAAGGAGGAGGGCATCGATACGGAACGGGGTGGCGCGGTAGAGGAGGTCGGCGTGGAGAAGGGTCTGCGGGAGGGTAAAGGCGCAGATAAGGCGCAGGGCAAGGCCGAGGGCGAAGACGGCGGCGCAGAGATTGCGGAGGCGAATGCGGTTGCGGACAGCGAAGACGATCCAGGGCCAGACGAGGTAGAACTGCTCTTCGACACAGAGCGACCAGAAGTGGCTGAAGTAGAGGGCGACGGGGTGGTTGCTGGGGTGGGCGAAGAGCGCGGCGACGTGGGTGGCGTAGAGGTTTTCGACGGCGAGGGCGTGGGGTCCGAGGTAGTCGTGGAGGAAGAGGAAGCGGCTGTAGTTGGCGAGGTAGACGGGGAGGAGAATGAGGCCGGGGTGGAGGATCCAATGGAAGAGCGGGTAGAGGCCGAGGGCGATGAGAAGGACGGTGTAGTAGAGGGGGAAGATGCGGAGGGCGCGGCGGGCGTAGAAGTTGCGGACCCGGTGTGCGGCGTCGCGGGTGTCGTAGAGGATGCCGGTGATGAGGAAGCCGGAGAGGACGAAGAAGAGGTCGACACCGGTCCAGCCCCAGCTGATGTGGATCTTTTCTGTGGGGTAGTGCTGCAAGAAGACGAGGATGACGGCGACGGCGCGGAGGCCATCGAGACCGGGGAAGAAACGGCGGTTTTCGGGGGGTGGGAGGCCGGGGACCAGATCTGCGCTGGGGGCGTGCTGCTCGGGATTCGGCTTCAATCGTGTGTGTCCCTGCGGCACGGTTTGGCGCGCCTGGAAGAGTATAGATGTGTCGATGTCTGTGGGGAGGCAGGTGCCTTGCGGGGTGACCCGTGCGGATTATCCTCCGGCTGTGCGGATAAGCTGGGAGGGATGAATGGACGCCTGGACTTTGCTGCGGAGGTCGACCCGGTGCGGGAGGTCGAGGGGGTAGAGGCTCCGGTGTTGGCTGCAGAGGGTGCGGTGGCGGGGCACCTGTTTGACGATATCGAGGAGCTGCCACCGACGTGGAGTCGCGAGGGGCGAATCTATCACACGACGGAGAAGTGCTCGAGGCTGCGGGCGATCAAGCGGAACAATCGCGAGAGTGGACAGCCGGGCCTGCGGGAGCATTGTCTGAACTGTAAGGACATCCTCGCGACGAAGCGGCGGGGCTAGGACTCGGCGTCGCCGGGCTCTGGGCTGGCGGTGTCGGCGGGTTTGTCGACCTGCGACTGGTAGATCTCCTCGACGCGTTCGACGGTGTCGATCTCGGCGAGGGGCTTGTCGTCGCGGATGCGGATGATCCGCGGGAAGCGGAGGGCGAAGCCGCTGGCGTGGCGGTCGGAGCGCATGATGTTGTTGAAGGCGACTTCGAGGATGATCTGCGGTTCGACGGTGCGGAAGTGGCCGAAGTCTTCAAGGGTATGGGCTTTGAGCCACTCGGTGAGGGTGACGATCTCGGCGTCGGTGACGCCGCTATAGGCTTTGCCGACGTTGAGGAGATCGCCGGAGGGGCCGCGGACGGCAAAGGTGTAATCGGAGAGGAAGGGTGCGCGGCGGCCGTTGCCGAATTCAGCGCCGGTGATGACGACGTCGAGGGTGGCGAGCTCGCGCTTGAGCTTGACCCAGGCTAGGCCGCGGCGGCCGGGCAGGTAGGCGGAGTTGGCGGACTTGAGCATGACGCCCTCGTTGGCGCGTGCGCGGGCATCGGTGTAGGCGCGATCGATCTCTTCGGCGCTCTCGACGAGGCGGCTGGGCGAGAGATGGAGGCGCTGGACGCCTTTCCGGTTTGGGCGGACCTGTGTATCGGCGGAGCTCTCGTGGAAGAGGGCTGACTGGGCGGTTGCGGGCATCTTTGGCGCATCGAGCGGCGAACAGACGGCTTCGACGAGTTCTTCGAGGGCGGCTTCGAGCTTGTTGCGACGATCGCGGAGGGGGAGGTGGAGCTGAAGGTTGCCGTCGGCGAACATGAGGTCGAAGGCCATGAAGATGATGGGGATCTCGCGGCGGACGTCGTCGGAGACGCGCTTGCGGCCGATGCGCTGGCCGAGGACGGCGAAGGGGAGGGCGCGGGCCTGGTCGAGGTCCCAGCCGAGGATCTCGCCGTCGAAGATGAGGGCGCCGGCGCCGGTCTCGCCGACGTGGGCAAAGGCTTCGGCGAGCTCGGGGAAGGACTCGGTGATGTCTTCGCGGTTGCGGGAGTAGATGGCGACGCGGCCGGGTTGGGTGGGGTCTCCGCAGTGGACCTGGGCGCGCATGCCGTCGTACTTGTCTTCGAGGAAGGCCTGGACGGTGGCGTCGGGGGGTGGTGCGTCGGGGTTTTCGGGGCTTGTGTCCGGGGCTGGGCCGAGGAGGTCGGTTTCAGGCGCATCGGAGAAGTTTTCGGCTTCTGAGGGTTGCTCGGGTGTTGCCTCTGTGCCCTTCTTGCGCGGCTTTTTGGCGGGCTTTGGCTTGGGGGCCTTGGGAGGTTTTTCGGTGAAGCGCTCGATGGCCTCTTCGGGGGTTTCGACGGGGCTGGCGAGCATGAAGCCGAGGGGGTGGAAGAGGCGCATGCGGGCGCGGTCGAGGGTGCCTTCGAAGGCGCGACGGACGGCGTGGGCGAGGTCGGCCTCGAGCATGACGGCGTTGCGGACCTCGCCGACGAGGATGGGGGTGGGTGGGGCGCCGGTGCAAGTGCTGGCCGCGATGGCGATGGCCTCTTCGACGAGGCTTTGTTTTACGCCGATGCGCATGTCGCCGAAGATGAGTTTGAGGAGGTACTTCGCTTCGAGGGCGGTGGACTGGCGAAGCAGGCCTTCGAGGAGGCCGGCGCGGATGGCGGTGGTCTTGGCGGTGGCCATGCCGGCGAAGGCCTCGGCGATCTCGGGGAAGGTGAGGGTGGGGTCGGCGGGGGCGTGGCTAAGGAGGAGGTCGAAGGCGGCTGCGCCGAGGTCGCCGTGGCGGCGGTAGGCAGCGGAGAGCTGGGCGTCGGTGGCCCCGCTGACGGCGAGGAGGGTGCGGGAGAGGAGGGCTCCGCCGGCGTTGAGTTTGCGGGGATCGGCCTCGGCGAAGGGGGTGCCGGCGAGATAGAGGGCGAAGAGGCCGGCGTCCGAGAGGGATTCGGCGGCGATGCGGGCTATGCTGTCGGCGATGGCGGCTCGCTTTTTGAGGCGGCTGCCTTCGCTAGCGAGTTGGTCGGCGAGGGTGGCGACTTCTGCGAAACCTGCCATCGGTTAAGTCCTCAAGAATAAGAATGGCTCAATTCGGATCGAGAGCCGCTGCCTAAGCCGCCAGTTGATCGCGCACTTCTTCGCGTTTGCTCCAGAGAACTGAACGGATACTATAAGCGGAGAGTGCCTCAGGAACTTCGGCTGGGACCTGATGCTCACGATCATTGAGAATCGCGTACGCTTCGGAGTCAATAGACCGCACTTGTCGAGTGTCAGTCCAAGCTTGGATTAGGTTTTCTGCTGTTGAGCGGCTTGGCTTCGTAATGGCGCGCAAGATCCGTTCAGGCGCTCTTCGTGATTTCGGGATGACGAAGTCGAAGCGCTGGTCATATCCGGAGACTCCAGAAAATTTCACGCCAGGCGTATATCGAATGTCGCTTGACTCCAGCCAAGCAACGACATCCTCAAGAAACAAGCTCTTCACTATGGGTTCAGCAAGGTAGAAAAGATCGTTTACGGCGAGCATAGCCTGTATCAGGTTGTGCTTCCGAATGCCGAACGTTTCGGGGGTTGCCGTCACCAGAAGTTGATCCTCATTCATCTTTACGCCGAATCCATTCAGCGTGATCTTCAAGATTTCCTGTCGCTTCTCCGTCTGGAGACTACACCCCGAACTTTCCAAGTCGGTGATGGTGTGGCCGTCGTCCGTCAGTACGAAATGCCCGTTCTCCCGGCGAGCGTATATCTGCAGCATGTCGTTGTGGCGATCCACAAAGGGAGTTGTAATCTCAACCCAATCACCTATCTCGCGGAGGTTGATGCCCGTTTTCAGCCAAGCGATATGTCTATCAAGAAGATCCTGAATGTCGCTGAGCATTAGAAGATGGCCGCCTGAATTATGGGTCCTTCGATCACATTACACTCGGTTAGGAAGTCATCGAGCGTCATGTTTAGATCGTCAAGGTTCTCGAACTTGCCTGGCGGGATTGGAAAAGCCCATTTATCACCGTAGTCTTCCCTGTAGACATGGATATGCGGGCAAGGAACCTCCACGCCATCCGGATTGCGGTGTGGCGCTCCGTTCACGTCCAGGCGGAGCAGAACAATGATCTGCCTAGCTCTATTCTGAAATTTTACCTTTGCAAGCTTGATCTGCGATCGGGTGATGTCCATCAAGAAGTCCTCACGTCTGTCGAGCGAAACAAGTGGAATAACGACCTTTCCGCCAGGACCGGGGAACTCATAGTGTTCATCGTCAGCGCGGCGCTTCTCCATTGCCATGAGAGCATCGGCTTCGGTTGTGACAGATTGATAGACATGGAGGCTTCGTTGCTCGGGTCGGTGCTCTCGACAGGATAATGGCTAGGCAGGTCTGTCGGGTATGATTCCAGCGGGTATGATTCCAGTCGCATCCTTGACGACGGCTGTACCATCTAAAGAGGTACTATGCTGATTACGCTGGCAAATCTGGTGAGCTCTCCCGTGATGACCGGTCTGGTGGTTGCCGGCCATCACGATTTTGCTTAGCTGCGCTCCCTCTTCCTCCTCCCACGTGACGATGATTGGATGATGATGGATGTCCTGCTTCGAGAAGCAGGAGGAGACTGACCATGTTTGAACGACTGGACCAGATGGAAGCGCGGTATGAGGATTTGGGGCGGCAGTTGTCGGATCCGACGCTGGTGAATGACCAGAAGAGGTTTCAGGCGACGGCGAAGGCGCATCGGGATCTTGAGCCGGTTGTCGAGAGATTTCGGCAGTACCGGAGTGTCGAGCAGGCGATTGGGGATGCGCGGGGGATGCTGACCGAGAGCGATGCGGAGATCCGGGCGATGGCGACCGACGAGCTGCTGACGCTGGAGCCGCGGCTGACGGAGCTGGAGGAAGAGATCAAGGTTCTGCTGCTGCCTAAGGATCCGAACGATGACAAAAATATTGTGATCGAGTTGCGCGCGGGGACAGGTGGGGACGAGGCGGCGCTGTTTGTGGCGGAGATGTTTCGGATGTACCTGCGGTTTGCGGAGCAGCACCGGTGGAAGGTGGAGATCTTGTCGCAGTCGGACACGGGGATTGGGCACGGCATGAAGGAGGTGACGGCGATCTTTGAGGGCGACAAGGTGTACTCGCAGATGAAGTTCGAATCGGGGGTGCACCGTGTGCAGCGGGTTCCGGCGACGGAGACGCAGGGGCGCGTGCACACGTCGGCGATCACGGTGGCGGTGCTGCCGGAGGCCGAGGAGGTCGACATCAAGATCGAGGCAAAGGATCTGCGGATCGACACGTTCTGCTCTTCGGGGCCGGGCGGGCAGTCGGTGAATACAACGTATTCGGCGATCCGGATTACGCATCTGCCGACGCAGACGGTGGTGAGCTGCCAGGACGAGAAGTCGCAGATCAAGAATCGCGAGAAGGCGATGCGGGTGCTGCGGGCGCGGCTGTATGAGGTAGAGGCGGAGCGGATCCACCAGCTGCAGGCAAAGGACCGGAAGCAGCAGGTGGGCACGGGAGATCGCTCGGAGAAGATACGGACGTATAACTTTCCGCAGAACCGGATGACGGATCACCGGATTGGGCTGACGAATCACCAGCTGGCGATGGTGATGGAAGGGCAGCTGCAGCCGACGGTGGACGCGCTGATTGCGCACGATGTTGCGGAGAAGATGAAGGCGGAGACGACGGCGGCCTGAGGTTCGGTACCGAATGGGAACGGGCTGGGAAACGGTGTGTCGTGCCGTGAGGCGGTATGTTCCGCACATCGAGCTCGCGATGTGGTTGCGCAGGTCTTTGAACGTGGGCTCGCTGGGCTTACCGTGAATGCGGCAGTTGCATTTAAGGTGCTGGCTAGCGCGGGGGCCGTGAGAGAACGGGGCCGGGGCAAGTCGTCCTGGACGAGACCTCGGGGGAGTGGGCTTCCGATTGCACATCACTGAGCACGTGACGCTTCGACAGGCAGTTTCGGCGGCGGGAGGCAAGCTGGCCGGCAACGGCGATTTGGCGGCGACGGCGGCGCGGGATGCTGAGCTGCTGCTGTTGCATACGCTGGGTATTCCGCGGAGCACGATGTATGCGTATCCGGGTCGTTTGCTGAGTGCGAAGGAGCAGGCTGCGTATACGGCGACTATCGAGCGGCGGATGGCGTTGGAGCCGGTGCAGTACATCACCGGTAGGCAGGAGTTCTTCGGGCTGGAGATCGAGGTGGCGCCGGGAGTGCTTATTCCGAGGCCGGAGACGGAGCTGCTGGTTGAGGCGGTGCTGCAAAGACTGCCGCATGACCAGCCGCTGCATCTGCTGGATGTAGGGACGGGGAGTGGGGCAATCGCGGTGGCTGTGGCTTCGCGGCTTCCGCGGGCGACGGTGACGGCGGTGGATGTTTCGGCGGCGGCGCTTGAGATTGCACGCCGGAATGTGCAGCGGTTTCAGATGGAGGATCGTGTCCGCTTGATGAGATCCGATCTCCTGAGCTCGCTGGCGGCAACGGAGGAGCGTTTCGATGCGGTGCTGTCGAATCCACCGTACGTGCGTCTAGCGGACCGGTCTACGCTGCATCCGCAGGTGCGGGATTTTGAGCCGGCGCAGGCGCTGTTTGCGGGGGAGGATGGGCTGGAGGTGTACCGGCGGCTGATTCCCGCGGCGCGGGCGGCGCTGGTGTCACGAGGTTTGCTGGCGATGGAGATCGGGTTTGGGCAGAGTGCGGCGATTGCGGAGCTTCTGCGCGGCTGGCTTGGGGTGCAGATCGTCGACGATCTGCAGGGGATACCGAGGGTGGCGCTGGCGTGGAGGGCATAGCACGCGCGTGCAGGCCGGGGCCGGGAGGAGTCGCATTTGGGGCACACGCTCTGCTAGGCTTGGCCCACATGTCTATCTCTGTTCGCTCAACTTTGTTGACCGCCGCCATTTGCGTGTTTGCTGCGCGCGCCCTCCATGCTGCTGTCCCGGCATCGACGGCGGAGCGTTTGTCGGCCCAGAATGCCTTGTTTGAGGAGCAGTACGAGTCGGATCTGCGGCTCTCGCCGGAGCGTGCGACTGCGGTCGGGGACTATCGCTATAACGACAAGCTGGCTGATCGCTCGCTGGCCTCGATAGCGCAACGGCACGGGATTGATGAGGGGTATCTCGGCAAGTTGAAGGCGATCTCGACGGAGGGGTTCAGTGAGCAAGATCAGCTTTCGCACGAGCTTCTGGTGCGGAGTTTGCAGCAGCGGGTCGACGACTTCGACATGAAGGACTACGAGATGCCGGTGGACCAGATGAATGGGCCGCATACGGGGCTCGCGGACCTGCCGCTCTCGGTGCCGCTCGATTCGGTGAAGCACTATGAGGACTATGTGGCGCGGCTGCATCAGATTCCGCGCGTCTTTGAGCAGACCGAAGAGGTGATGCGGGCGGGGATGCGCGACAATCTGATGCCGGTGAAGTTCCTGCTCGAAAAGGTGCCGGCGCAGTGCCAGGGCGTGATTGCGGCAGATCCGTTTTTGGGGCCGACGAAGAAGTATCCGGCGAGTTTTTCGGCCGAGGACAAGGCTCGACTGACGCAGCAGATTACGGATGCGGTGAACGGCGAGGTGCTGCCGGCGTACAAGAGCTTTGCCACGTTTGTGGGGACTGATTATGCGCCCCACGGGCGGACGGCGTTGTCGATCCAGTCTCTTCCGGGCGGGGCGGCGCGGTACCAGAATGCGATCCTAGGACGCACGACCACGAGCATGAAGCCGGAGGTCATTCACGAGATTGGGTTGAAGGAGATTGCGCGGATCGAGGCGGAGATGACGGCGATTGCGCAAAAGGAGGGCTTTGCCGACCTCGCTGCGTTTCGGACTTCGCTGAAGACGAACCCGAAGTACATCCCGACGTCGTCGGAGCAGATTCTGGACCAGTTTCGGCACTACATCGCACAGATGGAGCCGAAGCTGCCGAAGCTGTTTACGCTGTTGCCCAAGTCGCCGGTGACAGTGGAGGCGATCCCGGCATTTCAGTCGGCTATGGCTACGCATTATCAGACGGGGACGCCGGATGGGAAGCGGCCGGGGCGGGTGTCGGTGGCAACGTCGGAGTTTGAGAAGCGCAGCCTGATCGACGATGAGGCGATCGCCTATCACGAGGGCATCCCCGGGCACCATATGCAGCTCTCGATTCAGCAGCAGCTGACGGGGCTGCCGAAGTTCCGGCTGCATGGCGGCAACTCGGCGTATGTGGAGGGATGGGCGCTGTATGCGGAGCAGCTGGGCAAGGAGGTCGGATTCTACCAGGATCCGGTGAGCGACTATGGGCGGCTGTCGAGCGAGCTATTCCGGGCGGTGCGGTTGGTGGTGGACACGGGCATCCACTCGCAGGGCTGGACGCGCGACCAGGTGGTGGACTTTTTCCGGAAGTCGGGCGCGGTGGATGAGCCGACGATCCAGGCGGAGACGGACCGGTACATCGCTTGGCCGGCGCAGGCGCTGAGCTACAAGCTGGGGCAGCTGAAGATTCGCGAGCTTCGGGACCGGGCGCAGAAGGAGCTGGGGCCGAAGTTTGACATCCGAACGTTTCATGACGAGATTCTGGACGGCGGGGCGCTGCCGTTGGATGTGCTGGATGCTCGGGTGACGCGGTGGATTGCGGTGCAGAAGGGGAAGGGCTAAAGAGGGGAAGCAGCACGGAGTGAGAAGCGGAGATCGAGACCGTCGCACATGATCTTTGCTCGCGTGGATAGCAAGCACGCAGACGATACTTTACACGCCTAAACTCTTAGGAGTAACTTGGCTGGCATGCGCATTGCTTACGCTTTCTTCATTGGTGTTCTGCTTCTCACCTCCCAAGACGTTTGCTTGTCTCAAACTGTAACCTCGTCAAAGTCAACCGTTGTACCAACGAGCCCCACCGTGCCGCCCATAAAAGATGTGAACCCCGATGTACTTCAGCTCGTAATCGACGATCAGTGGGACAGGGGCAACGACATGTTCGGTAAGGGGCGGGTGAAGCCCCAAGCAGAGCTGGATTGGAAGGTGATTGGGGAACATGACGTTTCCCGTCACCAAAGTGTGCGCAATCTCCTCGCGGCAGGGAAGCTGAAAACGATAAATGACTTCAGTTTTGCGTCTCTGATCTTCCAGCACTCTGGAGATCCCAGCGACCTGATGTTGGCGCACCTGCTTAGCTCGACTGCTGTTGGAATGGGAGGATCGGGAAAGTGGATGATGGCGGCAACGATGGATCGCTATCTGCAATCGGTAAAGCAGCCTCAGATCTTTGGAACCCAGTTCATTACGAAAGACGGACATTCTTGGACGATGGAACCATACAATCGCACAACGCTAACGGATGCCGAGCGCGCGCTTTGGTGCGTTGTGCCCCTGGCGCAGCAAGACAAAATCCTCAAGCAATACCAAGACGGGACTGGTGAAGCCTCCACGGGAATGGAAGGTTGTAAGTGAACCAAGAAGAGATTCGTTTGGACGTAAAGCCAGCTCCTTTTGACGAGTGAGCGTCAATTTCGGCAAGTCCACCGCTGGGAGTTGCTGCTCTCGCGGTTTGCAATTTGCGCGATACTGGGTGGATGTTGAACAACGAGACTAGTCGAGATACGCCTATCGACTTCTTTGCTGTGTTTGAGCTGTCGCAGAAGTTGCGTGTGGATACGGTGGTGCTTGAGAAGAAGTTTTACACGATGTCGCGGCGGCTGCATCCGGACCGTTTTGTGAGCAGGCCGGAGGTGGAGCAGGAGGTTGCGCTCCGGCAGAGTTCGTTATTGAACGATGCGTATCGGACGCTGCGGGATCCGGTGTTGCGGACGCAGCATTTGCTTCATCTCGAGGGTGTGGAGATGGAGGAGCAATCGAAGGCGGCGACGGATGCGGCGCGGGCGAGCGGTGGGGAGAAGAAGCAGGCGGTGCCGCCGGAGCTGCTGGAGGAGGTCTTTGAGCTGAATATGCAGCTGACGGAGATGCGTGCGGCCAAGCAGATGGGCGAGGATGATCCGCAGCTGAGGAGGGATCTCGAGGGGGCGAAGCGGACCTTTGACGCGAAGCTGGACGAGACGCAGACGGAGCTTGAGCGCGAGTGGGCTAGCTGGGACGCGGCGCTTGACGCTGGAGATGAGGCTGCGAAGGGGAGGGCGAAGGATGCGATGGTCGCGCTCTTGAACAAGCGGCGGTATTTGCGCAACCTCGTGCGCGATGTGAACGAGGCGCTCGAGGTGTAGGTGACGGCCCGGGTTGGGGGTACCGGAGATGAGAAGCAGATTCTCCGCTGCACTGCGGAATGACGACACAGCTGCGCGGTCCGCAATCTCTCAAATCAGGAGTGGAGAGTCTCTAGTTGATGCCGAGTGCGAGGCGTTCCACCTGGTTGAGGTGGTTGATGTCGTGGCCGGCCATGGTCTCGACGATGGTCCACAGGGTCATGGTGCCGCGTTCGGGGTGGGTCGCGGGCAGCTTGCGTTCTGCGGTGGAGATGCGCTTGAGCAGCTTGACGTTCCAGGTGCGAGCTGCCGTGAAGAGCTTGGTTGCGGACGGCAGGTCGTAGGCGCTGTAGCGCTCGGCCCACTCGCCCTGGTCGAAGGGCTGCAGCGTGGGATGGCCGCCTGTGAGGGTCTGGCGGATGCGGAAGGCGAAGACGACCTCACAGTCGGCGAGATGCGCGATGATCTCGCGCACGCTCCATCGGCCCGGAGCGGGTGAGCGATCACAGACATCAGGACCGAGGCCGGAGGTGACGCGGCGGAGGCGATCCGGCGTTGAGGAAATGATCTCCATCGGATCACTGTCGCCTAAGTGCATAGCGTAAGGGTTCAGATCCATGGGAACGACGTTACCACGGGATGTTACGGATCTCCGACCAGATTTCCGGTGATGGGGATGGACCGTCGCTGCCAGGGAGGATGTAGGACAATGGAGGGAGGCCGGCTCCCGCGCGGTGCGCGATCGAGGGGAGCGGCTATCCCTTTCAGGATAGGCAGGATATGGCAGAAGAGCGGGTTGTAGGCATTGATCTGGGAACGACAAATTCGCTGGTCGCCTATATGGAGGGCGACACGCCGACGGTGATTCCGGGCGAGGATGGCGACCGTCTGGTGCCCAGTGTCGTGGCTGTCTCCGGCGACGCGGTGCTGGTGGGTAATGCGGCGCGGGCGACGCTGCTCGATTCGCCGGAGGACGCGGTGTACTCGGCGAAGCGGCTGATGGGGCGGGGCGTTGCGGACGTGCAGGAGGAGTTGAAGCTGTTTCCGTTTCACCTGGTGACGGGGGAGGGCGAGGCCGGGGCTGGGAACGGGGATGTGATCCGGCTGCGTGTCGGCGCGCGCACGCTGACGCCGCCGGAAGTTTCGGCGTATGTGCTGCAGCAGCTGAAGCACAACGCGGAGCGGTTTTTTGGGGCGCCGGTGACCAAGGCGGTGGTGACTGTTCCGGCGTACTTCAACGACTCGCAGCGGCAGGCGACCAAGGACGCGGGGCGGATTGCGGGGCTGGAGGTGCTGCGGCTGGTGAACGAACCGACGGCGGCGGCGCTGGCGTATGGGCTGGACAAGAAGAAGGACGGACTGATCGCCGTCTACGACTTTGGCGGCGGGACGTTTGACATCTCGATCCTGAAGCTCCATGAGGGGATCTTCGAGGTGATTGCAACTGGAGGCGACACGCACCTCGGCGGCGACGACATCGACAATCTGCTGATTGCGATTGCGCTGGATGATATCCAGGGCGATCTGGACGAGGATGTCCGGGGCAGCGCGGAGACGGTGCAGGCGATTCGCAAGTCGGTGATCGAGGCGAAGATCCGACTGTCGACGGAAGACTCGGCGAGGCTTGATGTGCTGTTGCCAAGCGGGAAGCGGTATGCGCGCGAGATCACGCGGGAGCAGTTCGAGGCAATTGCGGCGGCGGTGGTTCAACGGACGGCGGCACCGTGCCGGCAGGCGTTGAAGGATTCCGGGCTTGCGCCGGCACAGATTGACGAGGTGGTGATGGTGGGCGGGTCGACGCGCATTCCGGCGGTGCAGGCGCTGGTGAACGAGCTGTTCGGCATGGCGGCGCGAGGGAAGAGGCCGCATACGGAGCTGAATCCGGATGAGGTGGTGGCGCTGGGGGCGGCGGTGCAGGCGCAGATTCTGGCCGGGGGTTCGGCGGCGACGGAGGACCTGTTGCTGCTGGATGTGACGCCGTTGTCACTGGGGATCGAGGCGCTGGGCGGCGTGGTGGCGAAGATTATCGAGCGCAACTCGACGATTCCGGCTTCGGCGACGGAGCACTTCACGACGGGCGTGGATGGGCAGACCAACGTGGCGATCCACGTGGTGCAGGGAGAGCGGGAGCTGGCGAAGGACTGCCGCTCGCTCGCTCGCTTCGACCTGAAGGGGATACCACCGATGGTTGCGGGGTTGCCGCGCATCGAGGTCAAGTTTCTGATTGATGCGAATGGAATTCTTCATGTGTCGGCGCGTGAGCAGCGAAGCGGCAAAATTGCCGAGATCGACGTCAAACCCACGTACGGGCTGACCGATGAACAGGTCGAGACGATGATTCTTTCCTCGTTCGACAATGCCGAAGCCGATATCCGGGAGCGACAGGTGATTGAAGCGAAGAATGAGGCAGAGACGATTCTGGCTGCGGTGAAGAAGGGCAAGAATCACGAGGCTTGGCAGCTACTCTCCTCCCAGGAGATCGAAAAGATCGAGCAGGGGGAGAACGAGCTTTCGGCGTCGATCAAGGGCGGAGATCACCAGATCATCCGGCAGGCGATCGAGCGGCTGGACAAGGCGACGCGCCGCTTTGCGGAGCTGATGATGGATACGGCGGTGGGCGGAGCGATGAAGGGCAAGACGATGGAGTCCGCCGGCGCGGGGCTGGGCGAGGGACCGACGGCGCCGCACCCGTTTGCGAAGGCCGAGATCAACGCGCCTGCGGCCGAGCTGCCGGCGATCGAGGCGGCCGACAACGGCAGCCAACAAGAAGAAGTAAGAGAAAATAGATCCATGTTAGGCAACAACACAGTAAGCGAGGCGGTCGATATGTCCAAGGCCGCCGCCGATGGAATGGTTCGCGTCACCTTTCTGCCGGAGAACCGCACCGTGGAGTTTCCGTTCGACACCCTGCCCTACGATGGACACGGTCTGCCGATGTCGTTTCTGGATGTAGCGGAGAACTACGGCATCTTTCTGGACCATGCGTGCGGCGGTGTGTGCGCGTGCACGACGTGCCATATTCACGTGAAGGAAGGCGCGAGTGGCCTCAGCGAGGCGGAGGATCTGGAGCTCGATCGCATGGAGACAGCCGCTGATATTCAGCTGAACTCGCGGCTTGGCTGCCAAGCGGTGATCGAGAGGCCTGGGACGTATGTCGTCGAGATCCCGAAGTGGAATCGCAACTACGTGCAGGAAGGCAAGCCGGCGCATGGGCCGGGAGCTTGAGAGGAAGCGGCGCCGAACTGTCTTCCGCGACCGGCCTTCCCTGTATGCTTCTGGCGTGCGGACTTTAAAGGATTCCTTGTTGTCCCTTGCGCTGTGTCCTGCGGCCCTGGCGCAGGCGCCTGCGTCTGACTGGCACCGGGTAGAGGCGCTTCCGTCTGGTCAAGCTCTGCGCGTCTTCGCAGCCGGTCCCAACGTCTACACTGCACCATAAATTCAGAAGGAAGATTGGAGACGAACCATGCCGCGCGAGGTTGATTGGACGGACACGGAGGAGATTGGCATCCAGCTGCAGGAGACGTATCCCCAGCTCGACCCATACACGGTGCGGTTTACCGATCTGCATCGCTACGTGACGGAGCTGCCCGGCTTCACGGGCGATCCGGCGAAGTCGAATGAGGGGCTGCTCGAGGCGATCCAGACGGCTTGGAACGAGGAGTATCAGGACGCCAAGTAGTGGTTGGTCCTGCTGTGCTGAGATCAAGCGTGACTGTCAGGCTGTCCGGTTTCGGCGAAGGATCTGGTCGAGCGAGGTTGAGCCGAGTAGACGAAGTGTCGCGACCGCGACGATCGCCCACACGGCTCCGCCAATCAGCATGCTTCCGAGTGATCCCAACCAACTGGAGGTGTGGGGCAGGACGCGCAGCGCAAGAAGGATCCCGGCAAAGCTGAGGACGGCGGCGATCGCGCTGCGTCCTATCTCGCGCCGGTCGAGACCAAAGAGCGGAACGAGGTAGCGGCGATGGGCGAGCACGGCCAAGGTCAGGGTCTGTGCGGCGATGGCGAGGTCTGAGGCCCAGACCAGGCCGGCGACGCCGAACGAGCGGTGAAGGCCCCAGTATACCGGGAGGCTCAGCAGCATCACGATGGTTCCGCCGATCATGGGCACGCGCGTCTCTCCAGCGGCGAAGAAGGCTCGTGCATACAGGCTCTGCGCCGCCCAGAAGGGAAGGGAGAGGGTGAAGATCGCGAAGAAGTTGGCCGTCGCGTGGGCGTCCTGCGGAGTGTAGGCACCACCGCGGAGAAGGACGTCGACCACGGGCTGCGCGAGGCCGAAGAGGGCGGCCGCGGCGAGGAGCGAGACCGTGAGCAGGCGGGTAACGGAGCGGTTCACCGCCGAGGCATAGTCGGCAAAGAGGTTGCGCGAAAAGAGCGAGGCGAAGAAGGGCATGGAGGCGGCTCCGGCAGCCTGTCCAAGGACGGCGATGGGAGCGCCGAAGAGCCGCTTGGCCGCAAGGATGCGCGAGATGTCGCCGGTGTAGTGCTTGGCGAAGTAGGTCAGGATGTACTGATCCATGAAGACGACGGTGAAGCCGAACATCAGCGGCAGCGACATGCGGACCCACTCGCGCAGACCGGGGTTGCGGAGATCCCATATCGGGTGGATGCGCGCTCCGGCTCGATGTGCGGCATACGCGTTCACAACGACGGGGCCGGCGAAGGCTCCAAAGAACGCGCCCCATGCCAACGACCGGATACCCAGCCGATGCGACAGGAGGACGCCGCCCAGGATGATGCCGGCGGTATAGACCAGCGGAGCCAGCGCCTGATAGGTGAACTGCTTGCGCACCAGGGCGACCGATGCCAGAACGCCACCCGCAAAGAAGAAGATCTGCCCCGGCAGCAGAATCCGCGTCATGGAGGTGCAGAGCGCGATTGCGGTAGGATTGTCCGGGCAGAAGTGCCGGGTGTAGAACGGAACGGCGAACTCGGTGAGGCCGAGCGCCAGCGCAAGCACGAGGGAGATGGTCGTCAGGATAACCGAGAGCGCGCGATCGCCCTCCTCATGCTGCCCCGCCTCGCGGTAGCGCGTGAGGATGGTGACGAAGCTGATGGAGGCCGCGCCCCCGATCAGAAGGCTGGTGATCAGGTCCGGCAGCTGAAATGCGACGTTGTAGGCATCGGTGCTCGGACCTGCTCCAAAGGTGTACGCGATGTACTTGTCGCGCACCAGACCGATGACCCGGGACAGGAGCGCGAAGCCGCCCAGAAGCAGTGTTGCCGAGCTTGCGCTGTGCTGGTGCGAGGGCCGAAGGAAGCCGAAGCGCCGCACAGGCGGGGGGCTGGTCCGAGGAACGGCCGGGATGGGGGTCGGAGATGGAAGCAAGCGAGTGTCTGTGAGCGGCTGATCCGCCCATGTTTCATCGTGCTTATTCTATCCGCCGAGATTGCAATCGGAATGCGCGCGTCCGCGTCGCCTCTTCTGCGTAGACATGCCGGTGTGATCGGCGCATTCTTAGCAGAGGCGCATGGTACGGAACCTCTTTTACATCGGCATCATTCTTTCGGCCAGCGGCCTGATCTCTCCCCCGATCGCCCTTGCTGCCGGGCTGCTCTTCGGTCTGACGACGGTGCATCACTTCCACGTGGAAAGCCGGGCGCTCTCAAAGTTTCTGCTGCAGGCCGCGGTGGTGTGCCTTGGCTTTGGCATGAACCTTCAGCAGGTGGTGCAGGCGGGCCGATCCGGCTTTGTGTATACGGCAATCAGCATCGCCTTCGCGCTCGCTCTGGGTGTGTTGCTGGGCAAGCTGCTGCGCGTCGAGTCGACGCAGTCGCTGCTGATCAGCTTTGGCACGGCAGTGTGCGGCGGGAGCGCGATCGCCGCGATGGGGCCCATCCTGCAGGCGAGCGAGGAGGAGATGGCGGTTTCGCTTGGAACCGTATTTGTGCTCAACTCAGTGGCATTGCTGCTGTTTCCGGCGATCGGCTGGGCCATGCACCTTTCGCAGACGCAGTTCGGTTTGTGGGCGGCGCTGGCCATTCACGACACAAGTTCAGTGGTCGGAGCCGGAGCGAAGTACGGTCCGGTGGCGCTGGCCGTGGGGACGACGGTGAAGCTGGCGCGGGCGCTGTGGATCGTTCCGCTGGCCATTGGCACCTCGACGCTGCGGAAGAGCAAGACACGCATACGATGGCCGTGGTTTATCGGCTACTTTTGCCTGGCGGCTGTGCTTACCACGTATCTGCCGCGCGTCATTCCGGTGTCAAAGGGTTTGTTCTCTGCGCTGGCCCAGCTGGGACGCGCCGGGCTGACGGTGGTGCTGTTCCTGATCGGCACGGGCATCACACGCACGACGCTGCGCGAAGTAGGGTTGCGGCCTCTGCTGCAGGGGCTCGGTCTCTGGATCGTGGTGGCGTCGCTGTCGCTGTGGGCCATTCACACTGGATGGATCGCGCTCTAGCTTAGAGGCTTGTCGGTGCTGCGCCGCCCGCCTGCCATCTGTTGGGAGGGACGACGCCTGCGTTGGGTGCGCGCGTTTGCGGGCAGAGAGATGCCGGCGAGCGTGAAGCTGACCAGCTGCCGCTGAGCACAGCGCAGACAGCGGACGGGGTACCGCATCAAAAAGATGGAGCGCACATCGTCGCTCCGCAGGCGGGAGCGGCGAAAGCTCTGGCCGACACAGTACTGGCAGCGGATGGGAACGCCGGCGCGATCCTCGGCATAGTCCTCCATCTCGTCGACGCCAAAGGTCTGCGTCACGAACTTGGGGTCTTCCTCCGGCGTTTGTGGCTCTGGGGCGAGGTCGCTCATGTGCCTTCCTTGTTGGGCTCGTGTTCGGCGCCGATCTCGATTTTACCGAAGTCAAAGAGATTGTCCGACTGCTTGTCCACAGCTCGCAGCGTCCGCTGTCGCCGGACTGCCTCCGGCTGCGTGCGCGCAGCTGGGAGGGGACCGGAGACGAGGGCGAGGAGATCCTCGAGCTCTCCGTGAAGCTGCTGAAGCTGCCGTGACCGGAGATCCGGGGTCGCATCGGCAGTCGACGCGAGCTCCGGCTCCTTTTGCCGTTGCTCGGCCCTGAGCAGCTGCCGGGCGCCGGGAATCGTATATCCCTCGTCATAGAGGAGCGTCTTAATCCGGAGCGCCATCTCGACGTCGCGCCGGCGAAAGAGGCGCTGGCCGGAGCCGCCCTTGTTGGGCTTGAGTTGCGGGAACTCGCTCTCCCAGAAGCGCAGGACGTAGGCCGGAACCGCACACAGACGCGCCACCTCGCCGATACGAAAGTAGAGCTTGTCCGGGATGGCGGAGTCTCGGGAGGTGCTGCCGGTGCGGATTGGCGACTGGTGAGCCATGCCAAGCTCCGTGGCCGGTTCGTGCTGATCCTCCGCCCGGCGCCTCCAGTATAGGCTAACGGGCAAGCATCTTCGGTGTTTTCGCGCGTCGGCAATATTGTGCTGGACGAGATCTGATGGATGAAGCGGGAAGAACTTTCACTCCGAAGTTGACGTAGTGTGTTGTGAAGAAGAGGTGCCTATATGAACGCAAATCGAACTCTGATCGTGCTTGCTGGCCTGGGCTGCTTTACCACGGCCGGCTGCCGCTTCGACACGAACAAGCACGGCGATAGTGACAACGTGAAGATCGCGACGCCCTTTGGCGGCATGCAGATCAAGACCAACGACGCGGCAGTCCAGACCGGCATCGGGCTCCCTGACTACCCTGGGGCGACGCTGGTCAAGGATAGTAAGAAGGACAAGGATAACGGCGCCGCGGACATCAACATGAGCTTTGGTAGCTTTCAGCTGCGGGTCAAGGCGGTGAGCTACCGGACGAGCGACTCGCCGGAGAAGGTGCAGGCGTTCTACCGCAATGCGCTTGGACGCTTTGGCGACGTGATCGAGTGCTCCGAGAACCATCCGGTCGGCAAGCCCACGCGCACGGCGGAGGGGCTGACCTGCGACAACGAAAAGCAGAACCACATCTTTGTGAACGACGACGTTTCGAGCAAGTTCGAGTTGAAGGCCGGATCGCAGCAGCACCAGCACATCGTCGCGGTCGAGAAGGAGGACGGCGGTACAAAGTTTGGCCTTGTCGCACTCGATCTTCCCGGGCATCTGTCCATCGGGGACAAGCAGGAGTCGAGCCAGTAAGGGCTGTGCATCGGGGATTGAGGCTTGTCCCGCAACTCCGGGAAGCGTAGCTTCGAGACATGCCGGAAGAGTGCCATCGCTGCGGAGCCGATCTTGATTCGGGGACGGGATCGTTCTGCTGCCCGCACTGCGGATCTCCGCAGCTGTATATCGCAGAGGCAATCTCCGAGGACACAGACACGGCCGCGACAACCGGGCAGGCGCCACCGCCGCGGCTCCCGGATGTGAACTGGAGGTCGGCCCTACGATCGGCGATGCTGGTCGCCGCTGTGGGCGCGGTCCTGTTCGGGGTCGCCTCGTACGTTCCCGCGCTGACGATCTTCAGCCTTCTCTGGATACTGAGCGCGGCCTCGATCGCGATTGGGATGTACCGCCATCGCGAGCCGGCGCTGCGCATGGATGCCTCGATCGGCGCACGCATCGGACTCTCTGTCGGCCTGCTCATGAACTCGTTTCTGTCGGTGCTGCTGGCGATCGCCGGCCTCCTCGCGCGTTTCAAGACGCACACCATGGCAGCCTTCGATGCGGAGATGACGCAGCGCATGCACGACCAGATTGAGCGGGCGCTGGCCACCAATCCAGCGCCGGTCGAGGTGGTGCGCCAGATGCTGTCGCAGGAATTTCGAACGGGCGTGATGTTGGCGGTGCTGGGGATGTTTGCCGTGCTGATCCTGGCGTTCTCGACAGTGGGCGGCCTGCTCAGCGGCATGATGGCCGTGAGCCGCAATCGCACCGCCTAGGCCGGTAAAGGACCGGGCGCGGGAAGAAGCACGCGGGCTGGTATGATCAAGCGCAATCAGGCATGAGTCACACAGGCGTTATCCCCCCAACCAAGCTTCGCGAAAAGGGCCGGCTCATGTCGGCCTCCGAGATCGAACGGACGCTTGTCCGCCTTGCCCACGAGATCGTCGAGAAGAACGAGGGCACGGCCAATATCGGACTTGTAGGCATCAAGCGCCGAGGAGTTCCGCTCGCGCAGCGGCTCGCCATTCTCCTCGAAAAGATCGAGAAGCGTCCCGTCGACACGGGCGTGCTCGACATCAGCTTCTATCGCGACGACCTGTCGACCGCCGGACCCCGGCCAACTGTAAACCCGAGCCCCATCGGCTTCGACGTTACGGGCCGCGACGTGATCCTGCTCGACGACGTACTCTACACCGGGCGCACGATCCGGGCCGCGCTCGACGCGCTCTTCGACCAGGGCCGGCCCAAGAGCGTGCAGCTGCTGGTGCTGATCGATCGCGGGCACCGCGAGCTGCCCATCCAGGCCACCTTTACAGGCCGCTCCGTGCCCACCTCCAGCCGCGAGATCATCGAGGTCAAGCTCAACGAGGTCGACGGCCAGGATCAGGTGCTGCTGGTGGAACTGACGGAGTAGACGAGCCCCTGCCGCCATGACCCTCGCTTCGCCGTCTTCCTCCACATCCGATCGCGCCTCCGCACACGCTCCCGCGCTTGCCTATGCTCCAGGGTCGCTCCTCAGCATCAACGATCTCTCCATCCCTGACGTCTCCTCCATCCTTGCGTTGACTTCGGAGCTCGAAGCAATGCCGCATGCGCAGCGATCGCAGATGCTCGCTGGCCGTCGCGTCGCTCTGCTGTTCTATGAGTCGAGCACGCGAACGAGGACCTCGTTTGAGCTCGCCGCCAAATCGCTGGGTGTCACGACGACGCTGGTCAGCGATAAGTCCTCGTCAATCGAAAAGGGAGAGAGTCTCAAGGACACGGGCTTGACCCTGCGCGCGCTCGGGGCGCAGAGCATCATCCTGCGGCATCCCTCGTCAGGCGCGCCCTCGCTGCTGGCCCGCGCCACGGGGCTGCCGGTGCTGAATGCTGGCGACGGCATGCACGAGCATCCGTCGCAGGCGCTGCTCGATCTCCGCACGATGCTCACGCGGTTGCCGGGCCTGACGCCGGAGTCCGTGCAACCGAAGACCCTCAACGGCATCACCGTGACGATCACCGGCGACATCCTCCACAGTCGCGTTGCGCGGTCGAATGCGATGCTTCTGCCGCGCCTCGGCGCCCGCGTCATCCTGTGCGGACCGGAGCCGCTGCTGCCCGAGGACGCTCTCGGGATGGGCACGGGGGTCGAGATCGAACGCGACTTCGACCGCGCCTTACGGCAGACGCAAGTGGTGATGATGTTGCGCATTCAGCGCGAGCGTCTCGCCGGCGTCGAGCTTGATCTAGCCGGCTATATCAACAGCTACCAGCTTAGCCAGGAGCGTCTCTCCGCCTTCGCTCCGGGCGCGCTTGTGATGCACCCTGGACCGATGATTCGCGGGCTTGAGATCGCGGGCGAGGTCGCGGATGGCCCCAACTCCGCGATCGAGGATCAGGTGCGCCACGGACTCGCCGTGCGGTCGGCGCTGCTGGTCCGTGCGCTTCTGCCGCGAGGTGCCGCATGAGAGACCTCGTGATTCTGAACGGGCATCTGGTCGACACTGCTGCCGCCATCGACGCTCCCCGCGACCTTTTTCTGCGCGACGGGCGTATCGCGGCCATGGACGTCCCCGGAGCCCTGCGCGACGTGTCCGATGCCGAGATCGTCGACGCCTCGGGGCTGGTCGTTGCGCCCGGCTTCGTTGACATCCACGTGCATCTCCGAGAGCCCGGCCAGACCTACAAGGAGACGATTGCGACCGGCACGAGGGCGGCTGCCGCTGGTGGGTACACCACCGTTGTCGCCATGCCCAACACGGTTCCGGTGAATGATTCGGTCGCAACGGCGCAGTGGATGCAGGACCCGGCCCGGGATGCCGTGGTGAACCTATTCTGCATGCCTGCCGCGACGGTCGGCAGCATGGGAGCGGCGCTCACGGACTTCGGAGCACTCCACGACCTTGCCGGAGCCGTGGGGTTCACGGATGACGGCAAGCCGATTCTCGACGACGCAATCATGCGCGCGGCGCTCCTCGCGGCGGCACGCGTAGGCGCCCCCATCTCACAGCACGCCGAAGACACGCGCCTGACCGGCGGCTGCAGCATGAACGCCGGCCCCCTGGCGTTTCGTCTCGGGCTGCGCGGCATGACGGTCGCGGCCGAGGCTCGCATTGTCGAGCGCGATATCGCGCTGCTTCGCGAGATCGAACAGACAGAGGACCTCCATCCGCATCTGCACGTCCAGCACGTCTCGACGGCTCGTGCGTTGAACGCGATCCGCGAGGCGAAGCGACAGGGACTCCACGTCACCTGCGAGGCCGCGCCGCATCACTTCACGCTGAACGAGAACGCGATCGGCGACTACGACACGAACGCCAAGATGAACCCGCCGCTGCGCTCGGAGAACGATCGCCTCGCCGTGATCGAGGCCATCTTGGACGACACCGTCGACTGCATTGCCACGGATCACGCACCGCATGCCGCGCATGAAAAAGAGGTCGAGTTCGAGCGCGCGCCCAATGGCATCACCGGTCTAGAGACCGCTCTCGGGCTGGCTTTGCGCGTGCTCCACCGGGAGCACGGCGTGCCGCTCGCGAAGATTGTATCTCTGATGAGCACAAACCCGGCGGGACTGGTATTGCCGAAGGGCTTTGGAACACTGCAAATCGGAAGCCGCGCGGATCTGGTTCTGTTCGATCCAGCAGCGGAGTGGAGCTACACGGCCGCCAGGACGCGCTCGAAGTCCAAGAACACGCCCTTTGACGGCGCCCCGATGCTGGGGCAGGTCCGGAAGACGATCTGCGGTGGAAAGCCGGTCTTCACCGCGGACTTCTAGCCTCTCATCGCGGCCGCAGCCTGGCTCAGGCGAGCACGCCCAACCGCTTGCCGACGGAGGTAAACGTCTCGAGCGCTTGATTGATCTGCCCGCGCGTATGCTCGCTCGTCATGATGGTTCGGACGCGCGCTTTGCCCTCGGGCACCGTGGGAAAGGCAATGCCGGTCGCCATCACGCCCTCGTCGAACAACGCCTTCGAGAACTCCATGGTCGCGCGTCCATCGCCCAGGATAATCGGCGTGATCGGCGTCTCGCTCTTGGGCGTGGTGCGGCCGCCGGTGTCGAAGCCGGCGCTCTCAAGTTGTCCGCGGAAGTACTCAGTATTCGCCCACAGCCGCTCGATCCGCTCAGGCTCGCTCTCAAGCAGGTCGAACGCCGCGATGCATGTCGCCGCGACGCTTGGCGGGTGCGAGGTCGAGAACAGAAACGGCCGCGCGCGATGGTACAGGTAGTCGATGAGGTCGCGGCTGCCACAGACATAGCCGCCCAGCGCGCCGATCGCTTTGGACAGCGTCCCCACCTGCACATCCACCTTGGAGGTGACGCCGAAGTGATCCACCGAGCCGCGGCCGTTGCGCCCCAGAACGCCGCTTGCATGCGCGTCGTCGACCATCATGATCGCGCCGTATCGCTCGGCAAGGTCGGCAAGCTTATCGACCGGACCGATGTCGCCGTCCATCGAGAAGACGCCGTCGGTGATGATCAGCTTGCGCCCGGGCTCACCCGCAATCTCCTTAAGCAGATCCTCGCAGTGCGCAACATCCTTGTGCCGGAAGACCTTGACCTTGGCCCGGCTCAGCCGCGCGCCGTCGATGATGGACGCGTGGTTGAGCTCGTCCGAGAGAATGAAGTCTTCCTTGCCGAGGATCGATGAGACCGTGCCCGCATTGGCTGCAAAACCGCTTTGAAAGACGACGCAGGCCTCGACACCCTTGAAGCGCGCGATCTTCTCTTCGAGCTCCATGTGGATGCGCATGGTGCCAGCAATCGTTCGCACGGCGCCTGAGCCGACACCATACTTTTTTGTCGCGTCAATCGCCGCCTCGCGCAGCTTGGGGTGATTACAGAGGCCGAGATAGTTGTTCGACGCGAGATTGACGACGCGCCGGCCATCGTACGTGCACACGGGCGCCTGCTCGTCCTCCAGCACGCGCAGCTGGAAGAACGTCCCGCGCTGCTTCAGGTCATCGATCTGCTCCGTCAGATGTGTGAGTTGCGGGCGTGCGGAGGTGGCGGTCGTCATCCCCCTATCGTAAACCTCCGGATCGTGCCCGGTCTGGTAGGACCGAAGGACATCCAACCTCGGTGTTATTGCCTGGAGGAGCCAGGAGCGTTCGACTGGAAGACGAATGAGGAGATCTATGAACGCACCGAAACTTAAAGCGTCCGCAGCTGCCCTGGGCCTGGCTGCCCTTCTTCTTTTTGGCTGCAAGTCCAGGCAAGACGCGGCGATCGACCAGGCCAGGCAGCAGGCCGCATTGACAGGACAGCCGCAGCAGGTGGTCTCCGTGGACAAGTACGGAAACACCACGACCACAACCGTGCAGCCGCCGGTGCCCGGCCAGAGCGGGCAGGCGATCACGACGACGGTGACACCGGGCCCCGTTCCGGTCAACGCAGGAGCTGCTCCGGCTGCCGGCACAGGGTATGCGGCATCGGCCGGTGTCCCGGCCCCCTCCGCGGGAGTGCCGGTGCACGTTACAGGCAACCCGGGATATCCTGCCCCGACGAGCGCCTATCCCCCGCAGACCCCCCTGCCGGGCGGCGCGCCCATCGTCCGTTCCACCGACGCGAGCATCCCCGCCGGCACCAGTCTCGCCATTCGCATCAACCAGAACATCAGCGTGAAGAGCAGCCGGGCGGGCGACCACTTTGACGGCGAGGTGGTCGAGCCGGTCGCCGACGCGAGCAATCGAGTGGTCGTCCCTCGTGGCACGCCGGTCGCGGGCATTATCGATGCGTCCCACCGCCGAGGGCACTTCAAGGGTGCCTCGATCCTGGAGTTGCGGCTCACCTCCATGACGCTGAACGGCACGCGCTATCCGCTGGACACGCACGATCTCACCCGCGGCAAGAAGGGCAAGGGCAAGCGCTCAGCTGCCTTTATAGGCGGCGGCACCGGCCTGGGCATGCTTGTGGGCGGAGTAGCTTCAGGCGGCGTCGGTCTGCTGGTCGGAGGTCTCGCCGGTGCCGGCGCGGGAACCGCAGCAGCAGGCCTCACCGGCAACCGCGACGTCGAGATCCCCAGCGAATCCATCGTGCGCTTCCGCCTGGCGGACGACCTGGTCGTTCAGTCCATCTAGCGCGATCGATCTGCATACGACCGGAGGTGCCCGGAGACGAGACGCCTCGCCTCCCCGAGCACCTCCGCGCCATCGCCGAAGCCCGCAAGCCAATGCATCCCGGGTTCGCGCCGGAACCACGTCCCCTGCCGCTTGGCATAGTTGCGATGCCCCTGCTGCGCTTGCGTCACGGCATCGTCGAGGCTGAGTTCGCCACGCAGAACGGCGCCGGCCTCTGCGTAGCCGAGCGAGCCGAGCGCCCGGCACTCGCGGCCGTAACGCTCGATCAGCCGCTCCGTTTCTGCAACAAGTCCGTTGTCGAACATCCACTCCGCCCGCGCCTCGATGCGCCCGTACAGATCGACGCGTGGAGGCGCGAGACCGAGCCGAAGGATGGCGTAGCCCTCAAGCGGCTCGCGCCCAACCTCCCACTGCTCGCTCATCGGTCGCCTGCCCGTAAGCGTCACCTCGAGCGCCCGGACGATCTTCGGAAGGTCGTTCGGATGAATCTGCTCCGCTGACCTTGCGTCGACCCGCCGCAGCAGCCGATGGAGATACGCCGCGCCCCGGGCAGTCGCCCTCTCGCGAAGGCGTGCGCGCAGCTCCGGCGACACGGCCGGTGCGGGGAAGAGCCCATTGACCAGCGCACGGAGGTACAGCCCAGTGCCGCCGGCGACGATCGGCAGCCGCTCGCGATCGCTGATCCCGGCCAGGGCCACGCGCGCCAGCCGGCTCCAATCGCCTGCCGTAAACGTCTCGTCGGGCCAGGCAACGTCGAGCAGATGATGCGGCACCCGTGCGCGGTCCGCAAGCGAGGGCTTGGCCGTGCCTATCTCCATCTCGCGGTAGACCGCAACCGAGTCGCAGCTGACGATCTCGCCCCCGAACTCCTCCGCGAGCCGGACTGCCAGCGTCGACTTGCCGCTTCCCGTCGGTCCCGCGATCACCACCAGAGGTTTAGGCCTGCTCTCGCCCGAGCCGCTCACCAGAGTCGCCACCATCCCGGCGTGAAGACGCGGTGAAAGCCGAACCGGGCGAGGCTGAAGACCAGCGCCGCGAGCGCCAGAAGAACGAGGCCACGCGCCTGCTGCCGACGTTCGGCCGCTTCACGCGCGGCAAGCTCCTGCGGTAGTTGCGATCGCAAGGACATCAGGCCGCCTACTCCTGCGGAGTCTTGTTCACCAGGTAGTGGATCCGCAGCTCGAGGTTGGGTCCGTGGAACTCGTTGGGCAGCGGAGGGAACTGGCCGACACCGGTGATCGAGCCCCAGGCCGATTTGTTGATCGCATCGTCGTGCGTCGATCCGTCCAGGTACATTCCGCCGATGCGGCCGTCGGGCAGGATGGTGAACCGGATCAGCGTCTCACCCTGCTTGTTCAGCGGCGGCCGCGCCTCCTCCGGAATAAGCGGCAGCCAGGTCTGCTTGATTTCGCGCAGGATCTTGGTGAGGTACGGTCCGAAGTTGACGCCCATCGTGTCCGAGAGCACATCGACCCCCGTATTCAGCCCCTGATGCGAGACGGGGATGTTTGCGCCGTAGTCGCCGCCCTGCCCGGGATTCTGCGAGGCCGCCTGTGCCGCCTGCCGGATCGCGTCGCCCGCGCTCAGGGCAGGCGAGCCAAAGTTCGGCCGCGTCGGCGCAGGCCGCGGCGCATCCACCGTCGCCTGCTGCACCGGAGGGCGCTGCGGCAGGGGTGTCGGAATCTGCTGCTGCGGCGCCGGTGCCTGCGGCATGGGCTGTGCCTGCGGCTGCATCTCGCTCGGCTGTGTTCCCATGCGTTGCGCTTGCTGTGCCGGAGCCTGCGCCCCCGGCGCTCCGGCCCGCCGCATCGCCTGCAACTGCTCCAGCGTCTTGCGGTCGAGCGTCGGCTTCACCGTCTGCGCCGTCCGGTCGCGATCGCTGATCACGTTGGTCGGCTTCTTCTGCAGCTGCTTCGAGACGTCGTTCGGGATATCCAGAAACGTCAGCTCTTTGTCGCGCTGCTTCAGCACGTCAGCAGGATTGATCAGGCGCGGCTGATGAAACAGCACCTGGGGACCGTAGAAGATGAACCAGCCAACGGCCAGGTAGAAGAGGAGCGAGATGTAGACCGACTCGCGAAATCGTGCCCGAGCCCGCTCATCGTCGAGCGTGTCCAGCAGCCGGATCAGTTCATGGGTCTCGAGCTCGCCGTACCTGCCGGTCTGCACCTTGGCGGGTGTGGGCGAGGGAGCCGGGTTGGGCGGTGTCTCTAGCGTTGGCATCGATGCTTCAGGTGAGACGGCGTCACACGGCTCAAGGTCTCCGCTGAGCTTGCCCCGCCCCGGAACTTACCGACGGGAAGAGACCCAGGGGAGCATCCAACTATCTTCTCATCCCGGCTACGCGCCCGGATAGAGGTAGGTCTCCGCTGGTGTGATAGAGCTCTCCCGTGCGGTGGACGGCACGCAGAGTCGTCCGGCGACGTAAACTAACCGACGTGACTCCGATCTTTCGACCCGGCATCCGCTCTGCCGTCCTCACCATCAGCGATCGCTGCTTCGACGGTCGCCAGCAGGATCTCTCCGGGCCGGCCGTCGCCGATGTTCTAGAGGCCGCCGGGGCGTCTGCGTCCACGCGAGAGACGCTGCCCGACGAGCTTGACCGGATCGTCGCCGCGCTTCGACGCCACGCAGCATCCTCAAGCCTCGTCATCGCCACCGGAGGCACCGGCCTAGCTCCCCGCGACGTCACGCCCGAGGCCACCCGGCTCGTCTGTGAGCGCCTGGTCGAGGGCCTCCCGGAGCGGATGCGCGCCGCCGGTCTCCTCCAAACGCCCCTCGCTCCGCTAAGCCGCGCCATCTGTGGGACGCTTGGCAGCACGCTCATTCTGAACCTTCCCGGCAGCCCCGCCGGCGCGGTCGCCTCGCTCGAAGCCGTTCTGCACCTGCTTCCGCACGCCCTTGACCTCCTCGCTGGACGCACCGAGCACAGCCCCCAAATCTCACCGGCAGAAGCCGGCCACGGAAGCAAGCCGCCGGCAACGCATGGTGAGGCGCAGTGAAGCTCCGGCCGCTCGTCGCCTTCCACAAGGCGAGTCTCTGGGTCGCGGCCGCACTGAAGCCCCTGGGAGTCTGGGGTCTGGGCGGCCTCGCGTTCGTCGACTCCGCCTTTTTTCCCATCCCGCCCACCATGGATATCGTGCTCGTGGGCTATGTGGCCGCAAATCCCTCGCGGCTGTTCCTGTACGCCTTCGCCGCAGCCCTCGGGTCCGCTTTCGGCAGCCTCATCCCCTACTACATCGGGCGCGCGGGTGGGGAGCTCTTCCTGCTCAAACGCATCAACCGGCAGCGGTATGAGAAGCTTCGCGACCGCTTCGAGCGGCAGGAGTTCCTGGTCATCATGATCCCGGCCATGGTGCCCCCGCCCATGCCGCTCAAGCTCTTTGAACTCGCCGCCGGCGTCTTCGAAATGAAGCCCCTCCCCTTCGCGACCGCGATCTTCTGCGGCAAGCTTCTGCGCTTCCTCGTCTTTGCCGCCATCACCCGCTACTTCGGGCAGGCCATCGTCCATACCGTCACCAATACCTTCCATCGGCACCTCGGTCTGGTGCTGGCAGGCGTCGGTCTGATCGTGCTCGCTATTCTTACCTACGTCGTCCGGCGGCTCTTCGATAGCCGCCGCGGCACGCACTTTCCCGGCGAAGAGGATGAGATCGCCTAGGGAGAACCGAGGCAGCAACGAAAAAGGGCCGCATCGCTGCGGCCCCATTTCATTTGCACAGGACGAGAAAGTTACCCGAGACGAAGATCGTCGCCCTGTGCTCCACGCAGGCTCTGCGCGATGGCGGCCGCCAGCACCGGCAGACCAAACAACGCGCCAGCCGTCACCGCCGTCGACATCAGATCGTTGGCGTAGAAGGGAACCGCCGCCACATAGCACGCGCCCAGTCCGGCAGCGTTGTGCGGGTACAGACCGCCGCCCATCCACACCATGAAGTTGCTGAGCACAAAAAACGAGGTCGAGGAAGCCAGCACGGCGCCACCCACCCGCAGGGCGGACCGCTTATGCGCCAGCAGAGCGTGACCAAGCAGGCAGACCGCGCCGTACCATGCCCACGTCACCACGTATCCACGCAGGTGGAAGGGAAAGCCATACGCATACACGGTCAGGTAGAAGTCCGTCATCGCCATCGCAACTACGGCTACCAGGGCCTGCCAGCGAGATCGCCGCGATCCAAAGAATAGGAGACCGCCGCCAACCGCGGTAAAGTTCACACTCGTCGCATGGAACGCGTGCGGCAGGATACGGCTTAGGATCGCGAGCAGAAGAGCAAGATAGGCGTACATGGAAGACCTCAGATGGGCGCGGCGCATACAGCGGGCCAATCTCGATTCTCAAGGCTAGGCGTCCCGGGGTCAAATCCCCTCTGCTCCTCCATATTCACCGTAAGCCGCGCGTCAGTGCTGGATCCGGTCGTCCATCTCCATCGCAACGACCTTTCGGTTCATATTCACGTCCACCGTTCCCGAGAGCGGCGACATCTCGCGCCCATGCAGAAACGGCACGTCGTACAGGAAACGGAGATCCCGAAAGGTTACCTCGGACACACCGTCCTGGTTGGGGCCGCCGTCCGTCACCAGCGGGAACTGCGACCAGTCCAGATACACCTCGCCCAGCCAGCTTCGCTTCGCCGTCAGCATCGCCAGCGTCACGGGAGACTTGTGAAAGACATCCTCCTGCACCGAAGTCGCCACCGTTCCGTTCCACGTGTCGATCGTCGCCAGCTGGTAAAAGTCCGCCGTTTCCACAACTGCATGCCAGGTAAACGGCGTCACCGGGTACGGACTCACGGTGGAGCGTACAATGCCTGCGCCGCCGAAGTCGCCCCCCAGCGCGAGCTGCTGCGCCGTCATGCGCTCCCATCCGCGCCATCCCCACAGCAGCGCCACCGAGACCAGCGCAAAGATCGCCCATCCCCGCCCCCGGAACCGCTCCCGCCGCGCGCCAACCTCGCTGTTCACGAGGCCAAACAGCACCGGCGCCAGCAGCCCGATCAACAGCAGCAGAAACATCACCGGCTCAAAGATGAACACAAACGAGCCCGAGTACCAGTGCGGGTTGAACGGAAAGAACGGACGCACGCCGTAGTTGTTCGTCCAGTCCAGCAGAATGTGGCTCAGCAGCGCAATCACCGCAAAGCCATACAGCAGACCCCACCGCGGCGGAAGCGTCTCCGGCCTCCTCGCCGCTGGCTGCGCCCGCGCTCGCCGCACCTTCCACCAATCCCACAGCCACACCGCCCCGACCACCACGGCCGCCTCAATCGGTACGCCCACAAACGTGTGCGTCCACCCCCGATGATGCTGAAACGCAGCGACCGGTCCGCGGATCGACCACACCACATCCAGGTCCGGAGCCTCCGCGGCCAGCGTCATCGCCAGCGTCGCATACGCCGTCTTGCGGTTGAAGCCCGCCCGCGCCAGGCACGCGCCCGTGAGAAAGTGTGTAACTGGTTCCATCAGCCCTCGCAGCTCAGCATACCGCGCCGCTCTTGGTACTCTTTCACGATGCGCACCAGGCTCACGCCCGACCAGCAGATCCATGTCCTTCGCGACGAGCTCCGCCACCACGAGCATCTCTACTACGTCCTCGACGCCCCCGAGCTCACTGACGCGCAGTACGACGCTCTGATGAACCGCCTCAAGGCGATCGAGGCCGAGCACCCCGACCTTGTCACCCCCGACTCACCCACCCAGCGCGTCGGGGGCAAGCCCCGCGATGGCTTCGCCAAGACCCCGCACTCCCGCCCCATGCTGTCGCTCGACAACGCCTATAACGAGGCCGAGCTGCGCGCCTGGGAGACCCGCGTGCGCGACGCCCTTCCCTCCACCGAGCAGCCCAGCTACGTCTGCGAGCTCAAGCTCGACGGACTCTCGCTAGCCCTCCACTTCGGCCCGGGCAACGGCAAAAAGAAGAACGACCACGACGCCCACCTCCTTCGCGGCCTCACCCGCGGCGACGGAACCGTCGGCGAGGACGTGACCTCCAACGTCCGCACCATCCGCTCCGTCCCGCTCAGCATCCCGGCCGCGAAGCTCAAGGCTGCCGGCCTTCCGCAAGCCTTCGAGGTCCGCGGCGAGGTCGTCCTTCCGCAGGCTGCCTTCCGCAAGCTCAACCAGGAGCGCGAGGCCGCCGGACAGGCGCCCGCCGCCAACCCCCGCAACGCCGCCGCCGGCACCATCCGCACGCTCGAGCCCAACATCGTCGCGCAGCGCCGCCTCGACCTCTACGCCTACTTTCTCCTCACGCCCACCGGCGAGCCCCTGCTTCCGCAGCAGTCCGAGGCGCTCGAAGCCCTGCGCACCTGCGGCTTTCGCGTCAACGGGAACGCCCGCACCGCCGCAGACATCAACGAAGTCCTCGCCTTCATCGCCGAAGCCGAGCCCCTCCGCGACACGCTCGGCTACGAGATCGACGGCGTCGTCATCAAGGTCGATTCGGTCACACAGCAGCGCCGCCTCGGATTCACCGGCAAGGCCCCGCGCTGGGCCATCGCCTACAAATTCCCGGCGCGCGCCGGCATCACCCGCCTCGAGCGCGTCCTCTTCCAGGTCGGCCGCACCGGCAAGCTCACCCCCGTCGCCGCACTCACGCCCGTGCTCATCGGCGGCACCACCGTCCGCCGCGCCACGCTGCATAACCCGGACGAGATCGCCCGCCTCGGCGTCCGCATCGGCGATTGGGTCTCGGTCGAGCGCGGCGGCGACGTCATCCCCAAGATCACCGCGGTCGTCCATGACGGTGAAAAGGACAAGAAGCACCCGCGCGGCACCGTCGAGATTGTCTTCCCCACCCACTGCCCCGAGTGCAAGAGCGAACTCGTTCGCGCCGAGGGTGAGGTCGACCTGCGCTGCATCAACGCCAACTGCCCCGCACGCCTGCGCGAAGAGCTGCTCCACTTCGCCGCCCGCTCCGTCATGAATATCGAAGGCCTCGGCGACGCCATGGTCGCGCAGCTGCTCGGCCAGACCGCTGTGACCACCGAAGAGGGCGCCACCGAAGAGGAGCAGTCCGTCGCCGACTCCGAGGCCGAGCCGCGTAAGGCGCCCGCGCGCAAGGTCCTCGTCCACACGCTCTCCGACCTCTATCACCTCAAAAAGCCGGACCTCCTCAAGCTCGATCGCATCGGCGGAAAATCCGCCCAAGCGCTGCTCGACGAGATCGAGCGCTCGAAGTCCGCGCCGCTCCCGCGCGTCCTCCTCGGTCTCGGCATCCGCTTCGTCGGCGAGCGCACCGCACAGCTCCTCGCCGCGCATTTCGGCTCGATCGACACCCTCATGGCCGCCACCGCCGAAGAGCTCGAGGCCGTCAACGAGGTCGGACCCCGCGTCGCACAGGCCATCGTTGAGTTCTTCGCCGAACCCCATAACCGCGATCTCGTCCAGCGCCTCAAAGACGCCGGCCTGCCGATGCACGCAGAAAAACGCGTCACTACCAGCACCCTCGAAGGCCTCACCTTCGTCCTCACCGGCACGCTTCCGACGCTCACCCGCGAGGTCGCCAAGGAAAAGATCGAATCCGCAGGCGGCCGTGTCTCCGGCTCTGTCTCCAAAAAGACCAGCTACGTCGTCGCCGGCGAAGAGGCCGGCTCCAAACTCGATAAGGCGGCCAGCCTCGGCGTCCCCAGCCTCGACGAGCCCAGCCTCCTCGCCCTCATCGACTCCGGCCCGACCCCAACATCTACCGCCAGCACCCCAAGGAGCAGCTCGTAGGCCCTACTCTCTAAGCCCTACACCCTGCCGTTCACGCAATCGTCCGGAACCCGCACGCCAGCATCGCCGCTTGCGGCTCCGGATTCTTCATAAACGTCTCCCACACAAAGCGCGTCCGCAAATTTTCCGCCATCAGCACACCGATCCCGACATCGATGCCCAGCACATCCGGGTCATACCAATACTGCGTCGGATGAAAGGCGTCGCAGAAGCCATACCGTCCCCACGCATCCGTCCCATACCTCTCGAAGAGCGACCGCAGCACCCGCACACACTCCCTGGGCAGAAACGGCAGCGATCCCGCGGTCGCACACGGCACCACCGATCCATCCACCGGCCCCATCAGCGGCGGTCCACCCCACGCCGTATAGCCGTGCTGCCAATCCGAGGCCGTCACGCCCCAATAATCATTGTTGTAGCCGCGCCGCAGCGTCGCCAGAAATGCCTTGTGCGCGCGCGTCGCCGTCACTGAGTTCACAAAGTAGTCCGCATACCGGTCGCGCACGTGACCGAAGTCGAACCACGCATGGCTGTACTGGTGGACAAACAGCGGATCGCGTCCGGAGATGTAGTTGTACGGTCCATAGCGGATGTGCGGCCGCGAAAAAGCATCCCACGCCGCCGGCGCGATCGGATGCGACGGCGATCCGATCGCCAGAAGGTACAGCATCATCAGCTCGCAGTAATGGTCCCAGCGCGTCGCGATAAAGCCCGAGTCCGGATGCCAGCCCATGCTGAACGTCGTGCCGCCGTTCATCATCCACGGCCACTCCACCCGGTCGAAGATCCGCGTCGCCAGATCGTTGATGCGCGCGTCGGTATCGAAGTGTGCCCGGCAGGTCAGCACACCGCACAACAGAATCGCCGTATCGATCGACGAGACCTCACTCCAGCTCAGCGCTCGTCCGGTCATTATGTCGTTGAAGTGGTAGAAAAACCCATGCTCGTGCGGCAGCCGATTCAGGTGGAAGTCCAGGGTCTGAACCACCTGTTGGCGGATCCTCCCGCCCGGCATGTACCCCCGGCTATCCGCGATGCACAGCGCCGTCAGCCCAAAGCCTGTCGCCGCAATGCTCGCCGCACGCCGCCGGTCGAGAGCTCCCGTCGAGGTACGATTTACCGCGCGGTCCAAAACCTGCCCGGATGTGCGCCCGACCTGCTCCACGAAGTAGAGACATCCGCGCCGCTCCATCTCGTCCAGAAACGCGACATCCTCAGGCGTCAGGCCCGCGCGCGTCTCCTCCGCAGAAAGCCCCGGGGCCGTTCCGGTTGGGGTCGGGGTCTGCACCGCAGCCAGGGCGTGCATCGCCGGAGACATCGAAACCAGCGCCCCACCCAGCAGCTTGGCCGCGTCTCGTCGCGTCATCCCCTTTTGCTGCTTCCCACCGCCGCCAGTCATCATCATCCGCTTCGTCGAGCTATACTGCGCGGTCCTCACCGGCCTCTCAAAGAAACGCGTCACGCCGCCACTTCGCGTCGATCAACGTCCTCCCAGCACCTTCACAACCACCAGTCCCTGTGGAGGAATACTCAGGGTCAACCTGCCATCCCTGAGACTACTCTTCTGCTCTGGTGCAGCCGCGCCCGCAGCTCGCAGGTGCATAATCTGCTCGCGTGACGGTGTGGCCGGTCGACCCATCGCGTCAAATGTCTTCACCACATTGCCGTGGTCCGCATCGAGCCGCCATACCACAACAGCGGCATCCTTCCTGACCCCATCGATCTCCACCGTGAAGCTCTTTGCCGGTCCCGGGTTCGCCGGCGGCGGCGTATAACTCGCCCCCTCTCCATACGGCGGCGCATAGTTCCACAGCGCAACCTCCACACCACCATCGGCCGATCTCGTAGCCAGCGCGCTCTCGCTGTTTACCTTGATTCGCCGGTCCCCCAGCTGGTGCAGCATCGCAAACGCATGCAGCGACGGCTTCGCGATATTGTCCTCCGCCACTAAACCGAAGCCGCCATAGAACGGCGTCTTCACCACGCCCTGCTCCTCAAACACATCCGAAAACGACCAGTAGCTCATCGACTCCGTCAGCCCGTCGCACAGCCGGATGTTGTTCGCGAGCCACGGTCCCATGTACACCGAGTCCGTCACGTCCGGCTCATTCGCATAGCTCGCGTTGTACTCCGAAAAGATCAGCGGCATCCTCGGATACGCCGAGGCTCCGATCTCCTCATGCACCTTTTTCACCGCGCGATACACCATTTGGTCGCGCGGAACCTGCTCGTTCGTCTTGAGCACATTATCGGCCGTATCGTTGCCATACACATGCGTCGACGCGAAATCGACCGGAATACTCTTAGCCTTGCAGTGCGCCAGAAACTCGCCCACATACGCCGCCTGCGCCGTCGAAGGCCCGCCCACGCGGATGCGCTTATTCACTTTCTTGAGAGCCACCGCCGTGTGATCGTAGAGCTCGTAGTACGTCGGCATGTTCGGCCGGCCGCCCCAGAAGTCCAGGTTCGGCTCATTCCACACCTCGAAGCTCCACGTCGCCACCTCCGCGATGCCGTAACGCGCGATGAGGTGCTGCGCAAACGCGCCGATCATCGCGTCCCACTGCGCATAGTCCTTCGGCGGAGAAACGTCGGGCTTGTACCAGAAGGCATGCAGCATCGCAGGATCGGCCGCCATCTTCTTCGGCATAAAGCTCATCTCCACAAACGGCTTTACGCCCAGATCCAGCAGGCCGTCGTAGATCTGGTCGATGTAGCTGAAGTTGTAAGGTCCCGCATCCTGCACCTTCTCCGCCGCGAGCCCCGGGTTCTTCACCACAGCGTCCGGGTCGTACAGCCCCACCTCGTCATTGAAGATGCCATGGAAGCGCACCGACCGGAAGTCCGTCACCGCCTTTACCGCGCGCACATCGTCGCGGTAGCTCTGCCGCAGCGCCAGCACCGCCCGCCCCGATCCAAACGTCTGCTCCCAAAAATGCGGAAACGGTGTCGTCGGCCCATTCGCCTCGACGCGGATGTCGGTTCCACCCTGCGGCTCCTGCGCCCAGGCAGAGCCCATGGGAAAAAGAAGCACAACCGCTGCCGCAAGACGAACCCCGAAGCCGACCCTCATCCCTTGTCCCCTGTTCTGCTAACCGAAAGATGGAGCCTTCGCTCCGCCGCTTTATTCCACACGAAAGTCGCTTGGGCTAAGGCCCACCGCCTTCGCGCGTCGCTAGCCTGCTCACGACAATGTCGATCAACTGAAGGCAATCGTTTGCCTGAATGAGAATACTGCTTGTCCAAGAGATCGGTGTCAAGCTCTCCGAATCTCCACACGTGGTTCCTGTCGGGAGCGCGGCCCACACACGCGCACTCCTAAAATCGATCGAAGACGGTCACGCCAGCGCCTCCGCCCACCCCCGGCAACAATTCAGCTCGTCGCGTGAATCGACCGGCCTCGCGTCATCCCAAACACCGCAATGTATACATAGCAGATCGCCGGGATAAAGAACGCATGGTGCACGCCGATCCGGTCTGCGATAAAGCCCTGCGTTACCGGCAGCACCGCCCCGCCCACAATCGACGCCACCATCAGGCTCGACCCCCTGCTCGTCAACGGCCCCAGACCCTCAAGCCCAAGCGTAAAGATGCTCGGAAACATGACCGAGTTGAACAGCCCCACCGCAATGATCGTCCACATCGCCACATGCCCCAGCGTCAGCATCGACGTCACCACCAGCAGCGTCGCCACCATCGCCGCCAGCCCCAGCACCACGCCCGTCCGGAACTTCGTCAGCAGCGCCGACCCGATAAACCGCCCGATCATCGCCCCGCCCCAGTAAAGCGACACATACAGCGCCGCCGTCCTCTCGGGGAGATTGCCAATCTCCGGCAGACCGAAGTAGTTCACCAGAAAGCTGCCGATCGACACCTCGGCGCCCACATACAGAAAGATCGCCAGCGCCCCCAGCAGCAGCTGTGAGTGGCGCCACACGCTGTCGTGCGTCGGCGTCGTGTCCAGCTCGCCCGGCCGGATCTCCTGCGTAAAGCTCATCGAAGGCAGCTTGATCAGAGCCAGCCCAACCGCCAACGCAGTCAGCGCCACTGCAATGCCGGCGTACGGCAGCCGCACCGACGACGCCTGCTGCATCCGGTACGCCTGCACGCCCGCAGCCGACAGTCCCTCAAAGCTCTTCTTGGTCGCCGGAATCGCGCTCAAAATCACCGCCGACCCGAAGAACGGAGCCAGAAACGTCCCAAACGAGTTAAACGCCTGCGACAGGTTCAGCCGGCTCGACGCCGTCCGCTGCGGCCCCAGGTTCGCCACATACGGATTCGCCGCCACCTGCAGCGCCGTGATCCCCGCCGCCAAAACGATCTGTGCCCCCAGAAACAGCCCAAACGATGCCGCATTCGCCGCCGGCAGGAACAGCAGCGCGCCCACCGCCATCACCAGCAGACCCACCACCATCGTCCGCTTGTACCCGATCCACTCCACCAGCTTGCCCGCCGGCAGGGCAAACACGAAGTACGAGGTGAAAAAGCACAGCTGCACCATCATCACCTGCGCATATCCCAGCTGAAAGATCGACCGCAGGTGCGGGATCAGGATGTCGTTCAGACACGTCAGGAATCCCCACATGAAGAACAGCATCGTCGCGATCGACATCGCCCGCACGTTCGTCGATTGGAGGTCCGGTCCCGTGTAAGTCGTCGCGCTCTGCGTCACCATCGCCATCGTCTACTCTCCCCGCGAGCCCTGCACCCGCTTCAAAGCCACGCGACCTTTATAGCCCATCTAGGCCATCCCACGCAGCCAAACCAGGAGTCTTTCCCGATCACCATACCCTCGCGCATCCTTCCGGTCACCGTCCGTCAGGCGTCTTTACCAGTCGGTATTCCCACCCACCCTTCTGCTTGTGTTCCTTCGCCGCCCCGTTAGTTGCCGCCCGCCTTTTGTCCCTTCGGTTGTCACCCCGCCTCTTGTCCCTTTGGTTGTCATCCCGCAGCAAAGCGGAGGGATCTGCTTCTCCCCCGCAATGATGGAGCAGCCATGGCGTCCCGCCAAACGTTTACAACAACCCTATCGCCCTCCACTCACCGCCACCGCACTCTCCACAACATTCCACCCCCGCAAACCAAACTTCGCCGCACCCGTTCCCGTCGCGGCCGGATACCGAGCCACAATCGTCCGGCTCTCACCAGGCAGTAACGACACATAGTTCTCGCTCAAATACGCCGGCAGAATCCGCTCCCCCGTCTTCGCGTTCTGGAGCGTCGCCTTCACCGCCAGCACCGCCGCCTTGCCCGGATTCGTCAGCCGCAGCGTCACCTCCGTCTCCGCACCATCCCGCCGCGAGCTCGCCGAGCCGTCCAGCTTCACCTTCGGCAGATCGTTCATCGCGCGGTACGCCGCATCGTTCGCCGCCAGCCAGTACACGTTGTCCGATACCGTCCTCCCACTCGCATCCATCAACTCCAGCTTCACCAGCACTACCCTCCCGCCCGCCATTAGCGGAGCGAGATTGAGCCCGAGCGGCGTCGCCATCCCGTTCGCCACCACATCCACCTTGCTCTCATGTGTCTCAAGCACCTGGTTGTCCAAACCAAACACCCGCGCTCGCACCGTCGCTCCCGCCAACGCCTCTCTCGTCGTATTCACCACAGCGATCTGCCCGTTCGTCAAATCCATCTGCACATGCTGCGGCTCGCACGCCTTCTCGACCGCATAAAACGACGCCTGCGTGTCATAGTCCGAGCTCAGGATCTGCCACATATTGCTCGGCCACGACGGCTGCGTCATCCACAGCATCCGCCCGCTGTTCGGCGTCCACAGGTGCTGGTTGAAGCCCTCAAAGATCGCCCGGTGATCGACATAATTGAACATCTGCACCTTGCGCTCAAAGTCCTCCAGACTCGTCGCCGCCCCAAACTGATCCTCAATCTTCTGCATCAGTGGAGCCACGTCACCGTTCCCGCCCTGGTGCCAGTCGTGATACGCCCACGCATCGCTGATCGGCCACTGATCCGGCTCCGCGACCGACGCCTTGAAGCTCTCGATCGTCGACATCGAAGAGATCCCCAGCTCCACCGAAAACCCGCGATTGTTCGCGTAGTAAAACGTCGGATCCTTGTACGAGTACGGTCCGCTGTCCCGCAAATTCACCCGGTTCGAGCTCGGCGAGTAGTACCGCGTCCCGTCCAGCTCCGCAAACGTCTTGATCAATCCTTGATTCAACACCGGCTGCGGCACACCTTCGTTCCGTCCGCACCACATCACGATCGACGGATGATTCCGAAACCGCTTCACAACGTCCCGCGCATTCTCCACAAATAGCGCCGGGTCTTCAGGCTCCACATTCCACCCCTGCGTCGACGCCCAGAAATCGTTCCACACCATCATTCCGTACTCATCCGCCAGCTCGTAAAACGTCTCCTCCGTGTTCTGCCCCACCCAGTTGCGAATGATGTTCACGTGCGCCACCTGGTGCAGCCGGAAGAACGGTTCCAGGTGCTCCCGGCTCACCCGCTTGCGCGAGTCGTCCATGCCCCAGTTGCCCCCGCGCGCGGCGATCCGCACCCCATTCACCTTCAGCACCAGATCATCCATCCCCGGCTCGTTCGTCACTGCCTTCACCGCCGGCGAGCTCAGCCCTGCCGCCGTCAGCGTCGCCGCATACCCCTCCGCCGTCGGCCGCATCCCCTTGTGCGTCACATCCACCACCATCTCGCCACGCTCGGCCGCCACTGTCGGGTCAACCTCTACCCGACGGATGCGCCCATCCGGACCGAACAGCCCCAGTTCATACGTGATCTCGCGAATCCCAAACGTCACCTCCTTGTGATTCGAGACCTCTCCCCCACCTCCGCCAATTTGCAACTTCAAGTGATACAAGTCCGGCCGCCCATACCCGTTCGGCCACCACAGCCGTGGCTGCGCCACATGCAGCTGCGCAAACTCCGCCGGAGCCAACTTGACCACGCTCTCCCCCGGCGTCAATGTCACCTGTTTGGTCAGCGTGGCGCCCTCAAAGCTCGCCGCCAGCGTCGCCTGGGCCGGCGCATCGCCCGCATTCTTCACCGGCACGTTGATCACAACGTCCGCGCTCGACACATCCGGCAAGGGCAGCTTCGTAATCACCTGCGGATCCCCGATCGTCACCGCATCCGTCGCGCTCAGCTCCACATCCTGCCATATGCCACTATTCCGGTCACGAATCCCCGGAATCCAGTCCCACCCCTCCGTCGCCACAAACGTCGGCCCGTCCAGGCACAGCTGCCCGCCGTTATCGCCCGCTCCAGCCTTCAACGACTGCTCGTGCGGCACCCCCGGGTGCGGCGGCGGCGAGATCCGCACTGCCAGCACATTCTCCCCGCTCGCCCGCAGCATCCCGCTCACATCAAATGTCCCGCGGATAAACGCGCCCTTCACCCGCCCCAGCTCCTTTCCGTTCAGCCACACGTCCGCCGCATAGTTGATGCCGTGAAACGTTAGCCCCAGCCGCCGCTTCGCCGCATTCGCCGGCGTCGGAAACTCCACCCGATACCAGTAGTCCTGCTTGTTCAGCGTCTCCGGAATCGCCATGTTGTTCAACCCAAAGTCCGAGTCCGGATACACCCCGCGATCGATCATCGTCGTCAGCACCGTCCCCGGCACCGTCGCCGCCATCCATCCCTTCGCATTGAATCCCGCAGCCGAGATCTGCTCTCCCGCCACCGCTCCCTTCAAATCCGGCGCCGCCGTTAGACGCCAGTTCGCCGCCACCGTCCACCGGCTCTCCCCCGCCGCCTCCAGCGTCTCCCGCGCCGGTGGGAGCGGCTTCGCCACCGGCTTCGAGAACGGCGCCTTGCTATGCGGCATCAACGACGGATCCTGCGGCTCAAAGTAACCCGACGTCGCGCGCGTCTGCGTCGGCCAGGCTGGCGACCCCTCCGTGTACTCCACGATCCCGAAGTCCGGCCGCTGCCCAAACCTCTCCTTGACCTCTTTCGCCGTCATGGCCCCCGGCGTCAACTCAAACCCCGCGATCAGCCCGCCAAAGTGCTCAAACCCCGGCACCGAACGCCCCGGCATCTCCGAGCGCGTTACCGGCCCCAACACCACCTGCGCCCCCACCCTTGCCAGCGCCAGCTCCCCCGTCGCCACCTCCACCCCATCGGCGAAGAGATGCTCCCTCTGCCCGTCAAACGTCGCCGCCACCTGGTGCCATCCACCCCCGGCGGTCAGCGCCCCAGGCGCGACCAACTGATTGCCCTCGCCAAACCGCAGCGCCGGCCGCCCATCCACCAGTGCCAGCATCCGCGAGCTCTCCGCCGCAGGGTCGCCCACACCAGCCAGAAGCACGCTACCCGGCGAGCCCGGCGCCGCCTCGAACCACAGCACCATGGTCCACGGTGTATCCGCACGCAGCAGCGCGACCCCCGCCGGCAGTGGCCTCTCGATCCCGCGCCCGCCCACCAGAAACCGCCCGCTGTACGGTCCATAGCTCTCTTTCGCCAACTCCGGCGCGGCAATAGCAGTATTCATCTGTGCCTCCATCCCCACGCCCATCGTCGCCAAGCAAAAAAGAGCAGCGCCCACGTACCGCAACTTCGTGCAAACATTCCTCATTCAGGCTCTCCAAATCCAGCGTCAATGCTGGGCAAACCAATCTACACTGCGCACCCTTTACTTCAGCGCCTTCAACCCCAGCGCCCGCACAACCTGCTCATCCGGCGTCGTCACCCCGTCCTTCTTCGTCACCGCGCCGAAGTTCGTTTGATAATCCCACATCGCCCATCCCAGATGGTGCCGCTCGAGCGCGACGCGCATATCGCCGATCCACCGCGCCCGCATCGCCCCATCCGCAAACGGCCGGTGCACCCCGAACTCCCCGCAGTACACCGGCACGCCATACTGCACCGACCATCGCTCCGCAAACGCCACCGTCGCCTCCACCCGCGCCGCATCCCACCGCGCCAGCCCATACTGCTCCACGAAGAACCTCCCCGCCAACGTAGGCTCCTGATCCTCGTTCCTCGCCACATTCTCCGGCGTCGACGGATACGGCACATCACGCAGCGGAGCCACACGCACATCCGTCCACGTCGCCCCCTGGTGCGTAAACGCGAACGGCTCATAGTCGTGAAACGTATAGATCACGTCCTCCACCGCGATCGGCTCCATCTCCAGCAGGTCCTCCAGCCCCGAGTAGTGCGCTCCCGCCGCAATGATCGTGTGCCGCGGAGCCGCCTCCCGAATCCCCCGCGCCACCGTCGCCTCGATCCCCTGCCACCGAAACGCATCCTCCTGCTCCGGCTCGTTCATCACCTCGAAGAACACCAGCTCCGGGTCCGTCCCGGCATAGTGCTTCGCCACCGCCCGCCACAGCGCCGCAAACTTCGCCACGCCCTCTCCCCCGTGCAGCAGCGTCGCCTTGTAGTCGCTCTCCGGATGCACATCCACCACCACCGCCATGCCCTCCGTCGTGATCGCCTTCACCACCCGGTCGAGCTCCGTCATAAACGGCGTCCCGGCCTCCCCGCTCCGCTGCCACACCGTCAACGGAGCCGCATCCACCGACACCCGCACGTGGTCGAACCCCATCCGCTTCATCAGCCGAAGATCGTCCTCCGTCGTAAAGCTCCGCAGCCGTTCGGCTGTGTAGTCACGCGGCGACTGCGCAAACCAGATGCTCGCATTGATCCCGTGCCGTAGATGCTCCGCCCGCCGAAACGCCAGATCATCCCTCCGCGCAGTCACAGCGCTCTGCCCAGAATCTTGCTCAAATGCCCAGCATGTTATCGATAACGTCCATAAGCACCCCGCCACCAGTATTCGCTTCATAGATCGCCATCAAATCACATCTGTCACCCTCCACGCAAAACCCGCAAGGCATCGGTAGTGGGTCAGCGGTTCCGTTAAGGGCATGGCTTCAGCCGTGTGATTCCACTCGGTCAGGCAAGGGGCTTCAGCCTCCTAAGGGTACAGATGTTCTCCAACCTGACCCGCGACCCAGGCATCCCGCGTCCTTCCGCTAACAGGCTTTTCTGGATACCATGGATCGCGCCCCGCCTACCGCAGCCAGGAGCCTGAGCCACGAGCGCCGGCTCCTCTTGCACCAACTCCGCCCTACACCAACTCCGCCTGAACGGACGCCTCCTCACGATGACCGCAGCTCCTCCGCAACCCCCGTCCGTCCTCGCCCTCGCCCTCGCCGCCGTCCTCCCCCTCCTCGCTACACCCTCCTCTGCCCCCGCCCAATCGCCAGCCCCGCTGGTGCTCTCCCGCAGCAACGCCACCGTCATGCTGGAGCCCTACGCCCCCAACATCCTCCGCATCACCCTTTCCCTCCGCAAGCCCGCCGCTCCCGGCTACGGCATCTCCGCCCGCCCCGACACCGCCGGCTGGCACGCCTCCACCTCCGCCGCCGGCAACACCCTTACCTCCTCGTGCATGATCGCGACCGTCTCCCCCGAAGGAAAACCGTACAAGCCAACCGGCACCCAAGCCGACGTCGCCAGATTCTTCAGCGGCTCCACCCCCGGCATAGGCCTCGACATCCGCACCCCCGACGGCAAGCCGCTGCTCCATATGAACGGCTGGCAGATGTCCGTGCCCAACTACAAGGACGGCAACCACGACATCCTCTACGACCGCCGCCCGCAGGACCACGACTTCTTCCAAATCGGCGCCACCTTTGCCACCCCGCCCGACGAGCACTTCTACGGCCTCGGACAAAATCAGGAGGGCTACCTCGACCGCCGCGGCCACGTCCTCCGCTGCGCCCACGACTACAACGCTCCCTCCGGCCAGTCCGTATGTGTGCCCTTCGTCGTCACAAATAAGGGCTACGGCCTCCTTTGGGATAACCCTTCCCGCACCACTGTCTCCTTCGCCTTCAACGACCAGACCTCCTGGCTCTCGGACGTCGGCCAGCGTGTCTCCTTCTTCGTCATCGCCGGCGATACCTACGATGAGATCTACACCGGCTACCGCCTCCTCACCGGCTCGACCCCCATCCCGCCCAAATCCGCCTTCGGCTACATCCAGTCGAAGCAGCGCTACAGCTCCCAGGCCGAGCTCCTCGCTGTCGCCCACGGCTACCGCGATCGACACTTGCCCATCGACGACCTCGTCATCGACTGGTTCCACTACACCAAAATGGGCGAGATGGACATGGACCCCGCCAAGTGGCCCGACCCCGCCGCCATGAATCGCGAACTCCACCAGCTCCACTTCCACACCATGATCAGCGTCTGGCCGCGCTTCGTCCCCGAATCTCGCTTCTACAGCACCGTCCTCAAAAATGGCTGGTTCGAGCACGGCGCCGACGGCACCCCCACCAACGGTCTTCCCTACGACCGCGCCGGCGCCGACATCGACACCACGGACCCAGAAGCCCGCAAATGGTACTGGTCCATCATCCGCGACAATTACATCAACAAAGGCTTCGACGCCTTCTGGGCCGACGAGACCGAGCCCGACCTGCCCCCGAACGGCAGCTACTGGCACATCGGCCCTGGCACCGAGTTCTTCAACGTCTTCCCGCTCTTCCACACCTCTGCCTTCTACGAAGGCATGCGCCGCGACACCACCCAGCGCGCCCTCATCCTCGCGCGCGACGCCTGGCTCGGCGCCCAGCACAACGGAGCCATCTTCTGGTCCTCCGACATCTCCCCCACCTGGGACACCCTCAAGCGACAGGTCCCCACCGGCATCAACTTCGTCGCCTCCGGCACCCCCTACTGGTCGACCGACATCGGCGGCTGGCAGTACCTCCCGGCCACGCACAAGCCAACTCGCCCCCCATTACTCGACCCAACCGACGCCCGCGACAACGTCGGCAACTACGACGACTACCCCGAGCTCTACACCCGCTGGTTCGAGTACGGCGCCTTCCAGCCCAACTTCCGCTCGCACGGCTCCCGCCGCTACAACGAGGTCTGGTCCTACGGCAAACAAGCCGAGCCCATCCTCGAAAAATACCTCCGCCTCCGCTACCAGCTCATGCCCTACCTCTACTCCCTCGGCCGCTCCACCAACCTCACTGGAGCCCCGTTCATGCGTGGCCTCTTCATGGACTTCGGCTCCGACCCCAACGTCGCGGAAATCGGTGACGAGTACATGCTCGGCCCCGCCCTCCTCGTCGCCCCCGTCACCGAGCAGGGTGTCACCTCCCGCCCCGTCTACCTCCCTGCAGGAACCGACTGGTTCAACTTCTGGACCAACGAGCGCGTCAAAGGCGGCCAAACGATTCGCGCCGCCGCCCCGATCGACACTATCCCCGTCTTCGTCCGCGCCGGCTCCATCCTCCCCCTCGGCTCCCCCGTCGAAAGCACCGCTGACCCCCAGACCGTCGCCAACCTCCGCATCTACCCCGGCGCCGACGGCCACTTCGACCTCTACGACGACGACGGCGCCACCTACGCCTACGAGCACGGCCACTCCAAAACCTCCCACCTCCACTGGTCCGAAACCAGCCAAAAACTCACCCACACCGGGGACGACCTCACTCAAAGAGCCGCAGTGGACGTCATCGCACGCTAAGCGCGCCGTGCCCTGCTGTTACTGTTGCCTTCGCCCTTGCTGTCGCCTTGTTGTTCGCCGTCATCCTGAGCGAAGCGAAGGACCCCTGTATTGCCCTTGCCGTTGCTTCTGCCGTCCTCCCATCTCTTGAGCGAAGCCCTTCCCGCTAAGCCCCACCCTCCATCTTCAACCACTCACCCGATACGCGACAACGGACCCGCTCTCGCGCTAAACTTGTCGCCGTCCCGTCTTCCTCGGCTCAAGACAATCGTTTGACTCGCAGTACCACCTGCATTGATATCGCTTTCATAGGAAAACCGAATGACTGTTCGCAATCTCCTCTCCGTCCTCTGCCTCGCCGCCGCCACCGCCATCCCGGGCCTAGCACAAACATCCAAGGCCAACGCCGCCCCCGACCTCAAGTCCATGCCCTGGGGCAACGCCTCCCTCAGCCCCGACCAGCGCGCCGACCTCGTCCTCAAACAGCTCACCCTCGATGAAAAGATCCAGCTCGTCCACGGCATCGGCTGGGGCCCGCTGCGCGAAGGCGATCCCGTCCCCGCCGACAACAACGGCGGAGCCGGGCAGGTCCTCGGCATCCCCCGCCTCGGCATCCCCTCCATCCAGCAGGCAGACTCCGCCGTCGGCTCGCGGATGGCCGCAACCCAGTCCCGCTACGCCACCCTCCTTCCCTCCGTCCTCGGCGCCGCCGCCTCCTGGGACCCCGATGCCGCCCACCTCTACGGCGACGTCATCGGCCGCGAGCTCCGCGCCCAAGGCTTCAACCAGTCCATCGGCGGTGGCGTCGATCTCGCCCGCGACCCCCGCAACGGACGCCTCTTCGAGTACCCCGGCGAAGATCCCGTCCTCGCCGGAACCACCGTCGGCCACCTCATCATGGGCGTCCAGCAGAACAAGATCATGGGCGATATCAAGCACTACGCCTTCAACGATCAGGAGACCGGTCGCACCGTCGTCGACGTCCACCTCTCCCACAAGGCCGCCCACGAGTCCGACCTCCTCGCCTTCGAGATCGGCATCAACCTCGGCCACCCCGCCTCCGTCATGTGCTCCTACAACAAGTACGAGGGCGACTGGACCTGCGAAAACGACTGGCTCCTCAACCACGTCCTCAAGGACCAGTGGAAGTTCCCCGGCTTCGTCGTCTCCGACTGGGAGGCCACTCACTCGACCGTCAAAGCCGCCAAGGCCGGCCTCGACATGCAGATGCCCGGCGAAGAGTACTTCGGCGCCCCACTCAAGCAGGCCGTGCAGTCCGGCCAGGTCCCCCAGGCTCGCCTCGACGACATGGTCCACCGCATCCTCCGCTCCCTCTTCGCCTCCGGCAACGTCGATCACCCGTCCACCCCGCGCTTCGTCGTCGATCCCTTCAAGGGCCGTGACGACGCCCAGCACATCGCCGAAGAGTCCATCGTCCTCCTCAAGAACGCCAACAACATCCTCCCGCTCTCGCCCTCCGTCCGCTCCATCGCCGTCATCGGCGCCCACGCCGATGTCGGCATCATGTCCGGCGGCGGCTCCGCCCAGGTCGACGCCCCAGGTGGCGATGCCGTCCATCCCGGCCAGCCCACCGCCTGGGGCCGCGAAGTCTACTTCCCCTCCGCCCCGCTCAAATACATTCGCGAGCACGCCCCCTCCGCCAAAGTCGACTTCAACGACGGCACCGACCCCGCCGCCGCAGCCGCCTTCGCCAAATCAGCCGACGTCGCGGTCGTCTTCGCCGACCAGTACATGAGCGAAGGCGCCGACTCGCCCACGCTGTCGCTCCCCCACCACCAGGATGCCCTCATCGAGGCCGTCAGCAAAGCCAACCCGCGCACCGTCGTCGTCCTCATCACCGGCAACCCCGTCTCCATGCCCTGGGTCGACCACGTCCCCGGCATCATGGAAGCCTGGTACCCCGGCATCGCCGGCGGCCAGTCCATCGCGGACCTCCTCTTCGGCGCCGTCAACCCCTCCGGCAAGCTCCCCATCACCTTTCCCAAATCCGAGGCCGACCTCCCGCACGCCGAGATCTTCGGCCTGGCCCGTCCCAAAAGCGACGCCGGCCTGCCCGAGCACTGGGTCGAGCAGGACAAAAAAGTCAGCTTCCCCGCCGACTACAACGAAGGTGCCCGCTTCGGTTACAAATGGTTCGACTCCGAGCACAAGGAGCCGCTCTTCCCGTTCGGCCACGGCCTCTCCTACACCACCTTCGCCTACTCCAACCTGAACGCCGACGCCAGCTCCCGAACCGTCACCTTCACCGTCTGCAACACCGGCGGGCGCGCCGGCACCGAGATCGCCGAGGTCTATATCCAGCTCCCCTCCGCCGCCAACGAAAACTTCCGCCGACTCGTCGCCTGGAAGCGAGTCCCCCTCAACCCCAGCGAAAGCAGGGAAGTCTCCCTCGAGGTCAATTCCCTCTTCGTCTCCGTCTGGGACGACGCCGCCGACAACTGGAAGCTCCTCCCCGGCGACTACACCGTCTCCGTAGGCTCCTCCTCCCGCAACCTCCCCCTCACCACCAAAGCCACCGCCCAGTAAGCCAGCAAACACAGGGGGAGAGCCGGGCTTCAAGCGAGCGGGCTGGGGGAGTCCGGCTGCAGCCCGGCACCCCAGCCCGAAAGGCTCCTCTTCCGCTCTACCAAAGGCCGGAGTGAAGGCGCAGCCGGTCCTCAACCCTCACCTGATCCCACCCATTTACCCAACCCTTCAAACCATGTCATTCTGAGCCGAAGGCGGAAGAATCCCCGTATTCCGCTCGTGCCACCCAGAACCTATCCCAGAGCCGCTACCGCTCAACCGTTCATCCTGGGCAGTCGCACTAGGATGAGCGAATCAGATCACTCCAGAAGCAAGTGTCGAATGTCGTCTTCAAACGCCGCTCTATCTACGATTCCGGCGTGGGAAACAGCAACTCTCCCATGCCGATCGATGAGCAGCGTCAAGGGCATCTCCTTCAAGCTGAAGCGCTCTCCAAGCGCATCTGTGCCCACCGCGACGGGATAATCCATGTTCCACTTCACCATGAAAGGCTTGATGACATCGGATGTCTCCCCATACATGTCAAGGCCAATGACAGACAAGCCCCTGCTGCGATACTTTTGATGGAAAGAGACGTACCAGGGGAGCTCGACCTTGCAGCCACCGCACGTCGTCGCCCAAAAGTCTAAGAGCACAACTTTTCCCTTATACCGAGAGAGTGTCAGCTTCTTTCCTTGCACATCGGTAAGGGTAAAGTCAGGAGCAGCCACGCGGGAATGGATGGGAATTAGTTCATCGACCTTGGCGGCCTTACTTGCTCCCTGTGTCGCAAATGAGAACATCGACGTCAGAGCGAACACAGCGTTGACCACAATATTCATTGTGCTTCATTGTATGCGGCAGGTAGCTTCACTTGAGTTCTCTTCCGAGGAGTCGTGCTTGCCCATGAAGGTCTGTGCACCCGGTCCACGCACCTTCTCCAATCACTCCGCCACCTCTGGCACTATCCTCCGCCCATGATTCCCCAACCAAACTACTTTGCGGCGGATGACGGACATGATCGTTGGATTGATCCACACGTGAGGTAGAGCCGGGCTTCAGCCCGGCGTCCAATCGCCGTCGCAAGACGGTCTTTCGCTCTGCCGAAGGCCGGAGTGAAGGCGAAGCCGGAAGGACCTGACCTGGACCTGCCCTCGACATCAAGCGGGTCGAAGCAACCACAAACCGGCCACAAACTCACCACAAAACACCACCCGCGCACCACGCAAATTCACCCGTTATCAACCACAAAATCACTCCGGATCGCCCACCACCACCCCAAACCCATTCGTCCCCAGGTACACCCTCCCAGCCACCCTGGGATCCCCACTGATGGGTGCAACCACCCCATACTCATGCTCCTTGTCGTCGATCCGCACCCACGTCTTCCCTGCTTCGCTAGAACGGTAAACTCCTTTTGTTCCATGCACATCCCCCGACAGGTAAAGCGTCTCCGGACCCCCGTCCACCATCGCCCTGCCCAGCCCCAGAGCATACGCCGCCCGCACCGATCCCAGCTTGGTCAGCTCCGGCCCCCGCTCCCTCCACACCCCCGTTGGCCCATACATCCACACCTCCCCCTCCGCCGCCCCCGCCACCAGGTGCAAGCCCCACTCCAACCCATCCTGTATCTGCCTCATTCCAGACCCGATAGCCAGCAGCGACAGCACACCCCGGGACTGGTCCATCACAAAGAAGTTCCCCGCCGCGCTCCGGTCCGCGACCACCTCCAGCTTCCCACCCTCCGCTAACTGTTGCCAGCTCAAGCCTTTATCTCTCGACCCGAACGCCCCCTCGGACGTCGTCCAAACCATCGACCTGCCATCCGCCGACACCTCTACCCGTCCACCCTTGTCAGCCCCTAAAGGCTCAGAAACAAAGGGTTTCCACGTCTTTCCCCCATCCTCCGAATATCCCCCATGGCTCGCTCCCGTCCACACCCTCCCCGACATCACTACGGACTCCGGCGCAAGCGCTGCAACCCTAACAGAATCACAGTTTGCAAGCCGCGGTGGCCCCAGCACTACCGGCCCCGCGTCCTCGATACGGAAGCACCCAATATCCCCCAACCCCGTAAATAGCTTCGCACCGCTCGCAGGACTCTCGATCGAGATAACTGCCGTCTCCTCAATACCTTCCGCTCCCACCACCCAATCCGTCGACCTCCCATGATCCGCTCTGTGTGCATTGTGCGTCGCCCAAATCGTCTCCCCCGTCCCATACAGCATGTGGTCGGAGTCAAATGGATCGATCGCCACCGCACCGATCCAGTGCCCCATCCCCACCACACCGCTCTCATTGCGCAGCCACGGACTCGCTGCCGGGTCCATCTTCGCCTTTTCCCTCATACTCACCCAGTACTTACCTCCATTGTTTGTTTGATATAGCGTGTCCCCAGGCTTCCATCGATCCATCGTCGAGACCACCACCGTCCCCTCGTGCTCCGGATCGAGCGCCAGCCCTCCATATCCCCCGCCAGCCCCGCCCATCTCCGGCGTAATGTCCTTCCAGGCACCCTCCTTCGACCGCCGCCACACCGCTCCCGCGGTCATGCCATTCGGCCCCGACTTGTTTCCGTAGGTAACGTAAACATCTCCATCCGAATCACTTACAGCATGGTTCGGCATCAAGCCGCGCGGCGCCCCATTCAGCATCTGCCAGCTCGCCCCAGTGTCCTCGGAGACGAACAGGTTGTCCGCCGCAGACGAGACGCCTGCATAGATCGCTCCGGCGCTCCCATCCTTCTTCGGCCCGAAGAGCACAAACGTGATGCCCACGCCGTTGTCCGTGTGCCCCGGAAACGAGCTCACGCGCGCCCACGTCGACCCGCTGTCCATGCTCCTCCAGAGACCATCCAGCCGTGTGCCGAAATACAACGTCCCAGCGTGCGCTGGATCGATGACTAGCCGCTCGCCCGCGAATCGCCCCTCTTCATTCGCCCCCAGCTTAAACGGCAGAGCGATTGTCTCGAAGCTCTTGCCGCGATCGTGCGACCGCAGCAGCGCTCCGTTAGGCGAGTTGTCGTGTGTATACGTTCCGGCTGCGAGGTAAAGGTCGTCCGGGTGCGCCACATCCAAGGCCATGCCTTCCACACCGATCAGATTCGCATCCGCCATCGGAATCCATTCACTCAACGAAGTCCATCGCCGCTCTGCCTCGTCCCACCGGTAGGCCCCGCCGATATCCGTGCGGCAGTACGCCAGCCCCTTTACCGAAGGGTGAAACAGGATCCCGGTGATGAACCCTCCGCCGACGAAAGGTACATGGTGAAAGCGATAGCTCGAGCGCGTAATTTCCGAGCCTTGCCCGCCCTCGTGTGTGATCGCAATCCCCGTCGCCAGACAGAGAGCAGCCGCGGCACCCACACCTCCAAAGCCCAACCTCACGAAGCCAGACCTCCTGCCATCCTGCTGCCTTCTCTAACCTACCGCAGCACCGCCACGCCGTATCGCGGCAGCGTCACACTCGCGCTTCTGCTGCCGTCAAGGACACTCTCCATCGCAGCCGGCAGACTGACGGTCTTTGCGTCACCCGACAGATTAATCAGAATCCACACCTTCTTACCGACGCCCGATCGCACCGAAACGTCCACACCCTCAGGAACGCCGGGCCAGACCGCGTTTACGCCGCTCGTCTCCAGCATCCACTTCGCCGCCGCCCGCATCGTCGGCTCGTCCAGCATCGCGCCGATGTACGTGATGCGCCCCTTGCCAACCTTGCGCGTCACCGCTGCAGGCTGTCCATCCAGCCATCCGTTGCTCTTGCCATACCGCATCAACACCTCGGCATCCGGCGCCTTGATGCTCATCTGCTCGGCCCAGATTGTGTCCGTGCCGCTGCCCCACGTGCCCTCAATCGGAACGTCCTTATCGAGCGCGTAGAACTGCTCCACACGTCCCCCCAGCAGATCCACCAGCGGCCCCGGCTGTCGCTCGACCTCGAGGGCGTTGTCCTGGTCCTTCATGCCGGAGCGCTGCCCCAGCACCAGATGACCGCCGCCGCGCACATAGACCTCCAGATTCTTCACCGCCGCCGGCGTCAGCACATTCAATGCCGGCGCGACGACCAGCTTGTACCGGCTCAGCGGCACCGTATCTGCCACCACATCCACCGACCGCACCAGTTTGCGCAATGGACCGTAGTAGCTCACCAGGGCGTTTACCGGGTCGAACGCCTTATTGTGCCTCTGCCAGTTGATCGCCCAACGGCTGTCGTAATCCTGCAGCACCGCAACGTCCGACTCGACCGTCGTCCCCGCCAGCGCCGGCCCTGCCTTGGCAAACTCCGCACCCAGCTGCGCCACCTCCGGATAAAGCGGCACCGGTGTCCCGTCCGCACCCACCAAAACGCCGTGGTACTCCTCCTGCCCATTCAGCGCGCTGCGCCACTGCCAGTAACTTACCGCCTCTGCGCCATGGCCTACGTCGTGCCAAGCCATCGCGCGGACCTCGCCCTTGTCGAGCGCGTTGTTGTCTGCGGACCAGTTCACAAACCCCGGCTGCGTCTCCATTACCCAGAAGTTCTTGCGCAGAAAGCCGCGCGTTAGATCGTGCGCCATTCCGTTACGAATCGGATCGAGATGCCCCGTCCCCACATAATCATCCCACGACGCGAAATCGAGGTCCTGCGCCAGCTTGTAGTGATCGTATCCATCAAACCAGCCCATCATGTTCGTCGTGATCCTCTGCCGAGGCTCAGCGTACTTGCGGATCGTATCCACATGCAGCTTCGAGTAGCTGCGATATGTATCGGTAACAAATTGCTTCCAGTTCAGCAGCAGGCCCGGATTGCTGTAGCGGGTCTCGATCGGGATCTGCCGCCAGTCCGTGTAGGTCTCGCTCCAGTACGCCGTCGTCCACCGCGCATTCAGGTTGTCGAGCGTCCCATACTTCGCCTCCAGCCAGTCCTGCCACTGCCGCTTCGTGTCTGCGTCGTACGATTCAGCCGCGAGCTCGTTGTCGATCTGCCACCCGATCACGTTCTTGTCGTGCCCGAAGCGCTCGGCCATCTTGCCCGTGATCCGCGCCACCAACTCGCGATACTTCGGGTTAGTGAAATTGAACTGTTCGCGATTGCCGTGCTCGTCCTTGCGGCCGTCCTCCATGGTGCGCAGCGTCTCGGGATACTTCTGTGTCAGCCACGCCGGCGGAGCTGCTCCAGGCGTGCCTAGTACAACCTGAATGTGGTGCCGCTCGGCCGCGCGAATTGCATGCTCCACCCAATCCAACTGGAAGTTGCCGTCGCCCGGCTCCATCGCACTCCATGCGAATTCCGTGAGGCGCACAAACGTGACGTGCGCCTGTTCCATCAGCAGGAGGTCCACATCCCAACGAGACTCGGGCCATTGTTCCGGATACCACGCCGTTCCCAGTGACAACGGCGGCGCCGCCGGCACCACATCGGCCTGCTCGGCGATCGCGCCCGTCACACCTAGACCAAACAGCAGACAGCAGCCGGCAACCACCTCGCGAAACATCATCCTATAGCTCCTGAAATCCTAAGATTGCCTGGAACGTCCGAGAGCATCCGGACTTTGCGTAGAGGCAAAGCACGACCCAGCATAGCGCGCCGAAGGTCGTCGGCGTCTCATGCCTACTGCGTCGGATCGATTAGCTTCAGGCCGGAGTCATCCTGCCGCTTGCCCAGCAGCCTGGCATCCGTCGTCACAAAAACCTCCAGCGTCGGATTCACGTGGAGCTCAAACGCGTGCCCGCCGACCGTGCTCCCGCCCTCCTTGCCGAGAACCACGTGCGTGTGCACGATCGGCTTGCCTTGGTACGCGGCGATGTCGCCCACCATCGACAAAACCTCCACCTGCTCGGTAACCGGGATCGGATGGTAGAGCTTGCGTCCGAGATCGAACCACGCCACGGTCGCGCTGCTCACCGCGCCTATGCCCGTAAAGTGCGCATCGCCAACGCCGTACTTCACGGCAAAATCCGTCATGCCACTCAGCGCTTCATCACTCTTACGGAAGATCACCGCGTACACCTTCTCGCTGCCGTGCTCTTCCAGCAGCTTCACCTGCATGCCCGGCGCCTTGCCTGTCGGCACCGGCCTCGACGGCGAAAGATACGTGTCCGCTCCGCTCGGAGATCGCGCACCCACGGCGCAGGGCATCCCGGCCAACAAAACTGTGGTCCAGATCCATCGATTGCGTCTCACCCGCTGCCCCCTAAAAACTACAGCACGGACCATAGCACACCATGTAGTTCTGAGCAGAAGGAGGTGAAACCAAACCTGCAAGGAGGGGGGGGCAGAGACGGATCGCATCTCGCTTAGAACTCATCCCAAAGGCAGTTGCCGTTATTGGTCTACGAAGCTGCCCGACATCTGAGGTAACAGCTCAGCTACCCACAGCGACTGCGAAGACTTAGACCTCTCAGAGAAATACTGGAGTGGGCGCGATCTTGAAAGTTGGTGCGGTTGGCAGAGCAGCGGGTCCTCATATGCAGTAAGGAATGGCGGACTTTCAGCTATCACTTGCAAGCGTCACCCGCATCGTCGATCATCGCGGTGCGTGCCGGGCTTTGACTCTGGGTTTCCATCGCTCCGACAATATGAGGACACATTGACATGAACCCTGGAAGTGCAGACCGGATCGCCGCCTCATGTATCGCCGCCATCGCCTGGATCGGATTGGCCATACAGTTCGTTGCTTCTTATCAGCAGAGCGCGTCGGCGTTGCTTACACTCTGGATTGTGTTTGCATACTTCACGATCACCACAAATCTTCTTGTGGCCGCAGTCTTTACCGGTATCGCGGCAGATCGCCCGGCGTTTTGTTCGGGCTGGGTGGTTGGAGGAACGATGCTCTCGATCTTGCTCGTTGGAGTGATCTACGCCCTCCTGCTTCACGGCTCGTCAGAGCTCTCGGGCGCCTCGGCAGTGGCGAACGTGCTTCTGCACATGGTCACGCCGATACTTGTTCCACTCTTCTGGATGTCTTTTACCCCGAAGGGTGAGCTCACATGGTGGCATCCGATTTTATGGGCAATCTATCCGCTTGCCTATCTGGCCTATGCGCTCGCGCGGGGAGGCGCAACCGGTAGCTACGCCTATCCGTTCATGGACGTTCTGCGACTTGGCTGGGGGAAGACGGCTCTCAACTCGGCCTTGATCGCAGTTGCCTTTCTATTCTCCAGCTTCGCTCTCGTCTGGATAGACCATCGTGCTGGTTCTCGTTCCGCTGCATCGACCGGCTAATCCCGCAACAGATGTCGAGCAAGGGGAAGCGTTCTAGTCAGATTACTGAGGTGTAGAGTCCTTGCGGAAGTACAGGTAGCCCCAGTGTTCCGGCACGTGCATGTCGATCAGACCCTGCGGAGACCAGACCCAATTATCTTCCCTGACTTGCCCGGCCTTCCACTCCACCCGGCTGAAGTTGATGCGCCACTTCGTTCCGGGATGCGGGTGTGGAACATGCTGCCGGGGCTCGAATGCATTCAGCGGGTAGGCGATCTCGACCGTCCACCCGCGGTCCATGTCGGCAGGGTAGTTGAGCGTGCCCTGGACCGCTACCGCGGTCTTGAGATCGGAGATATCCCAGCTGTTGTCCGCCTTCCCTCCGAGCTTATAAGGTTTGTCGAGATATAGATCCCATCCGGTATTGAGCGCGTTCATCTCGAACTCGTAGTAGCTTGCCGTGCCGGGAAGGGGTTTGAGGAAGACTTCGAAGTCGTTGTCGTGAAAGATGACTGAGTCGTGCTGGGTGAGCGTGGCATGGACGTCCGGCTCCTCCAGTTCCGCAGCGATGTAGAGATAGTTGTCATCCCACAACATCTTCGCGCGTGTGCGAAAGCGGGGCTTCGGTTTAGCTGATCCTTCGATGTCGACGAAATCCTGCGTCCACTGCGCCTTGTTCCACGCAGGGTCATCCAGCTTGCCATCGATATGGATGGGGGTGGAGATGTACTGGCAGTCGTAGGAGAGCGGTGTTAAGGCGGAGGTCTGCACCGAGGGAATGTTATGGATAATGGATGCAAGTGTAAGCACGACCAGCGATCGGAGCATCCTATCCTCCCCCGAACGATTTCGGAGCTTCCCATGGGGAAGCAGGTGTGCGGATATTAAGCCCACACAACTGCCTATTGAGAATACGCTGTCTGAACGGAAGGATGTTTGGTAAAGGCCAAGGCACTTTGGACTTGCTTACCCGATGTAGAGCCGTGGCGGTCGGAAAGGATCCTCACCTTGTTCCGTGAATCAGATCGATTACACGCCGGAATGACATGGCGGTGGAGCGAAGCGTTGCTGTTCTGCGTAAGCCTCCTGCTTAGCTGTCCGTTCGTGTCGCAGAGGGTGCTTGCCCAGGCCGACTATGGAGCCGCAGATGCCAATAGCCGATCGGCCACGACGGCGTCCGGCGACGGCGCGACCTATGACTATCTCAATCTGCACGACCAGGTGGGCCCGAGTGGCGTGCCGCTGGGAGGGATGGGCGTGGGTGAAGTCAATCTGTCTCCCGATGGGCGATTTACGCGCTTCGGTATCAATAACTGGGCGACTGACAACGGCGTGGGAAGGGCCAAGGAGGAGAATCCTAATTGGGATCGAGAGGCTTTCGCCGCGGTGTGGGAGAGAGACTCGCAGGCCCATGTCGCTGTGCGGCGGCTGGTGCGGGGCGCCGAAGCGGCCTATGGCATGAGCGGGTATTCGCACAGCAGCTACCGCGGGCTGTTTCCGACAGCGCGTGTGAGCTTCGACGACGACCGCATGCCACAGCCTCACTCGCTTGCGTCGCTGTATGCGTATAGCGGTCTGGTTCCACACGACGTCAAGGACTCCTCGCTGCCGGGCTTCTGGGTGGAGATCACGCTGGCGAACTCCGATTCGCAATCTGTTGAGGTAGCCGTTGCGTTGTCGTGGCCAGATGTGCTCGGGCGTGGAGTGTATGACATTAAGGACCTTGACGACGCTCGAAAGGAAGAGACGCCGTTCACGGGGTATCCCATGGCTCCAATCGCGCATGGGCGCAGCGAGGTAGAAGCGCTGCGGCTAAGCAAATACAGGGGAGTAAGACAGTTTCTTTCAGAACCGTTGAAGCCGAAGAAGCTTACCTTTCAAAATTATGTAAATGAGGTCGCTCTGCTGGCTGAGTCGGGGAGTGACCGGAGCATCAGTGTTCTTCCGTCCTGGAATGTCACAGGGGGGACCAGTGCTTGGAGTGAGTTCCGGCGTAGTGGAGAGCTGGGCGGGTCCATCGCATCGGAGACGCTGAGTGGAGCTAGTGCGGAAGCTGGCGCGAGTGCGCTTGCCATCAAGACGAAGCTTGGGGCGGGGGAAAAGAAGACCTTCCGCTTTCTGGTGAGCTGGAATATGCCAAAGGTGCAGCTCGATTGGAGAAGTGCGGACCCACGCAGCTACTCCGGGAAGGCGGACTACGACCGATATTTCCAGAACTTCTTTCCGGATTTGAAGATGCTTCTCGGATACGAGATCGCAAACAGGGAGCGCATCCTTCAGGAGACGCTGGCATGGCAGCAACCGATTCTAGAGAGCACGCTTCCGGATTGGTTGAAGTTCAAGCTGATCAACAGCGCGTATACGCTGTACACGAACACGATCCTGAACAAGGCGGGTGAGTTCACCGTGATGGAAGGCGGCATGGGCGGACTAGCGGGAACGATGGACCAGCGGCTCTCTGCGCATCCGGTGTATGGGAAATTTTTCCCGGAGTTAGATTACGCGGAGCTGCAACAGTTTGCTGACACGCAGGATACAGATGGAGGGATCCTGCACTTTGATGGGCACTACTTTATCGGGATCGCCGACCCGGAGGGAGGGACGCCGACGCCCCATAGCAAGCTCGTGGATAACACGGCGTCGTGGCTGATCCAGGTAGCGGAGAACTACCAGCAAAGCGGAGACAGAAGCTTCGCTAAAAGGAATGCGGATCATATTCGCCGTGCGTTTGTTTACCTGCACCAGCAGATTCAGGGCACTGGGCAGATTCCCCTCGGGGGACAGACGTACGACGATTATCCTCATCCACCGGTGTCGAGTTACATGGCAACCGTGTACCTCGCGTCGTTGCGTGCGGGGCAGGTGCTGGCACATGCGCTCGACGATCGCACGATGGATGCGGAGTGCAGGAGCCAATTCGACAAGACACAAGCGGGACTGGTTAAGATGCTGTGGAACGGACGGTTCTTTGCGTATGGCGCAGACGAGGACGGATCGGCCCGGCGCGACGATCGCGTGTTTACAGGCCAACTCGCCGGACAATTCATCAGTCGTGAGTCCGGGTGGGGCAATATTGTTCCCTGGGACATGGTCCGATCCAGCCTGGAGACCCAGTTAAAGACCTCGGTTGCGCATACGCCGGACTTCTACGCACCCAAAATCTGGGACCTGGAGATGGCACGCGGCGTGGACATGCCAGGATCGCGCTGCTGGCCGTTCTATCTGGAAAGCTACACGGCGATGGCTGCGATCCAGGCGGGGTTCCTGTCCGATGGCCTGGAGATCATGCGGCATATCCAGCTGGTCCATCTGCGACATGGTTGGACGTGGTCACAAAACCTATGGAACCCGGGTGAATTGACCTATATGACGGCTCCGGTGACGTGGTTTATTACAGATGTGCTCACTGGCTTTTCCTACGATGCCGACGTCGGACAACTGGTGCTTGGATTGACGACGTTGCCGGGGCAAGAGAGGACCGTCATTCCTCTCTATTCGCCGAGATTCTGGGCTGAGCTGGAGTATGAGCCGGGGAAGCATCGTGCGTCGCTACACATTACCAAGGTGTTTGGTGGGAAGAAGATCATCTTCAGGTCGTTAAGAGGCGAACCCTTGGGGATGCCGGCGAATACAGGAGAGATGATGGCCATTCCCGCCTTCGAGGTTCGCGAGGGCAATTCGCTCGACCTTTCGCCATATCTTTTGTCTCTGGCGAGGGGCGAGCTGCAGAGACCTGTGTTGCCGTGAAGTCATGATCTGAGCGGGGGATCGAAGGGGAATTGAGTCACCATGAAGCGAAGAGATGTATTGAAGGGTTTGTCGATGGTGACGGGGAGTGCGTTCTGCAGCGCGTCTTCCTGGCCGGAGCCTGCGCTCGATGGAGATAAGCCGGCGGCTGCGCCTCCGCTTGCGATAGCGATCCGTGGACTCATTAGGAAGAATGAAAAGCTGTGGCAGCCGATCCAGATCTCGGTCCGGCATGCGGGTGTGGATGCTGTGGTGGTCACGACGCTGGATGGAACGGAGATCGACCGGAGAACACTGGGTTCGGGGCAGCATACATTCCATGTGTTGACTGCTCCTGTGACGGAAGCGCGGGATGGCTCGGTCACGGTAAAGCTGGGGGAGAGCACGAGCTCGGCTGTGGTGAAGCTGCAGCCCGTGCGTAAGGTGCTGGTCTACGTGCTGCCCCATTCGCACCATGATCTTGGGTACACGGACCTGCAGGCAGACGTAGAAGAGAAGCAGATGAAGAACATTACGTTAGGTATGGAGTTGGCGTACAAGACGGCGAACTACCCGGAGGGTGCGCGATTTGTGTGGAACCTCGAGGTGCTGTGGGGGGCGGACCTGTTTATGAGGCGCAAGTCGCAGGCGGAGAAGGATGCATTTGTCGAGGCGGTGAAGAAGGGCTGGGTGAGTCTGAACGGGATGTACGCGAATGAGTTGACGGGGCTGTGCCGGCCGGAGGAACTGCTCCAACTCTTCCGATATGGGACGGAGCTCGGGACGACGTGCGGGGTGCGCGTCGATTCGGCGATGCTGAGCGATGTGCCGGGATTCACATGGGGGACGGTGACGGCGATGTCGCAGGCGGGCATACGGTACCTTTCGGCTGCGCCGAACTTCTTCGACCGCATCGGGAGCCTGATGCTGGAGTGGCAGGATAAGCCATTCTGGGCGGCCTCTCCTTCTGGAAAGGAGAAGGTGCTGGTGTGGATTCCATGGACTGGGTATGCGATGTCGCATGTGATGAAGCTGAGTCCTGAGTGGGTGGGTCAATATCAGGACCGGCTGGATATAGCGGGATTCAAGTACGACATCTCGCATATTCGCTGGTCGGGTCATGGTGACAACGCCGTGCCTGATACGGAGCTCAGCGAATTCGTGAGGGATTGGAATGAGGTGTATGAGTGGCCGAGGTTTGCGATCTCTTCCACAAGCGAGGCGTTCTCCGCGTTCGATAAGCGGCACGGGACCGAGCTGCCGGAGATGCATGGAGACCTGACCCCCTATTGGGAGGATGGCGCGGGGTCGTCGGCGCTCGAGACGCGCATGAATCGCATTGCGGCCGACCGTCTGGTGCAGGCGGAGGCGTTAGGTGCGATGTTCTCTCCGACCGTGCAGCGAACGACGGCGGTGCATGAGGCCTGGCGAAATATCCTGCTGTACTCCGAGCATACGTGGGGCGCGTGGTGCAGCGTTTCGGACTCCGAGAGCGCGTTCACGAAGAAGCAGTGGGATGTGAAACGCGAGTTCGCGGTGGAAGCCGAGGGCATGTCGAAGAAGTTGCTCGATGAGGTGCTGCAGACAGTGGCCACGGGCACCGATAGCTCCGCGATCGATGTGCACAATTCGACGTCCTGGTCGCGCAGCGAGCTGGTGGTCTTAACGGCGGCCATGTCCGCGTCGGGGGACCACGTGAGGGCGGAGCACGGTGCGTCGGTGCCGTCGCAGCGGCTCGCGACGGGGGAACTGGCCTTTCTGGCGCATGAGATTCCAGCCTTCGGAAGCGCCCGATTTCATCTGTCGCGCGGAAAGGCGCAGACACCGCCGAAGCATGCCACCTTTCGGGATGGTGTGCTGGATAACGGGATCGTGCGGGCCAAAATCGATTCGGCAAACGGCAATCTTGTTGATCTGAGGCTTCATGGCAAGACCGATAACCTCGTAGATCTTAGCCAGGGAAACGCGGCCAACGAGTACCTCTTTGTGGAAGGCAAGGATGTTGCGCATGTGCAGAGGAGCGGGGCGGCTACAATCCATGTCGAAGAGCCAGGGCCGCTCGTGGTATCGGTGCGCATCGAGTCGACTGCGCCAGGATGCAACAGCCTGGTGCGGAGGGCTCGTCTTCTCGCTGGTGCTGATTTTCTTGAACTGAGCAATATCGTCGATAAGAAGCGGGCTCCGCTCAATCTACATCCCGGGAAAGGTGGGCCGGGTGATGACTTTGCGCAGCGGGAGGGGAAGGAAAGCGTACAGTTCGCCTTTCCGTTTGCAATCCCCGGAGGAACGATGCGGATCGACGTTCCCCTCGCGGTGATGCGTCCAGAGGTCGATCAACTTCCGGGGTCCTGCAAGAATTGGCTGCCGGTAGGGCGATGGATCGATGTGTCGAATGCGGAGCACGGCGTGACGTGGGTGACGCTGGACGCGCCGCTGGTTGAGGTGGGTGGAATCACGGCAAACATGCTCGGATCGCAACGAGACCCTGGCTTGTGGCGGAAGGAGATTGCGCCGACTCAGAGGTTGTACTCGTGGGTGATGAACAACCATTGGGGAACAAATTATCGTGCGTCTCAAGAAGGTCCAGTGGAGTTTCGGTATGCGCTGCGGCTGCACGGTGGATACGATGCAGCAGCTGCAAGCCGCTTTGGCATTGGGCTATCACAGCAGTTAGTCGCGACGGTGGCGAGCGCGGGCACGGTGCGACCCGCTCTTCTAAAGATCGAGCCGCAGGATGTGCTCGCCCTGGCCATGAAGGCCAGCGAGGACGGTCAGGGAAAGATCATCCGCCTGTTCGGTGCCTCCGGTGAAGAAAGACGGGCGACGCTGTTGTGGGGGACGCCAGAACTTCCGCAGCTTTGGTTGAGCGACTTAAGCGAGCGAAGACTGAGACGGATGGGGAGTGAGATCACTGTTGCCGGATGGGATCTTGTGACGCTTCGCGCCCACACGGCATGATGTTACATGCGGCATTTATATACTTGACTCCCTAGAAGTTCTAGCCTAAGATTACCTCAGTTCTGGCCTACAGGCCAAAGCCGAAGACAAAGGCTGCAAAGAAGCGCAAGCGGCGTAAAACTGAAAAGGAGAAGCAGAAACCCCCCGAATAAGCGGGTTCTGCATTGGATATGAAGACTACCGTAGTGAAACTACCTGAACATCGGTGCGACCTGAGCAAAGATGCGACATTACAGGATGTGATACGCGCTATCAACGTTGGCCGGGAACGAGAGAGGGCCACCACCTATCTGGTACCTCAATTCGATGGACCGACACTCGGGATCTGGCATAGAAACATTTGAATCATTCGTGACTGTGTAACAGACACGTTGGGGCTGTCCGTTGTTGGCGATCTCAAGATGAGGTGGGGCAACGCGTAGGGTTTGCTGGTCCAGAATCATGTCCGAACTGTAACGCAAACACTTCATTTCCGGTTCTCCATAGACACTCAGTTTTCCTCCGCCGTTCATCCTACCAGAGCTGGGGAGTCAAGTATGTAATCCCAAAGAAAACCTTATGGGGGATCTACAGTCGGCCGGTCGCGTTGCGAGATCTTCTGCATTTCCTTGTCTTTGCAATGGCGATAGACAGAACTGTATTTGTCGGCAAGCGTGGCGCCTACTGCTTGCTGTTGCTTTCATTTACACGCTGTTTGCTGTCTGGTTTGGCTTGGTAACGTTCGGAAGCCCTGTCAAGCGTGGATAGCTGATGTTCCGAGATTCAGGAATAAATAAGTACGCACGCTAAAGGAATCATGGTGGTCTCGTGCCACCAGACTCCGTCCTCTATGCGCAGCTCGATCTGCTTGCGTTCGCAATGGCCGGACTTCCTTCCCCCAGAACTTGACCATCTGTTCCCGGTCGCTCAGCTCGGCATCGACTACCAGCGATCGCACGGCCTGAATGAACTGCCCGTGGCTGAAGACCTCTGGAAAGAGAATACAAGCCGCCCGGAGATCGATTCGAGCCGCATCGAAGTCCGCGATTTAGACTTGTGGCCCTGGGACGCTGACCATCCAGTTGACGCCGAACTTGTCCGTGCACATGCCAAACAGCGGTGACCAGAAGGTCGGGGCGAGTCGGATGTCGAGGCTTATACCGACGATCTCGGCGTATCGGATGAGGGTGCGCATGAACGCGGGCCGGGCGCATCAGCCAGCGACAACGGCGGAGCGTTTGGCGCGGGGCGCTGGCCCTTGCCGATGCGGAAGGCTTCACTTTAGCGGAGCTAACCGGCTTCGCCTCCACGGTGGCAATGGCTCAAGATTGAAGGTAGCCTCCGGGAAGACGGCGCGCATCTCCAGTACGCCGCCCATGGCGCGGATGTACTTCGACAGAGTGCTGATGTGGAGGTCTGTACGGGCCTCGAGCGAAGCGCCGCCGCCTTGCGATATGTCCAGGCGCTCCGCCATCTCCACCTGCGTCAGGGATCGCGCCTTGCGAAGGGCGGCGTATCCCATCCGGTCGTACTCCGCCAACGCTTCTTTCTTCCGTGCAGTCCGTTCCTCCGGGGTGCCGGGATGGTCCAAATCCTGCCAACGCTTCTGTGGGGTTTGGGGCGTAGTCCAAGGTGCCGCCTAACCCAGTATTCCTCCTTGGGGCTCCGTTTTGACTTCTCCACAGTTTTAGGCCAACCGTCGCCGCGCCTTGGGCTGGCCTGCATCGACATGCAGGCTGGCCCGGCCTTCTTCACCGTAGTACCGTCATCGACAGAGATCCCCATGCCATCCTTCTTCCGGCGAACACCCGCCGCCAGCCTCCTCCTGTCGCTCGCCACGCTCGCCGTCGCAGCTCACGCGGAGCCGGCGCGCGCACCAGATATCACCCTCCGCGGCAGCGTCACAGTCGCCGACGCACAGACCTATCGCGAACTTCCCTTCACCGTTCCGCCCGGCATCACCCGCATCACCGTCGACTTCTCCTACACCGAGCGCGACAAGAAGACCAGCATCGATCTCGGCATCTTCGACAGGGAGCGCTTTCGCGGCTGGAGCGGTGGCAACAAGAGCAGCTTCACCCTCTCTGAGACCGACGCGACCCCCTCGTATCTGCCCGGTGTCATCCGCCCCGGCCTGTGGAAGCTCCTGCTCGGCATACCCAATATCGAGAACGGCATCACGTCCAACTACAAAGCGAAGATCTACCTTTCCCACGCCGGCGACGCGCCTGTCGTTTCCACCTTCAGCATCGCGCCGCTTCGCAAAGGCCCTGCCTGGTTCCGCGGCGACTTCCACATGCACGACGCGCACAGCGACGGCTCCTGCCTCAGCCAGGCCGGCCTCAATGTCCCGTGCCCCCTCTACAAAACCGTCGAGGCTGCGGTCGCCCGCAAGCTCGACTTCATCGCCATCACCGACCACAACGCCACCTCGCAGTACAACGACGAGCGCGAGTTCCAGCCCTATTTCGACCGGCTCCTGCTCATCCCCGGCCGCGAAATCACCACCTTTCACGGCCACGCAAACATCTTCGGCATCACCGATTTCGTCGACTTCCGTCTCGGCAGCGCAACCGTCCCCGACATCAACACGATCAGCCGTCAGGTCAAGGCCTTTCATGGCCTCCTCTCCATCAACCATCCGGGTGCGCCCACCGGAGCCTCCTGCATGGGCTGTGGCTGGAATGCGCCAAACACCGACTACAAAGGCGTCACTGCTGTCGAAGCCATTAACGGTAGCTCCCTCGACGGCCCCGGCTCCGGCATCCCCTTCTGGCAGGACAGGCTCAACGCCGGTTACCGGCTGACCGGCATCGGCGGCAGCGACAATCATGAGGCCGCATACCCTCCCATAATCCGCTCCGCCGTCGGCCACCCCACCACCGTCGTCTACGCGGACAACCTCTCCGAACGCGCCATCCTCGACGGCGTTCGCGCAGGCCACGTCTTCATCGATCTTGACGGCACCAGCGACCGCGGCATGGAGTTCACCGCCACGGCAGGTACAGAGACCGCCACCATGGGTGACAACCTAAAGGCCTCCGACGGCCAGACCGTTCACTTCACTCTCACAATGCTTAATCTGCAGGGCGCCTATCCAGAGATAGTGCACGACGAGCCGAAGATGCTCCTCTTTGGAGAAGAGATGACCAGCTTTGACGTCCGCTCCGACGGCAACCGCCACTGGTTCCGAGTCAACATCCACGCAAACGACGGCCGCGTGGTCATCCTGGGCAACCCCATCTACCTCAACTTCTAACCATCCCCCGCACGAGCTGCCACAGCTCACCGCAATGCCGCGATTCTGTAAGCCAGCGCCGCGACTAAAGCTGAGTAACCGCCGACTCACTGTCGCCAGATGTCTGGAGAGTCATCGAAATCCGTTGGTTTTGGGCGGAACGCGTGGTTTCAAACAGATGCACTATCAACTCGACAGATTGTCGTTCAATGTTGCGTGTAGAGCGACGATGATGAGAGCACTCACGGCACCGATGTAGCTCTCACAGAAAAGGTCCTAAGGAGAAGCTGATCTCATCGCCCGTGTAAGGGATGCGAGCCAGAACGGAAAAGAGGAATTGGCGGAGTGCGTCAGCATCAATCGACTTGTGTGTTCTCCGCCTAGCACGCTTGACTCTGGTCGATATATCCCACTGGCCCCGAAGCATGACCCGAGCGCGATCTTTTTTGGAAGCCCCGCGCCAGCTCGAATCGCGCGGGGAACGCATACTGCTCATCTGTGCGGATGAAACTTCACTGTGTTCCGGCCCGCACTGGACTGACGCCCGCGTGAAAAGTTCCGTGCCTCGTCAAACTGCGGACGAATCACCATGGTTCCACGGCGGTTGGTGAATCCCCAATGCTGGTCTACCTTCACAGCGGCAAGATCGCTGGCGAACGCGAAGACCGCCTGGTACATCGCATGGATCTCCATTTGCGCGTGCGATTGATGAACCCCAACGACTACATACGTTCGCGGGGAGCAGTATGTGTGCCTCTTCCGCCTGCGTTGGAAGATGGAGCGCGACAGTTCCTGATGCGGCGAGTTGAAGGCCTGACGCGGCTAGCTGAAGGAAGGATCTCTGGGTAATGAGACCTTGCCGATCTTCGCGGGAATCACGTTGGCGATGATGGCGCTTTCGGTCTCTCCTGGAGGCACAGCGTGGAGGCCAATCTTTTGAGCTCGGGGTGAGCCGTCTTGGCCTCGAGAACCAGCTTCTGAGCATAGGGCGCATCCACCTTGAGATAACGGGCCGGCACGTCCGCAGGGGTAACCGTCTGCGCGAACGCGGGGCTCAGTGCGCCCGTGATGCTTGGGAGAGTGAGAAGGAGAACGATTTTTGGGAAACGGAGCATGGAGTTCACCTTATGAAATGCCGGTCCCCGAGAACGAGTTGGCCGAAGTGGGCTGGTGCGTTGATGACCAGACCATTGGGGCCGGCCTTGGTCGCTTTGGTATAGTCTTCGCCGAGCGTAGTAAAGCCGGCAATCGAGAAGTCATAGGGCAGGCCGGTGCTCTGCTATTGGGGGTAGGTGTTGCGGTTGAAGCCGAACTCGGCTTCGTTGAGCAGCGTCGCGCTAAGGTGTGAAGCTCTTCAAGAATAAGATTCTGCACGCGGGAGCCGATCGTCTGGCCTTGGGCGGCGTTGTTGAGCGAGGAGGTCGCGACCCGTCGTCGATGTTGTAGAGCCCGTACATCGAGTCACCAGTGGCCGAGACGGCGCTGCTGGTTGAAAGGCGTTGATGAACGGGAGCGAACGACGGTTGCGCAGCAAGCAGCTAGGCCCGGTAGGCCGCCGAGGGAACGGTGCCAACGTCAGGAATTCTTCCCAGGGTCTGACGGAACCCCTCGTAGTTGACGAAGAAGAAGTGCGGTCGTGGAGGAGTGGACCCCCGACGTTGGCCCCGAACTGAGTGAGATGAAAGTTGGGGTGGTATGTGCTCTTTATAGGGAAGAGCGCGTCGAAGTAGCTGTTGCGGAGATAGTCCAAGACGCTGCCATGAAACTGGTTGGTACCGGACTTCGAGATGAGGCCGATCTGCCCGCCTGCGGATCCGCCGGTATCCGCAGTGTAAGCACCCGCAGGAACCTTGAACTCGGCGACCGCTTCGGTGGAGAACTGAAGCCGGAGCTGTGACTTGATGGACTGCCGGATGCCTCCCGCGGCATCCACGCCATCGAAGCGGTAGTTGTTGTCGTCGATTCCCTGGCCTGCGAAGCGGATGCTGTTCTGCTGGCCGGAGCCGGAGTCGATCGCGCCCGGCGCGAGCAGCTCAAGCGTTGCGATGTTGCGGCCGTTGAGGGGCAGACGGGAGACCTGGACCGATTGGATCTAGGCCATGTCGCTGTAAGCGGGATTAAGCGGTACGCGATGCGCAACAGAGGCGTGTGCTCCGTAAGACAGAGCCACGACCACCGAGGTAAGGAATGCCCAGAGACGAAGTTGTGGACGGTGAGTGCTGGCGCTTGTAGAGAAGGCGCTCGCCAGCGGAGATGCATTGCCCGATCAGGCGGACTGGGTGCGCGCGTAGAGAGCATCTGGCGGAGACGGCGATTGCACGATTCGGGCACTTTGATACATGGGTGAACAATGCCGGGCTGGGGCAATGGGGGCGGTTGACGGAGGTGTCGGATGAGGACCACCGGCAGATGTTCGATATCAACTTTGGGGGCATCGTGTATGGGTCTACGGCGGCGGTACGGCACCTGCGGTCGAGGGGCGGGGCGCTGATCAACCTGGGAAGCGTGGCATCGGACTTTGCGTTTCCGCCGGATGTATTCGACAACCAAGCATGCGATCAAGGGATTTACGGATGCGCTGCGGCGGGAGCTGAAGGATGAGGGCGCGCCGATCTCGGTGACGCTGATTCAGCCGGCGGCGATTGGGACACCGTTTGCGCTACATGCGAAGAACTACACGGAACAGGAGGCGAAGCTGCCGCCGCCGGTGTATGCGCCCGAGAGTGTGGCGGAGACGATTCTGTTTGCGGCGGAGACTCCGCGGCGGGCGCTGCATGTGGGCGGAGCGGGCAAGGTGATGGGGATCTTCAGCCGGTTGACGCCGGGGCTGGTGGATCTGGCGTCGTCGGCGATGATCAAGTCGCAGTTGAAGGGTGAGCCGAAGACGCCGCGGGCCAACAGCCTGTGGGAGGCGGGGGACGATGGCAGCGTGCGGGGACCAGAAGGGCATCCGGCCGAGTGTGTATACGGCGGGCGAGGTGCATCCGACGGCGACGGCGTTGTTGTTTGGGGCGATTGGGGTGGCGGCGGCGGTTTGGGGATGGAACAAGGCTCGCGCTTAGGCGTTGGGGGTGTGGAGGGGACGGCAGCCTTGGGGCTGCCGTCCTTTTGTGGTCAACCAAGCGCGAGGCGGTAGAAGAGAATACAGGGGTCCTTCACTTCGTTCAGGATGACGGCGTGAAACGAGCAACAGCAAGAGCAACGGCGACCCCCTGAGTGGCTAGTGCGGGACTACGGTGACGGTGAGGGTGCTGGGGTACTGTGCGGAGTGGTGGATGGAGGTGTGGGCGGTGACAGCGGTGGTTTCGTCGACGTTGTTGCCGCCAGTGTTGAGGTTGCGATCGAAGCGGGGGAAGTTGGAGCCGGCGACTTCGATGCGGATGCGGTGGCCGGCGGCCAAGAGATCGGAGGTGACCATGGGTGTGAGGGCGACCTTGTAGACCTTGCCGTTTTCGAGCCAGACGGTTTTGTCGTCGCCGTCACGGTAGCGGAGGCGCTGGATGGTTTCGTCGAGGTTGTAGGCGGTGCCGTCGGGGAGGACGTCGATGAGCTTGACGGTGACGTCGGTGTCCTTGACGTCGGAGGAGACGTAGAGGGTGGCGGTGATGGGGCCGGAGAACTCGGTGTCTCGGGCGAGGGGATCGGAGGTGTATACGAGGATGTCGGGGCGTTCTTCCATCTTGCGCTGATCGAGGGCACCGCCGTTGCCGGGGATAGTGTTGGCGGCGCAGCAGACGTTGCCGCCGAAGGAGGGGGTGGGGTGGAGGGGGTCGTAGGTGAAGGTGTCGGCGAGGTCGATGGTTTTCGGTCGGTCTGACTTCTTGGGTAGAGAAGCAGATCCCTCCGCTACGCTTCGGGATGACAACAAAGGGGAGGTGGTGGCGGGGGTGAAGGTGAGCGGGCTGGGTTGGCTTTTGGTGGGGACGAGAGTTAAGGTGCCGTCGCCGTGAAGGGTGTTGGCGTGGCCTGCGCTGGCGAGGGTGAGGGTGACGGTCTTTGCGCCGACCGGCGGCCACGACTCTGAGTGCTGCCACTTGTTGAGACCCATGGTGAAGTATTGGACCTTGGGGGTTTTTTCGAGGATGCCGTTGTTGTCGCCTTTGAGGAAGTGATCGAACCAGCCATAGGTGAGCTCGTTGTAGTCGAGGCGGGCGTCGCCCATGTGGCGTTCGCCGACGACGGTGTCCTCGGTGGCGCGGGTGTAGCCGCAGTGTAGGGTGGGAGCGATGACGGCGTACTGCTCGTCCCTGACGGCGCCTTTGGCGTGCTCGCGGACGAAGTTGTAGGCGGCGAGGTTGGGGCCGGTGGAGACGTCGTACCAGGTCATCATCCAGAGGCCGGGGACGTTGATGGGCATGGTGTCGGACTGCCAGATGCCGCCTTTGCGCCAGGCGGGATCATTGGGAGTGCGAGCGATCATGTTGCCGCCGGAGGTGTTGGTCATGACATCGCTAAAGATTCCCCTGGGGCCGCCGATATTGCTGATGATGTCTTTTTCGGGGAGGTGTTCGAAGGCCCTGGCCCAGTCGACGGGCGGGAGCTGCGGGGCGAGATCGAAGAGTTTGGAGGCGGCGATGAGCTCGGCCTGGGTTGTCTGAGGCGAGAACATGGGGCGGACCTGATTTTGCTCGCCGTAGAGCCAGTCGATGAAGAGCATCTGGACGGCTCCGCCGCGATACCAGTTGCCCTGCTCATTGTAGGGGCCGACCTTGCCGACGCCGGCGCCGAAGCTTTCGGGGATGATGGTGGTGAGGTGGGTGTTGTTGAGGGAGGCGGCGGCGAGTTGCCACTCGGCGGTGGAGGAGCAGCCGATGAGGCCGATTTTGCCGTTGGCCCAGGGCTGGGTTCCCATCCAGGTGAACTGGTCATCGGCGTCGGTGAGCGGAGCGCCGAGGATGTCATAGTCGCCTTCGGAGAAGAAGTGGCCGCGCTCGTTCATTTCGATGAGGACGTATCCGCGTTTGACGGCTTCGAGCTCGGTGGTCATGTCGCGGTATGTGCCGAGCTTTACGTCCCAGTAGTTGAAGTTGTAGGGGGTGCGGCTGAAGATGACGGGGTAGGTTTTGGAGGTGTCTTTGGGGCGGTAGATGTCGGTGGCCATGCGTTTCCCGTCGCGCATGGGGACCATGACCTTGCGGTCGATGACGGCGATATCTTCGAGCTGCTTTTCGATGCCTTCGCGTTTGGTGATGAGGGCTATGCGCTCTTCGGGGGTGAGGTTTGGCGGCGGGCGCTGGGCGAGGGCGGGGAGCGCGAAGGAGGCGCAGGTGAGGACATGGATGAGGGTGCGGAGGCGCATGCGAGGGTGCTCCAGGCAGGAGATTATTATGCGGGTCTGGTGATAGTTATAGCGCGGGAGGTGTCGCGAGATCGTACGCTGATGACGAGGACTTCTTCAACGATTGAAGTTGACCTCAAACCTGACTTCGACGGAGATTGGCTGGCCACCCTTTCTCGCGGGTTCGAACTGATATTGAACAACGGCCGCCAATGCCTGCTCGTCCAGACCAAGGCCGAGTGGGCGAACAACGCTCGCCTGCGTGATTTTACCGGTGTCGCCAATCGTTACCTTTACGAGCGTGCTGCCCCCATAGTCGAGCTGACGGGCTGCGTCGCTGAATACGGGATCAACCGATCGGATGACCTTGGGAGCTGTGACGTTTGAGGCGGACGTCCCCACAAGAGGAGGCTTCGCTGTAGCGGGTTCTGGTTTTCCCAAGATGCAGGTTTGTGCGTACGGCTGCCAGTAGAAGGGCAACGTGGGGACTAGGTCGACGAGGGAATCAGCGAAGATGAGGTCCAGGGCCGGGGTGAAATCGGAAGAAGGATCGACTTCAATCTTAACCTCTTCGGGGCCGCCCATAGCGCCATGCCTGAGCGTGATGCGCTTGGGGACGTCGCGATGGAACTCGAGGCCGATCCTTCTCCCTTGCAGAACTAGCTTGCCGTCTTTGATGATGAGCTTATCAAGCTCGATGCCGCTGAGAGTGAAGGATATGTGTGCCTGGTCCCCAAGCAGATGGCCGTTGGCATCAAAGTGAAGATTATCGCCACGCCATAGATTACGCAGGTAGAGGGGTTTGTGAAGTAGGCGAGCTTCGAGATCGGCCTGGGTGGATTGGGCTTGAAGAGCGAGGGGCAGAAGAGCGAACAAGAGCGGCAGGAGGCGTACAGGGGTCAGCATGACGCCTCCGACTTTAGCGCAGGAGCTTGCGTTTGTGGAAAAGAAATCGGCTGCGGATGGGATCAGCCGGTGTTGCGGAGGCCGGCGCTGATGCCGTTGATGGTGGCGGTGATGGCTCGGTTGAGGTCGGGGGAGTCTTCGCCCCCTCGTTTGCGGCGAAGGAGATCGACCTGGATGAGGGAGAGGGGGTCGACGTAGGGGTTGCGGAGGCGGATGGACTGGGTGAGGACGGGGTTGGTTTCGAGGAGTTCCGCTTGTCCGGTGACGAGGAGGAGCATGCGGCGGGTGAGGTCGAACTCGGCTTCGAGGGTGTGGAAGACGCGGTCGCGGAGGGCGGGGTCTTGGACGAGCGAGGCGTAGAGGCGGGCGATGCCGAAGTCGGCTTTGGCGAGGGCGAGCTCGACGTTGCGGAGGATGTCTAGGAAGAGGGGGAAGGATTTCGCCATGGTTTGGAGGAGGGCGAGGTTTTCGGGGTTTGCTTCTGACGGGTCTGGGGTAGGGCTGGAAGCAGATCTCTCCGCTGCGCTGCGAGAAGGGAAGGGTGGTGAGATGGAGGTGTCTGATGGAAGTGGAAATGTTTGCGGCGCTTCGGAGGAAGGCAAATACGGGGGTCTCTCCGCTGCGACGTCGCTTTGCGGCGCCTCCGGTCGAGATGACGGTTCTTGGGTGGGGGAGTTTGCGTTGATAAAGGTTTGGAGGGCGTGGCCTACACCGAAGTAGGCGGGGACGAGGTGGCGGGACTGCATCCAGCCGAAGACCCAGGGGATGGCGCGGAGGTCGGCCATGGAGCGTTTCTGGGTGGCGGAGGCGTCTTTGCGTTTGGCGGGGCGGGAGCCGATGCGGGCGTGTTCGAGCTCGGCGACGGGCGTAGCTTGCTCGAAGTAGGTGAAGACTTCGGGGTTGTCGACGATGTGGTGTTGGTAGAAGGCAAAGGAGGTTTCGGAGAGGGTGTCGAGGGCGGCTTCCCAGGCGGGGAGGATCTGGCCGGTGAGGTGGGGGGGGTGCGTGGCGCTCGGTCGGGATAGCTCAGTGGCTTTGGACCCCACCCTTTCCGGCGATAAGACCGCCGGAGAGGATGGGGCACCCGGCTTCGTGGCATCCGGTTCTGCGACAGCTTCGCTCGTATGCTGAAGGGTGGCGTCGGGGCGGGCGAGGGCGTCGAGGGAGGCGGCGATCATGAGCTCGAGGTTGCGTTCGGCCAGGACGACGTCGGCGTACTTCCAGTTGAGTACCTCGCCCTGTTCGGTGAGGCGGAGCTCTCCTGTGAAGCTGTCGACGGGTTGGGCGAAGATGGCGCGGTGGGTGGGGCCGCCGCCGCGGCCGACGGTGCCTCCGCGGCCGTGAAAGAGGCGGAGGTGGACGCCCGAGTCGCGTGCGACCTGGTGGAGGGCTCGGTGGGCCTTCCAGATCTCCCAGGTACTGGCGATCATGCCGCCGTCCTTGTTGGAGTCGGAGTAGCCGAGCATGACCTCCTGGCGGTGGCTCCAGGATTGCAGGAGGGGTTGGTAGGCTTCGCTTGACCAGAGTTCGCGCATGATTGCCGGGGCGTTCTGGAGATCTTCGATGGACTCAAAGAGGGGGACGGGCTGGAGGCCGGGGTCGGCGGCGCGGTCGTCGGTGGCGGGGGAGGCTTCGACCTGGACGCCGCCGAGGCGGGCGAGGGCGAGGACGTTGAGGCAGTCCTGGGCGGAGGCGGCTCCGGAGATGACGTAAAGGCGGATGGTCTCGGGGGGGAAGGTTTGTTTGAGATCGGCGATGGCGCGGAAGGTGGCGAGGACCTCGGAGGTTTGGGGGGTGAGGGGTGGGGGAAGGGTAAGAGAGTGCTTCATGAGGGAATCGTGCGGGGGGGACGCAGGTCCTTCGACTGC
>JAABUX010000358.1_pt1 | contig 78338 bp, 76 predicted proteins | sample 5561851 | NCBI WGS metagenome assembly JAABUX01 (sample SAMN10711883, study PRJNA513361) | rock metagenome | isolation source: Antarctica rocks | place: Antarctica: Victoria Land, Richard Nunatak red sandstone | collected 2016-01-03
TAAGCCGTCCCATGGTCTTGAGATGGGCCTGTACAATTTGGCGCGAAAGATCGGTTGCCATTGCCGGATAGTCAGGACCCGACTCCGGCTCATCGCCATGTTCGATAGCATGCATCACCGTTTTGCGCAGTTCTTTAAGTTCTGGCTGCGTATCATATGCTTTTACGACCGCAACATAGACGCGCGAACAGAAGTAATCGAAGGTTTCGCCAGGAAGTTGCTCGTTTCCGGCGGGAAGCTGCAACATGCTATGTTGAAGCAAGTTGAGACCCACAACAACATCTGCGACCTGTACACCTGAGTCGTCGATATAATTCTGCGTCTCGACATGATAGCCTTGTGAGCGTAACATGCGTACAACGGTGTCACCTATGCACGAATTACGAAGGTGTCCAACGTGTGCAGCCTTGTTGCTGTTGATAGCGGTATGTTCGACAATAACCTTGATGCCAATACCCACATCATTTTGTCCATAATCAGGGCCAGCCTCTAGTACGCGCTCAATGATGGCCTTACCTACAGTCGAACGGTTCAAGCTGAAATTAAGGAAGCCGGGCTTAGTGACGGTAATCTCTTCAACAGTAGTGATGCGCATATCGCGGAGAATGGTCGCCAATGCTTCGGCGATTTGTAGTGGTGGACGACCTAGCTTATTTTTGCCTGCCCACGGCATAACAGGCATCGAATAATCGCCAAAGCTCGCTTGCGCTGAGAAACGCACATCAATAGGAAGTTGTTCAATATTAGTTTGTATTTGTTCCTGCTCAAGATAAATGGTTACAGCTTGTTTTATAAGTCCTGTGAGATATTCTAAAAAGTCTTTTGGTCCTGTCATGTGTGGTGCCTCACTGGTTACTGTCATCGCTATCCTCGCTTCAATCCATAGAATGGACCTACTATAACGTAGCATGTCAGTCTGGTCAAGCACTTTGATAGTACTCTTAACTTCTAAGCAATGCTTTTAGTATTTCTGATACTATACTTAAGAATTGCTTGACCTGTTGAGTACTGCGCAAAGTGCTAACGCACAATAGTGCGACCACAAGGGATCGCCCCTACTATACACGATTCTATTGCAAGGTTGTGTAGTATAGTAGGGGCGATCCCTTGTGGTCGCCCTGTTAGCCGATGGCCGCCGCAATGCCCGTGCTACTGAAGAGGTTCCGTTCTTATGAGATGGATGAGACGATCAATGGCTACCTTATCGGGAAGACAGGCAATGTGAAAACAGAACGTCCTGAACTGAGGATGCCTGCTAGTGCCGTGTACCATGCCACGATTGCTGTAAGGATACCGAGGTAGCCGCCGATCTGCACTGTTCCAGTACTTCCGCTGAAGTTTCCAATGGTGAGGAACAGGAAGGTGAGAAACAGGAGGCCGAAAAGTGCAATCAAGGCACCATTACTTCGCAGCGTACCAAGGAACATAATTCCTGTGAAGATGGTCCACGCCAACAGGAACAAACCAAGTGCAGTACCAAGAGAAGCCGTCTTTGTTGCCTCGAATGCTGCGGCAATGCCTGATCCTGGTACAAAGATAACACCGAGAGCAAGCCAGAAGGCTCCATAAGAGGTGAAAGCTGTGGCTCCAAAGGTATTGCCAGTCTTAAACTCCCACATGCCTGCCAATAGCTGTGCAATGCCACCATAGAAAAGTGCGAGACCGACAATGATATTTGGTAGTACTGAAGGAAAAAGACCCGCGTTGAGGCAGCTAAGGACAAATGTTGTGAGGGCGAAGCCACTGAGACCAAGAGGACTTGGGTTAGCAACTGTAGATACGACAGGTGCGACGCGTTCGGTTTCGTTTACGATCTGGGCCATTACAATTCCCACCTTTCATAAAATCAGCAATATGTGTACGTCTACTGCGTACAGACCAGACACTATTTCGCCTGTATGCTTTGTTATTGCAAGCAGCTGTGCCTGCCACGATGATGGGATGGGTCGTCTACGTTGTCTCGTAGATGGCCTGAGGTGTACCTCAGAGGAAGCAATAGACTATACAGCAAACAGTATGAATAGTGAAGTAGAGCTACAGCTCAATATATTCAAGCTTCTCCCTCCTTTGTTGTAGTTATTTGATGAAACTTCATGCCCCTGCATACGGGCTTATGTATGAGTATATCACAAACCATCTCTTGCTGTACATCATATATTGATACTACACTTGAGAGTAGTATAAAGAACGCAGCGCACTCTTGATAAGTGCGCTGCGTTCTTTCTATATGTTGTTATGCCCGTTGACTCATGGTGGCACGCGCTAAGCGATTCTGTCGGGCTATCGTTGTTTCAATAGTGCCAATAAGCGCAAGCGCCAGGATGAGGTGAATGATGTTGCCCGTGGGGTATCCTATATTTCCCTGGTAGTTTTCTGCCACCATCGTAACAAGTACCAGTGCAATAATCACAGCTTGTAGTGTACGTAGTGTTGAGTTGCTTTGCCTGGACATGATTAACCATGTCACTGAAAGAACTAGTAAGATCACCGCAAGTGCGATGTGGCTAAGGACCAAGGGCGGTATTGCCAGACCAAATATCCACATAGTAAGCCCTAGTAATAGGGCCAGTGTGGCGCATGTACGCATTGTCATTTTTATTGCAGTCACGAAAAAAACTCCTCGATATAAAAGATGTGTAGAGTTATGGATACAGCGTAGCCATAATTCACCTCTACAAGAGATTGTAGCGCGTTCGAGTCCTCTTGCCAAGTAGTAGAGAAACTTACACTGCTTGCGTAGCGAGATACCCTTTTGCTGAAACAGCGGCGTTGCAACCTTCTTTCCGGAGGAGAAAATACCGGGCATGATAAGTGCCAATCCGCCCAACGGGCGGCTCATGTAAGATGCTTCAAATCTGCCCTTCCCCTCCATATGATATACTGGATTTTCAATACAGGAGTGTCAATCGCATGAAACCCAAAGAGTACCTTATGCTCTTCGCTCTCGCAGCTTTGTGGGGAGCGTCTTTTCTATTTATCAAAGTAGCAGTAGCAGAAATGTCTCCGTTGACGTTGGTGGGAGTGCGACTGCTGTTTGGAACGTTGGGGCTGCTGATCATTGTTCCGTTCCGGCCTGCGATTATGCAGGGCTGGAATACGCGGCTACGTGGCTTCTTCATTGTCGCTATTTTTAATGCCGTTATTCCGTATCTCACCATCAGTTGGGGCGAGGAATATGTTTCATCGGGCATGGCTGCTATTCTCAATGCGACCACACCGCTGGTAGTTGTGCTTGTCTCACAATGGTGGCCGGGCGGCGAACAGCTAACATGGATGCGGGTAATGGGTGTGGTGATTGGTTTCCTGGGCGTTGGCATCCTGGTTGGACCGACTGTGATAAGCACACACAGTTCGATGCTCTACTTGTTGGGAGCTTTTGCTGCACTGCTGGGGGCGATCAGCTATGCATTTGGGGGGCTATTCGCACACCAGTTGCTCGCAGGAGCACCAGAGCTACAGCCTGCTATTGGGCAAACAGGTATGGGTGCTGTTATCCTAGCACCTATTGCTGGTATCGCCCTGGCGGTGCAACCTTCAACACATGCGTCATCGTTCTGGGCGATTGCGTCGGCCTTGGCACTGGCCTTGGGTGGTACGTCGCTGGCTTATCTATGCTACTACTGGCTCATCGCCCGCGTTGGCCCGACACGCACGCTCATTGTTACCTATCTTCTCCCTTGTATGGCACTCGTCTATGGCGCGCTACTGCTCCACGAGCCACTGGGTTTGAACGCCATTGGAGGCCTGGCTTTGGTACTCATAGGCATTTTTGTGACGGGCAAGAAGACGGAACAGAGAACAACAACTTCTGAAGCTACAGAAATGACAGCGTATGAACAGCAAAACAGGTAGAGAGTATACTGATTATCACTTTCTGATACTGTCATGAGCCAATATAAGAGTGTAAAGCATAATGTGACAGAAATTGAATGTATCAGCTATTTGTTATCCAATTTTGTAAAGATGGAGGCGTTTTGTGCTTGACTTTACCTCGATGGTAGAGTACCATAAGCCAGTCAGTAACTCTTGTTACTAATAGTTCCTCAGTGGGGGTGTATATTCATGCATTCTGAGCGCGAGGCTATGCGCTGGTTGCAACTCACCTACAAGGTCCCCAGTGAACCTTCCCAGAAGCGCGTATGGGTGTGGCGACGTTTACAGCATCTCGGTGCATATGCCCTGCAAAACTCTGTTTATTTACTGCCCTTCTCAGAAGAGGTCGAAAAACAGTTCCGTCAACTCGCTCACGAGATACACGATATGGGTGGCGAGGCTAGCATCTTTTCCGTCGTCGCTCTGGAGAGTGCGGATGAACAGCGCATTCTCCAAACGCTTTTGGACATCCGTAACAGCGAATACAACACCATTGTCCGCGTTTGCGGTCACTTTATTGTGAAGGCTACAAAGGTTGTTGACGAGCAAAACTGGAACGATCAGGTTCACGCCGAATTCTCCGAAGTGTTAGAAAAGGTCCATGTTCTGCTTCGCACCGCCAAACGCCATGACTTGCTCGGCTCATTGACAGCAACCAGACGTGCCGCCGCCGCCGAAGCGCTCGCCGCCTGTGAGCAGTTGTTCCGCGTGCTGCTAGAGAAAGATTACATAAAGGCACGTCGCCTCTTGGAGATGCACAGCGATCTGCTTCCTGAGAATGGAGCGAGCGATCCATCGAGTGTGAGTTCTGCTGTGGTGGATCAGGATATAGAACAGCAAGGGCAAAGTAGAGTTGCAGAGCCGCCACTATAATAGTGTGATGGCTCCTCTTTTTGGATACTCATTATCGTTTCTATGTGTTGCCTGGTAGAGCATATCCCTTTTCATTTACGAGTTTGATAGCTAATATCCGAAAATTGATGCTATTTACAACCAAATTTGTCACTTCATCGTATATAATAGTAAGAGTAGTAAGAAATAGGTTAGTTGCCTACTTCAACAATAAAGGGACAAACAACTATGCAGAACCAACAATCTGTCCAACCACGCTCCAGCGGTGCTAAGGCTATCGCTCTTGATGAGCGTGCCACCATAGCTCGCTACCGTCTTCAACTTTTGGCATTAATACTCACTGCCGGTTTTGCTCTCGGTCTCCATATCGTGTTTGGACACTAGGGCGTTTCGGATCGGTTCTACTATAGATGGGTACCTTGAAAGAGGTATCCGTTTGGTTTTTTGGACGTTTATTTGGCTTTATGCTAATGAAGACATAGATAACAGAAAATGAGAGGCGTGTTTCGCGAAACACGCCTCTCATTTTCTGTTATCAAGGAGTTTTTTCAGTAGGTTCGTAGATGCAACCTACTGAAAAAATTGAGTCCTCTGCTACACTCTATTTAAAGAGATTTGGAACGTTGAGGTTGTAGAACTCGGACTCGAGGTATTCCAAGAGCAAGGCGAAGTTCAGTATGTCAACATCGTTTTTCAAAGCACCGGAGGGATCTGAACCACTATTGAGGCTGGCGATGAAGGGCGACACGTCCTTGACAATATCTGCCTGGGCAATAGGCTTGTCAAAGGCACCATTTGCGCTAATCGGTGAGTTTAACAACACGTCGAGAAACCCGGCGTGCCGTGCCTCAATCGTAAGAATAGATCCGGCTGCGGCAAGATACGCTTTGTTAGTGATTGCTGGGGCTGCCAGTAGATATGCTCCAACACCAACGTTCTCAAAGACCTGAGAGAGCTTCGCAAAGGCGTTGACATCCGATTGCTGAAGTCCCTTAAAGGTTGGCTTGGGACGTGGGGTGTAGCCAGCCTTTTTGATGGCCGCTTTTAGGAACTCCACATGCTCGTTCTCATCGTTCATGATCTCAGTGAACGCCTTTTTGTTGTCTGACACCGCTGGAATCGCCAGCATGTTTGCCGTATCAGTGCTGGTCGGCGTGTTACCCGTGGTTGTCGTTGTACCTGTAGTCGGCGTGGTATTCCCGCTTCCGGTGGTCGTCGTCTGCCCACATGCTGCAAGCAATCCAAGAGGAGCAACGATTGTAGCGCCAACAATTGAGCGGCGCAGGAAGACCCGACGTGAGGATGTGCTATCTTCGTTATCTTTGATTGTACTGAATTCGTTCATGATTTCCTTCTTTGCTGCTTATGAGTGAGGAGGAACGAGAGCTGCGCATTTCCTATCATTTCGCACTCTGGCAGCATTTGATTATTCAACGTTTGTAGAGGCAGCCATGCCGTCTACTACCAGTGTACTGATTGCTCCAAATATCTTTCCAAAGTTATGCTCTTCTCCTACAACTGTAGCGACTAGATATCAGGTCAAAAGCTCCAAAGGATAGTCACTTAAGAAGCAAGGAAGCGTTGGTTAATGAAGTGAGTGTGTTTTGTGCAAATTGAAGATGAGGAGAGCATGGTAATATCTTAGCAGACATGGTATATTAATCAATAGTATCAAAACCATCTATCCGTTGGAGTCATACAAGTTTATGAGTTCACTTCTACCAAGGCCAAATACACATATTCCTTCACAACTTGCCAGGGACACTTCGCCTCGCCGCCTTATTGTTACGGCTAATGTAGTGACGTTTGCTGTGCGAGACTGGTCATTGTGCGTTCTATTGCGTGAAGGTCCGTGGGGACCACCGATGCGTTTGGTACTTGGTACGGAGTCGGTAACAGATGCGGTAGAGCGGACACTCGATGCCCTGCTAGTATGGCCTACCCGTGCCTCATCAATACAACTCAAGGCTGGTTGGCAAGAGCAACAAGTCTATGTGTGGGGTAGTACGGAGCAAGGAGCGGCTGTCTCACTCATTCATAGTATTTTGCTGCGCGCGAACCGTGATGAGCTTCGTCCTAATTTGCAGCAGCAACCGATACCCAGCTTACACGTCACATGGGTTCCTGTAGCGGAGGTTGAGTTGGGTCAACGAATGCTTGACCCGGATGTGCTTCCTGCTTTGCAGACAGCACTGCATATACTGAGATCACAGATACAACGAAATCCTGAGATCGTGTTGCGCTATCTTGCGGATATGAGCACCATGCGCTCAGCAGAGGCCGACGCAGATTCCAGGAAGAACGATACGAATACTCCTGGTAAAGAGACGCGTCCAATGGAAGCTGGTAAGGAACCTGCTGTAGGTGATGGCGTGTTGACGCTTGCGGAGGCTTCACTGCTCTATCGCGCATTCTTTCCCTCTGAGGAGCAAATTGATCTATCAAACTTACGGCGGCGATTCATGGCAACAAACCGATTGGAACCGATAAATGAAGAGCGTCCAGTGCGTGGACGCGAGCTAGATTGGCGTCGTGTGAGCCGAGCTTATCGTTATATAGGGTAGGGGCCCAATTTATTGCGCCCCGAGCCCAATTTATTGCGCCCCGAGCCCAATTTATTGCGCCCCGAGCCCAATTTATTGCGCCCCAGGCCCGATCTATCACTCGTTGAATTGGAAGAGAGAAATTATGGCAAAAGTGACAACTGGCAGTGGCGACACTGGCTATACAGGTCTACTTGGTGATGAACGCGTGGCAAAATATGATCCACGTCCCGATACCTTTGGTACCGTTGATGAAGCTACATCCGCACTAGGACTGGCGCGTGCTGTGGCACAGGATCAAAGCGTCAAAGATATTATCTATGGTATCCAGCAAGAACTCTATCTGCTTATGGGTGAGTTGGCCGTTACACCCGAAAACTACGAGAAGATGAATTTGCGCATGACAGCCAATCACGTAAAGCGGTTGGAACAGATAGAAGAAGAACTCAAGCAAGAGGTTGATATTCCTAATAAATTTATTATCCCTGGCGACTCGCTCGATGGTGCTGCCCTCGATCTAGCGCGAACGATTATTCGTAGAGCGGAGCGCATGACGGTGAAACTGCTACATGATGGCGTTATTCAGAATACTGAGGTTGTGCGCTACCTCAATCGGCTCTCCGACCTTGTTTTCATTATTGCTCGTTATATAGAGGTGAAATCGTCGGTAGCCGAACTACCGAAGTAGATTTGTCTATTACGATTCCTAGATTTTGTTGAAGAAACATCTTGATAGTTCTACACGCCATTTGTGATAGTCTCGTGTCTGGCACTCTTCATGTCTGGGCAGAGTCATCTGATATATCCCTGGAGGCTCCTCCTGGGAGTACTGGACGCTCGACCGAGAAGGAGGCTTCTCGGAGACATCCATTTGCCCTCACACATGAAGCCCTTACGGAGTCGATAGGTGAACTTACTGATTCCCTCCTCCTGAAAAGGGCTAGTAAGAGCACGTTGGCGCTCCGTTTGCCCTCGACAACTACGTTGCCGTCCCATTCCCCAGAACTCATTGTAGATGAAGAAACGAATGGAGCAACGAGTTTGAAATGGTGGGATGTTACTACATTGACGTTCAGTGCTGGTCCCGTCCTGGATTTTTTGCTTTCCCTGCCTGACAATCCACCCTACGGTGCTGCTTTTGGGAGTTCGCTACACTTCTGGGTAGAGGCCGCGAAATTCTCATTCGAACTTATTAGCAAGCAGTCGTTTATACCTACAATTCAGGAGACAAAGCAGAGCAAAACGACAACATATCAAGCCGTATGGAAGGCGATCCTCTCTCAAGAGGATCGCGAACGAATGAACCTGTTAACTAACGCGATGCCGCCGATCTGCTGGGCTTTTATGCCTCCTGGTGAGAAAAAGGTATCGCTGTTGCAAGAGGCTGTACTCCATTTTCTTCATCAAAGTGTTGATGCATTTGTGCGCGAGAACTTGTCTTCTATCACTCTTGTATCTGGTCGTCGCAATCTTCGATCCTCATCGCTTCCAGAACAATGGTTGCGAGCACTTTCTTCGGAGACCGCTGCGCTTTCGGCACCAGCTAACGAGTTGAAACAATTCTCGTCGGCCCTTCACACTTGGCTCGATACACTACATTCCGCCGCGGCAGACGCACCTTTTCGTACCTGTTTCCGCTTGGACGCTCCCGAGGGTGACGAATCACAATGGCGAATCAGCTTTCACCTGCAGGCGAACGATGACCCTAGTCTGCTTATTCCAGCAGAAGATGTATGGCAAGAAAGTTCCGATACGCTCACCTTTCTCAACCATAGATTTGAGAACCCTCAGGAGCGGTTACTAACCGCTCTTGGCAAGGCATCACGCCTCTTTCCTGCCCTTGAGGAGAGTTTAAAAAATGCCCATCCTAGAGAACTGCAGTTGAATACAGATGATGCGTATGTGTTCTTACGCCAATCCGCACCACTTTTAGAGCAGAGCGGATTTGGTGTCCTTGTTCCACCGTGGTGGCAGAAAAGTTCAGCGCGTCTCCGTGTCAAGTTGAAACTCAAACCGAAGGCAGACCCGAAGGTTGCTTCAGGACTGCTGAGCCTTGATGGTATCGTTGCGTATGATTGGAATGCTGCCGTTTGTGATACTACGCTTTCAGAAGAAGAATTTGAGCGACTTGTCAACCTGAAGACACCTCTTGTACAGGTACGAGGTCAGTGGGTGGAGTTGCGACCTGAAGAGATCGAAGCCGCTATCGCCTTCTTCCAAAAGAAGCGTAAGAGTGGAGATATTGCACTAGGAGAGGCATTACAGCTTGGATTAGGGCAGGGAACATCCGAGCTAGGTTTGCAGGTAGCTTCAGTTGAGGGCGAAGGCTGGATCAAGGACCTGCTTGATGGACTGACGCAAAGCGTTAAGCTATTGACTGTAGACGTGCCAGGTGGGTTTCAAGGCATATTGCGTCCATACCAGCTCAAAGGGCTTTCATGGTTGGCTTTCCTCAAGCAATTTGGTCTGGGTGCATGTTTGGCAGATGATATGGGATTAGGCAAAACTGCTGAACTTATATCCCTCCTCCTTCATGACCGTGTTAAAAAAAATGGCGTAGCGCAACCAAACGCCACGCTTGTCATCTGCCCCATGTCTATCGTCGGAAACTGGCAGAGGGAACTTCAACGTTTCGCTCCTTCGCTCTCCGTCATGGTGCATCATGGTATGGAAAGGCTATCCGGTCAAGCTTTTATAGATGAGGTCAAGAAGCACGATGTGGTTATCACCACTTATTCGCTTGCCTTACGCGACAAAGAGCATCTCGCTCCTATAACCTGGGAAAATGTCGTCTTAGACGAGGCACAGAATATCAAGAACGAGGCCGCTAAACAGACGCAGGCGATTAAAAAACTCGATACAAAGCACAAAATTGCGCTCACAGGCACCCCGGTAGAGAATAGGCTCTCCGAGTTGTGGTCTATTATGGAATTCCTCAATCCTGGGTATCTGGGATCGGGCACTGATTTTCACAAAAACTTTGCAACCCCTATCGAACGATACCGCAACGCTGAGCGTGCGGAGACATTGAAACGTCTCACACAGCCCTTCATTCTGCGTCGGTTGAAGACCGACAAAGAGATTATCCAGGACCTGCCCGAGAAGATGGAAATGAAGGTTTTCTGTAATCTGACGCAGGAACAGGCATCGTTGTATGAGGCAGTGGTGAAAGAAATGCTCGAAAGAATCGAGGAGGCGGAGGGTATTGAGCGCAAAGGACTTATATTGGCGACACTTACCAAGTTGAAACAGGTGTGTAACCATCCCGCGCAGTTTATGGCAGATGGAAGTAACCTGAGACGACGTTCTGGAAAGCTCAATCGCCTGGAAGAGATGTTAGAAGAGGTTGTTGCTGCGGGCGACAAGGCGCTGATTTTTACCCAGTTCGCAGAGATGGGTACCCTTCTGCGACACACGCTTCAGGAGTCGCTTGGCTGCGAAACGCTCTTTCTGCATGGTGGTACACTCAAGAAGCAGCGTGATATGATGGTGCAGCGTTTCCAGGAGGAGCGTCGTGGAGCACCACTTTTTATTCTGTCTCTGAAGGCTGGTGGAGTGGGTCTCAACCTGACGGCAGCCAATCATGTATTTCACTTTGATCGCTGGTGGAATCCCGCTGTAGAGAATCAGGCGACCGATAGAGCGTTCCGCATAGGCCAAAAGAAGAATGTGCAGGTGCATAAATTCGTGAGTATCGGCACGTTGGAAGAACGTATCGACCAGATGATCGAGCAAAAAAAAGAGCTTGCTGAGAAGATTATAGGAAATGGAGAGAACTGGCTCACCGAGATGTCAACCAATCAGCTGAAAGAGTTGTTTACCTTGAGCCGAGAGGCGGTAGGAGAGTAAGATATGGGGCGATGGCGAGATAGATACGAGTGGGACTATTATTCAGAGAATAGACCAAGAAAAGTTGAAGGCGGTATAAAAGCGAAAAGTGAGCGCGGCGCAATTGGCGAAACCTGGTGGTCGAAACGCTGGGTGGAGGTGTTGGAATCGCTCGGCATGGGTACACGCCTCACCCGTGGTCGCTCCTATGCTCGGCAGGGGCAGGTGCTCTCAATAAACACCGAATCAGGGATAGTGAAGGCAAAGGTCCAGGGATCGCGCCATCAACCATATGCCATCAAGATACGACTAGAGCCACTCTCTGATCGGAATTGGGAGCAGGTGACAACCATAATGGCCTCACAAGCGCTATTCGCCGCGAAGCTCCTGGCTGGTGAGATGCCCAAGAACATCGAAGATGCCTTCAGCAGCATTAATCTCTCGCTCTTTCCAGCGACCGAGAAAGACCTGCAAACTGACTGCTCTTGCCCTGATTGGGCTAACCCCTGCAAGCATATCGCCGCCGTTTACTATATCCTGGCAGAGCGTTTCGACGAAGACCCATTTTTGCTCTTCAAACTGCGTGGTCGAACGAAAGAGGCGATCATTGCCACGTTGAGAGAAAAGCGCGTGGAAAAGCTAGTAACCAGGACCGCCGCTCACGCTGTCGAAGCTGTTGATACAGGCAAAGGCGATGCCGATAAGGATATTTCTCTACGCCTTGAGGACCATCTGGAAACGTTCTGGCTTGCGGGCGAGACCCTGGATAGTTTCGCGGTAAATCCCCACGTCCCCGATGTTGATCAGGCCATCCTCAGGCGATTAGGTGACGCGCCTTTCTCGGTTGAAGGCCAAAATGTCACATCGTATCTCTCAAGAGCATACAAAGTGATAAGAGAGGCCGTCGCCTCTTACGAGGCGGCGGAGTAGAAGGTAATACTACTTAAGACATAAACTAACTGCATCAAAACCACTCTTGTCGGCTTCCTGAACTGCTGCTAGCATAGCTGACCAATCACCTGTGGGTCCGAGGTTTACTCCAATACGCATCAAATATCCTTTCTTGAAATATACACTCTGTACACTATAAGATTGTTTGTTCTCACCACTAAGCTTTGCTTCTCATTACATTCTAGTCGTCAATTCTTGACATCTATCGTCATGATAAAGCAGAGATAGTGATACATTTCAGGATGCCTAGTTATGTAGTCCTCAAAAAATGTGAGGTACTTCACTGCTTTTTTGCTTAATTCCCTGCATACTAGTGTAGGGAATAGGTATTTGTCTGTATAAAATAATCACTTCCATCCTCCTAAATGAGACGAATTGAGCTACTTTGGCATTGATGTTATAGAAGGATCTGAATCCAGCTAATCGCTGGATAATGGGGTCATATGAAAGCAGTGGAAGAAGAGACTCATCTGACTCTCGAAGCTTGTCAGGGATCAATAGAGGCTTTTGAGATTTTGTTGTTACACTATGAGCCGCGCGTCAGGCGCATGCTTTATGGATTGACACACGACGTGCTACTTACGCAGGACCTTTGTCAGGAGACCTTTTTTGCAGCATATAAGGCACTGCCTCGCATGAACGACAAGGAGCTACGTTTTGCTCCTTGGCTCTATCGCATTGCGCTCAATCAGGTGCGCAGTGAATGGCGACGGCGTAAGCATGTCACGGTCCTCTCGTTCTCGACACCACCAGGAGGTAACGACGAGGAATTTGATGCGTCAAATCAGGACTATCTGGTGAGTGATGAGCAGTTTGAAGAACGTATTGTAGAACATGATCTTGTACATCGTGTGCTTGCACAGTTACCCGCTGCCTCTGCTATGTGCCTCCTATTAGATGCCGAAGGATTCTCATACAATGAAATTGCGGAGACGATGCAAGACTCGCTCTCCGCTGTGCGAAGTCGATTGGCTCGTGCTCGCCAGTCGTTTCAACGCATCTATGCAGGTCTTGATCAGGAAGGATGATGATGAAGGACGAAACTCCCGCCCCACGTACGAGTGATTTGCCCCCATGCCCATTAACTCATTATTGTCAATGTTTCATTGATGAGCTGTATCAATACAGCGGCTCGTATTGGAAGGAGTATTTTGTAGAGAACCCGCAAAACGAACGGTTGATGGAAAAGTTATGCACCCACATACTCACCTGTCCCACCTGCACCACTGCGCTAACGCGAGCGCGCCGAGTACGCCTTCAACAGCGCTGCGCTCTACGCGAAGTACTCAACGAAGGTGAGCAGAAGGTCCCATCGACAACGGAGCAGACCTTGATTGCGCTCAGAAGCTGGCAAAAGTCACTGCAAAAAACATCTGCAGGCACAAATAACTCTAAATCATAGAAAATGACACCAATGCTGATTGGATGAAACTTTTTACTGCAGTGTATACTCTTCGGCCACTTGTTGCTTCCATATTCTGGCTTTTGTAATTCCCACTTCGCGCATGATGGCCTCGGTTTGTTGATGGGCCTGAGCTACTTGTTTAGGATTATGCTCGCTCCATCGAGAATCAGTTCTGTTAGAAGTTTTGCCGCCATTGGCGCATGCATGAATCCCTGTGTGTATAAAGAATACCACCCCATCCTTACGTGGGAGATTCTCAACAGACCCAACGAATAAGATATAATATATACTTGCTCTTATGAATTGTCGAGGAGGTTTGTACAACGGTTCTTGTAATCCAAGAAGGATGATCTTTTATGGCACTTTCCTCTTCCACCGAGCATGTTGTTATCATTGGTGGTGGTGCAACGAGCGCACTTGTTGCTGTTCGACTGGCAGAGCATGGCTTCCGCGTGACTGTACTGGAGAAGGCCCAATTGGGCAATGGTTCTTCCAGCCGTTCTGCGGCAGGTATTCGAGCACAGTTCAGTACTGAAGAGACGGTGGTCGGGATGCAATACAGTGAGTGGTGGTATAGCCACTTCCATGACCTCTTGCATAGCCCTCCAGATATCCGTCAGCAACCTGTTATGCGCCAGAACGGCTACCTGTTCCTCTACGAAGCCCCCGACGCGATCCCGGCATGGCAACCTCGCAGACAACACGAGGTAGCCCAGATCTGGCAATATGCACAAGCGGCTGCCAGAATGCAGCAACGCCTTGGGCTCCCTGTTGAAGTGCTGACACCGCAGATTGTCCAGGAACGCTGGCCCTATCTTATCCCTGACCGTTTAACGGGAGCGACCTGGTGTCCAACCGACGGCTTCCTCTTGCCACATATGATCTATAACGAAGGGTTCCGACGGGCAAAAGAACTGGGCGTTCAAGTGCAACAGCATACCGAGGTCCTTGGTGCCATACTACGTGCTGATCACATAAGTGCGTTGGTGACAAACAAGGGAACAGTTGAGGCTGATTGGTTCGTCAATGCCACCAATGTCTGGGCAGCTCGCCTCAGCCCACGGATTGGTGGCATGACACTATCTATCTCTGCACTCAAGCGCTACCTCTACTTTCTGAAGCGTTCGCAGCCTGTCATGGATGCAACCGTATGGCAACAGCTCCCCATGATCGTTTATGGGGTAGGAAGCCATAGAGGAGCACACTCACGACCGGAACATGATCTCTTGTTGCTTGCTTGGGCACATGAGACTGAGCCAGAGACGCTTTTCAGCGATGCCGACCAGGATCGTATCGATCCCTCATTTTGCCATGATAACGGTATTGACAACTATGGGTACGCTATTCTCAGGCAAGTAGAGGATTTCTCTCCGCTGCTTGCCAATGCAGGTGGTCTGATAGCTACAACCTGTGGGTTCTATGGCAGCACGCCTGACGCCAACCCCCTGATTGGTCGCGATGAGCACCAGCAAAACCTCGTCCACGCGGTCGGCTTCTCTGGACACGGTCTGATGCACGCTCCGATTACCGCGCTACTAGTCGAAGCCATACTCGCTGGAGATGTCGATCAGGGTCACGTCCACATCCCTGCTCCATTCGATCACGCTACTATCGACCTCAGTGCGTTCGACCCTGGGCGTGTTTTTGATCGCTCACACCGGGAGACGCTGGTCCTATGATGTGCCATGTCTCCAAGAGAGAAAGAACGAGATGGAAAGAGGTAAGAGAACCTTACCAACGACTGGGAGACCTTGTCCTGACATGATCCTAGCTTAGCGTACAGTTTTCAGGAATGAATATGCTGACCCCTCTGTTGCGCTGTGAGTGCTGAGAGCACCCGTTCTGGTGTCATCGGTTGCTGAGTAAGCCATACGCCAGTTGCATCGTGAATTGCGCTAGCAATTGCTGGCATGAGAGGGACGAGGGGCATCTCAGCTACTCCACGTGCTCCGAAGGGGCCGTTGGGGTCGGCTAGCTCCAATACGATAGGTACAATCTCTGTGGGCATATCTAGCACCGTGGGCAGAAGGTAGGTGCTGAAATATGGCGTGAGAACGTGGCCCTCTCTTATCTGAAAATGCTCAAGGAGCGCATACCCAAGTGCCTGAGCAAGGCAACCTTCAATCTGCCCCTCCACCTGCTGACGGTTGATTGCCTTGCCTACGTCGTGGACGCTGATGATGCGTAATACCTGTACTTGCCCTGTCAGCATATTGACCTCAACCTCTACGGCTTGCGCTGCATATCCATAACAGTAGTTCGGTTGTCCAGCGCCAGTGATAGGATCAAGTCGCGTCGTGGTGGGTGGTCGATATTGTCTTGTAGCCATGACATGGTAGTCGTCGGTGAAGCCCCAGGCGTCTCGTGCTGCACTAGCAGCATCTGTTACAGCTCTGCCACCCATAAGTGTCATTCTTGAGGCTGAGGCGCTGCCAGCATTAGGAGCCTCACTGCTATCGTCGCAGATCATCGTGACCTTTTCAAGAGGCAAACCTAACGTTTCTGCTGCGATCTGGCGCAAAACGAGATGTGATCCTTGTCCTACGTCAGCCGCACCGATGCGTACCTCTGCATGCTCAAGGTCTGCCTCTCCAAACAGTTCCACTGTAGCTGTTGATTGCTCAGGGAAGCCAAATGAGTAGCCAACATTTTTCATGCCACAGGCGATACCGATACCTCGACGAAGATGAGACGCAGAGTTCTGACGAGACCTTCCGTAGTCCAAGCGAGTATAAGCTTCCTCAATACAGCGTTCCATTACTGGTAAAGCACTTACGCCAGAAGGTAGTGGCTGTTGTGTCGGTTCTATACTCCCTTCACGATAAATGTTGCGCCGTCGCATTTCTATCGGGTCTATTCCTAGTTCCTGAGCTAGTCGTGTTATCATGATCTCGCTAGCAAACTGGGCCTGAGGTGCGCCAAAGCCTCGGAAAGCACCACTCGGAATGTTGTTGGTGTAAACTGCATACCCATCAACAGCGATAGTGGGAATTTCGTAGCAGCCAGTGGTAAACAATGTAACAACCTTAGTCACTTCAACGCTCGTCGAGGCGTAGGCTCCACCGTCAGCGATCACCTCGGCTTCAACTGCGGTAACACGCCCGTCCTTTTGAGCACCCCAGCGACAATGAATGCTTATAGGATGTCGTTTGTGGTGAGCAATCATCGACTCTTCTCGACTCCAAACGAGCGCGATTGGACGACGAAGCTTCCAGGTGGCTAATGCCAGAAGATGTTGTATCGACAGGTCTTCACGTCCACCGAAGGCACCGCCAATCGCAGCATAACGGATGACCACTTGATCTTCTGGCAGTTGCAACATCGCAGCAACCTGACGACGGTCTTCGTATAGCCATTGTCCCGCTGTTTCGATAACCAGACGTTTTTGAGCATCTATGTATGCGATTCCTGCTTCTGGCTGTAGATAGGCATGCTCCTGCCAGGAGGTCGTAAATGTGTCTTCAAGCACTATGTCGGCCTCTGCTAACCCACGCGCAATATCTCCTTTGCGAATTGGCACATGGAGAAGCTGGTTGCTGCCCAGGTGTGGATGCACGAGTGGAGCATCTGCCGCTAGTGCTATATGTGGATCAGTGACGGCAGGCAGGTCCTCGTATGTAACATGTACCAGTTTTACGCCTGCCATCGCTGCTGCTTTGTTTTCCGCCACGACCAGTGCCACTTTATCCCCTTCAAAGCGTACTACATCATTACATAGAACAGGTTGGTCCGCCTCGATCAGTCCAAAGGCGTTGTAGGGAATATCAGCTGCCGTGAGTACAGCTACTACGCCGGGATGAAGTAGAGCAATACTCGTGTCGATTTTACAGATGCGCGCGTGTGGGCGATGAGCAAACACGACCTGAAGGTGTAACATTCCTGGCTGTACCAGGTCTGCCGGATAGCAAGTCGCGCCAGTCACCTTGCCTAATGCGTCTGGACGTGGAAGTGATGCGCCAATGATATCTGTCATACAAGACCTCCTTCCGGCCTTGCTACGTCGGCTTTATTGCTATCTCTTACGCTTCTTACTGCATCGAGAATTTTGCGATAGCCCGTGCAGCGGCAGATGTTACCACTCAGTGCGATTCGTACCTGTTCAAGATCAGGATTAGGATGTTCATCCAACAGTTTTGCTCCTGCCATCAGCATTCCAGGAATGCAGTAGCCACATTGCACCGCGGCCTTGTCTATAAATGCCTGTTGCAGCGGATGTAGTTTTGCCCCGTCTGCCAGCCCTTCAATGGTGGTAATGGTTGCGTGATGAGCCTGTGGTGCGGGCACCAAGCACGACATAACCGCTTGTCCATTTAGCCAGACTGTGCAGGCACCACATTCTCCTTCAGCACAGCCCTCTTTTGTGCCAGTTAGCTCAGCATCTTCACGTAGAGCATTGAGAAGTGTCTTATGCTGTGCATTCACAAGATGATGGGGTTTGCCGTTAATCATGGTTTCGATGATGTGTTCAAACTTATAAAGTGTATTATCCTGATGAATGAATGTATTCTGGTAGGTGAATGCATCTTGGCGACTGCAAGCCCCGCCACGACATTTTTGTTCCTCAGTTGTTTCGAGCAGCACCGGTCGCTTCATCCATTCCTCAACCTTTGTGCCTGCTGCTAGCTGTTGTAGTGCATGTGTGACGAGGGCTGTTAGCGTGGCTCGTCGGTAGGAGGCCGAAGCGCGTACATCGTCAATAGGCGAAACATCCCCGTTGACTAGCTGTCCTGCCTCGTGACATACTACCTCGTCAAGCTGTTTATGCTTGAGATATGCTTCGACAGACCGAGCATGAACGATTGTTGGGGCTAAGCTGCCCAGGGTAATCTGTGCATCGCTGATCTGCTGATCTGCGAATGTCAGCACCAATGCGATGTTAATTACTGATATAGCCTGTGCTTGTCGCAACCCTAATTTGAGGAAGCGACCACGCTGGTTAGGAGCCATCGTAGGGATGCGAATTTCGCGGAGTAATTCGTCTGGTTTGAGCACTGTACGCCGCACACCTAGGTAGAAGTCAACTAGTGGCACAACTCGTTCAGCAGTATGGCTCGTCAACACGACTGTTGCACCAAGTGCTAACAATGGTGTGATGGTATCGTTGGCCGGCGATGCAGTAATCAAGTTTCCTGCTATAGTTGCGCGAGTGCGAATTTGTGGCGCGCCGACCTCCCAGCATGCCTGCACCAGTGGCAAGGCATACTGGACGCAGGCTGGAGAGGCCATGACATCATTATGAGTCGTAAGTGCACCGAGGTAGAGATAGCCGTCCTCATAGCGCACGTATTTCAGGTCATGTAGGGCGCTGATGTCAATGAGAGTTGCAGTTGGTTGTATGCCGCGTTGCAACTCGACCATTACATCGGTGCCTCCGGCAACAACCCTTGCTTGCCTGGCATACTTCTGTAGCAAAGCGAGTGCCTCATCGAGACTCGTTGGTTGTAAGTATGTCTGCCACATACGTGTTTGCCTTTCAAATGATGGATATATAGAGAAGCGGTAACAACCTTAAGAGGATATCTCTACAGGTTGTGAGTTGGTTTTATCAATCGACCAAACGGTGTTGAGGCATGTTTTCCCTCTAAAAAAACCGTTTTGCCACGTACCATCGTTCGTACTACTCGCCCATTAAACGATTTGCCGATATAGGGACTGTGTTGGTGACGATAGAACAGATGAGAGGCTTGTAGCACCGCACTATGTTGAAGATCAACTATGACAAGGTCCGCATCAGCACCGAGAGCTAATCTTCCTTTTTGAGGGAGTAAATCAAAGCGCCGAGCGATGTATTCTCCTGTTATAGCTGTGATAGTTGTAAGCGGCAATTGCCGCTTGTTGTAGCCTTCTGTCAGAAGCAACTGTAGCATAGATTGGCAACCGGAGATACCACCCCAAACCTGGAAAAAATTAGAATCTGTTTTCATATCCGCAGGTGCAGGTGAATGATCAGATGCTATCATTGGTATATTGCCATTCAATACGTGTTGCCATAACGCTTCTTGTTCTCGTGCTGAGCGTAGCGGTGGCGCGCACTTTGCCAGTGCTCCTAGCTCCTCTACATCGTCTTCGGTCAGTACCAGATAGTGTGGACAGGTTTCGCAGCTTACAGCGATGCCTCGCTGTTGTGCCGCCATTACCATATTAACACCACGTCCACTGCTTACGTGCACGATATGCAGTGAGCAACGGGTTTCGCTAGCAAAAAGGATTGCTCGTTCGATGGCCTCAAGCTCAGCTACCATAGGCCGTGAGGTAAGGTAGTCACGCACTCCAGTCCGTCCCTCTGCGATGGCACGTCGTGCTAACGAGCTGGTGATCTGTTCATTTTCCGCATGCACAGCGACGATTTTGCCAAGTTTGGCGGCGCACTTCATGCCTTCGTAGAGTGTCAGATCATCAACCGCTGTAAAATCATCAATGCCACTATTAGACATAAAAGCTTTGAAGCCAATCGCTCCACGCTCTGCAAGCTCATCAAGGCAAGGGAGGTTTCCTGGCACCAGACCTCCCCATAAGGCAAAATCAACGAGCGAAGCTGCTTGGGCTGCCGTACATTTAAGATCAAAGCTGGCCCCATCAAGTGTAGGGGGATGAGCATTGAGTGGCATATCGAAAAAAGCAGTGGTGCCGCCAGCCGCGAGCGCACGCGTTCCCGTGGCGAAACCTTCCCAATCGGCACGTCCTGGTTCATTGAAATGCACATGCGCATCGATTACCCCCGGAAAGACATGCAGTCCCTGCGCATTAATCTCTTCTTTACTCGTTCCCACAAGTTCTGGGACAATGTCAACGATGCCTCCATCGACCACAGCGATATCTGCTCGACTGATGCTCTCTGTCGTCACTAGAGTTCCATTGCGTACGATTAGGTCGTATTGGCTCTGTTTCGCGCCACTCGACATTTGCTCATCCCTCCCGCTCCTGTGCAAGGAGTCTCAAAAAGTGCTCTAACACCTCAATCGCTACCTGTACATCCTCTATAGCTACCGACTCGGCGGGATTGTGGCTGATACCACCTTTACAACGTACAAAGAGCATTGCAATGGAGGTCAGGTCTGACAAAGCTACCGCATCATGTCCCGCACCACTTACCAAGGAATGCACTGGGTAGCCTCGTCCCTCTACTGCCTTGGCTAGAAGTGCTGTGGAGTGAGGCGTGCATTGCACTGTTTGGCTCTCCTGTAAGAGTTGCCATGTTGATGAGATGCGGCGTGCTGCGCTAATGTGGTCTGCCTGTTGCTGTAACTGACGGCATACTTGCTCACGCACTTCGTTGTCTGAATGCCGCACATCCAAGCTAAGTGTTACTGAACCCGGTATCACGTTGCCTGCTCCCGGTTGCACGTTCATCTGCCCAATGGTGGCGACCAACCCCGTTTGGCTCCATGCTAATGACTCAACGGCTAACACAAACTCTGCAGCCGCACAGAGTGCGTCTCTGCGTAACGACATCGGAACCGTCCCTGCATGACCCGCTTCACCTATAAAGTTTACTATGATGCGGTTCTGCCCTACAATACTTGAAACCACGCCAACAGGAAGATGCAGTGATTCGAGCACTGGTCCTTGCTCAATATGAACTTCGCAGTAGCCCAGAAGGTCACTATCATCTCGTTTAGCCGCTGTAAGTTTATCTGGATCACCACCAAAAGCACGCACTGCCTCTGCCATTGTGATACCGTCTGCATCTGTTAGGGGAAGCGCGTTTTGATCGAATGTACCAACGACGACCTTGCTTCCGAGATAGGTGGTGCGGTATCGCAGCCCTTCCTCATCGGCGAAGCAGAGCAACTCAATAGCAAAGGGAAGATGCTCCCGTCGGTTGTTGAGACGTTTAACACATGCTAGCGCCGTTAATATGCCAAGAGGACCATCATATTTGCCTGCATCACGTACCGTATCGAGATGGGAACCGAGGAGCATAGTTTTAGCTTCAGCGTGACTTGCCTCATAGCGTCCAATCAGATTGCCAATCTGATCTTGCTTGACCGTCATGCCAGCGGCGCGCATCCAGGAAGCTACCGCCTCGTTTGCCTGACGCATTGCTGGTGTTGCGAAACGACGGGTGAGGCGGTCAGGCTCTTCGCTGTAGCTGCCCAGGACATCGCATCGTTCCATGAGAGTACGGGCAGATGCTTCGATTGTCATCGTTTAGCTCCCTCTATATGTACTGTAAGCCCACGGTGAGATCAGCAACGGCACATGGTAGTGGGCACTTGGATTAGCGATGCCAAAGCGAACTGGAACGCGGTCAAGAAAAGGCGGAGTTGGAGTCATCACCTTTTGAACTGCAAAGTATTCACCTACTGCAAATACTAGCTCATAGGTGCCTATTACTAACTCATCATCTATAAGTAGTGGAGCATCAGTACGTCCATCGATAGTGGTATATATCGTTTTCAACAACGTTTGACTACAACCTTCTGGATGAAGTCCCCAAAGTTCAATTTTCATGTTGGATGCTGGACAGCCTTGTGCTGTATCAAGCACATGCGTGGTGAGACGACCTCCCATGCCACTCCTTTCTCTCGCTTACGAATTTCTGCCCATTGTAAGCTTGATAATGCCATATGCTGGGAATGGATCACTGTATACCTTAATTTTGGGATCCACATCGGATACGGCCACCGGGTCCTTCGTTCGATTTTGGGCTTCAAAGGAAATGGTAGCCATGTGCGGGAAGCGTGCCAAAAGTCGAAGTCCAATCCCGTGAACAAGATGTTGTATTGACTCGCTCACAAACTCATGGAAGACGGCCTGCACCACATCACGCACTTGTTCAGGTGCTATATAGTGCCTTGTGTCGGATGAAGCCATTTCCGCAACGTCAGTATATGTCCAGTATAGATCGAGATAGATGAACAGCGGTCGGTCAATCCGTTCAGGTAGTGTGGTATAAGCGTCGCGTACAAAGTTGGTGAAAGAGCTTCCTGTTACCTTGAACAATTGAAGTCCAACTTGACCACAGCGATGGGCAGTGATAATAGCGCTAGCACCGTTTCGCGTAAAATCTAGAGTAGCTGTTGCGAAATCATTGTGTGACCGTTTGAATAGTAGGGTACTAGCACCAAAGGTAGAATTGTCAGCTTGAGGTACATACGCCGCGTTGAAGGGTAGCTCTCTTGCAGTGAGCCGTAGCCTTTCCATATTAGCATACGTCGTCAGAAATTGTTGACCAAGTAAATTGAGAAACCCTTCGAGTGTTGAGCCATTAAACGTAAGTGCCTGCTGTAACACGAAGTTTTTCATGCTGTCGGTCGCTACCACATTTCTGTTGTCACCGAGGGTGTAGGCCGGAAGAAAATTGTTTCCAAAGACCTCGACATCAACCTCTAAGGCAAAGAGGGTATTGTCTCTGCCTGTGAATGATGATTCCGGTATTCGGGTTATCTCCAACAACGGTGCGGCATAGACACGGTAGAGCGGTATGTGTAGCTTACCATAGCTAATCTCGTAGTTGCTCTTTGTGTTCATCGCTTGCTCTCTCTAGGCGATTAAGCTGGATAAAGGATGTGTGAGAGTGGACTAATGGGTACTATCTCGTAAGCGAAACAAGCAGATTTTGGCGACTTCACCAAGAGCAATTTCGATCTCCTGCTCACGGGAATTGTATAGACGCGCGGCGAAGCCTGCCAAAATACTTTCCTTTTTATTCTCTCGTGCACATATTACGAATGGAAACTCAAATTGCTCACGATAGGCTCGATTCAAGTGTGTAAAGGTGGCAATTTCTGCCTGTGAGAGGCGATCTAATCCTGCTGATGCCTGTTCACTTGTCGATGCCGACGAGAGTGTGCCAGCCAGGGCCGCGCGTCCCACGAGGTCCGGGTGTGCTCGAAGGAGTGCTATCTGCTGCTCGATTGGCGCATTATACATCGCTGTGCATAAAGATATATGCAGATGCACCAGGCTTTCAAATGGTCGGGTAAGCCACGCCTGAGCGACAATCCACGGTGGACCCTCAAATAGCGAATCCAGGGCTGTTACAAAGCTGTTCTGATCGAGCGTATTAAGCTCTTGCAGTGTCATCTGTTTTATTGTCATATTATGGAATTAGACTCAGTGCTATGTGTACTCGGTGGTTACCCTCTTCTGTTTTCTGCTTGCAGTGTAACATAGCAAAAAACCTCTGTCGAGATGTATGAAAGTTAATACAAGGTTCGGCTCTATCTCTATTGTATGATGGACGCAATGGTCCTTATGTAGAAACAGAGAAATTTGTTATGGCGGTAAGAAAGGATATAGGAGTTATGACTTCTTATAGTACAGGACTTGTCTTTGATAAGCACTTTCTGGCTCATGATACAGGGATGGAATCAACTGTAGTAATGCACAATGGCTCTTTTGAATTATCACCTGATCCTCATCCCTCGTCGGTCGCTATCATTCGTCGCATCAAAGAGTTTCTTGATGGCTCAGGGCTGACTGATCAGATGGTGCCGATTGCAGCACGTGCCGCGACAGAAGACGAACTTGCTGTGTATCATACGAGAGATTACATTGCTGGCATTCGCGAGTATGCATCTGGTGGACCATCACAGGGACTATGGGGTGATGTCGACGAGGAAACTGTGCTTGGACCAGGCTCGTTTGAAGCGGCTCTCTATGCGGCTGGTGGTGCGATGAATGCGGTAGATGCTGTGATGGAAGGCAAGGTAAGAAACGTTTACGCGCTGCTCCGGCCACCCTGTCATCATGCAATGAGCAACCATGCAATGGGTTTCTGCGTCTTCAACAATACAGCGATTGCAGCTTATCATGCACGGAATAAGTATGGCCTTGAACGTATCATGATTGTCGATTGGGACGTACATCATGGAAACGGAACACAGGATGCGTTTTACCAGGACCCTGGCATACTCTTTGTCTCGTTACATCAGCAAAACTGGTTTCCCAAGTTAGGGGGAGAGTTGGAACAGGTGGGTAGCGGAGCAGGTGCTGGTTATACGGTGAATATCCCGTTGCCACCGGGGACAGGGGATAGAGGCTACCACGCAGCGTTTGAGCAACTCGTTGTTCCCATTGGCTTACAATTTCGTCCACAACTTATCATAATTACGGCTGGACAAGATGCAAGCTGGCTCGATCCATTAGCACAGATGATGCTGACAATGGATGGCTACCGCCAAATGGCCCAACACATGCTGAATCTCGCAGAGGAAGTATGCAATGGAAGACTGGTAATGCTGCAAGCTGGAGGATATAGTACAGCGTATGTGCCGTACTGTACAGTTGCAGCTGTCGAACCGCTTATGGGCGTTGACCTTGGCATTGTTGATCTCTACAATGTATCTCCAGAGCGGGAACAGTGTCAGACTATTTTCATGCAAGAAACAAGCGCAGCGCTATCTTCTGCACAAAAGTGGCATAAGCAGTGGTGGAAAATTTGAATTTCCTATAGTCATAAAATACACAATTTGAAACTGGTAAATACTCTAGTGTCAAAGGAATAATCTTCGTATGAGTGAGACAGCTTGGGGACAGGGCATTCAAAGCAGGAAAGAGCAACGTCAAATGAAGCGACAAGCCCTTTTACAAACTGCAGCGAAAACATTTAACGAAATAGGGTTTCATCAGACAACACTTGATGATCTTGCGCAAAGACTGCATGTTACAAAACCAACTCTTTACTATTACATTAAAAATAAAGATGATATCCTATTCGAGTGTAACCGATTAGGACTTGAGCGGATGAAACATGCACTAGCGATAGCTGAAGAGCAAGGGAAGAACGGGCGAGAAAAATTACGCATCCTTCTCAGGTTCTATACAGAGGTCCTAACTGAGGACATTGGAGCTTGCCTCGTATTATCTGGCGATCAAGCACTCACTGAAGAAAATAGAGCGAAATTGCGCTCAACCCGTTTAGAATTGGATAGAGCTGTACGTCGGATACTTGAGGAAGGTATCCAAGATGGTTCCATTGCAGCTTGTAATCCAAAATTAGCCACCTTTGCAATTTATGGGGCCTTCAATTGGGTTGCACATTGGTATAATCAGGAAGGTGAACTCACTCCGATGGAAATCGCGGATCAAATATTTCAGTTATTTGAAAATGGATTAGCTCCACGGGTATGATGTCGAGAGTATTTAGTAGTGTGCTAGCAGAGGATGACATGGTTTTGAGAGGTATCATGAGGCAATAACTAGAGCCATCGTCAAAAATCCTTGATTGAATTCACATTTCATAGAGAAAGAATACCTTTTACTGCTGAAAAAGAGGGCCATTTAATTCTGCACGTGACACCTATCATACATCTTCAATTCAGGCAGCATACGGATTGGGCACCACCCAGTACTCAAATATCGCTTGTGAAGTATAAAGTGCCGAGGGATCGAGTGAAGCATAAGCAGGCCCAAAATGTCATTAATTCCCGCAAGTCACACTATCGCACTAAGGTGCAAAAAATGGTATACTTTGACCGATAATTGGAGTAGCATGTTTGTTGTGCGTTGACGAGGTATCGCACCTCATGGGCTTTTAGCTGCGATACTATCGAAGGCGGGAAAGGATCTATGACACCTTTTGTCAAATGACCCATTTTTGCATGAATCCTTGTCGTATCCCTTGTTCCTCTTAGGGGCCCTTAAGGGCAAAGTCGTAGGCCAGACCGCTTGGATGCCAGCCGTTGCCGCGGTCCTTGTCCCACTGTATTCTACACACGTCAGAGTAAACAAGTGTTGCAGTCTGGTTACCGTGCCTGCTGCTTTTTGCACAACGGCTGCGCGGGCGGGAAGCAGGCTCGAAGGAGGTGCAACATGACACAACAACCCCATCGTCTTGAACCCACAGCGGCGCCCTTTGGAAAAGGCCCTGCCATTCTGATTGCGGCGATAGCCGCCCTTGGGGGATTGCTCTTCGGCTATGATACAGGTGTCATTTCGGGAGCAGAACTGTTTTTCACGAAGGACTTTCATCTGAGCCCTGGGGGTGAGGAGTTGGCGGTCAGCGGCGTGCTCATTGGCGCGATTGTCGGAGCCGCGGTGGCTGGACAACTTGCCGATGCACTCGGCCGCCGCTTGACCCTCATCATCCTGGCGGTCATTTTTGCCGCTGGAGCCATCCTGACGTCCCTCGCTCCGAACCTGGCTATCTTTGTAATCTTCCGCATTGTGATTGGCTTCGGGATCGGTGCCGCAGCCGTTGTGGCTCCGATGTTTATCGCCGAGATGGCACCCCCAGCTATTCGGGGTGCGCTCGTCTCCTTTGACCAACTGGCCATTACCATTGGCATCCTGGTGGCCTATTTGGTAGACCTGGCCTTTGCTGCTGCCGGGATGGGTTGGCGGCCGATGTTCGCGGTGGCGGTTGTCCCCTCGGTACTCCTCGCTATTGGCATGTTCTTCCTCTCCGACACCCCGCGCTGGCTCGCCAGTAAGGGGCGTTGGGAAGATGCCCAGCAGGCACTCGCACGTGTCATTGGATCAGCAGAGGCGGAAAAAGAGCTGCACGGTATCCGCACGTCTCTGGAAGAGGAGGAGGCGATACCATGGATCGTACGCGTGCGTGAACTCTTGCGTCCTGGCGTGCGCTGGGCATTAATTGTGGGGGTCGGTTTGGCCGTCTTGCAACAATTTGTGGGCATCAACACGGTCATCTATTATGCGCCGACCATTTTTGAGATTGCCGGGTTTAAAACAGCGTCGACCGCTATCCTGGCGACCACCGTCGTTGGCGTGGTCAATGTCCTCTCTACCGTTATCGCCATCTTTCTTGTCGATCGCTTGGGCCGTCGGTCGCTGCTGCTGATCGGCGCAGTCGGCATGCTGGTTACGCTGACGGCGATCGGCTTTGTCTTCGCTATTGGTCCCAGCAAGGCGGCGTTCTTCATTCTGGCCTGCGTGATACTCTACATCGTCTCGTTTGCCATCAGCATGGGCCCGGTGTTCTGGCTGATGAGTTCGGAGATCTTCCCCAATCGGCTACGGGGAACTGGAGCTAGCCTCTCGACGGTGGCCAACTGGGCGGCCAATCTCCTGGTCAGCATCACGTTCCTTTCGCTGCTGCACGCGGCGGGCAACGCGCTGACGTTCTGGATTTATGCCTTCCTTGCGCTGGTAACCCTCGTCTTCGTGTGGTTCATCGTTCCCGAGACGAAAGGCAAGACACTGGAGCAGATCGAGGCCTATTGGCGCAGCGGTAGGCATTGGGTAGCAGCCCCATCAGCAGAGAGCATTGAGCAAACAGGTGCCAGGGGCAGATGACGCCAACTGAGGCATCACATGTCAAGAGTACATGCTCTTTAGAATACACAAAAACGGTTAGGCATGATCTACAACAGAGCACCTGAGGAGATACACGTCAACAAAGAAATGAGACATCGCCGTCGTAGACCGCTCGATGGAAGGAGGGCCTTATCATGCTGCTTGCTGGCGATATTGGTGGAACCAAGACCAACCTGGCTGTTTTCTCATCTGAGACCGAGTTGCGGGTGCCCTTAGTGGAGGCGACTTTTCCCAGTGCACGATACCCGAGCCTGGAGATGCTCGTCCAGGAGTTCCTGTCTCAGATCAGTTTTCCCATAGACCGAGCCAGCTTTGGCGTAGCTGGCCCCGTCCTTGCTGGTCGAGCTACGATCACCAACCTCCCCTGGGTAATAGAAGAGAGACAACTGCGGAAGGTGCTGAACATTTCATCGGTCCGCCTCCTGAACGATTTAGACGCCATTGCCCACATGGTGCCTTCCCTACAACCAATCGACCTCTACACCATAAATGAAGGCCACCCCCCCCCAAACGGAACCCTGGCCGTCATCGCACCAGGGACGGGTCTGGGGGAAGCCTTCCTCACCTGGAACGAAACGCGCTACCGCATCCATGCTTCGGAGGGAGGGCATACTGACTTTGCGCCTTCCAGTTCTCTGGAAGCCGAACTCCTACTTTTTCTCTTTAAACGCTTTCCGCACGTCAGTTACGAGCGCGTTTGCTCGGGGTGGGGACTGCCCAACATCTATACCTTTCTCAAAGAGAGCGGCTATGCCGAGGAACCATCCTGGCTCACCAGTCAAATAGCAGCAGCACCCGATCCCACGGTTGTCATCGTCAATACGGCACTCAATGCAGAATCACCAAGTGCGCTGTGCACTGCGACCCTAAACACCTTCATCTCTATCTTGGGAGCAGAAGCTGGGAACCTCGCTCTCAAGGTGCTGGCCACCGGTGGTGTCTACTTGGGTGGGGGCATTCCTCCACGCATCTTATCGTTGCTGAATAAGGGACAGTTTATGGAGGCTTTCAAGCGCAAGGGACGATTTACAGAACTGGTCACACGCATTCCCGTGCATGTCATCCTCAATCCCAAGGTCGCGCTCCTAGGAGCTGCATGCGCTGGCTGAGAGGGTGAGAGCGCAACGAGCGGGTTAAAGAAGGCCAAGGCTTCAATGCACGCCCGGCTTGTCCACGTCAGTTCCTCGCGCCTCTTCTCCACCGCCACGATGGCTTTTTCTGGCCGACCCGCCGCCAGTTCGTCGAGCATCGGCAGGATGACGGTGAAGTCGTAGCCAGCGTCTCTGAGCACGCAGGCGGCGCATCTGTTGCTCGTCATAGAGGCGGTAGCTAGCTCTATGGGCTGTGCTACGTAAGGTGTCATGAAGGGCAGAGTAGAAAGCCTAAAAAGCTTGTAGTACCTTAAAGGCGTGTTTCACAAGCCATTTTTCCTCTTCTTCTCTCTATGAAAGGAAGTTTGTAAAGCTATGAGGAAAAATGGAGAGGTAAAAAGCAGTATCGCAACTTCTATTACGCTGCATGCTTGTATTTCTCTTTCTTTACTATCCTTACTCTGCCCTTCATGACACCTTACGTAGCACTGGGCCCTCTACCGGGGCGATTGGTTCGCTGCTGGGCCTGGTGCTCGTGGGTCAGACGAAACGTCTCAAGAGGCGGGGCTTGATCTCGTATCTCTCCCTGATCCCGGCTGGGGCTGGTATCGTTGTGTTTGGGCTGCCCTGGTCACACACGGCGTTTTTCGTCATTGGGCCGATAGCGGGCGCGATGTTTGGTTTGAGCGGTGCTTTCTTCAACACCAACTGGTTTACTATGTTGCAGGAGATGATTCCAGGTGACAGGCTGGGGCGTGTGATCAGCCTGACTATGCTCGGATCGTTTGCCTTGCTCTCTGTCTCTCAAGCCTTAGGAGGCGTGTTAACTGATCGGCTGGGGCCAGCCATGGTCTTTCTCCTGGGTGGTTTGCTAGCCCTTTCCACAAACTTCCTCCCGCTGCTCGTGCGTGACGTGCGAAAAATGAAATAGATGAGATACACTCCACAAAGGGAGGCTTCTCTCCTTGTGGAGTGTATGAACTACACCGCCACATTCGTCGAGCGGCTCTATGGTCTTAAGTGAAAGTTGCTGGAACCCGGGCCCGTGGAGCGGCAATTCGGGCTGAAAAAGAAGAGGCTAGCAGTTCCGTTTTTCCCAATCGAGGCAGCACGGACAGACCTGGATGGTCTGCCCTGAGTAGGAGAAAAGTCGCTGCGCATTCTAGAGCCGCGGGAGTAGCGCGAGTTCTCCCGCGGCAATGGTGTGCTCCGCCCTTTGAGGCCGCAGAATCCGGCCGGGTTGAGGGTATCCCATGACTTGAGCCGTTCGTACGATCACAGATGCCAGGTCTTCCGACAGTCGCGGAGCCACTCGCCGTGGCAAGGGGAGCATGTCCTGGAACTGGTGTCGTTTCGCCTGTTCCTGCTCCTCTAATTGCCTGGTGCGTCCTTCTCGTACTGCTTGCCACTTTTGAAAGTCATCCCGCGTTGTCCCTAATTCTTGCCAAGGAGCCTGGAGTATCCAGGCAAATGTCTCCCCAGGTAACTCTTCCTCAAAGAGCGTGTGAAAACCGCACAGGATCTCTTCATTCGAAGTATAACTCCTCATCGCGGAGTACAGTCATCGGCATGTGTTACTGCTATCACTACCACGTACTCAATTGCTCATTCAGGCACATTGGTTTCCGGACGCAACTTGCGTAGTGGAGCGCGCTGTGTTATACTCTTTTCAAGAAGGCAAGTGCTGATATACTTTTCATATCAGCACTTGTAAAACGGCGAAAGAAAAGCGGGTTCGTTCGGAGAGAAATCATGCATACGAAAAAGCAGCGCAGTCGGGACGAATACGCAGTCATCCCGGTGACCCCGCAGACCTCGCCCGTTGGAGGGGAAAGGGTGAGCCGCTCCTACGATGATCATCTGGCGCTGGCTGGCCAGGTCGCCGATCACTTCGCGCAGTCGGATGCGTTCGCCCAGGCACAGGCAATCTGGACGGCCAATACGCAGCGGCGCTACCTGAATGACCTGGAGCTCTTCAGCGCCTACCTCGAGAGCGCCCACATCGAGCGCCCTGCGGAGGCCCTCTTCAACGATGCCGAGGCCTGGCGTGGCATGACGTTCGGTTTGCTCAAAGGGTTCAATATCTGGCTGGAACAGCGTGGCTACGCGACTGGCACCATCAAGGGGAGCATCTCGACCGTGCACGTCTTTTGCAGATTAGCCGGCCCAAGCCCAGTGGGGGCTGGTGTACTGGACGAAGCCTCCCTGGCTGCCATCTTGACCGTCAGGGGAACGAGCGGGAGGAAGGCGCGCAACCTGGACGAGAACCGCAAGCGACGACAGATTCCGACCAGAAAGGGGCACAAGAAGGCAGTGACCACGCAGATATCGACGGTCCAGGCCATCACCCTCAAAAAGGTCACCACACATCCCGAGAGGCAGCCTGCGCGTGCGCATGACCTGCTCCTTACCTACCGCGATGCTCTGCTGATGGGTCTGCTGGTTGAGCACGCTCTGCGCTGCAGCGAGGTGGCACTGCTCACCATCGACTCGATCGACCTGCGCCGGGAAATGATCAGGATCTACCGCCCCAAAACGGACCGCACGGATATCCAGAAACTGCACAAGCACACGCGGCTGGCAGCCCAGGCCTACCTCTCGCAGGTAGGAAGGGAGCGAGGGCCGCTCTTCACCGGCTATGACTCGGAAAAGCCGCTGTCCACCCGGGCCATCAATAAGCGCGTCGGAGTCCTTGGTGGCGAGATTGGCATCGAGCACCTCTCGCCCCACGACCTACGCCACCACTGGGCATTCGATGCCCTCCTCAATCACACACCGCTCAACGTTGTGCAAGCGGACGGTGGGTGGGAAACGGAGTACATGCCCCTGCGCTACGCGCATCAGATAGGGGCGACCGGCGGCGCGACGATTACCGAAGAAGATGAATCCCCTCCCTGAGCTATAACGATACCAAGGATAGCGTCTTTTTTCGTCAAAGACCTTTTTCCCAGTAGGGGTTTGCCCATGGTAGGAAACTGTGGGCAACCCCCCAGTAGCGCCGGAAGTTCATTCGTGTAGCCAGCCAGTGGTCAATTGATCGGAGACGTTCGCTCCCCTGTTGGGTCTGCTCTCTTGGGCCTAATACATACCAGGTAGAAGTGGAAAAAAATGTCCTCAATATAGCCCCCATTCAGGCTCCTGGTTTGCTCGCTCCCCTACTGGACTGATTCCTCGCTTTTTTTGGCCATTATGTCTATAGGAAATATCTTTGCGTGCTTCTAGGATCACATCAAATGGTGGGCTCTTTTTCGACTGAGACAAAGGTGATAACAGAGGTCAGTACATCATTTCATGCTGCTTGTAGGCGAAGGTTCAAAGCGGCTTGGAGAGCTACGTCAGCAATATCGCTACCCCTAACGTTGAGGATCATTCTTTCAGGGGACAACCCCGCTTTCCCTGAAAATACTCTCTTCTTCTCTTTTTCCAAGCTCTTAAGTCCTCACCGTGAGACTGTACATCATTGGCGTCTTCCAGAGGTATTTAGAAACCTTCAACTTGAGTTCGTCACTCAGTGAGCCTTGGCTGAGAAGAACGAGACGAAGAAGCGTTGCACCGGGACCAATCAACTGGAGAGCGAGGCACTCTCAGATCAAGAACTGGTGACGACCTACAAGGATCAAGGTGGAGTCGAACGTGGCTTTCGCGGATCTCGAAAGATCCGCTGTTTCTGGCCTCCTCGGTCTTCGTCAAGAAACCGGAGCGGATCATCGCCTTGAGTTTGATCATGGTGCTCTGCTTGCTGGTCTATCGTTTAGCCGAGTACCGACTACGGGCACGCTTGGCCCAGACAGAGCAGACCATTCCCGATCAAGTCCAGAAGCCGACAGCACGCCCGACAATGCGTTGGGTCTTTCACTGTGTTAAAGGCATTGAATTGCTCCATGTACAGACCTCCACCACTTCACTCACCATCGTCTTGCGTCTGGAGTCCGTCCATCGGCTGACCTTAGCTCTCCTAGGACCACTCTACGAAGCAGTCTATAATCCGTCTGGCTGAAACTGCGGATGTAGAATGATCCAATCGTTGTTGATATAGCTTTGGGAGCTCTGCATACCATCATGATCTCCTTCATCAGATTCACCCTTTCATGCAGCTGTCAGACCACTTTTAGGGGTGCACCGCCTGAAACGTGATTCTATTTCTCTCGTTCAGAGGCGACTATGTGTCTCCTAGCGTTCATTCCCGTGTTTAAAGTTCCCGGTAATTTTTGCCATGACCAATTGCGCCCCTTTTTGGTCTACATTAACAACGTCTTGGAGAAATTTCTGTGCTGCTGAACCTTTTAATATCTTGACCTGCTTCTCATGCCAAAAGAGAAAGACTCGACCATCTTTGGTCGCACGATAGGAAAACACTTCTTCATCAAACCTGTTTTTCTTGTCTACCTCATCCATGGTGGACTCTCTCTTTCGTTCAAAGGAGAAGCTCATTGCTTTATCTGTGCTGAGTTAGTATATCACTTTGAGATAGCAAAAGAGGCTAATCGGAATCGATTTGCTAAAGTGCAATTACTATGAGCGCACGAAGGCTTTTCGTGGTAGAATGAAGGTAGTTGATCGGGTTGCAGAGCAAATTATTTCTTTGGTCTACACTCTGCTCAAAAAGGATGCCGAGCTGCTGTCGAATCTTGCTGAGGGCGAGGAACCACCACCACCGCGGCTCTATGACCGGGCACTGCACCATGCACATCGTACTGGTAGCTACCGACGTGCGGATAGCCTGCCGCTCGGTAGCTCGATTGCTCTTACGGAGGTTCTCCATAATGAGTAAAGAGAGCAAATCTACTTAAGGAGACTTCAATGACCATTACTAATAATCCAAGGGTTGACGCCATCCGTCAGAGTGTGCGCGGCTCTTATGATGAGATCAATCAGTTAGTTGAAGATCATCTGACTAAGATGGACTCAGATATACTTTATCAATCACCTGCGCCTGGTGAATGGACACTTATGGAGAGTCTAGCTCATATAGTCGAATTTATGCCGTACTGGGCCGACGAAATTGTGAAACTTGTAGCACATCCCGGACAAAACTTTGGGCGAACCAAGGAGGATGAGGCACGCATACGAACTATTAAAGAGCACGATGCTGATAGCTTAGATCAAGCCCATATTGCGCTTTCTGATAGCTATGGTTATCTTGATCGAGTGCTGAGTACCTTGCAAGATAGTGATTTAGAATTGGCAGGGCACCATTCTAAATTCGGTGAGAAGTCGCTAGGCTGGTTCATCAGGGATTTTGTGACTGATCACCTGATAAACCATATCGAGCAAATGAATATATGTTTGACTGCCCTTGAAACGAAGTAAGGACCGTCAAGCACTTCGATCCATCCTCTTTCTGTGTACTGAGCTGCTCACATATCTCCAGAACTGGCTGTAGTTGACCATCATGCGCTGCCATAGAGTGCTGTCAGCAATATTGTCTACAATCGCATCAACGCCTGCTAATCCCGTCACGGCAAGAACACGCTCCACAAAGTCGGAAGCGGCAGGATCAAGGACAATCACATCCTGATTGCCCAGCCATTCCTGCATCTCGGGCTGTCGGGATGTTGCGATTACCTGCGCGCCACGATAACGAGCCAGCGCCAGCACCATTGATCCGAGAGCACCTGCCGCTCCCGGTATGAGCACCCTGACCTGGGCGGCATCGAGTTGTGCGCGGGCTACGGGGCCGTTGGCAATGAGCGCAGCAGCAGCGATATCATTGATGACCTCCGGGATTGGCTCCAGGTTGACAGCAGGCACAACACTATACTCGGCATAGGCACCAGGACGGTGGATACCAATGAGTTTGAAACCAGGGCAGGCAGGCAGGCTCGTCCCCGCGCAAGCAGACGCGACAGTTTCCACAGGCCATAACTGCCGTGACCGCGACTCTGGTGCCACTCCCAAGTCCACACACGCCTGGCCCACTCCGCACAACCTCACCGACGTGATCCACACCCAGAATGTGAGGGAACCTGATGAATGGGGCGAAAGGAGGCCGACCGACCGACGCGTGTGGCGATATCTTTCGTGGTTGCCACGCAGACCGCTTTGACGCGGATCAGTACCTCGCCTGGGCCGGGCTCCGGTATTGGTAGTTCCTCAATTTGGAGCACCTCGGGCTCCCCAAATGCTCTGAGCACAACAGCTCGCATGAGATCTACTCCTGGCTGTTCTGTGGCTCGCCCGCCATCGCTCTCGCGACTTCGGGCGTCATGCGGTTGAGACCCCAGGTATCGAGATTGAGAGGCGTACGGTCCCATTCGTGAGGGGTCCACTCGTCAGGAACCTCGTATAACTCAGCCGTATGTTCGATAACGAAACCGCCCGGGTCCTGGAAATAACAGAAGACGTTGCCTCCTGGACCGTGACGACCTGGGCCGATAAGCGTCTCATATCCTCCGGCTCGCATACGCCCATACCCTTGCATCACTTTGTCAACCGTGCCAACCTCGAACGCCACGTGGTTGAGCGAGGCCCATTGACCAGGAGTAATCACGAAGCAGTGATGCTGAGAGCTACAGCGCAAAAAGACCATGGCATCGTTGGCGTACCAATCGGATATCTGAAAGTCTAAAACGCCGGTGTAGAATTCGCGTGCCCTGGCGACATCGGTCACGTTCAGGACAATATGGCTCAACCGCTCAACCAGGATTGCTTCATCAGCGAGAGGAGCAACCTGCGCGGCCTCGGCGCAGAGTTCGATCTCGAAGCCACTAGGATCGATGAAATGTAGGCCGTAACCTCCACCGGGACTACTTAGAGCTGTAGGGGTCTGTGTCACCTTGAGACCGAGCTGGCGGAGGACATGCTCTGCTTCATCGACCACAACAGCACTGGCTACATTGAACGCAATACGACGAACACGCCGGGAGTTGCCCACCTGTAATTGGAGAATGTATGAATCAGGACCTGATCCCCGGAAAAAGACCGCCTCATCCTTCTCTTCGTCGCATTGCTTGAGTCCCCACGTCTTTGCGTAGAATGAGCGTGCGGCTTGCATTTCTGGTTCTGGCATTTGGAGTGCAAGACTTTGCAATCGAGTAACCGTAATCACGGGCGAACCTCCTCTCAAAAAAAGCCTTTAGAGGCTAACACGCTCTTACCGGGTTGCGAAGCGAACCCAGTAGTTCGACATTGGCAATCATTTCGTCGCCATCCCACAATTGCTCATTTCTCGCCGTTCCCACGCCAGCGGGCGTTCCGGTGGCAATGACATCACCTGGTTCAAGCGTCATATACGTACTTGCAGCTGCGACGAGTTCCATAACGCTGAAAATCATCTGATTGGTACTGGAATTCTGCTTGACAACCCCGTTTACCGAGAGCTGGATGTCAGGAGCCATTATTCTGCTTTCCCTGTTTTTGAAGAGGTTTTTGTGGAGAAAAATCTTCTTTTCTCGTTCCTCTAGCCTAGAATGGCTACGTTCCTCTTCCGAGTTTCTGTTCCTAGCAGCCGCAAGCCCCAATATACTTACAAATAATAAATATTTAATTCGTAATATTGACAGTCAAAAATTTTTATGTTAAAGTATTTTATACAAGCTATTTAACGTTTCGTCAAGTCTCTGAATTGTAGCGCGGAAGAAAGAAGCCTTGTTTTACAAGAATGCGCAACGCATTCTAGGCTTACCATAATGTGTTCCTGCTTCCTCTGTTCAAAGGAGAGCATGGTGTTTTGTTCCATCATTCTATTCGGTACAAAACCGGAAGGAGACTGCAATGCTGGGAAATATTGGAGTGATGCTCCACACGGGTGATTTATCTATAGATGAGATTGTGCGCTTCGCCAAAACTGCTGAGTCTCTTGGCTATGAAGGCTTCTGGATAACTGAGGAATCGGGGAAAGAAGCATTTTCCATCCTGGGTGTGCTCGCTCGAGAGACGGAACGCATCAACCTCGGAACCAGTATTGTAAATTTCTACTCTCGCACTCCGATGTTACTTGCTATGGGTGCGAGCACGATTTATCGCATGAGTAACGGACGCTTTAAGCATTATGGTCTTGGAAGTGGTGGTATTGGTTTCATGGAGCAAGGACATGGCATCAAAATGGAACGCCCTCTCGCTCGTGCCAAAGAAGTCCTTGATATTGTACGGGGCTACCTGACCAGCGAGCGGTTCTCGTATGAAGGACAATGGTTTAACCCCAAAAACTTTCACTTGCGCGAGGGGCCGCTGCCCGAACCCATACCGCTCTATATCTCCGCGCTGGGACCAAAGATGGTAAGTCTCGCGGCACGCATGGCCGATGGTTTGATCACCAACTGGCTGACCGAGGAGTCCTATGAGATGTACTATGACATCATTAAAAAAGAGGCCGAGTCTGTTGGACGCGATCCCAAGAGTGTCAAGCTCTTGAGTTTGACCATGATCGCAGGCGAAGATGATGCGAGCGTGGAGGCCATGCGCCGTGGTCTCGCCTTCTACTTCGCTTCTCCCCATTATCATCCCATCGCCGAGGTCTCTGGCTATGGAAAAGAGGCCAAAGAGATTCAGGCTGTCTGGCAGACGCGCGATTATGTAGCCGCCAGTCGTCTCGTGACGGATGCGATTGTGGAGAAGTTCGCAGTTATGGGTTCACCAGAGCAACGCGCGAAGAAACTGCGCTGGATGATGGATTTGGGTGTCTATCCCATCATGTATCCCATCATGCGTCACGGTCACACGGTCGAGGACCACTTCCTGGTGGCTGAACTGACCGCGAAGTACCTTGGTCAGCCAAGTACACAGGCAACAAAGGAGGAGGAATCCTTATTCCACCCTGAAACGAGGCTATCGCCTCTACCTGACGGTCAGCAGGGCGGAAAGGAGGTTCAGCATGACCACGCTTGAAGGCGTTGTCCCATTTCCTCCTGAATTCGCTGCTCACTATCGCGAGAAGGGCTACTGGGAAGACCATACAATGGCACACTTTTTCGATGAGATCGTCGCGAAGTCACCAGAGCGTGTTGCGTTCCTCGCCGATGATGAGCGTGTCACCTATCGGCAGCTGGCTCAAAAAGTGGAGCACCTGGCACTGCATTTGCTCAAGCTTGGCATACAACCACTGGATCGCTTTGTGATGCAACTGCCTAATAGTCCTGAATTTGTGTATCTCTACTTCGCATTACAGCAGGTCGGAGCTGTTCCAGTGATGGCAATGTCATCTCATCGCTACAGCGAGATCAACCAGTTTGTCGAGCTGAGCCAAGCCGTCGGATACGCTATTCCCGAACGCGTTGGCGACTTTGCCTTCGCGGAACTGGCCGAGCGGATTCGCCGCGAACATCCTTCCCTGCGTTGGATTTTCGTGGCGGGTGCCGCGTCTCTACCCGGCTCCATTTCTCTTCCTGACCTCTTGCAGGCAGAAAGTGGACTTGCGCCAGAGCGACTGACCGAACTCGCGATTGACCCGACCGAGCCTGCCTTGTTTCAACTATCCGGTGGGACCACGGGCATCCCGAAACTCATTCCGCGCACGCACAATGACTACATTTACAATACGAAGGCCGCCGTAGCGTTCAACGATGTTCGGCCCGATGACTCGTTGCTGGTCGTGTTACCGATGGCGCACAATTTCCCCTTGGCCTGTCCGGGTATTCAAGGTTTTCTGTACCGTGGGGCGCGTTTCGTGATTGGCGACTCGACCCGTCCTGGCGACGTGTTCCCACTGATTGAACGCGAGCGCGTGACGCATGTCGAACTCGTTCCGGCGGTACTCATTCGTTGGGTCAACGATCCAAACATCAAAGCGTATGATCTCTCTTCCCTGCGCGTGATCAATACAGGCGGACAAAAGCTCCAGCCAGAGGTGAAACGGCGGGCGGAGGAATTGCTTCCCTCCTGCAAGATACAGGAGGTATTCGGCATGGCCGAAGGATTGCTGTGCTTTGTACGACTTGATGACTCTGACGAGATACGCATGGAGACGGTTGGGCGACCGGTCTGTCCCGATGACGAACTCAAGCTCTTGGATGAGACTGACAACGAAGTCCCTCCTGGCGAGATCGGTGAACTCCTGGTGCGTGGTCCCTACACGTTACGTGGCTACTTCCGCGTCCCCGAGTACAATGCGCGGACCTTCACTTCCGATGGCTTCTACCGCTCTGGCGACTTGATGAGGCTTCATCCATCAGGCAACTACATCGTCGAGGGACGCAAGAAAGACCTCATCAATCGTGGTGGAGAGAAGATCAGCGCGGAGGAGATCGAAAATTTGATCCTCTCACATCCAGCCATACTGAATGTAGCGTGTGTTCCCATGCCCGACCCGGTACTTGGAGAACGTACCTGCGCTTTTGTCATTCTTCAACCAGGAGCAACGCTCACGCTGAAGGAACTGACAGACTTTTTGTTGGACAAAGGTATCGCCAAGTTCAAGCTTCCTGAGCGACTGGAAATCATCGATGATTTTCCTTTGTCGAAATTCGGCAAAGTCTCTAAACACGTGCTTGCGAAGCAGGTCGCGGACACGTTGGCTGCGGACAATCAGGTGAAGGAACCTGCATCATGAGTACACAAGCGATGAGACCAGGAACGAGCACAGTGAAATCGCGAGGGTAGAGCATGGATTTTACATTCAGTGAGCAACATGAACAGATACGGAAGGTAGCGGCACAGATCGCACGCGAGGTCGTTGCTCCCTGCGCCAGTACCGTGGACCTTGAAGGTGAGTATCCTTTCGATTACTTCGATGCTTTTCGAGATGCAGGACTGCTTGGCCTCGCCATTCCCAAAGAATACGGCGGGTCCGATGCTGGTACACTCGGACTGGCTCTAGCTATTGAAGAGGTCGCCAAATACTGTTGTACAGCCAGTCTCATTCTGCTCACCTCGCGTCTGCCCACCGCAGGTATTCTATTGGCGGGAACGCCGGAGCAGAAAGAGCGGTATGTACGAGGCGTAGCGGAAGGTCGAAGGCGCGGCTGTTTCGCCCTGACAGAACCAGAAGCAGGTTCTGATGTCGCCGCAATCACCACCACGGCGGTCCGAGATGGGAATCATTACGTGCTCAATGGAGTCAAGATATGGGCTGGACAGGCCACTGTTGCCGATTTCGCGGTCGTCGTCGCGAAAACCGACCTTCAGGCAGGATCGCAGGGAGTGAGCGTGTTCATTGTCGATCTGCCCAATCCGGGCTTTCGTATCGTGCGTGAACTTCCCAAGTTAGGGGTTCTGGGTGTGCCTGTGGTTGAGATCGATCTCCTTGACTGTCGTGTACCCACCTCCGCACTGTTAGGCGAGGAAAACAAGGGCTTTCGCATCGTTATGCGCAATCTCAACGTCGTGCGCCCACTGGTAGCAGCACGCGGAATCGGACTGGCCGAAGGAGTAGCGAGTTATGCGCGTGCGTATGCACGGCAACGACGTACCTTTGGGCGTCCGATTATTGAACATCAGGCGATTGCCTTCAAACTTGCTGAAATGGCGATGAAGTTGGAGTCGGCCCGTCTCTTGATGTACCAGGCTGCTTGGCTCGTCGATCAAGGCAAGCATGACCGTGACATCGCACACTTCCTTTCCATCGCGAAAGCCACGGCGAGCGAGATGGCCGTCTCTGTCTCTTACGATGGGCATCATGTAGCATTGTATGTTGATGACATGGATGCAGCCATTGCATACCTCAAGAGCAAAGGGGTCAAGGTACTTGGACCAATCAAGGATGGTATTGGACCAGAATCCGGTGAAGGCTCTACCTTTGTTCACTTCAAATCACCTTGGGGTTCGATGTTTGAGCTCGTCAGCTTCCCAAAGGGAAGAGCCTACGAGCAAGACCATGAGCAGTTGTGGGTACCGAATAAGGCATCTTAAGAAGGGGATGGAACCATGAACGAGTTAACAGGAAAAGTGGCAATCGTTACCGGAGCAGGAAGTGGGATCGGGCGTGGAGTTGCTCTCACACTCGCACGTTATGGTGCGGATGTGGTCGTTTCGGATATTAATAGTACGAATGCTGAGCGTGTAGCGAAAGAACTTGAGCAATTCGGCAATCGCAGTATGGCGGTGCAGCACGATGTGTCGGTGGCCGCGTCTTCCACTGCGTTAGTCGAAGCTACACTCCAACAGTTCGGACAGATCGACATTCTTGTCAATAATGCTGGTGTTGCTCGCCGTGTCCCAGTTCAGGAAATGACTGAAGCTGAGTGGGATCGACTGATCAATGTGAATCTGAAAGGTGTTTTTCTTGTGACGCGTGCCATCGTGCCACAAATGATGGAGAAAAAGGCAGGGAAAATTGTCAACGTGTCCTCCATCGTCGGCAAGCAAGCATTTCCTGGCGTCCTTCACTACAGTGCCTCCAAATGGGCAGTACTGGGAATGACACAGAGCTTAGGAATAGAGTTGGCCCCGTATAACATCAACGTCAATGCTGTCTGCCCTGGTGTTGTGCGCACTCCTCTCCACAGTGGAATCGTTGAACAGTTCGCGGCGGCTGATAATACATCAGTTGATCAGGGCTGGGAGTGGTTTCAAGGCATGATCCCGCTGGGCAGGCTTTAGGAGCCAGAAGACATTGGTGAAATGGTCGCTTTTCTTGCATCCGAACGAGCGAAGAACATTACCGCCTCGGCCTTTAACGTAGCTGGTGGTATGGGACCAATCTAGCCAAATAGGATATGATAGGAACGAGTCTCAAATAGCTTTTAGCAAAGGACACGTATACGTAGGGACGCTCTTGATTACGCCCCTACGGAGAGGTTTTCCGACGAACTTTGTGCAAACGATCCTCAAAGACCAGAGGAAAGGACATGATGACAATGCAGATCGCAAAACTTGGATACGCTGGCTTCAATACACCCAATGTAGAAGCTATGCTTGCATACTACACGAAGGTTATCGGCTTTACTCTTGTGGAACGTGATGGCGATGGAGCCGCGTATCTACGCAGTGTGCTTGACCACCACACTCTCGCCCTGTATCCCGCTCAAGAGCATGGTCTCCGTCACATCGGCTTTCAAATAGGGACTGATCAAACGCTCAAGGAGGCAGCCTCACAACTGCGTGAGCAAGGACTAGCCGTTGAGACACAAGCAGATGCGCAACCAGGGATAGCCGAACAACTCTCTCTCGTGGACCCAGAAGGCATGACGCTCCATCTTTACTCGGCAATGGAGCAAGTACACGATACCTTTCCAGAGGCGGGCATTGTACCTGAGAAGTTGGGACACGTCGCACTTGCTGTTCATGACCCCAAGAAAAGTGCTGAGTTCTATCAGCGTGTGCTGGGTTTCCGCGTGTCGGACTGGATCGAAGATTTCTTCGTCTTTCTGCGTTGCGGTCCTGATCATCACACCATGAATTTCTTACAGTCCAAGTATCAGAAGATGCACCATATCGCCTTCCAATTAAAAGACTGGGCGCATGTGCAGCGTGCGTGTGATCACCTCTCCAACCAGCATATCCCGTTACTCTGGGGTCCAGGTCGTCACGGGGCGGGACACAACATCTTTACCTATCATCACGATCCTGACGGACAAATTATCGAACTGTTCACAGAGCTAGATATCATGCTCAACGAGGACCTGGGATACTTTGAACCCCGGCCTTGGCACGAAGAATTTCCACAAAAACCAAAGGTGTGGAAAGATGATCTACAAGCGAGCAATCACTGGGGACTCACGCCATCACGTGAATTCATGTTCATGGAGTAAGCAATCGTTCTCTGTCAACGCGAGACGCAGAGTTCTTTCCATTGCTCTATCTCAGGGGAGAAATCATGTCTGAACTACAAGAGAAGGCGAACGAGTTGAACGCTGGTATGCTTCAGAAGTGCCTCTATGTGGTGTTGACCACGCCACTCAAGCCCATAAGCGAACTTGCTACTCTTCTTCCAGAGCACCTGAACTATATGATTGGTTTAGAGAAACGCGGTGTCTTGTTTGCCTCTGGCCCGTTTCTCGCTGGCGAACATGTAGCACCTGGAAGCGGCATGACAATTCTTCGTGCATCCTCCCTTGAAGAGGCGAAAGCGACTGCCGAGCAAGACCCGTTCAATGCATCTGGTATGCGTGCCTTCGAGATACGGGAATGGCAACTTAATGAGGGCAGTTATACGCTCACCATACACTACTCCGATGGCAGCTATTCTCTTGAGTAACTGAGTCGTAGCATCATACAACATGTATGTTCTTGCCTCACTGAAGAGGCGAGAGAGGAGACAGTACAATGCACAAGTCTGTCGGCATCATTGGCTTAGGGAAAATGGGCTTGCCCATTGCGGCAAATCTGCTGGAACATGGTTTTACCGTGATCGGGTATCGCCGCCATATGAGCGACGATTTCATCACGATGGGTGGCACGCCTGCTCTTTCTAGTAAAGAGGTTGCCCAACAATGCGATGTCGTGATCACCTGTCTCTCCGAAGACAGCGCGTTACTCGACGCGGTTTCAGGCGAGAATGGACTCATTCATGGGGCACACCCAGGGCTGACCGTTGTCGATATCGGGATGCTTTCGCTACAAGCCAAAGAGCAAGCACGCCGTTCGCTTGAGCAGGCAGGAGCACACATGCTCGATTGCCCCATCAGTGGAATTCCACCCCAGGTTCTTACCAGAAAAACGGTGTTGTTTGCGAGTGGGGAGAAGTATCTCTTCGAGAGATGCCAGCCTGTGTTTGAAGGCTTTACCAGTACTGTCTTTTACTTGGGCGACTTTGGTGCTGGAACGAAAATGAAATGTATTGCCAACCTGTTAGTCGGCATTCATGTGCTCGCGGCAGCAGAGGCAATGGTCCTGAGTACCAGGGCTGGTCTCGATCCAGCGACGGTGATACAAGTGATCAGTCCGAGCGTGGCGAGCTCAGCTCAATTTGTCGCACGAGCACCAATGATGGTCGCACGACACTATGAGCCAGCGTTAAGCACTATTCATCAGTTAGAGGAGTGTATTGTCATCATCAAGACACTTGCTAAGGTGGTAGATTGCCCGACTCCAATGCTCGACACAGCAGCTCAGTATTACGAGGACGCGATCTCGGACGGGCTAGGGGAAAAGGATGTCTCGGGCATGTACTCTTTCTTCGAGAAGATGATTGGGCAAAATGAAAGTGGAGAACAGGTATGAGTCAAAATGGTGCGATAAAATATCAAGTAGGAACCGCTCTCGTCTCTGGAAAACAACGTATCGTTCTTGCTTGTCAAGAGCAATTTTTTGACCTGCATGATCTCTTCAAGCGTGGGAAGGCGAGCAACGCACTCATCAAGGAAGGTCGCGATCTGCCAGCTTCGCTCCTTAAGCTGGTAGAAGATTGGTCATACTGGAACGAGAAACTAGCGCAGTTGGCAAATACCCTGTTTGCCAATCGCTCAGAACAAGCGTTTTCTAGTTCCCTCGTGAAGGAGGAACTGCAATGGCTTGCCCCGTTGCTGTATCCACGGAAACTGATTTGCATCGGAACCAACTATCGAGACCATATTGCTGAGATGGGAATAAGCACACTTCCCAGGTATCCATATAGCTTTTTGAAACCTTCGACAACGACACTCATTGGTTCTGGTGCTGCTCTTCAGCTTCCAGAGCAGGCGAAACAGGTCGATTGGGAGGCCGAATTAGCGGTCGTCATTGGTCAAAAAGCACGCCATGTGCGAGGAGCAGGCGCGATAGCGTGTATCGCGGGCTACAGTATTCTCAATGATGTGTCTGCACGTGATTGGATCGCGGAGGCTCCTGCAGTGGGCATCGATTGGGTCATGCAAAAAGCCTTTGATGGATTCGCCCCAATGGGTCCTCTGATTACCCCCGCAACCTTTGTAGCGGACCCGCAGCAACTCTCCATCAGCCTCACTGTGAATGGACACGTCAAGCAGAATTCGACGACTGCGAACATGGTTTTTTCCGTGCGCGAAATTATAGAACACCTGACCTCGATTATGACGTTGGAGCCAGGAGATGTGATTGCTACAGGCACACCCGCAGGCGTTGGATACGGCAAGCATCCACCAGAGTATGTACGAGCGGGAGATACGATGATCGTAGAAATCGAGGGCCTCGGCCAACTTGAAACGCCTGTGATATAGCCAAACGTCAATTGTCATTGCGCCCTGCTCTTTTCGTCCTCATCCGAGGTGCTTCTCATTTAGCATAATGTTGCTACTTTGCGCTTTTACCAACGCTTTTTTTCACGTTCGACTTGCATATCTGCTACGACACTCCGCATCTTTCAACCCGACGAAAGGGATCGTCAGTGGGGAATCTGGAATAGACAAGACGGCCACTGCCCATATGGGGGTATGGCAAGGATTGGTATGGGCGTCTCGGCTACTCTATCAGGGTTTCAGCCATTTTGAAAGAAGGCGCGTCAAAAGTGAGAGAGGGTATTCACAACGAGCGTCTCTCAAAAGAAGTTTTTCATTCTCCATGCATCCTCCTCGGCATTTGGCTGAAACCCTGTCTATGTGGTGCGAATATCGTCTCAGTAGGAGAACGCTGAGATAGGAACCATGGTATGTTCGTTGGTATGGAGAGATGATCCAGGCACTTCTATCGTTGCACCGGACCCACCTCTTTTCTCTGCTCAGAACACCATGGCATTACAGAGGATATCCTTTCGTTCCTTGAAGACCTTTGAGGACCGCGATTTCACCGCACATATTGTCGATATGTCCAAGCACCATGCGATTGAGGAGCGTGCTAACGGTCATCTGTCCTAGGCCGAAACTGCTCATCTCCAGGATGCGGGTCAGGTCTTCATCTTTCAAGGTGACGAGATACGCGTCAGTAGCTTCGTGGACCGCGTGGGCGTAGTTCTGTGCCGTTGGCAAGTCAACCTGGACGTGACGCGCCCACTCTGCCGTCGTCAGTGGTTGCACCTCGCTGATGCCAGTCTTCCCAGCCCATGCTGTTGCGTACATTGGAGCATCCCCCTTGAGAACCATATTGATCGCCAGGTCTTCACTGGCAATGGCGTGAACGTAGGTTGCCGCCAGAGGGTTTGCCGTCCCCGGTGGCGCCCACTGTGCCAGCTCGGATGTCACTCCCTCCATCACGGCATTTAGAAATCCATGAGCCTGTTGAATTTGTTCTCGCAAGAGTGTTGTTGCATTGTTCATCTCCTGTTCCCTTTCTTTTCGACACCGATGTGAAGTAGCTGTCCTTGCATCATGGTGTGAATTGACACACCTGAATGTGCTTCTCTCCGCGAGGCATGAACGTTGTCGCTCCCTCTTGAAAGGGAGTATAGCTGGTAAAGGGGATGATTGACTTCACCCATGCGCGTGATTGTGCGGGTGATTGCTGATGGCCGTTGGGTGGATACAATGAATGGAGAGGATTTTTCACAACGCTTTGGTATGAGGGATTAGAGCAGGTGCAGATGCCGAGCAACCGCGCTCGCTTCCGCGCGACGGCTCACGCCCAGTTTGCGATAGATACTACTCACCTGTGTCTTAATCGTATTGTGAGACACGATCAATTCCTGAGCGATCTCGGCATAGGTTCGCCCGGCGACGAGCAGTTGAAAGACACGATGTTCCTGCGGACTCAGTGGCTCGAACGGCTCCTGGAGAGCGGTAACACTTTTCTGCCCAGGAGCCATGCTGTGGACAGGCTCAGAAGTATAACCTGATAGCGCGGGAAGAGACCACCGCTTTTCCTGCTCGAAGGCTGCGAGTACCTGTGAGACAAAGGTGATAGAAATGGTGGAGTCCGGCGCATCACGCAGCATCCTGAGTACCCGTCGCATGGAGTCGCCCGCATCCAGATACACACGGATGTAGCCCTCGGTTTGTGTCAGTGTCAGCGAACGAATGGCGGTCTGTCGTGCCTGGACCATCTCGCCCATGCCATAGAGTGCGACCACCTGCAACGCGAGCAAGTGGATAACATCCCATAAGCGCTCCACTCGTTCCATGCTGTCGAGCAATGGGGTAAGCAGGCGCAATGCGTGTTCATATCGCTGCTGTGCGAGGGAGACACGTATCAGCATCAGATTTTCCTCCTCACGGATGACTTCCAATGCATCCACATTGAAGCGATACTGCTCTGCCCAGGCTCCTGCCGCTGTGAAATTGCACTGAGCTAGCCAGAGAGCCACCTGAGCTGCATTGACCATCGGTTCATAAACGGTGTAACCCGTGCGTTGCATCAGGCTCTGCGCCTCCTGAAGTGCCTGTTCTGCTTCCGCCATCTTTCCAGATGCAAGCAGCACATTCACGTAGGTTCCATAGCTCCACACCAGCAAATTCATGTCTTGCCAGCGACGTGCATGTTCGATAACGCTCTGAAGACATGCCTCCGCTTTGTCCACCTGATTGCGGGCATAGTAGAGAAACGAGAGATCGAAGGCAGGATACGCCCCGACCGCAACCTGTCTCCCCGATTGCTCAAGCAGAGCCTGGACGCGGACACACTCCTGTTGAAGCAAGCGCAACTTTCCCTTATAGAGCAAAGCGGCTGCAATGTGGAGTCTTGCTCCTGTAAAGCTTGCTGTCTCAGTGCCAGTAGGTCAGGCAGCAAGAGGACCGCATCACCCAACCATTGAGAACTCACGAAGAGGCCGTAGAGCGGTATCCACTTCCAGACCACTGTCTCTTCCACAACGAGAGGCTGCATCTGTTGGGCGATAAAACGAACCCGTCGCATATCGCCTTCCCGAAATGCATCGCTCATCATCACGAATCCACGCAGAACGCGCAGACGATGACGCCATTGCATCGTCTCCGACTGCTCAAGAGTGCCCTCTCCTGTGGTCAACAACATCTGCTCGACACGCACAAGTATCTGCTCACTCTGCATCAACGCATCGGCTCGCTGTGACTCTGGGAGCGATTGCGTCCACAAAAGCACGTGAAGGACTGAGGTGAGAGTTATATCTAGGTGTTCTTGTATGATGTCATCGGGAAGCATCTGCACCCAGGTCGCAACCGTCCTTGCCTCTCCCGACATCCACAGTCGGTGAGCTTCACGCTCCAGTACAGAGATGACCAGAGAGAAGTCCTTGGCGGTCAGCGCATAGGTGATGGCCTCATGTACATAGCCTTCTCTGTCATACCAGTGTGCTGCTTGTTGATGTAAAGAAGGCACAAGTGCTGGCTGTGTCGCGTGCAGACGTGTAAGTAGCACGTCTCGGAACAGCGAGTGCAGGCGAAACCACTGTCGTTGCTCATCCAGGGGAACCACAAACAGATTATTTCGCTCGAGCGTCTCCAATATCTCCTGGCTGGCTGGATCTCCCGTCACTGCCTGGCAGAGTGCCGCATTTATGCGGTCAAGAATGGCGATACGGAGCAAAAGTCCTGGATGGCGTGCGACTGTCTCTGTACAATCTCTTCCTGCACATACTCCACAATAAAACGTTGACTGCCCGTAAAGCTCTGAGCGAAGACCGAGGGGTGCTGCTGCGTTCGCAGCAAGATGACTGCCAGTTGTAGTCCTGCAATCCAGCCCTCAGTACGGTTCTCCAATATCTCCACCTCTTCTTCCGAGAGGGAGAGTTTCATTTCCTGTCGCAGAAAGGTGTTGGCCTCTTCCTTCGTAAAGCGCATATCGCTCTCGCGGATTTCGACTAGTTGACCGTGCATGCGCCAACGCGCGAGGGGCAAGGCAGGGGCAACTCGACAGGAGAGAATCAGGTGCAGATTGGGTGGGAGATGATCCAGCAAGAAGAGTAGAGCATCCTGAATGGCCTGATCCTCGATGAGATGGGAGTCATCCAGGATGAGGACGACTTCGAGAGAACATGTCAGAACGTCATTGATGAGAGTCGTCAGGAGTGTTGAGAGAGGAGGAGGTTGCGGCTCGTAGACCATCGAGAGGGCAACGTCTCCGAGTATAGAGAGGCGGGGGTCGCTGTGTCTGAGAGCCATGATGACCGAGACCAGAAACGTATCGGGTCCATGTCGAGAGCATCCAAGGAGAGCCAAGCGACAGGATATGACGACTGACTCGCCCACATACTCAATAGCGTCGTCTTCCCACTCCCTGCAGAGGCGGAAACCACCAGCAAGCGATGCTCAGCACGGTATCGAGTGCATGAAATAATCGCGCTCGTTGCACCAACGTAGCACCTGGTGGGGGTGGCACACATTTGGTCTCGATGACGTCTCATACGCTCGGCTCGAAGCGGGTGACAATACAGAGCGTTTGTGAATGGCTCGATGCTTTTTCAGAGACGTAGTGGTACTGCTGGTCGAGAGTGCAAAAGCCTCTTGCTCTAAACGCTCCAACGTGACCCTGGGTGTGGGGCTGAGGTAGCGTTTGTGTGTCTGCTGATGCAGTGTGCGGTAGGCATACCAGTAGCCCATTCCCCGGCGTCGTATCTCTTTGATGACACTGAGCGTGCCATGTTGTCCATGAAAGGCAAAAGAGGTGTGTGCCGAGAGCCAGTCCTGCCATCGCTGTGCGTCATCCGAACGAAAACACTGTTGAACATGTCCTTGCCCACGAAGTTCATAGTGTCGGTTCTTCTCGGACCAGGTAAGCACATACAAAGATTGCTTCGGCATCCAGCTATTCTCCTTTGTGTGTTTCACCCGTCGTTTTCTAATCACCCAACAGCGGTGAGTGTATCATACAAAAGCAGGAAAGGCAAACACTGCTTTGCACCTCTATTCCCATGTCCTAGTTGCATTAACGCGCTCTTTCTCTCGAAATGCTGTCTCCAGGTCAACCTGAAAACAGTTGGCTAAGTCCAGCAGGTAACTCAACACATCAGCAAACTCTTCTTCAAGCTCCAGGTGCCTTTGCCTGGCCTTTTCCTGATAGAGTCCCTGCGTTTTACGAATTGCCTTCGCTAACTCGCCGACCTCCTCAGTAAAGAGCAAGAACTTCTCAGCATAGCTATCTTTCGTCCAACCTCGTTCTTTGCATATTTCATCCAGGTACTGTTGCAGTTGTGGCAAGGTAGGATGGGTGGGTAAATCATTCATAGATACTCCTCTTCTCTATTAAAAGTAGGCACGCAGCTCTGTGAAAGTAGGCAGCGTCAATAACTGTCCCTCTCCTGTGTTCTGAACCTCCTCATGCTCTAAACGCCAGGTGTGAGGATGAGGAATGTAGACGGCATTCAGCCCGGCAGCGAGAGCCGGATTGATATCCGAGCGGGGAGAATTGCCAATCATCCATGTCTGTTTCGGGTCAATGTGCAGTTTCCCGGTGACACGATGATAGGTTGTAACATCTTTTTCCTGAATAATGACGACATGCTTGAAACATTGCTCGATCCCCGACCGTTCAACCTTGAGTTGCTGCTCTTCGAGGTCTCCCTTTGTTAACAGGATGAGATCATGTCGAGGTGACAGGTAGTTGAGTGTCTCCTGCACGCCACTCAGTAACTGTAAAGGGTGAGTGCGAATGTGCTCTCCGAACTGCCGAATCTGCTGAATATCCTCGTCTTGAATATCCTTTTCGGCGAGACGACGATAGGTCTCGACTAAACTTCTCGTGAAATTCGCCGAGCCATAGCCCATGAGCCGTTCTACCTCGTCAAGTACCGCTCGCACTTCCTCTGGCGTGAGGGTAGAGTGATTGAGGAAGGTAATAAATGTATGAATGGCCTGCTCAAAATAGATGTTATTCTCCCAGAGGGTATCGTCTGCATCAATCAAAAGATGGTATCGCATAGTATGCCCTTTCCGGCACTCTTCTCCTCTATGTGGTTCTGCCTTTTCTCAGCGTTCTTCTATTTCCCGACATTGACGACAGTAGTGGATGCCCGCACGACCAGTTCAAGTGGCACGGTCATTTGAGCGGGAACATGCCGCTCTGCCAGCACTTCCAGCAGCAGGAGCACGGCTTGCTCTCCGATGACGCTGGCTGGAATCGCAATCGTCGTCAATGCTGGCTCAAGAATGCGTGCGATGAGGCTATCATCGAAGCTGGCGACCGACACGTCCTGTGGAATCGTTCGCTGCAGGTCTTTTGCCGCCTTGTACACGCCAACGGCAAGTACATCACTATCACAGATGATGGCGGAAGGTGGATCAGCGGCGTCCAACAGATAATGGGCAGCTTGATATGCCTCTGGAATGGTAAAAGGTGCATGTACCTGATAGGCACTCGTGATTGGACACCTTGCGCGTTGCAACGCATCCAGATAGGCTTGATGACGCAGGTGAAACGTCTCGGTATTTACATCGGCGGCCAGATGAGCGATCTTCCTGTGTCCGAGTTGCACCAGATGCGCCATCGCCGCATGCATTCCAGCCGTCATATCCAGTTGAAGCGATGGAAACGTCTGACTCCCTACATTGACCGTCACGACCTTTCCGTGCAAAGCCATGTATTCGTTTGTTGTCGGCGGCTGTACCTCGCAGAGCAAAAACCCGTCTACGGCACGAGACGTGAGTACATCCAGAATCATATGCTGCCAATCTTGCTCATCTCGTACCTGAGCCAGCATCACGAAATACCCGTGTGTGCGTGCTGCTTGCTCGGCTCCCTGAAGCACGGCGGCAAAATACGGATTACTCACATCGGGAATAGCCAAGGCGATGAGACGTGATCGACCTGAGCGCAGAGTCCGTGCAGCAGTATTTGGGCGATACCCTAACTCACGAGCCGCCTGTAGAATAGCTTCTTGTGTGTACTTCCCAACGCGCCCTGCGGCTTTTCCACCAAGTACAAGAGAAACCGCAGACTGTGAAACCCCTGCTCGACGAGCCACGTCGATGCTCGTTGGTGGTGAGAGAGGTGTATCGTCTGCCATATGCACCTTGCTTTCCTCGTTCTTTCGCATAAAGTCTTTAGAACAAACGAAACTTTCGGGCTTCTATCTCTTACTTTTAGAAGTCATACGTATGACGTATTTATACATGATGAATCCTTCATGTGTCAAGTCCGTCAGGGCAGGCACAAGGCACTGCCCCTACATACACGGTCCACTCATCACGTCCATCAGATATTGTCGGGGCAGTGCCTTGTGCCTGCTCTGGACGACATTCCAATAATCCTGCTTGACTTTCCCGATGAGTAAGATACGATTGAACATCGACACCTGTACATCATCTCACACTAGTTATTTGTTGAAACTGTCGTGCTTCCAAATCGAACCGCGTGCGACGTTCTTTGCCCAGGAGACGGGAGAAACCTTCAAGATGCCGAAGAGAAAGGGGACAGTACGATGCCTACCACGCCAGAGCCGCACTTACTGGTGACCAAGTTCACCGTTCCACCTGTTCGTTCGGTGCTGCTTCCTCGCGTGCAACTTATCGAACTCCTCAACCAGAGCCGCTCGTTTCCCTTGATTCTGCTCTCGGCATCGGCTGGCTTTGGCAAAACGACGCTACTCTCGGCCTGGGCGAGGCAGCATACCAGCCAGGTCGCGTGGCTCTCACTGGATGAGCAGGACAACGATCCCACGCGCTTCTGGACCTACGTGATTGCAGCACTCAGTCTGAAACGGTAATGTTGCCTGTCATGATGATATACCCTTTCTCACTCAGGCCAATGCTCGTCAGGAAAAAACTTCTTCAAACTTGCGCTATTTTAGAAGCAGAGCTACATGCGGACATCAGCGATCTTCCAGAGGAGTCGCTCTCTGCGCTGCCAGTCACTTTTTAACGCAAATGAGGCTGCACCGCTCGCTTCATTATCTTGAAAACACTAAACGTTGTGGCTTATGTCTATCCTGATTCCCCTTGAACATCGCACGTTTCTTTTGTGGAGCAAGGGACATGAGATCAAGTAAAACTTAAAACATTAGAGAAACTACTGGCAATAGCCTCCACACCATCTGCATCGTTGGACCAACAGGCCGATTAGCCGTGAAATGCGCCTCGATCTCGATAAGAACTACCAGCAGGAGGTCTTATCGTGAGCTTTCCATGGAGCTATCTCATTATCGGTAGAAAGCAGCACCAACATCCCACAAGCAGCTCTGCATTCTCCCCCTCGAATTTTTCTTCGGTCCTCGGAATGACGATTCTGCGACTGTTGTTCACTGCATGTGCAATGGCACGTTTGCTCTCAGAAGTCTCTGGGTTGTTCTCTATGTTGAACCAATACGGGATCATCGTGGAATAAAACGGGTACCCAACGAAAGCACCACCAGATTCGCTCATTTGGGCTATGGTATCATCGATCAGTTCCTGGTCTGGCGTGAATGGCGTCTATCCCATCCAGTCCAGATTGAAAAAGCCGTCAAATGTCATGTTCATGTTGAGAATGACTTTCCTCATAGTGCCTCCTTACGCTTACGCCCTCTCCTTAATACATGCAAATCGATAAGTAAATGCTTTTCAAATGAGACCTTCCTCTGATTCTCTCTTTCACTTGGCTTCTGGCATGGGCGTGTCGAGGAACTGTGTAATCATCGACACGAGCCACTCGGCGCGGTCCACGAGCGTCACGTGTGTGGTGCCGGGAAGCACCGCGAGCTGGGAACGGGGTAGGCCGACGAGATCGCCCGCCACCCCGCCGTCGAGCAGGCGAAACAGCTCGACTGTGTGCTCGGGACGGATGATATCGGAATCCCCGATGATGAGCAAGGTGAGCGCCTTGATCGCACGAATGGCCTCGACTGGCCAGTCCTGAATCTCGCCGTCCAGTTGCTGCTGCTTGGCGAAGAGCCGGGAAAAATCCTGTGGGTTCGGTGCGATCCTGGTGTATTCCTCATAGAATGGGGTCCCGGCCAGATACTCGGGTTTCGAGTTTTCGATTCCCGCCAGAAGCTCGGGGTAGAGTCCGCCACTGTTGTAGGTGACGGAGGCGAGCACCAGCTTGCGCACTACCTCCGGGTGTCGAATGGCGGTCTGCAAGGCGACGCCAGCTCCCAGGCTCCATCCGAAGAGATCAGCCTTTTCGATCCCGATCTGCGTGAGCAGAGCAGCGATGTCGTCAGCCAACTGCTCGTAGCGCAGTGGGCGATCGATGTCGGCAGTGTGCCCGTGGCCTTGCATCTCGACGGCGATGACCCGCCGTTCTCTGGCTAGATCCGGCAGAAGCTTTCCGAACGAGGTGCCAATGGCCGACAAAGCACCGTGAAGCAGGACCAGTGGTTGGCCTTCCCCGTGGATTTCGTAATACATGTTGAGGCCATTCACCTTGGCGTAGCTCCTCTTGCTCATGGTCATGATCGTTCTGCCTTTCGGGTATAAATCTGCTTTGACGATGCGGAAGCGAGAGGTGCGTTCCCAAAGACGGGCCCTTGCTCCCCTGTACTCTCCAGTTCAAAGTGTGAAATCGCGCTTCTCTCTCGGCTGGTAGGAAAGGACCACCACCCCAGAAGGATGCGTTTTGGTGTTGACCAACTTCAGCTTCACCTGGTCCTTGATGCCTTGAAAGAGCGGCTTGCCGCTGCCTAAAATTACCGGATGAACTAACAGTTGATATTCGTCAATCAAGCCAAGGTTGGTAAGCGTTCGCACCAGACTGGCGCTTCCGTAGATGACCATATCGCGCCCAGGCTCGTGTTTCATGTGCTCGATGTCTTCGGGAATGACCTCTTTCACCAGCGTTGAATTGTTCCACTCCACCCTTTCAAGCGTTTTGGAAAACACCATTTTGCGCATGGCATTCAATTTGCGGGCGTATTCTTTCTCGCCCTCTGAGGTATTGGGATTGTCAGGCACGTGGGGCCAGGAACCAGCAAAACTTTGATAGGTCACTCGTCCCAGTAACAGCGTATCAGCCGAGCTGACCAGATCGTTCTCATAGGTGCCCATCGCTTCGTCGTAGATTTCCCCTATCCAATCCATTTCTCCGTTTGGTCCCGCAATGAAGCCATCAAGGGTTATCCACATGGTGACGATGATGTTTCTCATGGTATTCTCCTCTCTCATAGGTCCACAATAGTGCTTGCCATTTGCAAGTACAGACACGCTCTTTTTCCAAAACCGTGAGGCAAAATCGGAAATGCTGTAAGAAGCAGCAGTACAAGTGGGTTGTACCAATCGTTCCCCACCTTGTTCACATTTGGACGATTACCACCTCTTCTTCCTAATGATAAGTCATGCATATGAACAATACAGTATACGCAATCATGCATGAAACGCTATCGAGAGTTTAATGCACCGAATGTAGAGATACATCGGTAAAGCTGCGTATGGTGATTGCCTATGTTTCGACGATAGAGAATAGCTCAATTCAGAGCATTACCTGGGCAATGGTAGCTACATGTTTATTGCTACAGGAGAGAAATGCATTTCCGACAACCAAACGAGCAATATATGATTACTGGACAATGTGCTGGCGAATAGCCCCCGCTCTGGCTGTTTGAGTCCTTCCAGACACGAAAGCGTTGTCGTTTTGCCTGCTCCATTTGGTCCCTGGAGACCAAAACATTCGCCTGCGTTGATGGCGAACGAAAGGCCGTTGACCACCTTCGTCTTGCCATAGCTGACATGCAAATGCTCTATCGTGATAATTGCTTCGCTGTTCATAATATGACTATTCTCTCATTCGTCTGTACAAACGTTGTTGTTACCGTACAGACAAAGTGTACAAGAACAGTTCCCGAAGCACATCTATCCAGAGGCGGATTTTTTTGCATAGCACATCTCTATCCTGAGATAGAACATGCAATGAAAGCATGTAGTCCAGAGATGTATCGCTAGCAAAATTCTCGGTTGACGACCTCGCCGCACTACAGATAATAAATTACAACGACGTGATATACTTCAGGTATGAAGAAGGCAGATAATCTTCCAGTGTTCTCGTTTGCGACTCAGCAGGATTGGGAAGCGTGGCTCGAAGAACATCACGCCGATGCACGAGGCATCTGGCTCAAGATAGCGAAGAAAGAAACGGGCATTCCCTCGGTCTCGTATCCAGAAGCCTTAGAGAGTGCGCTCTGTTATGGCTGGATCGACGGGCAAAAAGCCTCACACGATGAGCAATACTGGCTACAAAAATTCACACCGCGTAGCCCGAAGAGTATATGGTCAAAAGTAAACTGTGAGAAGGCAACAGCACTTGCGGCTTCTGGCAGAATGCGACCAGCAGGAATGCGCCAGGTGGAGCTAGCGCAGGCCGATGGGCGTTGGGAAGCGGCTTACGACTCGCAAAGCAAAAGTACGATTCCTGACGACTTTCAACGGGAACTGGACGCCAACCCGCAAGCAAAAGCGTTTTTTCAGACGCTGAATAGCGTCAACCACTACGCCATCCTCTTCCGCATCCAAACGGCAAAAAAACCAGAAACCCGTGCGGCTCGTATAAAAACGTTCATCGACATGTTAGCGAAGCAACAAAAACTGTATCCATAGTACCTACAAAAGGTCTGCGTGTTAATGACGACACGTCAAGACACCCAGATATCGTCAAGGGTATAATCTAATCGGCAGTGATCATTTCACAGCGTGAAACTGAATGAGATGGTGTTCAAGGGCAAACATAGTTGCCGCGTGCCGTGAGGTGACGTTCAGCTTGCTGTAGATCGAGCGCAAGTGAGCATTGACGGTGCGAGGACTGATAACCAGGATGTTCGCAACCTGGGCATCGGAGAGTCCCTGCGCGACCAGACGCAACACTTCTCGCTCCCGCTCGGTCAACGTATCGAGGAGAGAGGACGAATGTGTTTGTTGTTGGTCTGTCTCATCAGGTATGATGGACGTTGTGGGCGCCTGGTAGGCGAGTATCATCTGTTCTTGTGCTGAGAGTGCTTGCGCTGGTATCATCGCTCGCCCTTCGTTCAGAGCCTGGACAAAGTTCTGCTCTCCCAGTTGTGTACGGACGATGGCTCGCAACCGTTCATCTTCCGCATCCTCGCCCGGTATGGTGAAGAGGCTGAAGACACTAGCTCGGCTCTCCGTTTGCTCACGGAAATTGTGCGCCGCTCCCCAGAGCTGTGCTGCCCAGGTGAACGCTCCTTGCCGCGCGACCACATCCGCCCATCCCTGCAAGCAGACGCCGATGCTCCTGTGATCGTCCAGCTGCTCGAACTGATTCAGGCTTTCCCGGTGAAGGGCGTATGCCGTCGAGAGGTCTCCTTGCCGGGCCGACGCCTTGCCGAGGAACAGGAGCAGGTAGGCGATGTATTGTCGCTGTCCCGACGCTCTGAACAATGCCAGGCTCTCTTCAAAGAGTGAGTGAGCCGCATCTACCTCTGCTTGTTGGAAGTGCCAGAGTCCCAGACCATAGAGCGACCAGGCGATTCCGCCCTGGTAATGCTCTGCTTTAAGGAGCGTCAGGCTTTCTTCGAGTAGTGAGCGAATACGCGGATAGACGGTGTGATCAGAGAAGCGGAGACTCGTGAGTGCAAGTGCGGCCTGCGAGAGACCTTGCTGCACCCTGTCCCCAATCGCCCTGGAGATGACAAGACTCGCCTCGTACAGGGAGATGGCGGCAGGCGCATCACCACGTGATGAGGCGATTCGTGCCAGCCGATGAAGGACAAGTGCCATTCCCCGCTGATCATGCAGTTCTCGGTACAGGTGCAGGCTCTCTCGGCACAGCCTCTCAGCCCGTTCATACTCCCCTTGCCACAGGGCAAGCCAGCCGGCTCCGTGAAGGGCCTTTGCCCGTATGGATGGGGCAATTCCCTCATCTCTTGACAGAACTCGCTCGACGAATTGCTGTCCCTCAGGTATGTAGCCGTTGTTGACCCAGAACCACTGCAAGGCCGCGACGAATCGCCAGGCGATTTCTCTGCGCTGACGATCCTCTCCCTGCTCCACTGACCATTCAAGAGCCGCACGCACATTGTCATGCTCCTGCTCTCCCTGCTCGAACCAGCGTTCCTCTCCCTCTCCCGTCGTAAATGGATGAGTGTCCATCTCCTCTGCTAGTGTTAGATAATAGCTGGCATGAGCCAAGCGTGCTGTCTCCAGTTCACCGTGTGCGGTCAGCCGTTCCAGCCCATACTCCCGAATCGTCTCCAGCATAAACAGCCGTGAGCGAGAATGCTCCTGTCCTGATCGATAGAGAAGGTGTTTGTCCACCAGAGACGCGACCTCATTTAGAAACGATGCACGCTCCCCACCAGCTCGCCAATACACCGCTTCCAGTGCCTCTACGGTCGCGTCTCTCACGAAAACGGCACACAGGCGAAAGAGCCGCTGTTCTTCTGTTGAAAGCAGGTCATAGCTCCAGGCGATGGTTTGTCGCAGCGTGGACTGTCGTGTCGGAAGGTCTCGTGGCCCACACGTCAAGACATCCAGTCGATGCTCCAATCGCTCCAGAAGGGATGGCAATGGCAGCACGGCGAGGCGGGCGACAGCCAATTCTATCGCTAGAGGCAGGCCATCGAGTCGTCGGCACACCTCAGCGATGCGTGAGGCATTGTCGGGCGTGAGATGCAACGGTGGGTGCAATTCTCGCGCTCGTTCGAGGAAAAGCGCACTCGCGCCATAGTGCAGAAGGGTCTCGGCATCACGCACCTGATTGGAAGCAGGAACAGGCAGAGGTAGGACGGCAAAGGTATGTTCGCCCCGCATGTGCAGCGTTTCGCGGCTCGTCACCAGCAGCGTGAGGCCAGGACAGGCGACGAGCAGGTCAATCAGGAACGGTGCGGCCTCTACAATCTGTTCAAAGTTATCTATGACCAACAACATGCGGCACGCTCGTAGCGCGGCTTGTAACCCTTGAAGCGGGTTTCGTATGGAACTGACGTGCAAACCCAGGGATTGCGCGATAGTTGGTAGAACCAGGTCGCCCTCCCGAAGGGCCGCCAGTGAAATGAAGGAGACGCCATCGGGAAAGTGTGCTTGTGCCTCGTGCGCCAGTTGCAGTGCGAGGTGCGTCTTGCCCACACCGCCAACGCCTACCAGGGTCAGCAGGCGCACATCGGGCCGCAAGAGCAATACAAGGGCATCTGTGACCTCTCGCTCTCGCCCGATGAGCGAAGTGAGTGGTACAGGTAGAGTAGGGGAAGAGCGTTCTATTTGAATATCACTGCGTCTCATATGTTCAGTAAATGTATGAGCGACAGCCTGTAGGTGTTCAAGAGTCAACTCTTCCGATGTGCCGAGATAGACGCGGTGCAATTTCCCGTCACGCTGATGCGAGGCACGCCAGTACCAGCCCCCACGTTTGTTCCCCGCCCGGTCGCGCCGTGCGGTGAACGTCTCACCGTCGATGGTATAGGTGAACGTGGTAGCTGTTTGCAACCAGGTAAACCACGCTTGCGTTCCAACCAGGAGGTTCCGTGTTTGTCCGTCGTGCTGGTAGGTGAGCATCTCATTTTCGATATGAGGTATCTGTGTCATGTGTGTCATGTGCTTCATGCAAGAACGCACTTTCTTCCGAACACTGTCGCTACCCGAACAGTATATCACACGTTCGGTTTTTCTCATCCTCTGTACATAGGCAAGAGTAATACGTTGCATTACCGATGTGTTCTCACAGTCTATACGATAGTCTACTTAGAAAGTAGAGAGCATCACGCTCCACCACTGTCGTCTTGCACCATGAGAGCGCGGATTCAGGCGTCGAGAGAAGGAAGATAGTATGAAAGATACAGTGCCGATTGAAACGGGTTTTGCCGAGGTGAATGGCACCCGTTTGTATTACGAGATGGCAGGTTCGGGCCATCCGCTCGTCCTGAGCCATAGTGCCGTCTCCCACCACCGTCTCTGGGATGACCAGTTTCTGGCCTTTGCACAGCATTACAGGGTCATCCGCTACGACTTGCGGGGTTTCGGCTCCTCTGGTCTTATCAAGGAGCCATATTCGCAGCGTGAGGACCTCTTTGCCTTGCTCACCTACCTGGGTATCCAGAAGACGTATCTGCTGGGTATCTCGATGAGCAGTATGATTGCACTTGATTTTACTTTGGAGCATCCAGATATGGTAGATGCACTCATCTCGGCCTCCTGTGGCCTGAGTGGACATCAATCGCCGGAAGAAGCCCATGGGACGTGGCCTGCCGACTGGCTCGCGTTTTTCGAGGCCAAACAGCAAGGAAATGTTCCACGCATGGCGGAGGTGATGCTCCACTACTGGATTGATGGGTCTAAGCGTCCGGTGGAGCAGGTCGATCCTATCATGCGTGAGCGTGTGCGGGAAATGTTGCTCCACAACTACGCGCTTGCCAATGACCCTGACAACTGGGAGATGCCGCTCCCGCTCTCACCACCCGCTGTCAATCGGCTTTCCGAGATACAAGTCCCTACGCTCCTCATCGTTGGAGACAAGGATATTGATGATGTCCTGACTGTCGCAGATATCCTTGCTACTGGTATCAAAGGGGCGAGAAAAGTCGTCATACCGAACACAACCCATCACCCCAACATGGAGCAACCAGCGATATTCAATCAAGCCGTTCTGGATTTCCTCGCACAGCTTCCTGCGAACGTATAAGGAGAAGAAACAACTATATGGACATCTTACAACAAACGCCCGCCGACATGGAACAGGCGTGTGACGCGCTTCGTGCGGGCAAGCTGGTCATCTGGCCGAGTCCTCTCTGGTACGGCCTCTCGGCGTCCGCACTCAATGCGGAGGCTGTGCGTCGTCTTTACCACGCCAAGCGACGTGACGTGCGAAAAGCTCTCCTGGTGCTGACACAGGGAGCGGAAGATGCGGAGCAGTACGGACACCTCAATCCTATAGCGAGGCAGCTTATCGAGGTCTTCTGGCCTGGCTACTTCGGCGTCATCGTCGAAAAGAAAGTTGACGAGAAGGCAAGGAGAACAAGGATGCGTATTGCTGTTATTTCGGATATTCATGGAAACTGTGTCGCGCTTGATGCTGTCCTCGCCGATATCCGCCGTCAAGCTGTTCAACATATTGTATGCCTGGGCGACGCGATTCAAGGTGGCGCACAACCCGCTGAGACGGTGCAGTGTCTGCGTGACCTTCACTGCCCAGTCGTGATGGGCAACGCCGACGCCTGGCTGCTGACCGGGCGAGAGACGAGTTCTCAGGAGCAGACATCGCCGCAACAATGGGCTGTCAGAGAATGGTCACTGGCACAGTTATCCAATGAGGACCGAGCCTTTATCGAGCAGTTTCAGCCAACGGTGGAACTCTCGCTAGAGGCAGACAAGAAACTCCTGTGCTTTCATGGCTCTCCTCATTCGTTTGACGACATTCTCCCAAACACCTCAGAAGAGGATTTCCAGCGGCTTCTAGGAGGGCAGGATGCGATGCTACTGGCGGGTGGACATACGCACACGCAACAATTTCGCCGCTGTAACGATGCTTGGTACGTGAATCCGGGCAGTGTCGGCTTCGCATACAACTGGCGGCTGCCACAAGAGGAGTTTCATGCTGACCCCTGGGAGGAGTATGCCCTTATCTCCTCGGAACAGGAACAGATTGGCGTCGAGTTTCGCCACATTCCATTTGATGTTGAGAGTATGCTTGAGGTGTTGCAATGCAGTGGAAGGCCATATATCGAAAGCACATTGGCAATGTATGGTCGTAAGTGACGGCATATCTCAACTTTAAGGAGCAAATTATGACAGAGGAAGAGAATAAGAAGGAAAAGAGTGTCAGCAACAAGCCCTAAATCTGCTTAGGTGTACTTTTTGCAATTGAGCAAGATACAAGAAGTTTTATGCGCGTATGACGGGCAGACTCACCGCGCTCGTCCAAGCTCTCGGGTTAGTAGCAGGTGGGCAACTGGGCACGCGACAGGCTGACCGAACAGGTATCGCCACCACCCCTTCAACCTTGTTACGCCATCTCATGCAGTTGCCCACTCCCACACTACGAGCGGTTCGGGTGCTGGGTGTCGATGACTTCGCCTGGAAGAAGCGTTTTACCTATGGAACCATTTTAGTTGATCTTGAGCGCAGAAAAATAATTGATGTGCTTCCAGATCGAGAAAGCGCCACCGTCGAAACCTGGTTAAAAGAGCATCCGGAAGTAAATATCGTAAGCAGAGATCGTGGCAAGGAGTTTGCCAAAGCAGCGACCTTGGGCGCACCTCAAGCGCGGCAGGTGGTGGATCGTTTCCATATGGTCAAAAACTTGTCAGAGGTGCTCCAGGAGATCCTTGGGCACTGTCGTGCGGAAATTCGCCAGGGAGAAGCGCCTGTGCCTCAATTGGAGAAGGCAGGAAAAGAGCTCACTCGCCCGCTTCCCACGGCAGCTCCGTGGCAGCAGCGTACTCCTGCCCACGTGAAGAAAGCCCATCAGGCACGTCAAGCCAGTCGTGATGATCGCTATGAGCAGATGACGACCTTGCGTGCGCAAGGATTGACGCAAAGAGAGGTGGCAAAGCGGATGGGGATGTCTGAACGGGCGGTACGCACCTGGCTCAAACGGGGAGCGGCACCCACCAATGAGCGCCAGTTCCGGCGTCGCAGTGTCTTTGATCCTTACGCCGCCTATGTCTTGCAACGGTGGCAAGACGGGATTCATGAAGCCAAGCAACTGTATGAAGAAATTCAGGCACAAGGCTTCTCTGGAACGGTCCGCATTGTCCAACGCTTTGTACAGGCACTTCGCGACGACCCAGAGAAGATTCCCCTTGCTCCAGCCACCGGAGCCGATCGCTTTTCCTCAAAGACAGCCACCTGGTTGTTCATCCGTGATCCCAAGCAACTGAGCACTGAGAAACAAGCCGAACTGGAACTGATCTGCCAGCGGAGCGAAACAGCTCGCAAGACCTATGAGTTGACACAACAGTTCATGAGCATGCTCCGTCTGCGTCGTGGTCAGGAATTTGAGATGTGGTTCTCAGCTGTTGAGGCGAGTCAGATTCCTGAACTGCGTCATTTTGCACAGGGATTGCTCAAAGACAAGAGTGCCGTGGTCGCAGGACTGACCCTCTCCTACAGCAATGGGCCAGTCGAGGCTCAGGTCCAGAAGCTCAAAGTGGTCAAGCGTTCGATGTTTGGCCGCGCCAAACTTCCTCTGTTACGGCAACGCTTGCTTAACGCGGCCTGATCTGGACAGAGACTCTCGCCAGATAACTTTCCTCTTCTGCTTGTGATTCGTGTTTCTCCTCGCGCATCCCCTTTCGCCAATTCAAGCAAGTACGCGGATTACCCTCTCTTTTGTGTCGTCCCTAGCAAGCAGGCTCACTTCTTTTGGGGAAGGGCCAAACTAATTGACGCTTAACAGACGACAAATGTTAACCAGGGCATCGCCGAGATTCACGACAGGTACATCAGCGGTGCCAAGAACGTAGCCATCATAGGGAGCAACAGGCACCTCTACACTCTCAAATGTGCGAAGAGAATAAATATGACCAAGAGGGTGGTCTTTGTGTACTCGTTCACCAGCCTTCACCTGCGCAACCCAAATACCGCCCTGACGAGCCCATACTTCATCGAGATGCGAGCCATGTAAGGTGATTTGAGGACGATCAGGCCGAATAACCTCTCCCTCAAGCATCCCTAAGTGTTTCATTACGTTGGTTACACCGCGTACACCAAGCGTAATATTTTCTTCTTCAACTTGTGGCAATGCGGAGTCCCCTGGCTTTAGCTATGGGGAGGAAGCATTGCCCAATAGAATATGACGCTTTTACTCATGAACTTGGCTCTGCTTCTTTCTCCTGATATTCTCTTAAAAAGGGCGAGGTGAACTGTTCAAGGTCTAATTCAAAACGTCTCTCACTTTGGTTTACTACGATGCAAGTCAATTTCACGAAGCAACATGACCATCAAGCCCGCAAGTATGATCTTGACTCACTTATACCTTTCATAAGAGATATCACACCATGAACTTATCGTGCTTAACCAACCTGACGTATTGCGAGTCATTTAGATGCTCATCAAGTTTTATTGTGTTGACGTTTCCACTCTGCTAATGTCTCCTTATACCCTTTAAGAAGTGGTAAGTCTGCTTTGTCGATATCAAGATAATACATATCTCGTTCGTTCTGTTTCCCTAAGAACTCAAAACCTGCTCTTTTAAGAATGTGTTCTCCATCCTCTGTACCTGCACAAGCATCAATAGTCTTTATATCTACGCCACGTTTTGCCCACTCTATTAATGTTATTTGTCCAAAGTCTCTTAAGAGATATGATGCATAGCGATGTTTTTGATCTAATGCGACCTTTGTTGTCGTTATCATGTCGATGATAATACATTCCAGTCTGTGGCCGAACTCAAACTGCTCTATATCATGGCTATCAAATAGCCATCCGCGTTTACCCTCTCTAAATTCACGTAGAGCATCATGCATCAATGGGACAAGATTGATAGAGGCTATTAGACGATCATTGCTGTAAAGATAGTGAGTTATCTCTGGATTTGTTTTTAGGTAACGTATGCGTGCTTCTCTCGTTGCCTCTGCTCGCTTTCTTCCAAAATTAAGTGCAGCTAAGTCGATTTCGTCGTTGATATCTTCTAGTGTTGCGGTACGGTACTTTAAGCTCACTTTTCCTCCCAATTGAAGGAATGTATCTATCTCTTCTGAGAGCCTATCAATGTCGGACTTCTTGTAGTACCCGTAACCACCTAGAAATGGTACTCTATCAATATTTCTTGTTCTCAATGTGTAGTTAAACTTATCTCTATTCATTCCTAATTTTTTTTGAGCCTCTTTAGCTGTGTAATAGTACTTTGCAATTTCTTCCTCTAAATTCTCGTTGCGTCTTGGCATAAAATACCCCTTCTGTAAGTGAGTAGTAATGCTAGTTTACCACAAATTTATGGAATTTATGGAATTTATGGAATCCTCTGTTTGACCCCTTGACAATGATAACTCGCTTCTGTATACTATAAATGTGTAATTTGTGTACATTGTGTATTGGATTTCTAAGACGCCAGCGTGTTTGAGACGCTGGCAGAAAGAGCCTAGTCGTTATTAACCCGTCCTAGACTCTCGTGGGGCATGATACCTGCATGAGAGCCGTCTGTCAAGCAAGCCGTATGAAAGGAGCTTGTACTATGGCACAACGATTCCCTGTCTCCCCGTTGATTGACATTCAAACTGACGCGTTCGCCACGAACTACCAGCAGGGTGTCTGGTGGAGTATGCATGGCGATGAGCAAGGCCAGGGACCAGTACAAGATACGTACCTCGTAACCAACCTTCAATCCTGTATCGCGCGTGGATACTTTGATGGTCAGCATGACCACTGGTTTCCCCATCTTGGCTTTTTTCTTGGCATGTATCATGGTGGTGTTCTCTCACCAATAACAGGTCAGTTACGCCCCAATGTTACCATGCTTGCCGTCTTGACCAACCAACACGCAAGAGACGGCTATTCCATTGGAAGAGAGGATTTCTTTACTGACATTGACCCCCAGCAACGTAGGTATGGCGAGAAAGCCTTGCTACACCAAATCAGGGACGTTGCCCTTGAATCGGTCTACTGGAAAGACACATACCGTGTCTGGTTCTTCTACGTTGGGTGTCTGCTTGGGGAACTGAGCGGCAATCTCTTTCCTATGACCGAGTACGACCGCTTGCACTGGAAGCAGGGCAACCAACAGCACCAGGAAGCCTTGACACGGTGCAAGGCCAGCCAGGAACACACCACCGAGCCGTTGCCTGTTGTGGTTCCACAAGAAGTGTAGGTGTCATTGGTACGACCATCAAGAGCATTCTTGTTGCATGCTCTTGATGGTCTCATGAAAGCAGAGACGAGACAGGATGCCATGCAGCAGATTATCACCGCCAAACTCAAGCTGACGACCACACCAGAGCAGTTTGCCCTCTTACGACAAACACAACTGGCGTATCGTGACGCGCTCAACTATGTGAGTCAGTATGCTTACGCGCATGGCAAAATGTCCAATGCCGAGAAGTTGCAAAAAGGCACGTATGCCGAACTACGGATGCAGTACAAGCTGCCATCTCAAATGGCGTGTAATGTGCCGCGTCAAGTGGGGGCGACCTACAAAGGACTATGGACCAAGCTCAAGAAGAACATCGAGCACCGCCGTGCCAAGCGCACCAAGAAGCGGTTCAAGGGACTAGACCAGCCACCTAAGTACGTCTCTCCCTCTCTCACCTACAACTACGGGCGTGACTACGGCTTCAAGACCGAGCAACGGGTGAGCATCTTGACCTTGCAAGGGCGTGTCATCGTTGGCTATCAGGGCTACGCTCGACACCTCGATTTCATCCAACATGGTGCAACAATTGGAGCCGCTAAGCTCTGGTACGACAAGCCCCACAAGCAGTTTTACTTGCTCGTCTCCTTAGAGATCGAGATAGCGAATCCCTCGCCAGAGATACACCAGCAGATCGTCGGGGTAGATGTGGGACAACGCTATCTCGCCACCACGGCAACGCTCTCAGGAGCAAGCCGCTTTTTTTCAGGCAAAGCGGTACGTGAGAAGGCCGACCACTACGCTCGTGTTCGCAAACGACTTCAGCAGAAAGGCACTCGTTCGGCGACGCGACGACTGATCGCGTTGTCAAAACGAGAGAGACGGTTCAAGCTGAATACCAACCATGTCATCGCCAAACAGATTGTCGCAGCACACCCACACACCCTCATCGGGCTAGAGGACTTGACAGGCATTCGAGAGCGCACGAAACGACGCAAACGGCGGAAGAAGGGCACGCAAGTCCTTCCTCTCACGCCCAAGCAGAAGCGAGCCAATCGTCATGCGTCCAGGTGGGCGTTTGCCGAGTTGCACACCATTATTGCCTACAAAGCCACCTTGTCAGCGTCGTCGTTTGCCATCAAGGTCGATGCCGACTATACCAGCAAAGCCTGTCCCGTATGCGGGTATACGGACACGCGCAACCGTCCAGGGCATGGACTCACGTTCGTGTGTCAGAACAAGGAGTGTGTATCTCAAGTTCGTACAGGACGTGCGTATTCGCTCCATTCGGATTTGATAGGTGCAAGAAATATTGCGATGCGAACGGGTCTCATCCGACAGGATTGGGTGAGAACGGGGCAGTTGTCAGTTGCCCCTGATGTGTCGGACAACGAAGCCAAAGCGGCGCGTCTTACGAGATACGCTGAGTTGCGGTGGAGTCCTGATGCAAGCCCCTCGCTGTAGCGATGGGGTGTCTGACAGCGGTTTACCCCCCTAGTTCAGGAGTGATGGCAGGCACTCCTTGTTCTGTAAGGACGTTTCGCAATTTGCCAGTAAATCGCGACTGCTTCAAGTCTTCGTTGATCTCCTCTTCCAACAAGACTTCCAGCCCAAACGCTTCAGCCATTCTACGACTTGGCTGATCATCTCGACCATACACAACATGAAGTGCAGTGTTACTGCTAGCTGTATGCAGATCAATTACGTATTGAGCGTGGCGTATAGCTTGATGATACAGGTTGTAAGCCAGTTGTAGACTCATTGAGCCGCTTACTTTACCAGGCCAAACCCGATTCATATCCTCTTTATCAAAGGAATTGCGACGCTGATGCTGTATGAAGCTGGACACATTCGTGATCGGCACAATGATCAGAACCCCTCGCATCTGGTTGGGATCAAGCTCTGTCACGACACGACGCAGCACCTCTACTCCGTTCACCTCGTCGCCGTGAACTGCCGCTTGGACATACAGTACCGACCCCTCCTCAGCACCAACCAGTACGTGTATAGCACTTTGAAGAGGCGTACCGTCAGCATATGTACCATGCTCAATAACGCCAACGGCTCTTCCAGGTGCTCGTAATCCTACGACCGTGCCTATTTGCCATTGCCGCTCATACCAGGGGACTTGTTCGTGCTCATGGATTTGCACCACATTACCTCCAAGAGAAAGATATAGGACTGAAGACAGAAGCAACAAACCCAAGCAAAGGTTCAACTTCCGCTTTCGTTATCTTTATTAGGCTTACCCCAGCCACCACCGCCGGGAGAAGAGATCGTCAATCGGTCGCCAGGCGTTGCCTGAAAATGTACCTTGCCGGGCAAAACTTTCTCCTGACCTTCGTGCTGCAAACGGTTCTCGCCTTGCATCCCAGGTTCTCCATCTTGAAGACCATAAGGGGTTGTACTTCGCCGCTCTGTCAGCAGTGTAACCTCCGTTGGGACTTCAAAGGCGAACTCTCGCACAAGTCCGTCTCCTCCTCGCGCTGCCCCATCGCCACCAGAATGATCGCGCAAGCGATACGCCATCACACGCATAGGATAGGCATATTCAAATGCTTCGACAGGCGTGTTGAGTGTGTTGCTCATGTGCGTATGTACACCAGAAAGGCCATCGAGTCCAGGTCTGGCTCCCATCCCGCCCCCCATTGTCTCATAGTATGCAAAGGGTCGCCCTGTACGTGGATCAATCCCTCCAGCGGTGATATTATTCATCGTTCCCTGACTTGCCGCGGGTATGACATCAGGTTGGGCGGCAGCTAACGCTCCAAACACAACATCCGTAATCCTCTGAGACGTTTCAACATTGCCTTGAGCTACCGCTCCTGGTTGCCGAGCATTGACAACGGTGCCCTCTGGCGCGATCACTGTAACTGGCACGAATGTACCGTGGTTCATGGGAGCATCTTCCGGCATGAGACAGCGAACAACATAGTAGCTTGCGGACTTAGCAACGGCTGCAACTGCATTGACATTGCCTCGTGTTTGCTGTGCACTTCCAGTGAAATCAACGGTGATCATTTCTCCTTGCACCGTAACTGTAGCCTTAATAGAGACAGGCTCATCACTGACGCCATCATTGTCAAGATAGTCGGAAAACTCATAGCGACCATCTGGAATTGCTTTAATAGTCGCCCTTGCAATTCGTTCAGCATAGGCAATCAGGGCATCAATATGTTCTTCTGTAGTTGGAAGACTCCACCTGTCGATGAGTTCTTGCATTCGCCGTGCAGCGGTGCGATTCGCGGCAATCTGCGCGGCGAGATCACCTCGGCGTTCATCAGGAGTGCGAACGTTCCGCAGCAATACATCTAGTACGACTTGATTGGGACGATCTGCCTCCCACAACTTAATTGGAGGAATAATGATTCCCTCCTGGTAAATCTCTGTCGCCATGGGCATTGAGCCAGCCGACATTCCTCCAACATCGGAATGATGAGCACGATTAGCGGCGAAGCCTATTAGATGTTGTTCGTCTTTGTATTCAGACCGATAACGACGCTCTTCGCGTCTAGCTTCGCTCAGTCGGTCTGAGCGGAAGTCGTCAATCCGCACGTATATAGGCGCAATAAGTGTAATGTCTGGCAGGTGTGTGCCACCCAGGAAAGGATCGTTTAACGCGATGATGTCACCCGGAGAGAAATGCTCAAAGGTGTTGAGTGCAGCAGCAACGGAGTCGGGCATTGAGCCGAGATGTACAGGAATATGCGCCGCTTGAGCGATAAGCCGACCGTTAAGATCAAAGAGCGCACAGGAGAAATCTCGTCTCTCCTTGATGTTAGGAGAATAACTACTGCGCGTGAGAACCACGCCCATTTCCTCTGCAATTGCTGTGAGCGCACTTCTAAAGAGTTCCAGACTGATTGGATTGACTGAGGTGTTATTGCTCATGTGTTTGTTCCATTTCTATGCGCTCAGCGATCAGGTTTCCAACGCCATCTATCCGTGCTTGCCATTCAGGAGGTAGCACTGTCGTAGTATCGTACTGCGTTATGATAGCGGGTCCCTTACATGTTACTCCTGGCATAAGCTTTTCTCGTTCGTATACTGCTGTATCATAAGTCTTCGCACCATCTGCACCTGCAAAGACAACCGATCCAGTTCCTATAGGTGTTGCAGTAGCCTCTCTATGCTCCTCCTGGCGTTCTAATAGTGGGCGCGCAGCCGTTCCGCGTGCTTTCAGTCGCACATTCACCACTTGAACGCGCTCGCGAGGATCACTATAACCAAATCTCTTCTCGTGTGCTGCATGAAAATGCGTGATTGCCCGTTCGATATCACCTTCAAATGGCACAGCAAGTTCATATGACTGTCCCACATAGCGTAAGTCGAGAGATGGCTCTATTGTTACCTGCTCAGAAGAAAAACCCTCCTGGGCAAGCTCGGCTCGTCCTTGCTCCTCTAACTCATCAAAAACACTTCTTACTCCTTCATTGGCCTCTTGTGAATGGATCATTATGGTACGCACATAATCTTTGATAATGTCGGCAGCTAACATGCCCAGGGCTGAGAGTACACCTGGTGTCCTCGGGATAAAGACACGAGGAATCTGCAACGCGGCTGCGAGGTCGCATGCATGAAGGGGACCAGCACCACCAAAGGCAACAAGTATAAAGTGGCGCGGGTCAGAGCCTCGTTCAACCGAGATGACACGGATAGCGCCCTCCATATTGGCGTTCACAATGCGGATAATTCCCAATGCTGCTTCCTCAGGAGTTGTGTTCAAATGTTCAGCGATGCCTCCTATAGCTTTACGAGCCTGATCTATATCAAGTGACATCGTACCACCAAGAAATGCTGTCGGAATGAGTCTTCCAAGCACGACATTGGCATCTGTCACCGTAGGCTCTGTTCCTCCACGTCCATAAGCCGCTGGACCAGGATGAGCACCAGCCGATCTTGGTCCAACTCGGAGTGCTCCACCAGCATCGAACCAGGCAATGCTGCCGCCTCCGGCACCAACCGTATGAATATCGATCATCGGTAGCTTCGTGGGATACCCACCAATCTTGCCATCTGTTGCCTCTGTGATTCCTCCATCTATAAGCGCAACATCAGTCGATGTTCCTCCAATATCGAGGGTGATTCCATGGCTGAAGCCCGATGCCTCAGCAACAAATGCCGCACCAACTACCCCCGCAGCGGGACCAGAGAGAAGTGTTCGAGCTGCCTCTTTCCTTGCTGTTGCACTCGAAATCGAGCCACCGTTGGATTGCATTATACGAAATGGGATATTGTTAGGCAGCACGTCTTCCAGTTTTGCTAAGTAATGGTCTACGAGTGGTCCAACGTATGCATTAAGGACGACGGTGCTGGTCCGCTCATACTCGCGGAACTCCGGCACCACCTCGGCTGATGCGGAGACATAAAAGCCTGCCGACCGTGCAGTCTCAGCCACCTTGCGCTCATGCTCTGCATTGGCAAAACTAAATAGGAGACACACAGCAATCGCTTCCACGTTCTCTCTCTGCATATGTTCGATTGCAGCATTTAGCGACACCTCATCAAGTGGTGTCATCACCGCGCCTCGTTCGTTGAGACGCTCAATAACCTCCAGACGTAATGATCTAGGCACCAACGGCGGGTCCTTTTGAACCTTGAGATCATAAAGCTTTGGACGTGTCTGGCGACCAATCTCAAGTACGTCACGAAAACCAGAGGTCGTAATGAGCCCAGTGCGTACACCTTTGTGTTCAAGCACCGCATTGGTCGCGACGGTCGAACCATGTACCAGTGCGCTAAGAGTATCTTTAACGCCAAGGTCGGATAATCCCTGAAGAATTGCCTGAGAAGGATCATCGGGCGTAGAAAGAACTTTATGAACGCGAATTTCGCCTTCCTGAAGAAGGACAAGATCGGTAAATGTACCTCCGGTATCAACCCCGACGAACAGTTCGGCCATTCCTATTCTCCCTTTAGTTTTCTTTAATCGAGAGCAACGAATGCTTTTCCTTTGGTTTCCGGTAGAAAAAGCAGCGCTATTAAGCACAGCCCGTATGCTATGGCACCAAAGGCTACTGCCCCACCTAAACCAATAGTCACGGACAAAAAGCCAACAATGGCGGGAAAGAATGCTCCAACGGCACGTCCAAAGTTATAGGTAAATCCTTGTCCTGCACCACGTGCCCGGCTAGGATAGAGTTCGGCCAGGTAGGAACCGAAACCACTGAAGATACCAGAGGCAAAGAAACCGAGTGGCCCTCCCAGAACGAGCAGCAGTACGTTTGCGCCTGCTGGAATTTGCGTGTACAGAACGATGAGTATAGCGCTGCAAATAGCGTACACCGCAAAGGTGGCACGACGACCAATCCAGTCGTTAATGTAGCCACTAACAACGTAGCCCAGGAAAGATCCAATAATGACTACAGCCAGGTACCCGCCTGTATTCACTATGGTCAGATGACGACTATCTTTTAGAAATGTTGGCAGCCAGGTGAAGATTGAGTAGTAGCCTCCCTGTGCCCCGATAGATAGCAATGAGGCTGCCGCAGTTGGGCCTATCAGATCACGGCGGAATATCTGAAATAATGGATTCTGCACTGCGCCACGTTGCACGGCTTCTCGCGTCTCTTCCTTTTCAGCCTCACGTGTCTTAGCGAACACCTCTGGCTCTTGCACACTTTTTCGCACATACAAGATGAGTAAACCTGGTAAAATACCCAACATGAAGAGAATGCGCCAGCCGAGTCCTGGCCCCACGAGACTAAAGATAATGGTATACATCACTACGGCTAATCCCCACCCGATTGCCCAGGCACTCTGAACCATTCCAAGCACACGTCCTCTTTGAGCAGGGTTAGCGATTTCCGCGACAAGAATTGCACCAGCAGCCCATTCACCACCAAAGCCCAAACCCTGAATGGCACGGAAAGTGAGGAGTAAACCATAGTTCGGGGCAAGGCCCGAGAGAAAGGTGAAGACGGCATAAACTGCAATCGTAACCATAAGCGTTCGTACTCGGCCGATAACATCAGCTAATGCACCAGCCAATATCCCACCAATAGCCGATACGACTAGTGTGACAGTAGCGATGATACCGGCCTGCCCTTTTGATAGAGCAAAGCTCACCGCGATTGCAGTTAAGGCAAACGAGAACACCTGAAAATCAAATGCATCAAGTGCCCATCCCATAAAGGAGGCCCAAAAAGCATGGGCAGCACGCGGTGGAAGTGTTCGATACCAGTCCAAACTAAAAATTCTCTGATTTGGCCGAGATACGTCTTTAGCTGCGCTCATAATGCAACCTCCTTGTGGCTAGCTATTTGTGCCAGTCGCGTTCGAGCCCCTCTGCATAGAATTATATACACACACCTTGTGCAATCACTACATTTTATTTTACACGAAACAGAGCCATAGAGGGATACAGGCAAGTGACAAAGCTCTTAGAGGCAGGATTGAACCAGCAAGAACTTGATATCTTGCTACGACGCAACCCACAGAATTTGCTCTCGTAAATAGAAGCAGAATCATTCTAAATCTTGACGCTTCAATTCATCTTGTATAAGATACAGTCGTCGATGAACCGAAAACGAAGTTTCATCGTGTTGCTACAGAAGGCAACAGCCTTACCTTGCAGGGAGAAGCATGATATGTTTTTTGCGAAGGAACTGCTCATATCAGGGGTAGGTGCAGTCCTAAGAGTGCGAGGTGAGAGCGTCCTTACTACAAAAGGCCCAAACATCACAATAGGAGAGGGTAAGCAGTGGAGAGCAAAGCTCGTACACTCGTCGGGATAACGCTTGGGACGTGTATCCTCGAACGACTCGTTGGCTCTGGTGGTATGGGTATGGTCTATCTTGCTCAGCAAACACGTCCCACGAGAGAAGTTGCAGTCAAGATACTACAATCCAGCATGCGGGTGTCGGAAGAAGAACATCAGCAGTTTCTTGCGCGCTTTCGACGAGAGGCTGATGTCGTCGCCAGACTCGACCACGTCAACATTCTGCCTATTTATGAGTATGGGGAACAAGACGAGCTTGCGTATCTCGTGATGCCTTATCTTGCAGGAGGCAGTCTACGAGATATGCTCAAACAACGCAACCCACTCTCTCCTCAGGAAGCACTCAAGTTCACTGAACAAGTTGCGGCTGCACTTGACTATGCCCACGAACACAAGATTGTTCATCGAGATGTCAAGCCTGCTAATATGCTCTTCCACGTTGATGGGCGCTTGGTCCTGGTAGACTTTGGCATCGCCCATATACTACAAGATACTGGTAACTCTACCGACACGGCGCGAACGGGTTCAGAGCTCTTCCTTGGCTCGGTTGACTATATGGCCCCAGAGATGATACGCGGACGGCATGTTGATCATCGTGCCGATATCTATGAGCTTGGAGTCGTCCTTTTTCAAATGCTCACTGGACGTGTTCCCTTTGAAGCAAGCTCTCCTTTTCTGGTGGCGGCAAAGCACTTACAGGAGCCACCACCATCTTTAGATGAAATCAACCCTACCATTTCACCAACAGTGGATGCCGTGGTACAAAAAGCCCTTGCCAAATCGCCAGAAGATCGGTATATGTCGGCAGGCGAATTAGCACAAGAACTGCGTGACGCCATCGAGAGATTGCAATTCACCTCGTGGCATAAAGTACTTCCTATATCATCACTACCAACCATACCAGCAATAGTCGCTACACCACGTGACCCACAAGTACAGACCAGCGTTGCTTTGACAAGAGCTAGCGCTGCTTCAGATACTTCAAAGGAAACAAAGTATTTTCCTCCGAGAAGAGCATCACGTTGGCTTAGTCTCATTGGATTAGCACTCATAATCCTTCTTGCTGTAGCTAGCTTCCTTTTTGGACAACAGATAGTCACAGGTGTCTGGACACAACAGAAAGGAACCTCACCATCTGCGATAGCGCCCACGCGGACGCATAGCGTATCTGCTGCTGTACCTCCACCGACAGCAACTATCCCTCCTACTCAAGCACCTACTACATCTCAACAAGCTCAAGCAGTCATTCAGCATTATTATGACGATATCAATCAATCGAACTACCAGGATGCCTATCAGCAGTGGGGGTCCAACTATCAAAGTTCAACCACTTACGATCAGTTCTTCAATGGCTATGCGACAACCAGGCATGACGACGTTGTGTTTCGCGCAGCAACTCTACAAAATGATGGGACGGTCATGGTAGAGATGACGATCTACGCGACACAGGACAGTACATCAGGTACAGCCATCCACGCATTTCAGGGAAGCTATATTGTCGGCCAGGAGAATGGGAAGTGGAAGCTACTAACAGCCAATCTTCAGCAAACTGGAGCTACAGCCACGACTCCACCATCCCAACAGGATCAAGGCCAAGCTCAGGGTATTGTTCAACACTACTACAATGCTATCAATCAATCCGACTATCATACAGCGTATCAACTGTGGGGAGCGGATTACCAGAGTTCGCACTCTTATGCTCAGTTCGCAAGTGGCTTCACAACAACTAAACGCGATGATGTAACATTCAACAATATAACGCAACTTGCTCCCAGCGTGTTCAGAGTGGAAGTGGTAATTAAAACTACTGAGAATGCTAAATCAGGAGCAGCAACGAGCACCTATAAGGGCAGTTACGTGGTTGGGCAGGAGAATGGGGCATGGAAACTTCTGACAGCTAATCTCCAGAAAGGTAGTTGAACTTCCTATCTCTTCTTGACATCTTCTGCTCTCCTCTGTCATAATCGCCATCATAAAAAGATAAGCTTCACTCTTATAGAGTTGCAGAGAAAGACAGTTATGGAACTCTCAGCAGGCACATATGTAGGACCAGAGCCAGGATCGCCAGAGCAGGTACAGGCAATCATTGCAGCGTTGCGGCGTCTCTACCCAGCCGCAACCTGCTCATTGAACTTCTCTAACCCATTAGAGCTTTTGATTGCAACCCAACTGTCGGCACAGTGTACCGATGAGCGAGTCAATATGGTGACCGAAAGACTCTTCCAAAGGTATCGCAGCGTTGAAGACTTCGCTACTGTCAGTCAGGAAGAGTTGGAACAGGGTATTCGCTCGACAGGCTTCTATCGCAACAAGGCGAAAAACATTCGTGCCGCCAGCCAACGTATTATCACAGAATACGATGGAGAGGTTCCACGTACTATGCCTGACCTGTTGAGCTTACCAGGAGTGGCGCGCAAAACAGCGAATGTAGTCCTGGGCTATGCATTTGGCGTCATCATAGGAGTGGTCGTGGATACCCATGTTGGTCGTCTCTCTCGGCGCCTTGGTTGGACAAAAAACGAGGACCCGGTGAAGGTTGAGCAGGACCTTATGCGCATTATTCCAGAACAGGACTGGCTCGACATTTCACACCTGCTTATCTTTCATGGTCGTGCAATATGTATAGCACGTAACCCTTTATGCGAGCAATGTGCGTTAGCACCACTATGTCCATCAGCATTTATAGCTAAGCGGCAATCTATGTCCTGATTAGCTGTACACCCCAGGTTGCTCAGGTGGCAGCCTTTCGGCGATCTTTCCCATCATACGCGTACCCATAGCAGATATCGTGACCGAATGGATTGGAACGCGCCTGCCTTTCGGCGATCTTTCCCATCATACGCGTACCCATAGTGCACCTGGTAAAATCTCGGCGTTGAAGCTTGTCGCGCTTGTCGTCTCGCCATCCATCTGAATATTGACAGTCTTGCGGCTCTCTATATGTACCTTTTTGGCACGGTAAAACGTTACCTCTGGTAGTTCAGCATGTTCGCCTTTCTGCACTACAGGCAGCATCTTGAGTGCTCGCAGCAGTGGAGTATATGTGATGGTGCATATATCAAACAAACCATCCGCATGATCTGCATTTGGGTTGATGCGGAAACCTGCACCATACGTCGGACCATTTGTCACAGCCATCAATACGTAATGCTTTTGTGTTTCGTTGCTTCGTTCGTTTTTCGTATTAGCATCCAGACAGAACTCTAACCAGGGACAGTGGTTATAGCCAAAGAGTAGTTGCCGTATTGTTGATGCATAGTAGAGACGCTCCCCGCTCATAAGAGGATATTTTTTCAGTGAACTCGCGGCTACGGCAATATCAGCATCCAGCCCGACGCTAAACGAATTGGCGAAGTAGCGCCCGTTGACAATACCAGCATCAGAGTCGATCAGTTGTCCATCGAAGGCTCGCTCCACAGCGGCGGCTGGACTCCGTGGAAGTTTGAGTGTATTCCAGGCGTAGTCATTACCAGAGCCAGCGGGGACAATCCCTAGTGGCACACGTCGTCCCGCGGTGAGAATACCATTGACCACCTCGTGCAGTGAACCATCGCCACCCACTATAATAACTGGGCGCTCCTCTTTAGCGGCATACATTGCACGTTCTTGGGCCTCGCCCTGTCTCGTTGTTTCAATATACTCTGCGTTCTGCTCATGATTTAGACGATTACGAATAAGTGCGCGATAATGGCTCATGTTGCCACGATTAGCAGTGGGATTAAGGATAACGACGGGATTACCAAAAGACGCCGATGTCTCCATACTGGTCACTCCTTCACTTAGTGAAATAAGTGACACGATTGTACCATTTCTGCTCTATCTCTACAATCGATAAGTGCAGGGTTGCAAGGTGTGTCCTTTCTAAGAGCGGTGTACGTGTTTTACAATGAGGTTGTTTTTCTATTTGCTCTATCAGCATGCTTGTATCATAAAGGAGGTCTTATGGAAACATTGTTCGTTTACGGCCTTGTGCTCGCGTTTTTTGTACTGTTGATTCCAGTAATACTTTTTCTGATGGATAGTCCGACATTGCCTACCGAGCAAGCCCAAAAAAATAAGGCATCGTCTTCTTCATCAGCACAGCCAGGAAAAGCTGCCTATGGGCTTCTTGCAGGAATTTTTACATTCGTGTTCGTTATAACCTTTCTCGCGCATAGAGGTCGTTCTTGACATCCTCCCCCGGATAAATCACGGGGGATTCCCCTCATCACTAAGAGGATTTCCTGCTTCATTGAGGGTTGCCAGAATAACACTCACCTGGATACATTCCTCCTCTACATGCAGCTTTCATGCATTTGCACATACAGGCCAAGCGCAAATCTGCTCGTTTTGCGCTTTTGAGTATTAGCCGCCTATTAGGACCTTCCTCTTAAATACCTCGTTAAAATCATTGATTTTTACTAAGAAGTTGTGTAATGTATATTATGTACACACTTTTATGAAAAGGTGTGTGGAGCGGATGTAGTAGGATATCTCCTATTCAGGTGCCACTTATTTGGCTAGAACATCGCAATAGCTTTGTCCTACCAAAGCTTCAGTCGCGTTGAAGTAATCCGTATCCAAGTAAACGGGTGTTACGACAGAAAATGCGTATATTGGACATCCAAAATTTGGACACGCATCGGAAAGAGAGGAGGAATGAGCCCCACGATTCGGAAAAGGCTGCAGAAGATGTATCCTTACCTCAAGACGATCTTACGCACATTGAGCTACGCAAGACCACGCAGACAAGGAGCACCGCAATGCAAAAGGTATCCCTTCGTAAGGTAAAGACACCTGTCAACTACATGCAGGACAGCAATGAGGAAATATTGCACTTTTCTTTACAGGGTCTACTACCCGCAGGACACATGCTCGCGTTGAACACCACGCTTGGTACTCTCTCCCATCTGGCCTATATTCAGGATCGGCCGCGAATGTTCATGGAACAACAGTTCACCACCAGTGAAATTTGTGTTCTCATGCCGTTGTTGGAGGCCCATCCCTACTACTGTCCCTATGAGGTGTTGTTGTCGAGTTTCAATAATGGACGCATCACTGAAGCATCTGTTGCTCGCTGTCGAGAACGCCTTCAAGAGGCACAAGAGGCCGGAGTCTGGGATCAAGAAATGAGGCCGGTACGTAATGTGCTTTCACGCACACGGCTCAAGACACGCGCCTTCGGCATCGAAATTTCGTCTATTCTTGAGACCGGATACATTTTGATGTATGTATCCCAGCGAAAACAGATGCAGATGGATGCATAAGTGATGAAGAGGGACATAGCGAAGATTCACTACAGCTCCTCATTGTGAGTAAAGACGTGATAACCTGGTCCCTACTCGTTATGTGTGCGCAACCTATGCACTTTGAGCGCGGTCAGCAACGACGACCAATGTGAATGCTGATCCAAATCAATGTTGCAAATCGACTGTAACCGACTCAGCCGCTGCAGCAAGGTGTTGCGATGTACGTCAAGCTGACTCGCTGTTTTGGCGATACTTCCGCCGCACTCAAGGTACGTCTCTAGCGTGTCTAGAAGGTTTGCGTTCCTACGTAGGTCATAGTCAGCAATGGCGGTTATCTGACGTTGATATTGGTCATGGATGGTATCTGTGCGT